>Ga0224507_10000563_pt1 | contig 14544 bp, 9 predicted proteins | sample SF_Jan12_sed_USG_3_FD_170159 | JGI IMG/M metagenome (GOLD analysis project Ga0224507, IMG submission 170159) | Sediment microbial communities from San Francisco Bay, California, United States - SF_Jan12_sed_USGS_13 | ecosystem: Environmental > Aquatic > Marine > Sediment | place: USA: California... | reverse complement strand
CTCGGTGAGATTTTTGTAGATATCACCATCCTCAATGCACACATGGTAACCATTGGACAGCTTGGCAAAAAGCTCCTTCATGGCTGCAGGAAAAGTTGGCTGATGATACTCAGACATTGGAGTTCTCCACAGTGAGTGACGGTCCTTGAATACGGTGGGTATCTGTTATATACGTCTGCCTCTTACCTCTCTCCACAGAAAGGCTTACCTCAAAAAATACAAGCTGCACAATATCAAGAATCTTATCGGTAGAATATTGAGGGAATTGCTCTATGGCCCAACTCATTAGGTCTTTGACGGGTAGGTCTTTCTTTAGTTGTTTGAGCACCATCTTGGTATTCAACGGCGGAATTTTCGAAACAGCACTCCGCTCTTCGGAAGTTGGCGTTGCAATTAGGGGTGCCGATCGTTCTTCAACCTCTTTCACCCCGAAATAATAAGTAAGCAGTGCACTATTTGGCGAAACCAGTGAAAGCCTCGGGCGACGATAGATCTGCAGGGCAGCGTATTTCTCGACAGCCTTAACCCTGCCCTTCCTAAGATCGTCAAGAACAACAGAGGCCCCTCTTGTCACTTTTGAGTTCAGTCTGGCCACTTCGTAAAGTGGTTTTAAGACATCACGGGCAATTTGAAAATTCCGCAAGATGTGGTAGCGCATGTCATTGAGCATCTGTCGAACATGGCTAATATTGGAAACCTCAGAGATCAACCCCCCTGCAGATTCCAGACTGCTAATGGCTTGATCCATACGCCGAATAGCACTATCGATGATGGAAACAAAGGCTCCGTGTATATCAATCATCTCTCCCATCGGGGTAATATACTGCTCCCAAGCATCGATAACATCCATATATCGCTGGCGAAGAGGTTTATTAGTTTGCTGCTTTTTAGCCTCGGCGACAATATTTCGTATTGCCTGAAGGTTATTATGTATCTGATGCTTGATGTCCTGGGTATGCTGCCAAAGTTTCTTTGCTCCACTGGTCATTGCGTGAACATCATGATCAATGGTGGCCTGCAGAAGGCGCTGGCTCAACTCATCCAAATGAGTGATGTGAGCCTTAATGCTCTCGGAGAGGCCAAGACGGTGTTCTTTGAGCAGTTGACTGATGATCGTCTCAGCAAGACCACCAAACTGATAAAGCGTTTCAGCAGAGAGAGGCTGTCCCAAAATACCAAGATCAAGTAACCGTTTAAACAGGGTATTGGTGTCAGTATTATTTCGGCATTTGTGAGCATCAATAAGCCGAAGTAAAATGACGGAATCAATGGGACCACCCTTACCGGTCTCAAAAAGCTCGACCATGAGCTTCCATTCCTTGGCTAGTAAGTTTAGGAAAGCTTTAGGTTCCATCTACAGGACTTTAATTTTCATTTTAGTTAATCTTTTTATGGGAACTTAAAAATGCAATAGGATCGACACTATTGCACTCAGGGTTTAATAAGCAATTTACCATATCAGATCACGGGGTTAATAACTAGCTAATTTAATACAGGGCAAATCTGTAAGTGGTCAAAGGTGCCTTAGGCTTATGCGATTGCTACTGCTCGCTATAACCTATTTATGTGGGCAGGGGCAACCACAAGAAGATAATGGTGGTTATGACCACTTACCTACCCATCAACTATCAACTGAACCCCATTCTTTTAACGCAATTTGCCAGAAGGCTTTGACTTTTAGATTAAGCATATTCTTTTTTACGGTACAAACACCGATGGTAAAAGGGGTTAGATGGGGTGTATTTTTTAAAATTTCGACCTTATCCTTTAAAGGGCTTTTTTCCAAGACCAGCTGGGGCACAACCCCTACCCCGCAACCCAGGCTAACCATAGCGATGATCGCCTCGTTGCCACCCACTCTGGCATATACCCTGGGGTGGATATGTTTTTGGCTAAACCAGCGATCAATGCGCTCTCGGCTAAGACCATGCTCGGCCATAACGATAGGGGTCTGCTGCCAGTCGATATTTTTGCCTCTATAGACCACGGTATCTTTAAAATCAAGGGGAGCGATAAATACCAAGGGGGTCTCTATGGTTTTCATGAATTCAAGTTGAGAGGGTAATTTTTCCGGCAAGGCGGCAATGGAAATATCAGCTTCATTATTCAAAAGCTTAGTCAGGGCTCGTGCTGCATCCCCGGTTTGCAGATTAATATGAACCTGGGGATAATCCCTACGAAACCGGCTCAAAATATCGGGCAGGATACTAAAGACCGCAGTTACCGAGCAATAGAGGGTAATATCGCCGCGCAACACTTCATCCTTGGCAAGATCATCCTGCAGCTCATCCCAGCGCATAAGCACATCATCAGCGTATTTCCTAAAGATTTCACCAGCCGGGGTCAAAGCAACCGAGCGATTGTCACGAACAAAAAGATTTTCACCAAGTTCTGCCTCCAAGCGCTGAATGGTGCGGGTCAGTGCAGAAGGGGTAATATTACATGCCCTACTCGTTCGACCAAAGTGAAGCGAACCTGCTAAATGCTTATAAAGTTTCAGAACATGAATATCCATAAAAATACAAAAAAATAGTGAGATAAATTAATATATGGTTACAATAGCCTCAGACCTAACCAGTATTGCATAATACGCAAAACAATATCGCAAACAATTCACTTTACGCAACAGAAAAAAGTGCTAAGGTGTTAATCATTACTATAAAACCATGTTGCATTACATAACTATATGAGGAGAAAGAAAATGGGCGAGAATTACTTTAATAGCTTACCGCTGCGTCTGCAGCTTGAAGAACTTGGTCAATGCCGGTTCATGGGTTCCGAAGAGTTTAACGGAGTTGAGGCCCTCAAAGGCAAGAAGATCGTCATTGTTGGTTGTGGAGCTCAAGGCTTGCACCAGGGATTGAACCTTAGAGACAGTGGCCTGGATGTATCCTACACCCTACGCGAGGCCGCCATCACCGAGAAACGCCAGTCCTGGAAAAACGCTACCGATAACGGTTTTACAGTAGGCACCTATGAAGAGCTTGTCCCAACTGCCGACCTGGTCATCAACCTGACCCCGGATAAGCAGCACACCAATGCGGTTTCTTCCTTCATGCCCCTGATGAAGCAAGGCGCTTGCCTCTCCTACTCCCATGGCTTCAACATTGTTGAAGAGGGCATGCAGATTCGCGAGGATCTTACTGTTATCATGGTTGCCCCCAAATCTCCCGGAACCGAGGTTCGCGAAGAGTACAAACGTGGTTTCGGCGTACCGACCCTAATTGCCGTTCACCGTCTCAACGACCCCAAAGGCGAAGGCTGGGACTTGGCCAGAGCCTACGCCAGCGGCACCGGCGGCGACCGGGCCGGCGTATTGGAATCCTCTTTTGTGGCCGAGGTCAAATCTGATCTGATGGGCGAGCAAACCATCCTCTGCGGCATGCTCCAGGCGGGTTCCCTACTTTGCTACGACAAGATGATCGAAAAAGGCATCGAGTCCAGCTATGCCTCTAAACTGATCCAATACGGCTGGGAAACCATCACCGAAGCCCTCAAGCACGGCGGCATCACCAATATGATGGATCGGTTGAGTAATCCTGCCAAAATCAAGGCCTACAACCTAGCCGAAGAGATGAAAGACATTCTGCGTCCACTTTTCCATAAACATATGGACGACATCATGAGCGGTTACTTTTCCCGCACCATGATGGAAGACTGGGCCAATGACGATAAAAACCTCCTGGGCTGGCGCGCCGCTACGGGCGAAACCGCCTTTGAGAAATCAACCTCCACCGACGCTGAGATCTCTGAGCAAGAGTACTTTGACAACGGTATCCTGATGATCGCCATGGTCAAAGCCGGAGTAGAACTGGCCTTTGACACCATGGTTGCCGCCGGTATCAAGGAAGAATCAGCTTACTATGAGTCCTTGCACGAAGTACCTCTTATTGCCAACACCATTGCCCGCAAGAAACTCTACGAGATGAATGTAGTTATCTCCGACACCGCGGAATATGGCTGTTACCTCTTTGCCCATGCCGCAGGACCGATGCTTGCCGATTTCATGAAAAACATCGACGTGGATGTTATTGGTAAGGGTCTTGAGTCGCAAGGAAACGGAGTTGACAATGTCGAGTTAATCACGGTCAACGAAGGAATCCGTTATACCGGAGTCGAGATGATCGGCGAAGAGCTTCGCTCTTACATGGGAGCCATGAAACCCATCATCTAAGACTACGCTCCATAGTGTATAAAAAAAGGGAAGCCTGTTTGGGCTTCCCTTTTTTATTGGGTTCATCTTTATCACAGAAAACAGTAAAAATTGCATATAATGGGATGGGTTTTCCGAGTATCGTCAATAGCACGCCGCAAAGCAATACACACAGATTCATCACAGAGAAATGTTTGCCGCCGATAGGTCACCACTGTAAAAAATTAGATCCCACCATTAATGTCAGCCCGTCGGCAATTCGGCATAAGATTATTGCCCGTGTTTCATCATTGAAGCAGCGACGGTAGGGTGCGTTTTACGCACCATTAAAAGGACCGGTCACCCCGTGATCGGCATTATCATCCATTTTCGTTTATCCATGTGGTTCGAAAATGGTGCATAGAATGCACCCTACCCGGCTGATGAGCATTGGAGCGAGCCATTCAACCCAGGAGAGGGTTAAGCTAATAACCATTCATAACTTAACCCACCACCTTGTAATAATATTGCGCTGATCAGAACAAATTATATTTGGAGTAAAGGCACCACCCCGATGAGTAACACAGCAAATACACATAGACGAAAATTTATGACATAATGAAACTTATAATTTCCAAACCGGTTTTTTTCACTCCTCCTCCTTTAATGGGAGAAGGAAAGGAGGAGGGTTAATAACGTCAACAAATTTCCTTTAATGTACCAGATCTTAGGGCCGCGGAAAAAATAAATTATCCCATCTTGCTTGTCTTTTTAGCCGTCTTCTTTATCAAGGCAACAGTTCCATAGTAATACTATGCGCCTATTGCCTTGATAAAAAAGAAGACTAAAAATCCTGCGCAATTTTGGGATATTTATTATTTTCCGTGGCCCTAAGTTAATAGTTAAGGCTTGACCCCCTCTACACTTTTCCCCAAGATCGCAAATCATCTTATGTCACCTCCACTGACCGGCAGGGTGATAGTCTAAAAAAAATACTACAATTACCAACCCATACCAAAAACCCATAGTGGGATTTGTTTGGGTGCGCCGGTCTCGATATCATCGGCTACGATATAGGCATTGGCTTGGTTTTCGAGCTGCTGCCCGTTTTTTGCCGCTCCACCGATTTCAAAGATAAAGTGTTCATCCACTACAAAATCGCCTTTATTGTGGTAATGCACCTGATGGTTTTGGGTGAGTTGTGAGACGAAAAAAGTTTCCCGGATTGCGCCAATATTGGGTGATGCGCACAGAGCGTAGAATAAGTTTGAATTATTCAAAAGCAACTTGTCCGGTTTGTTTACTGTACGCATTCCCGTGCCGCCTCGCACACAGTGAATCAGTCCGCCGCTTTCCATATGCGCCAGGTACTTTGACAAAGTTGGCCATGATGCGCCGACAGCGCTGCTGAGTTTTGACTTATTCAATTCCACCGGTGGGGTACTACAAAGCATATATAAAATTTTTTTTAGCTTATCGAGCTTGCGCGGCTCGATATTATAGAGACCACAGAGATCTGACTCTATTGTAATGTTAATCACTTCAAGTAATTTTTGAGTATAGCTTTCAATTGATTCGCGGTAGAAGGGGTAGGCTCCGTATTGAAGATATTTCCGGAGATATTCGATTGGTCGTATCCGGGCGCAAACATCGGCCGAAATTGCCTGGTGGTCAGATACAATCTCCTCCAGGGAATAGGCGGGAAAATTCTGGCCGGTTTCGATCTCCATGAATTCTCGCAAGGAGATGACCGGTAGTTCATAGACCACTGCTCTTCGCGAAAGATCAGCAAGCTCATGTTCTATGCGAAGCGCGGAGGATCCGGAAAAAAATACCTGCAGGTCAAAAGTATCCCGAATTGCCTTGAGCGCCACGCCAAACCCTTTGGACTTATGCACTTCATCCACCAGCAGCAACTTGCCGCCTTCCTGATAAAATACCTGCGCCAAATCATAAAGGCTGACATCAACCATTGCTGGATGATCACAGGCAATATAGAGGATCTTTTCCTTGGGAATATCAACACCACGCCCATATTGCAACATAATGGTGGTTTTCCCACTGCCGCGAGCCCCTTTCACCCCGATTAAACGGTCGTTAAAATCTATCTTTCCATGCAGAAAACGGCGATACTCTGGTTGTGGTTGCGCTAGAATAAATGCGGAAGCCTGTCTAATAACGGGTGGTAACATATCAAAGCTCTCGGAAATGTATTTTAGAAGTTAGTTTATTATATCTAAAATACATTTTATAGCAAGGATGCTTCTTGTCTTAACCGCTGTTTAGAGCGACTCTGGAGCTTTGGGTGGATTAAGACGAAAACCGAATCGGTTCATTTATATTTATAATGCGCAGGGAAGGTTCTCTAACTACATCTTACCCGAGTATCTTACCAATGGAGGGTGCCACACCTACCGTACGAAAATTCAACGAAAGATGATCATTCTTACCAGCCACTAATTACTACACTAATTGCAATTTTCAATTAATGACCAATCCAGCTATGGGTTTATCCCCTAACCAAGGTTATTACCGCCAATCTGGATCCAGGATAAAGCTTTCACAGTTATTGGGATGGATGACCTTGGTTTCACATAGAGGGTAGTTTTTGGTAAAAGTCTTGGGTTAACTAACTTTAGTTTGAAAAATATTATGATATTTTTATTATACAAAATCAAAATATCATAATATTTTGATTTTATAGCCAGGCAAGCTCTATGATCATCAATTATGATGTACCATTGAGTGCACCGTGACAACAGAGAAATTCACTTACAAACCAGAATGTTTTCAGGTGATATTTATATGGACGGGGGGGGGTATTGCCCATTGCCGTCAGGCTAATTCTTACAACAGCTAGATATTGCAATGCAAAATAAGTTTGCATCTTGCTGTGCACTGTAGGGGCACCCCTCGTGGGTGCCCGCTGAGCTAATTGGAAGAATAGAAAATTATTATTTTTACATTAACTGTTAGCAATAAATAAATGCTAGTAGTTTAGGCTGATTAAGACGGGCACCCACAAGGGGTGCCCCTACAGTCCGTGGTAGACTACAAGCTTATTTTACAATGCAATACCACGGATGTTTCCGTCTTAGCCTGACGGCGATGGGGTATTGCCCATTGCCGTCAGGCTAAGACGGGAAACGAATAATATAACAATGTATTAATGGAATAAGGCGAGCCAGCAGAAGGGCGATCACAAGGATCGCCCCTACGCACGCCCGCAGCATTAGGGATATAAGATTAAATGATTAACGCATCAGCTCTTATGGAATTGCCGTTGCTCCACAGGTTTGGATTAAAAGGGGGATCCTTTTGACATCCCAAGGGTTTGCCTTAATCTAATACTATATTTTTTTGCTTTCAAGTCTTAGCCTGACGGCTATGAGACATTGCCGTCTGGCTAATGTTTTTTGCTTTGGTGCCTTATAATCCTATCTGGGCCAAGCCAACAACTTTAGCACCGAGTAAATGACGGAGCCAATAAATCAATTTGATCGCCTGCAACACCGCATTCTTCGAAAATATCCCGCCAATAGCGAACAATTTCGGAGCTTCGTCTTATAATTTCTTGCGCTTCCCTTTTTTGCAAACCAAATCGTTCAGCCTGGCTGAGTGCATTTTCCAAAATTGCTTCTCTGCCATATTCACCAATACCCATAGCCAGCCTAAAGTCAGTACTTACGCCTGGATGGGCGGGTGTCGGCACTATGTCATAGGCAGGTGAAAGGGTAATGGTTGCCTGGTCATATGATATCCGCAAGTTGATTGAAATGTGGTGGCTTGAGATCCGGTTCAGGATCCTCTGGAGATAACCGAAAATCAAGATTACCAACCCTTGTTGCATTTGAGGCTAAAATGAAATCCAGTTCGGATAAGGCTTCCGGTGGCACCTTTGCCTCTACGGCAATGATCAATCTGCCCCAATAATCTGGGGATGAATCCCGAAATGCCCCATAAATTCCTTTATTGCTAATGACCTCAATAGGGGGTCTACCGATAGGTAAAGCGATAGGATCAACCGGCAATGCATTATTCCGCTCTATGTATCTCCGTCCATAGGAAAAGTTTCCAATACCCGCATCAACATCATGGGTAAAGATACCCGCTGGAACAGCTATCGTTTCGTTGGGTAGATATATAAAAATACGGTGGTTATTTTCTGTGCCGTCATATAGTTAAAAATCTCCCTTTAAAGACCGTTTATTTACCGCTTGAAACATTCATGTTTCGTTGTGATAACCTCTATAATGGAAGTTAGCTTCAAGTCAAAAATCAAGGTCATCTTTGATTTTCGTAGAGCGTACCCTTTTAGGAAGAAGCTGCTGTTCCCTATAGAGCCCTATTTTATCCTGCTCCGGTAAAGCTATTTCCTTAAGTTGATTCTCAAGACCGAGCACCCAAAGGGCCGAGGTAAATACCGCAAGAGACACTCCAGGATCGCCATTTTCCAACCGGCCGAGTGTTTTCCTTGTTACAAACATTCGGGAGGCCATCTCTTCCATTGTGATAGCCCTTCTTTTCCGTGCTATTTTTATATGGCTCCCCAGTTGTGCTATGATTGCGAGAGCCTCTGGTGGCAGACTTTTTCGGATACGGTTCTTTTGAGTCATATATTACCCCTTAGATTAATTTAAGGGTTTTTTATAGCACAAAAGCAAGAGAATAAAAATCGCTTTCTACCAAGCCAGCCGGGAGAGGTAAACACAGCTAACCGAAAGAAAACAAAATTCATTCTCAACCGATTACTCATAGCATATGGCTTTAGATAAATCCGCTATTCAGCATAATTCCTTCTCAGTCCAGATGGTTATTTTTTCACATAATATTTTGATGATATCACTGATTCCAACCGATCAGGAAGGCTAGACAAAGACGGTTTCGATATCGGGAGTAAGCAGCTTGCATTGCCAGCTCAATGGCTACAAATTAAAAAATATTTGTCATTTAATTTATTTCTAATAATATAGACGGAAATGATTGTCGTGTTTGCAATGGTTAATTACGCAACGCTACGCAATAGATTCCAAACCCTCACCGCAAGGCCTTACTGTCAATCCAATGAAAACACATCACCCGTGCGGGTTCCAATCAAACGAATATATACGTTGCCTTTTAAGCTATTTAAGTATCCTGATCAGCGTGCTTTTGATAACGGCTTGCGAGCAGGGACCGTGGAACAATCCTTATCCCCCATCGGAGAGCGAGGCCAATATTTTATACACCTCGTTTTCCGGACGGCCCAAACATCTTGATCCGGCCCAGTCCTACAGCTCCAATGAAATTGCCTTTACCGGGCAAATCTACGAACCACCCCTACAGTATCATTATTTAAAACGCCCCTACGAGATTATCCCCCTGGCCGCCGCCCAGGTGCCCGAGGCGAGGTATTTTGACCACCAAGATAATGCACTAGTGGATGACGCTCCGGTTCAAGACATTGCCTACACCGTCTATACCATTGAGATAAAACAAAACATTCAGTATCAGCCCCACCCGGCCTTTGCCGTGGATAAGCATGGCAAGCCGCTCTACCTAGACCTAACGGCGGAAGATATCGATACCAAATCCAACCTTACCGATTTCCCCGAAACAGGGACCCGCGAGTTAATTGCCAATGATTTCGTCTATGAGATAAAGCGGTTAGCCCATCCCCGCCTCCATTGCCCCATATACGGTCTCATGACCGAGTATATCGTCGGTTTGCGGGAATTCGGCGAGCAATTACGGAGCGCCGATCAAGAATTGAGAAAACAAGCTGGCGAAGATTCATTTCTTGATCTGAATAATTACGAAATCAACGGGGTCGAGGTGCTTGACCGTTACACTTACCAAGTCAAGATCAAGGGCAAATATCCACAATTCCTCTACTGGCTCGCCATGCCCTTTTTTGCGCCGATCCCTCCAGAGGCCGATCGTTTTTATTCCCAACCGGGCATGGACAAAAAAAACATTACCTTGGACTGGTACCCCATCGGCACCGGCCCATATATGCTTACCGAAAATAATCCCAATCTTAAGATGGTGCTGGAGCGCAACCCCAAGTTTCACGGCGAGAAGTACCCCGGTGAAGGTGAACCTGGCGACCGGGAAGCAGGGTTTTTAGACGATGCGGGAAAGGAGCTACCCTTTATCGATAAAATCGTCCACAGCCTGGAAAAGGAGGACATCCCCTCCTGGAATAAATTTCTCCAGGGCTATTATGACGCCTCGGGAATTTCCTCGGACAGTTTTGATCAGGCAATCAACTTCAATGCTGCAGGCGAGGCCGGTTTAAGTGACACCATGGCTAACAAGGGCATTGACCTGGTCACCGCCGTGGGTACCTCGACCTTTTACATGGGCTTTAATATGGAGGATCCAATCATCGGTGGGGATTCGCCAAGCGCTACTAAACTGCGGCGGGCCATAGCTATTGCGGTGGATTTCGAGGAACGTATTTCCATATTCCTCAATGACCGGGGAATTGCCGCCCAAGGCCCCATCCCACCAGGGATCTTCGGCTATCGGGCCGGCAAGGAAGGGATCAACCCCTATATTTATGATTGGGTGGACGGCGGTCCCAAACGCAAACCCATCGAAAAAGCCAAGGAACTTCTCGCAGAAGCCGGATATCCCAATGGTCGCGACGTCCAGAACGGCAAACCACTGACCTTGTATTTCGACACCCCGGCATCCGGCCCCGATGCCAAGGCCCAGCTGGACTGGCTGCGCAAGCAATTTAAAAAACTCAATATCCAGCTGGTGATTCGATCCACCGACTATAACCGCTTTCAGGATAAGATGTTAAAAGGCACCGCCCAGATCTTTGAATGGGGCTGGAATGCAGACTACCCTGATCCTGAGAATTTTCTCTTTCTTCTCTACGGGCCCAATGCCAAAATAGGGAAAAACGGGGAAAACGCCGCCAACTACGCCAACAAGGAGTTTGACAAACTTTTTGAAATAATGAAAAATATGGGCAATGGACCCGAGCGACAAAAAATTATCGATCAGATGATGGAAATCGGACGCCATGACGGCCCATGGCTATGGGGGTTACATCCCAAGAACTTCTCACTTTATCATTCCTGGTATCATAATGCCAAACCAAACCTGATGGCCAATAACACTCTTAAATACAAACGGATCGACCCCGAGCTACGGGCCCAACTCAGGGAGCAGTGGAACCGACCCATTATCCGACCTATTTTACTGCTGCTCCTGGTCATGGTGGTGGGGATGATCCCCGCCATACTTTCCTATCGTCGCAAGAACTACTCCAAGGGAGTGAAAAACTGATGTTCGCCTATATTATCAGACGGATCCTTTATGCCATTCCCATCCTCCTCGGGGTGAATGTGATCACCTTTACCCTGTTTTTCGTGGTGAACAAACCCGATGACATGGCCCGCATGCACTTGGGGATGAAACACGTACAGCAAGCCGATATCGATAAGTGGAAGAGCAGTCACGGGTATGACAAACCTCTTTTTTATAACAGCTCCCCAGTTACGGGCGGCCATCTCACTGACACCATCTTTTTTAAAAAATCCATCCGCCTTTTTGTATTTGATTTCGGCAATGCCGATGACGGACGCAACATCGGCCACGATATTCGCCAACGCGTCCTGCCCAGCCTGGCCATAGCCATCCCCATCTTCATCATCGGTCTGCTGCTCAATATCACCCTGGCGCTGATCATCGCCTTTTTTCGCGCCACCTATGTTGATTACACCGGCATGATCCTCTGCGTGGTGCTCATGTCGATCTCAACCCTGTTTTACATCATCGGCGGCCAGTACCTGATCAGTAAAGTGTGGCATCTCGTGCCGATCTCCGGTTTCAGCACCCACATCAGCACCCTGAGCAAGTTTATTATTTTACCGGTGGTGGTCGGGGTGATCGGCGGCATCGGCTCCGGCACCCGTTGGTATCGCACTATTTTTCTGGAGGAAATCAGTAAGGATTATGTCCGCACGGTTCGGGCCAAGGGCATGCCCGAGCGGGTCGTCCTGTTCAGACATGTATTGCGCAATGCCTTGGTGCCCATTCTCACTGGAGTGGTGGTGGTCATTCCCCTGTTATTTATGGGTAGTTTGATTCTGGAATCCTTTTTTGGTATCCCTGGCTTGGGAAGTTACACCATTGATGCCATCGGGTCGCAAGATTTCGCCATTGTACGTTCCATGGTGTTTTTAGGCTCCGCACTCTACATCTTGGGCCTAATCCTCACCGATATTTCCTACACCATGGTGGATCCCCGTATTCGGTTGGGGGCGGAAGCCTCATGAGTAAACCATCATTAATTTTCGCCCTCTCTCTCCTCACTGTTCTCGCGGTGACCACTGGAGTGGCGACAAGCGAACATGTCAAATGGGTCTTTCTATGGACCGATATTCTTATCTACGTCCTGATCCTCGCAGTGGGCTCGTTCGCCATTCAAGTATGGCGTAAGGAACATTTACGCGCCCCCTGGCACCACGTCTCTCAGCGTCCCTTGGCCATGGCAGCGGCGGTGGTTCTGAGCATGTACATGATAATCGGGGTGTTGGATTCCATTCATTTTCGGGAACCCCTGGATAATCAAGCAGGACAAACCGAGATGCACTATTCCGGCGAGGTGGTCAGTCTCTTTGATAAACTGGCCGGACCACTAGGCAACCAAGGGGAAAAAACCTATTCAGCCCCATTTGCCAGCCATTTATTCACCAAGGAAACCATTGACTCCCCCCAAGGACCCATACGAGCTTATCCACGCTTGCAATACGGCGGACACCATCTGGCCGATCCAGACCGTGATTTCTGGCCCGACCTGATCAAAGGAGCGAGTTTATCATTCATATACAGCCTCATGTTTTGGCTGGTGCTCCTGGCCGCTGTGACCCACCTACTTGCTCGCCATTATGCAAAGGGCTTTGTCCCCATGCTGAGACAAATCGCCAGCGGAAAGACCAGCGTCCCTTTTCGCTCCCTATTCCTCACCTTCGGACTCATCTGTTATCTGACTGCGTTTATACTCATATTCGGTGACAAGTACCATATTCTCGGCACCGATAAGGTGGGCAATGACGTCTTGTTTTTCAGCCTAAAGAGTATCCGCACCGGCCTGGTGTTCGGTACCCTGACCACCCTTATCATGTTACCCTTTGCGGTGATGCTAGGAATCATGGCGGGCTATTTTCGCGGCTGGGTGGATGATGTCATCCAATATGTCTACACCACCTTGAGCTCCATTCCGGGAGTGCTGCTGATCGCGGCGGCTATTTTGTCGCTGCAGGTGTACATGGCCAATAACCCGGAGATGTTTGAAACGGTGACCGAGCGGGCTGATCTGCGCTTATTGTTTTTATGTATCATCCTGGGAATCACCAGCTGGACCGGTCTGTGTCGTCTGCTGCGCGCCGAGACCTTGAAAGTTTGCCGCCTCGATTATATCGAAGCGGCCTTATCCTTTGGCACCAGCCATTTTAAAATCATCACCCGCCACATTCTGCCCAATGTTATGCACATCATCCTGATTTCAATAGTTCTTGATTTCAGCGGCTTGGTGCTTGCAGAGGCGGTGCTCTCCTATGTGGGCGTGGGGGTTGACCCCATCACCACCAGCTGGGGCAATATGATTAACAGTGCGCGCTTGGAAATGGCTCGGGATCCCATGGTGTGGTGGTCTCTGGCCGCCGCTTTCATTTTTATGTTCACTTTGGTATTGGCGGCTAATCTATTCTCGGACGCAGTGCGTGATGCCTTCGACCCTCGCATTACCAGGGCCAAGCAATGATAAAGCAAGAACAACAGCTGGAAAAAATGGTTGAAAACGACGAGAAACAAGAGACCCCCTCAGCATCGCCACTATTGAGGGTCAAAGGCCTGAAAACCTGGTTTGAGACCACCGATCAAATCGTACGGGCCGTGGATGGGGTCGACTTCACCATTCATAAAGGTGAGACCTTTGCCCTACTGGGTGAATCCGGCTGCGGCAAATCCATGACTTCCTTGTCAGTAATGCGTCTGGTGCCGGAACCTGCTGGCTCCATTGTGGCTGGAGAGGTGGAGTTGCAAGGCCAGGACTTATTGCAGCTCACTGAACTGCAAATGCGCCAAGTACGCGGCAAACGCATTGGGATGATTTTTCAAGAGCCCATGACCAGTCTGAACCCGGTATTGACCATTGGTGGCCAAATCACCGAAACAGTCTTGCGGCATGGACGCGGCACAGAGCTCAATGCCAAGGAACGGGCCTTGGAGCTACTCGACGCGGTGGGTTTATCGGATCCTAAACGGTGCTACCATAAGTATCCCCATCAATTATCTGGAGGCATGAAACAACGGGTGATGATCGCCATCGCCCTGGCCGGTGACCCAGAACTGCTCATCGCTGACGAGCCAACCACCGCGCTGGACGTAACCATTCAGGCCCAAGTCCTGGA
>Ga0224507_10000562_pt1 | contig 14551 bp, 12 predicted proteins | sample SF_Jan12_sed_USG_3_FD_170159 | JGI IMG/M metagenome (GOLD analysis project Ga0224507, IMG submission 170159) | Sediment microbial communities from San Francisco Bay, California, United States - SF_Jan12_sed_USGS_13 | ecosystem: Environmental > Aquatic > Marine > Sediment | place: USA... | reverse complement strand
GTTGTTTTCGTACTCAATCGGTCACATATTTTTATATGCTCCCTCTCTCCGTGCGAAAACGCCTTCGAGGCCATGGAAGGCCGAAGGTAGAACAATGCAGGAGCAATTGTCGAGACCTGAGGCAAAATCTAAACACGCTGAGCAGTTACAGTATAACAAACAATATACTTCATTGTTCTTCACAAAGGGTCTTTGCAAGTACTCTTTAGAAGCGCTCTTTAGCAATGATCACCACAAAATCACATCATGATTTCAGGCGCATCTTCCCATCCATGCTCAATAACCCGTTCAAGCATCTTACTCATTGGCATAGGCTTACCGAGATAAAATCCCTGCACAGCATCACAGCCAAGTTTCTCCAGCAAATCAAGTGTCTCTTTATTTTCCACACCTTCAGCAACCACTCTAAGACCAAGCTTGTGCGCCAAATCAATTGTTGAGCGCACAATAACGACACTGTTAGGATCACTAATCAAAGACTGACCAAATGATTTATCAATTTTCAATTCGCTAACGGGCAATTGCTGCAAATAAGTTAAAGATGAATAACCAATACCAAAATCATCAATCGAAATACGCAAACCCATCGCGTTCAACCGATGCAATGCCTTGATAACATTTTCGGGCTCTTCCATTAACGCAGTTTCCGTCACCTCTAACTTTAATCGCCCTGAGCTTATCGAATGCTGATTCAGTATTGCCAATATTTCATCAGCAAAACTTAAATCGGACAAATTGGCCATCGATAAATTAATGGAAACTCGAATATCATGCCCATTATCAATACATCGTTGGCATTCAGCTAACGCGTGATGCAACACCCAAATTGTTAATGGTTTTATTAAGCCACTTTGCTCAGCTAAAGGGATAAATTCGTCAGGTAACAATAAACCATGTTTGGGGTGACGCCACCGAATTAGCGCTTCGACACCACTGAGACGATTTGTTCTTAGATCTACCTTGGGCTGATAATATAAAACAAGCTGATTATTTTCTATGGCATTTTTTAGCTCAGAACTGATTGCTAACTGCCGCAAGCTATTCTGATCAACGCTCGCATCATAAACAGTAAAGCCGCGGTTACTCCGCTTAGCTACGTACATTGCAACGTCGGCTCTTTGTAATAACATCAACGGATTGTCACCATGAACAGGAAATGAAGCAACACCAATACTGGCACCAACAGATAAGCTGTGACCTTCTATGTAAAGTGTTTTTTCTACGGCTAATATCACTTTTTTGGCAATTAACATCGCCTGCTCGATAGTGGCTGTTGGTAACAACAAACAAAATTCATCACCACCAAGACGCGCTACCGTGTCAGATTCTCGAAACACCTGCTTTAGTCTTTGTGCGATTTGCTGCAGTAATTTATCACCAACATGATGGCCCAGCGTATCATTTACTTCTTTAAACCGGTCTAGATCCAACAACAACAAAGACAAACTATTGTCACTTCGTTCGGCGGATCGAATAGCTTGTTGTAGGCGATCAAGTAATAACGATCTATTTGGCAAATCTGTTAATGCATCATGCATCGCCTGATAATGCAATGCAGCAATACGCGCTTTTCGTCCCGTAATATCTCTGAGTATTCCCACATAATAATATTCGTCACCAAGATGCATCTCACTAACAGCAAGATCCATTGGAAATACAACACCATTTTTCTTTAAACCGAAAATTTCTCTTGCGACACCGACAATAACTTTTTTCCTTCCATTATCGAAGTCTTCTAATAAAAAAGTGTCTCTTTCGTCAGCGATGTCACTGGGCGGAATTAGCATATCAACCGACATACCAATCAACTCACTTTCTGAGTAACCAAATATATGCTCAACTGCTGGATTAATTGTATCGATTAAGCCGCCATTTGTAATTGTGACGACACCGTCAACAATGTTATCGGTCACCGCGCGTATACGTGTTTCACCTGCAGCCAATCCAATTTGCATTTGATTAAACACAAATGCCAGCTCACCCAATTCATCCTTACGAGTAATGGGAATTTGCGCGCTACGATCACCTTTTCCCGCAGACATAATTGCGCTTCGTAATATTCTTATGGGCCTAATAACGCTAACACGAAGTGATACCCACAACGAAATAGCTAGAATGCACACCAGTAAAATAGCACCAAACCAGATCAGCGTTTTCATTTCGCCAATCCGGGCGTCTGTCGATTGAGTTAAAATAGAAAGTTTTAGGACTCCGCGTAGCATTGATGTGTCATATCCATGGCATGCTAAGCATTCAACATCAGCCTGAATTGGCATAAGAACGGTGATCATTCCGGGATGGGAAGTATCGTATGTTGTTTTGCCTGTCAGCGCGTTATCGAATAACACCGGCTCAACCGGAACCTGCCCATCGCTTATAGAATGTTTATTACGCTGAAATCGAGGCTGACCAAGGTATTCATTTACCTGATTGACCGTATTCAAATCATTAAAGGCGGGCTTGCCATCACGACGTATAACTTCAATGTCTTCAATACCAGCAACACCATGCAAACGGTCTAACCATTCTCTTGCCAAAATGCCATTACCATTGAGCATTAAGGTTTTCAGACTACCTAAAAGCGTCTGTGCATGCACATCAACCTGCTCAATGCCTTGCTGCTCAATAGCTTGAGTCAACTTTTTATCCATCCACAGGGCAACCATAACAACCAGCACTAAAATAACGCTGGAAATCAAAATCGCGAGCCTGGTTCCAAGACTTTTCATACAACAACACTCAGACGTTAAAGGAAATTACAAAGTTATTACGCAGCCCAATCTTATGTCCCTGCCCCTCTCGCTGGGTTAAGCCCGACAGATTCCTAGACCCGTACTATAATACCCATGACCACTAAAGATGACTGGCACACTTTTGATGTTTATTTCTAAATTCATTTAAATATCAATACTTAAGCTTCTTATTCTTTATATAACAGCGGACATTAAATACTGCCTGTGCGCTTAAGTACTCATCCACCCCTTAAAATCATTCTACCACCACTGTACCAACAAACAATATTGCCGCAAAATCCCTATGAAGGGTTTTGCTCCTAAAATTGGACATATACACTCCCTCACTAAAGCGAATTTTTTTGTTCAGCGGCACATCCATTTTAGGCGCGGCCAACCAAATTTCTTTTCCTCTTGTTAATACCCGTAAATATGTATAGCCATCTGTTGCAACACTTTCTAATACAGTACCTGAATTAGGTAGATTTGTTACCGTTTTTTTTGTTTGCGTTAACGAGTTAAAAGCATCTAATTCTTGCTTAGTGCCGTAATATCCAATTTCGTCGAATGAATTAAATTTCGCAACCCACACGTTCGCCATATACTTATAACGCGTGGATCCACCAACCAGATAAATGCTATCTTCAATAACCAACGTGGTAAAATTTGCCATGTATGCAGGTAAGTTAGTGGATACAGACCACTTATTTGATTCAACCATATTGGTAACCGCGAGTTTTTCGGTTGAATTCAAATATTCCGTCCCACTAATTCCACCCATAGCATACAAATAATTATTGTGTGCTGCACCGGAAAAAGCATAACGCCCGGTCTTCATTGATGGCGCCGTTCGCCACATCAAATCTGCATCATTTAAATCAGCATACTCTACGTCGCTTATCCCCATTCCTTTTGAAGGATGGTGACCACCAATTACCACTGCGTAGTTATCTACTTTCTTCACTTCGTTAACATAACGGGGCATTGTCATTTGGTTTTTTTGCATTACCCACGATGAAAGCTTTCCATTTTTTAAAAACGTACTACTCTCCACCGTATCCAGCAACGCACCACTAAAACCACCAATAACATGTAACACATTATCCTTAACAATTACTTTGGAGCATCGGCGCGGTGTAAGCATTTTCTCTTGCTCAACTCGCCATTCACCTAATTCCCCATTAGCAAAAATCGGCACGCTGACAATTGAGTTCAATAATTGTTTTCCGTAAGGCCCATTACCCCCACCGACAACATATATTCTCTCTGCGTAAACAGCAGCCGATACAAATCCTCTAGGCTCTGGTATTTTGCTGACAACACGCCAAGAGGATAAGCTTCCGTCAGAATTAATTGAAGCGGACTCAACGGAGTCCAAAAAATTAACGCCGTCAACTCCGCCAATAATATAGATTTGATTTTTGTGGGAAACGATAGCCGCACCTGCACGTGCGATCGTCATTGTACTTGTCGGCTGCCATCCGGGGATCCAGCTATTTTTTAACTCTGCAGCTTCAACAGTAATACCTAGGAAAGAGATAAAGAAGGAGGCACATAAAAACCGAGTTAGTGTAATAGGGGCATGAGACCCAACGGCATTACGCGAGACATCTCCCATCAGTGAAGATCATATAACCGCGCAACGCCGCCAAAGCTTCCAACCCAAATACTGCCATCAGATGCATTTGCCATAGAAAATACATTGTCAGCATAGAGTCCTTCTGTTTTTGTTAAAACATCAAAACTGCCGTCGCGCTTTACTTTTGCTAAACCATGGCTGGTACCAGCCCAAATTGCACCATCCTTATCTTTGTTCAACATAAATACATGATTAGATGGCAACCCTTCTTTAGTCGTATAATTCGCCCAGGTTTCACCATCAAATCTAGACAGACCCGCACCCCAAGTGCCAGCCCATACTATTCCATCATCATCAACAACCAATGACACGATATAATTCGGATTATAGGCAACATCTACTTTCGACAAGCCTTGTTCCTGTTTTTGTTTCGCGTGGTGACGAGATGCAGCAGCGGGGTCTCGAGAAAACTGAATATCTTTCTCAACTTTTTTCAGGTTTGCTCCAAGACCATCTTCATGCTGCCAGTTTTTCCACTGGCCATTGGCAAGCCTAGCTAGCCCATTTTCAGTGGCAAACCACATTTCACCATTCTTACCTTCTTCCAACCCATAAACCCAGTCGTTAGGCAAACCACCATTAGTGGTTTCCATATTATAGGTTTCCCATTTTTCGGGGTCATCTAATTCACCACCAATGATTCGATTTGCGCCTGACCAAGTCGCTATCCAGATATCACCGTTGGCGACACGCTGAACGTCATAAACAAATTGGTCTGCAAGGCCGTCCGGGATATTGTAATTCCGCCATTTATCATTAGCAGGGTCATAAAGAGATAAACCACCGCCATAGGTCCCCACGGCAACTTTGTTACCAAGCTTACTTAAGTGAAAAATACCATTTGATAACAAACTACCTGTACTCACATCAAATAATCTGTAATTGTCCGTTTCCAGCTCATATCGAATAACCCCGCCTGATGTACCAACCCAAACGAGTTTCCCGTCCGCCAGCATACCTTTCACATTCCGATTACCAACACGGAAGTGCGAAAACTTTGGCTCTGGTATCAAAGAATTTACGGGGGGGGTAGCAGTAGATGCTGGTGACGAAGGTACCGGTTGCGCAGGTGATAATATGTCCCCGCGCTCGGTTAAGCTTGGCTGGATTTCTGTATTTGCAACTTGCGACGAAGAGTCAGTGGATTTTTCACCTTGTGAAACCCCCATTATGTACGACCCAATTACCATTACCCCAAATACCACACAAATGGCAAGCAAGCCTTTTAAATCAAGTTTCACAATATTCCCTCTCGATACAGGTTATCTATTATTGTTATAGGATGCGCATTATACCGAGATAATATTTGAAAAACAGGTCATCCTAGATTCCGCAGTTAGATTCTAGGATCATGCAGGAAGGATATTTGTAAGGACACTTACTGAACTGAGGATTTTTCCAGCACAGCGACCCCGTGTTTAGTACCGGCCCATATTCGGCCGTCATTGGTCACATGAACGGCGTAGACATGATTATCTAGCATCCCATCCTCTCGGGTAAACGATTGCCAGTTTTTTCCATCATAACGGCTTAGCCCATTATTTGTTCCAAACCATATAACACCATTGGCCTGGGCAGCCATGCTATAAACAATATCTCCTGCGAGACCATCTTTAGTGGTGATATTTTGCCAGCGATGTCCATTGTAGAAACTCACGCCGCCTCCCCAGGTGCCAGCCCAAACGGTATCATCTGCAGCTACTTCGATACAAAACACGTAATTTGGGTTATATGTACTACGCCCTTCAGCTAACACACTCAGGTCATGCCTTTGACGAGTCCCAAGCCCGGTATTTTCACTAAATGGCAATTTTTGCTCGTTAGGCGCGCCCAGACCATGCTCATGAGTCCATGTTAGCCAAGTTTCCCCGTCAAACATGTTTACACCGCCCTCTGTCCCCACCCAAAGCCGGCCTTTAGAGTCTAAATCCAACCCATAAACCCATTCATTAACCAATTCTTTAACGTAAGTTTTAAAGGTTTTAGTCTTATAGTCAAAGCGACTAAGCCCGTCCCAGGTCCCAATCCACATAGCGGTATTTTTTTGATCGGCAAAGGAATACACCCAATAATCCCCTAAACCATGCATAGGAAAAAACGTTTTCCACGTCTGATCTATTAATCTTGATACACCACCACCATTAGTTCCAAACCATGCACTACCATTACTATCGGCGGTAGCGGCAAAAACATATTCATTTGCTAGTCCGTTTTCACGCGTAAATGTTCGCTTTACATTTCCCGTTAACAGGTCAACTTCGAGCACTCCAACAGTGGTTCCAACCCATAAGTTAGTTGATTGTGAATCACTCGCTAACGCACGCACAACCACATTGTTACCAACGTTAAAGCTTTCGGCAACATGGTATTGAGCCGGGGTTTTAGATAATGATACAGCCTCAGGTTTCGACTGATGGTAATTCAACTCAACTGCAGCATTTTTTGACTCAGAACCACATCCAGTTAAATTCATTAAAATAACAATCAGTAAAGTTACTCGGATCACAAAAATGTCCTTAAATATGCCGCCACATCACGAATGTCGTCATCTTTTATCAAGCCATTAAAACTTGGCATAATACCTCGCCCATCGCGAATAATAGCCATTAACTCGCTGTCATTTTTAAACAGCGTTTTGCCTTCCTTAAAATTGGGCAACCCGGGCATGCTTCCCTCTCCTGAAGAGCCATGACAAGCCACACAATGACGCATAAAAACTTCTTTTCCGTTAAAAACATCACTGGCAAAAATAGTCTGAGACACACAAGGTATTACCACAAGAACAATAATCCTGAACAAAGAAACTAATTTTCTACGCATATCAACTTCCCCTCCCCCATCCACTCTTCCCACTCAGCTTTAGGAATACAACTTAACGCACCTTTGCCGCAATTCTAGCACTAGGAGGCTGTCGGACTTGACCGTTTGAAGCGAAAACTCATGGGGCCGAATCAGAATTTCTTATCATGTGAGGCGAATAGTGGTTCTATTTAACGAACATGATAGGGGATTCTGATCGGTATCCATGAGTTTGCAGCCAAACAGTGTTAAATCCGACAGCCTCCTAGCACATCATAAAATGCAGGTTACTATTCTACCTAGCCAGAAAAGACAAAGCCGATAACAAGTACCGGCTCAATCTAAATAAAATTTTCTTAGGTTTACTTTATACCCTGCTTCAACCTACGCTCGGTAAACCACGCCTCCTTAAGACCGGAGTTAATTTTGACTTTTTCAACCTCAAAAAATGACTTATGAAATGTCTGCACATTTTGAACAAAGACTCTATCCCACACCCAAGCATCATTCACTTTTTGCCATTTTAATAGCTGCCGTTTCAAAAAGGCGTCCTTATTATCAAAATAGTCTACACGCACTTTAACGCACTCTTTAAGGTCTGGCGTCTTAGCGTACCATGATATTTTTTTGCTATATTGAGGGTCGTCTTCATTTGGCGTACTGACAACAACAAAATATTCATTCTTATTTCGATCCTTATCAATGCGAGCCAGTTGATGATCATCAGCATCAATACTACGATAAGAAATATCACCATAAGTTAAATCAGAACCTAAAAAACTATCGGATAAATCTCGGACAGAAACTCGGCGAATTTTTCTTAAAACGGGTAAGTAAATCCACTGTTCAGCACTTTTCGCGCTCCCATCATTATACGCCCAACGCATAAATCCTGCGCCTTTTGCATCTGGCGGATACATAGTGAACAACACCATTTTATCAAAAATATCATCTACGCCTTTCATGTCCTTCCAAAGCCGCAGATAAACCGTCTTTCTCTCGTTTCCAGATTTATCCGTTAAAGTAATACTTAACTGAGATTTCTGGTCTTCACCAGGATATTTATTATCACACTGAGATACAATATCCTTGCCTGTTATTTCAACTTGCTTGGGACTGGGCTTGCCGACCTTATCTTTCTCATCTGCAGAAAATACGGCATTAGACATCATCCCTAATAATATGAAAATCAGCAAACGCTTCAGCATGCCACAGTTTACAAGCATCAAACTACTCCCTGAATAAATTAAGGCTTCACACCCGTAATTAAGGTAAACGGACTTGGATCTGGCAAAGGCCTAAAACTTAAATCAACAAAACCCACTTCTGCCGCCATGTCAGAAACTTCTTTCGCAGAATATGCCCTACCTGCTGGCGTATGCACGAGCTGATTCAAACCAATTAACACTGGCAGCAATGGCCCATCTTTTTGCGTGGTCAAAAACTGCTCCTGAATCAGGATTGTTCCGCCACTTTCCATAGCATCAAATGATTTTCGAATAATTTCTTTAATTACATCTGGCCCTTCCTGATTTATCATGGAAGAAAGCAACACTACGTCATACCCCTCTCCAAACTCATCTTCTAGATAACTACCTTGCTTAGTAGAAACCAGATCACCAGCATTAAAGTTAGAGATAATATCGCGAGTCACTTTTAATGTTTGCGGTAAATCAAACACATCACCCGTAAGCCCCTGGTACTTCTGACACATTTTTATTGTAAAAATTCCCGGGCCACCACCAACATCCAACATTCGTTTTTTGCCAGTCAAGGGAACTTCTTCTGCTAACAAATCTGCCTGCGGGATTCCACGATAAAGCATCCCCATGATATAGGTTCTTGTCTCTTCATCACCATGGTCGTGCTGCTTTTCAACAACTGGAGCGCCATTAACAACTGCATCAGTTAATTTTGACCACGCACCGACCCAGGACTCAAACATAGAAACAATACCCCCCTGATATCGCGGGCCACCCTTAACCAAAAAGGTATCGGATAATTTTGTATTCTGAAAGAGTTCACCATTTTTGGTTAAAAACCCAAGCGGGACAAGGGCAATAAGAATCATTTCAAGGCCACGCACATCCGCGCTACATTTTGCTGCAAGATCTTCTGCCGATGCTGGAGATTCACTCAACAAGGTAAATACATCAAGAGAGTTAGCGGTATGCATTACAAATGAACTCCAATAGGCGGAACTAATCTCCATTACAGCCATTGGGTTCAAAGAATCATCCCAGTTATTATCTGGGTTAGTATCACTCATCGAGATTTCCTCTTATATCAATTTTGTTAAAAGCATGGAATTAGTTTCAACACACTTATTCTTTATCACCCGCAGCGCAAATCATTATTGAAAAACACTTTCCTGCTGAAACAAGTTTGACTTCACTTCAATCCCAGCACTACACCAAAATCCGAGTGATTAACAAGCGCAAAACGAGGCAATGACTAAATAACGGCGCGACGGCATAAAATTCAAGGGTTTATCTAGCAATGTTACACAATTCTTAGGATATTGTGTAGAAAAGAAATAATCAAAATCAAGTCGCACTTCAGTAAGGTAATGCCTCTCTACACAATGCTTTTAAAAATAGAATACTAAAAGCCTTGCACTAAAGCACATAATTCTGAACCAGCAACCTACGGCCAATAAAGAGAAATAAACTTATATTAAATACTTCAGGGAATAGAGCTAAAAACATTCAACATGCTCGCCTTTTTACCCTAGAACCTCATACATCAGGACAAAAAAAAGGAAGGCTTAAAGCCTTCCTTTTTTTACGATCAAAATACTAAACTAGCTCATGGTGCTGGTATTTGAGTACAAACAGACGAAGACAAAGGATCTCCTATAACACCCTTAGCATCAGCTAAACAAGGCGTACCCATAATAGCCGCGCCTTCACCTGCCCCTGCAACATTAAATTCCGAATCCCATTTCCATGCAGTCAAGGACTGATTTCCAGTAAAGCCAAATGCACTTTCTACAGTTTTATCCCCACCAAGACCAGTTGGGTTTCCTTGCGCATCATACTCAAGTGCAGTGGTGTTCTGGAAAGACAAGTATCCAAATGAACTACCCAGACCGCCAGTCTCCCCTGCAGCTAATGGCTTGGTATCGAGATTGACTTGCTGGCCAATCCAGATTGCTTTAGCGTTATCGCCCGCATCCCACGATACCGCAGAAGTATCAGAGTTCAAATTTATTGGCGCAGAAGAGGCAGACAATAAAACCCCCTGCTTCTGACGCAAAGCAAATACCTGTATATCATCCTTACTTGCGTTATCCACACTACTAGTACCGCTAGCAAGACCAGCCGTCTGATCAATACTCATCTCAAAGCCATCACGAATACCGCTATCTACCGGATCCCCTCCAGCAACAGCCGTCGTTGAATTATGGCTACGATAAAGAAAACCCGACTCGAAATCATCACCAGTAAAGTCAGCAATACCGTCATCTTTCAGCTCTTGCGAGATAACTATAGGAGCTTTGGAAGTTGCAGGATCAAGTGCCCAACCAGTATTTATATCCGATGTAGAGATAAACGACGTCCCCGTAAGATTCTCTTTAATTTCCTGATGCGCAGTAATACCATTTTGATTAACGTCTGACGTCGCACCACCCAAGGTTAATTTCATTTTCACGAAACTAACATCAGAAAAACCAAGCTCAGCAGAACCAGCCGTTCCCTTGGCGTTCTGATCCGTAACTATCGTCATAATATAGCTTGAACCTGTTTGATCATTTGCATCATTGACCATAAGTTGCTTAAAACCCAAGCCAGATGCAATAACACTACAACTCATATTAGCCTGCGTACAAACAGTAGCTTGACTATGGTCGATATCACCACCAGCTTCACCACCTGCAACCCAGCCACCAAAGTCAAGAGTTATTGCCGATGCACTGCTCATTGCAAGAGTAAGCGCGCCTGCTAATGTAGCTATTTGAAAATATTTACTCATAGTATTCTCCTCTTATCGAGACTATTTGAACAAGCAAATGCTTGGTCACTATGTAATTGGTACATGCTGTCACACTCTAATAAATTGACAGCTACCCCACATGATTAAAAAATATGTATTCCCTATGCGTTAAAACTACTCCTGGATTGCAAAAATGTCAAGTGGTTGGCAAAAATAAACTATAACCAAACGGCCTGTAAATAATCACAAATTTAAAATAGATTCACAATATACCTATAATACATTCAATATGTTACAGGTGTATTGCATAAAACAAAAATTCTATCTAACGTCATTATAGGTCGTCGCCATTGAAATAAACTTAAGTAATATTGGGTTAAAGGCCATATTTAAGGCCCGGTTATTATTTTAACCATTAAAATGACCAATGTGGCTAATAATTATACTGATTAAGAAATATCAAATTATTTGTGGTTTCACCGTAATCAACCCTGCTCATCGATGCGTAATCAACCCGTATTTGACGGTAGTTTTTCAGAGGAATTGACATAGCCTGACATAGACTAACTCTAATTGGCCCTACATGCGTTACTATTAACACATTCTCATTTGTGTGTTTTTGGGTTATTTTCAGAAGCCCTTTAGCAAGACGATCTTTTACGTTATTAATTGTCTCGCCGTTTTCAGGTGTGTAATTCACCATATCCTGCTTCCAGCACATGTATTCTTCCGGATACGTTTCTTCAATTTCCTTAAAATACATACCTTCCCATTTGCCGAATCGTCTTTCTACCCATTCAGGCACCAGCTCGAGCTCCGCCCCGGTTACTTTTACAACCTCTTCTGCTGTCATCATTGTCCGTTTTGCGGGGCTGCAATATATTTTCGTAATATTCCCATCTTTTAGCTCTATTGCGGCGCTTTTTGCCTGATGCAATCCATTTTCATTTAGCCCGGGATCTTCTACATCGTCGCAATATATTCTATTGGTGGGAAAGTCGGTCTGACCATGGCGCAGAAACACAATATTAGTACTTTTTTCTTTGGTTCTCATTTTATCGGTGGCATTCCAATTTTATATGCTGAATAGTTACGATTATTCTAAGTATTTTTTCTGCCAGGACATATATAAATTATGCGTATGCTCCATATATTCTTCTTTTGTTGAGAATAACTTGGGATCAATGGCATCAAAAACATAATAATTTGCTCTATTATTCTTCGTTGTTAAGAAATGCCACATTTTATCTACCAAGGTATAAGGGCCTACCCATACAAAATCCTCTTGCGCTTCGTAATGCAAAAATACTGGCAATATAGGAACGCCTGAACTAAGGGATATATCAAAAGCACCGTAACGAAATGTTTCAAATATCCGCTTGCCTTTACAGCCACCTTCAGGGTAAAGGGCAATATTTTTACCTTTAGCCAGATCTTCGGCAATCTGCCGCCCGGCATCGGCTCTGGATTCCTTTGATTCTCTATTAACATACAGCGTACCCGCGGCTTCACTAATTGGCCCAAAAATCGGCCAATGCTTAACCTCGATCTTCGCCAGCGAATGGACATCAAAAAGTGCTGGGACACCAATATCTTCAAATGCAGAAGGGTGATTTGCGATCAAAATGTATTGCTCTGGCAGAGGTGCCAGGTTTTTTTGGTGAAGCTTCAGGTCTACATCCAATGCTCTAACGAATGCTTTGCACCAGACTCTGAATAATTTGGGATAAATCTTGTCTTTGCTTTTAAATGGAATATACGCCAGCGCGAGTAATATGGATGTGAGTAATATAAAATCAATCCAGAAAAAAGCAATTTTCAGAATACGGAAGATGTAATAAAACAATTCACAATGCCCTTTTTATATAAATTATATAAACGATTTAGTATGCCGGCAGGATAATTACCACCCCTACCTCATAGGTAGCCACACACTTGTACGGATTCACCCAGACAACAGCTCAGGAAGATGCTAACAGCCTTTCCAAACCTGCCTTACTTGCTCTGCGAGGGTCATTGGGTCAAATGGCTTGGGGATAACATCAACCGCTCCCAGCGCCTTGTACTCTGCTATTTCAACAGGCTGGACCTTTGCGGTCATAAAAATAACCGGCACATCTTTAAATTCAGGCATTTTTTGCATTTCCTGCAATGCGGTAGGGCCATCCATTTCTGGCATCATGACATCCATTAATACAAGATCCGGCTGAAATGCAGGCCCCTTATCTAATGCTATTTGTCCATTTTCACAAATTTCGATGGTGAATCCGCCAACAGTCTCCAATGCCAATTTAGCCACTTGTGCGATATCAGGTTCATCTTCAACATAGAGTATTTTTATTAGTTCCCTGTCTGGCATGACTACATCTTCCTTAATGTTAATTTAGTACCTTAGTATCGAACCGTTTTACCGGCAACTTTAGAATTAAAATACGGCCAAACCAACTATAAACGATTAAGCCTCTGCTCTAGCCGAGATAAAGCCTCTTTTGTGTTTTTTAACTCGGCAATCAGGTCTTTTTGCGAAACTGGTTGCTCTAGCTCTCTGAGGCTGTCGGCTTTAGCTTCCTCGAGATTATTTATGACGACTGCGATAAATAAGTTAATAACAACAAATGTGCCGACAATGACGAAACTCACGAAATAAATCCAGGCCAGATAATGCATTTCCATCGCGGTGTACATTACATCAGTCCAGTCTTCCAGCGTAACAATTCTGAAAAGCGTTAACAATGACATGCCTAAGTTTCGCCAATGCTCGGGATCATGCTCATGAAACAGATGATAGCCCGCCACAGCATAAATATAGAAGATAATTGACATGAGCAACATAATATTTCCCATGCTGGGGATACTTCGCACCAGAGTTGCCACGATTATTCTCAGCTCAGGTATAACAGAAATCAGGCGCAGGACTCGTAACAATCTTGCGAGCCTTGCCAGCATGGCAAACTCACCACTCGCAGGTATAAGCGATAATACGACAATTGAGAAATCAAACACATTCCATCCATTATAAAAATATCGATGCATTTGCGGTGCATGCGAGATAATCTTTATCACCGCCTCAACAATAAATACCGCTAGAATAATGCGGTTACCCCAGACAAAACTGCTTTCGTATTGGCCTAATAATTCTGGCACCGTTTCTAAACCGAGAATGATGCCATTCAAAACAATCAAGCTAATGATGACTCGATCAAACCAGACATTTTCAACAATTTTTTTACAAAAAACATTCATTTTATTAAACCCAGAAAGTGAATTTTTCAATATGACAAAACCAAAACACCACGGTATTTACCGTGGTGTTTTGGTGGTGAATTTTTAATTACCAACTAATCAAGCCACACACGCGCGTTTCGAAACATTCGCATCCACGCACCGTCTTCCTGCCATTCATCAGGCGCCCAGGAAAATTGTGAGGCACGAAAAACCCGCTCGG
>Ga0224507_10000557_pt1 | contig 14615 bp, 14 predicted proteins | sample SF_Jan12_sed_USG_3_FD_170159 | JGI IMG/M metagenome (GOLD analysis project Ga0224507, IMG submission 170159) | Sediment microbial communities from San Francisco Bay, California, United States - SF_Jan12_sed_USGS_13 | ecosystem: Environmental > Aquatic > Marine > Sediment | place: USA... | reverse complement strand
GGGTTTTTTTTTTTAATATGGGAAAGAAAAAGTGATTTAATTTAAAAAAAAACCGCCCCCCCCCCCCCCTCTTCTCATAGTAGGCAGGCTAAGCCTCAAGGTGAGTTGTGTAGCAATATATTAATATATACCGGTTAACAGAAGGGTGATCGCAATGATTACCCATTCTAATTGATTACTCTCCTTGTATCCTTTCACCAGGTTAAAATGAAAAGTTTACAACATCGGTCTGGTAAACGTTTGCCAGTGTTGTGGATGTGTGCAAGCTGGCCAGTTAGTTATAGTTAATCTTTTGTGAATCCGGCTTGATTGCGCGGTGGCGTTGTGCTGGTCAACGCTTATCTCTCCTTAGTTTGGACGGCATGTCCTCCTTTCTGTAGTCCACGATATCGAAAGAAAAAAATTTTACTATCTTTGGGCGAATGGCTTGTCTGGCGGTCGTTTTTAGGCCCTTTTTTGTCCCAGGCGATAAGTGTCTAGCGGACCGATTGACCTTCGTTGAAGGATTAACCTCTAGTAATTTTATCAAGTTAATATACAGAAAGATAGTGGGGGGGGTGCTGGGTTATAGCGTGCAGTAACCGCGTAAGCCCTATTGTCCTATAGATTATAAGTTATTTAGGGCTTTATTGTAATTGCTAGTAGTTATTTCCGTGATGAGGTGAGGCTGGAGGATTAATCGAAGACGGGGTTGGGCTTATTATTATTGGGTGGTGTTTGAGCCTAAGCATTTAACTTCTGTTTGTTTAAAGCAGGGCTGCCCTTTGTGTCTTATTGGTATGAGGAGGTCTGTTGAGCATAAGTTTAGTTTGTTGGATTTGTTATGGAGCTTAGGAGTAGTTGTGGAAATAAGCTAAAAAGTGGTATTGTACTGAAATTAATATAATTGAGATATGAAGAGTGGGCGAATAGTTTAAAGAGTTTACTTGTGAATGGTTATTGGTACTAAACGCTAAGGAGCGAAATTGTAGACCTGCTTTCTGTAGGTAGGGTTGTAACACGTTCTAATTATGTGAAAATATGGAGAAGCAAGGGCCTTTTTGTATCTTTGAGCTGAGTTTAGTTTAAGGGTTTAGAGTTTACTGTAAAATAAGCTGCAACTTATTGATGAATAAATTGTAAACACTAAAATTTGTCTATTTAGTTTATTGTAATATGACATGTTCTATGATCACCATTTGTTATTGAGAAAGGCTGAAGTATAAATGTATAGGAAAAGCTAAGCGGACGGCTGTAATTTGTTCTCATAGAATGGAAATATAGTAAAAAAATGATGATTATTTGTTCATCTTGCTTGACAATTTTAGAGGGCGACGTATTATGCAGGTAAGGATGGATATCAAACTCGATTCATTGAACCCCAGCTGTTAGTGAAAAATTATGAATGCACCAACCAACATGTTTAGACTCACCACTCAAAGACAGATTATCCTGGAAGAATTGGCTAAGGTAAGAACCCACCCAACGGCCAGTGAACTTTACGATATGGTTAGAAAGCGACTTCCGCGTATCGGTTTAGGTACTGTTTATCGCAATTTGGAATTAATGGCGGAGAACGGTATGATCTTGAAGTTAGAGGTGGGCGGAACCCAGAAAAGATTTGATGCGACAACAGATAATCATTACCATATTCGCTGTACAACTTGTGGAAAAGTTGACGATATAGATGTTCCGGTAGCCGACTCGTTTATAGAGAAGGCTGGAGAAGCTTCTTCCTACCATATTTTAGGGCATCATGTGGAGTTTGCCGGAATTTGTCCAAGATGTCTTAACTCTCGGAGAACTGATTCTTCATATTGATTCTATATGTTATCTTCTCGTATTCAATCTTTGAAAATGAGAGATATTTGCAAAAGAGAAGCATTATTTTATGATAAATATATTCATCCCCTCTTTTCTGAAATGGAGATGTGATGCTGGGCAGTTCTTTTGTTAAGTATATGTAAGAATTACTGGAGAGAGGAGCGGATTGATAACATTATAGCTATTTAGTTAATGTATATTTGGGGAAACCTGAACGTGCATTATTTTTAGCGCTTGTAAGCGTTTGGCAGTGCAACAGATATGCGAGACAGGTTTAATTTAGAGTCACGGTTTATCTGTCTAAATTAGCTTGAAAAAATATATCTGTGATGTTGCTGAACGCTTAGGTTGTATATATAAGGTGGTTGAGGAACTAGGAATAATTGTTTCTCTCCCCCTTTATTTATGTAAGGGCCTCACGTTTAGGTAATTGCCCCTCCCCCCGCCCGCATAGATGTGGGGTATAGGGAGCAGGGGGGGCAACTGGATAAATTGTGGTCACCTGTGACCAGCAATTTTATATTTTTATTATTGAAATATAACTCTGCAGAATCTTCTTTTTCCAACTTTTATTAAGAGTTCGCCATCCGAAGGGATTTCTTGATTTGGATCAGTACATTTCACACCGTCTATGCTGACTGCGTTTTGGCGTATCATTCTTCTACCATCGGAAGTGGAGGATACTAAATCGGCTTGAAATAGAAGATTGGGTAGTTTAATCGCTTCTGTCTGGCGGTCAAAGATTTTTTCCGGTATTTGATCAGGAAGGCTTTTCTTTTTAAAGACCTGTTCAAAGTTCTCCTCAGCCTTACGTGCTGCCTCAGTTCCATGGTACTTCGACGTAATTTCAGTGGCTAAACGCATTTTGATTGTTTTTGGATGAGCGCTTCCGCTTGCGATTTCTTCTTTTAAGTTAGCGATTTCTTCTGTGGTTAGATCGCTAAGTAGTTCATAATAGCGAAACATTAAATCATCGCTGGCTGACATGATTTTACCGTATATGTCATTTGGTGACTCGGCAACTCCTATGTAATTGCCTAACGATTTACTCATCTTGTTGACCCCGTCCAAGCCTTCTAGTAACGGCATGGTGAGAACGACTTGGGGCTCTTTTCCTCTACTTCGTTGTAGCTCTCGGCCCATCAGCAAATTGAAGAGTTGGTCAGTACCTCCGATTTCTATATCAGCATCCAAGGCAACAGAGTCGTACCCTTGAATTAAGGGATAAAGGAATTCATGAATGGAGATGGGTCGGTTGGTTTCGAACCGTTTTTTAAAATCATCACGTTCAAGCATTCTGGCAACGGTCAACTCTGACGCAAGTTTTATCATGTCATGAGAGCTAAGTTTATTGAGCCAGGTCGAGTTGAAAACTATTTTAGTTTTATCGGGGTCAAGTATTTTGAAGACCTGTGCCTTGTAGCTTTCTGCGTTTCGTTTTACATCGTCCACGGTCAGGGGAGGTCTAGTCTCTGATTTCCCGGTAGGGTCTCCAATGAGGCCGGTAAAATCCCCAATGAGAAAGTAGATGTCATGTCCCAATACCTGGAGATGTTTAAGCTTTTGTAAAAGTACCGTGTGCCCAAGGTGAAGGTCGGGCGCGGTAGGGTCAAAACCGGCTTTTATTTTCAGTGGTGTGCCAGTCTCAAGAGAGCGCTTAAGCTTTTTAACCAGTTCTTTTTCTGAAAATAATTCAACGGCTCCCCGTTTAATTAATGCTATTTGTTCTTCAATGTTATTTTTCACTATTACACCATTATTTCGCATAGTCGACGGCTCTGGTTTCCCTGATGACCGTAACCCTGATCTGACCTGGGTAGGTTAACTGTTCTTCGATTTTTTTAGCTATATCCCGGCTCATCAGCGTGGCTTCATTATCAGATATTTTTTGGCAATCAACTATAATACGTAGGTCTCTTCCTGCCTGGATGGCATATGATTTATCAACTCCGTCAAACGAGCTGGAGATTTTCTCTAGGTCTTCAAGTCGCTTAACATAGCTTTGTAGCATTTCTTTTCTGGCCCCAGGTCTGGCTCCAGATAGGGCATCGGCAGATTGAACTAATATATCTAGCACGGAAGTGGGAGGTTGGTCCTCATGATGAGCTCCAATGGCATATACTATATCCTCTGGCTCACCATACTTGCGAGCAAGGTCACGTCCGATAATAGCATGGGAACCTTCAACCTCATGGTCAACAGCTTTACCTATATCATGCAACAGTCCGGCACGTTTAGCCTTCTTGACGTCCAGTCCGAGTTCTGCAGCCATAACTCCGCAGAGGAAGGCAACCTCTAAGGAGTGTTGTAATATGTTCTGACCATAACTGGTACGATATCTAAGTCTACCAATAAGCTCGATTAGTTTAACGTGAAGTCCATGGGCTCCAACGTCAAAAGTTGCTTGCTCGCCTGCTTCTCGGATTGATATTTCGAGTTCTTTGGTAACTTTTTCAACAACTTCCTCAATGCGGGTAGGATGAATACGGCCATCGGATATGAGTTGTTCTAGGGCTAGGCGGGCTATTTCTCGACGTATGGGGTTGAAGCCTGATAAGATAACAGCTTCTGGAGTATCATCTATAATGATATCAATGCCAGTGGCAGCTTCAATTGCCCTAATATTACGACCTTCTCTTCCAATAATGCGTCCTTTCATTTCGTCGCTGGGTAACAGAACCATGGATACTGTTTTATTTGCGACGTAATCACCGGCATAGCGAGAAATGGCTAGGGCCAGGATATTCTTGCCTTTGCGGTCGGCCTCCATTTTCATTTCGTTTTCAATACGGACCAGTCTTTTAGCTGCATCCATTCGTGCCTCACTGGCAATGGAGTCCATGAGTACTTCTTTTGCCTGTTCTCTTCCTATCCCGGCAACCTGTTCCAGCTTGTAGCGGTGGTCATCAATCAAAGAGTCAAGCTCATTTTCCTTATTTCCTAATAATTCATATCTTTTTTTAATTGATTGTTCTTGGGATTTAAGGTCACGTTCTTTTTTATCAAAGGCGGCTGTTTCTTTTTGAATGCCGTCTAATTTACGGTCCAGTCTGCGTTGTTCACCTTTTAATTCTTCGCGATTTAATTTAATTTCGGCGTCAGCATCTTGCTTTATTTTGTAAGAATCTTCTTTGGCTTGCAGTAGCGCTTCTTTTTTTATACGTTTGGCTTCTTGAATAGCATTTTCAACGATAATTTTGTGTTGAGCTTCAATATCGGCTTGGTTTCCTTCTATAAGTCGCTTGCGAAGAAAAAAGCCGATAATGACTCCAAGGGTGGCAATAGATCCCCATATAAAGAATGACATAATTGTTATATCCATAAAATTCCCCTCAGTACGGATCATTTTAACGTTCCGTAGTAATAGACTAAATTAAATTGTCAGTGTATTGGGGTGGTGCAGGGGGGAAAGCCGTTATTACATCAAAACGACGAAGGGGGCGACGAGAGGTTAAAGATACCGCTGGAAGCGGTGACAACCGGGAGAGGCTAGGAAACCTACGAATGAAATTTTTCCATAAGCGAACTTGCTGTTTTTCATCAAAAGTTGTTGGTGAATTAGCAACCAAACATGACTCTCGTTGTAGAGCAGATCGTCGGCTTATCTTTATATATTAAACCTGATTTCATCAGAGTGAATTAGCGTGCTCCAGACGTTCTACGCCCTTCTATTCCGCTTACAACCATCCCATGATAATTAATTGGAAGACGGTATTATATATTTTGTCAGCACATCGTGCTGGAAATACTAAAAAAGATCCCCACACTGCCGTGTCATCGAAATAATTAAACCTAATAAAAATTAGGTGGGCAATCCATCCATAGTCTTCTGGTAATCCGCTAAGATTTCCATCCGTCTATGGTTATGAATACCCTTTTAAAGAGTGTTTGGCTCAATATTTCGATAATCACCAACAGCGCAGGGAATTCCTTATTATCATATTACAGTTTCATTATAGCATGAAACGTATAAAAGCAAAGAGATTATTTGGGTACTTATTCAATCCTGGAAGCGACCTTGTGAATAAGTTTATCAATAGAGCTTTCTTGCTTTGTGCAAAAGGCTTTGTGTTCTTTTTCCAGCTCAACAACCCGGGCGGCCAGTCTTAAGCAGGCCAGTATTAAAATTTTGCTATCAGGGAGAGCCGAACCACCTGAATGAGCGGGTGAATTAAGCTCTTCCCGAACAAGTGAGATTACTCTTGTAACTTCCTCTTCAGGAGCATCGGTGTAAAATGTAAATTCCCTGTCAAACAAGGTAATGATTACTTTACGCTCCACAATTCACCCAGTCCTTGTTAATAAAAAATTAAGACCCCATTTATTATGATCTTGGTTGTTTGGTAAAGATTGTAGATAATTCTAGCTCAAACTTGCCGCAAGTATATCTTCAATCAGCACTTGGCTCTGAATGCTCAGTAGCGTGCTGCTGTTCGCCTTCGGTGTTTGATTCTACAGTCGTTTGGTTCTCGCTGTTAGTTGGTCCGGTGTTGTATTCGTTTTGCCATTGTTCTATTCTACGAATCAACCCGGAAACTCTTTCTTCGACCTGTCCTCGTTCGCCACGAAGTCGTTTAACTTCTCCCTCAATCTCTTCAAATTCGCCTTGAAGTTGAAGGTAGTTGTCTTCTAGCTCTTCGTGTCTAGCTTTTAATGATTTATTGTTTTCGAGTATTTTATCAATAAAGCTTTCTAGCCGTTCCATTTCATTATTATTTTCCATTGACAACCGCTCTCATTATAGACAGTATATTATATTTTATACTTATTTAACAATTCGAAATAATTCTTCATTAGTAGTGTACAACTCCAATATACAGGCCTCGGGGCGGGAACGCAATAGGTTTTCTTTCTTTAAAGTTAAGGAAGAATAATGAACATTAAGATCGTGTATAGTTCCAACTAAGAGGGCGTCCGTTTTTGTATGGCATATGCCCATGAAAGATCAAGGGATTTTTATCGAATACCATGGGGAGAAAATGGGCATCTCCTTCCCACATCGTAAGTGATTGTAGGTCGTTTATTGGGTGCCAGAGTAGATCCCCTTCATTGTTTGTTTGATAAATATCTCCCTCATATTGGGTGACGAGAAATATGAAACCCAGCCAATTCTCACCTTGAGGTCCGAAGCCGGGCCAGTTTATTGTGCCTCTTAGCTGATATTTGAGGCACTGGATACCAGCTTCTTCCTTAATTTCTCTGGTCAAGCAGGTTGCAACATCTTCATTTGGTAACATTTTGCCACCTAGGCCATTATATTTCCCATAGTGTTGATCGTGGGTTCTGGCATTTCTATGAATGAGAAGACAATTTTTGCCACAAGGGGATAATACAAAACCCAGGGTGCCTATTATCGGAGTATACATGTGTTTGATATATCGTTTTATTAAGAAGGAGGTTGCTTCGATTTAACTATATTAAAAAGTAACTGGTCTTTTTTTAAGGAATGAGGAAATTTTAATAAAGGTAATGGAGAAAAAGGTTAAAGATTCGTGGTAAATATTGAGGTGGGTAGAGAGGGTATCACAAAGTGTGAGGGTGACGAGGTAAGGTGATGGGAATGAATTAATATAATTGAGAAATAAATGGTCGGGAAGAGAGGATTCGAACCTCCGACCCCATCGTCCCGAACGATGTGCTCTACCAGACTGAGCCACTCCCCGACCGCGGCGAGTTGTATGTAGGCCATACAGCTCGTCGATGTTAGTTAGCTTGCAGAAACCACGTCGGCTAGCTTGCTGCCAGGTTTGAATTTGGCAACTTTTTTTGCCGGAATATCCATCAGGGCACCAGTTTGAGGATTCTTTGCTTTTCGTGCCGCGCGATTAACAACTGAAAAAGTTCCGAAGCCTACCAGGGTAACTTTCTCGCCCTTGGACAGCGTTTCGGTAACTGCCATAAGTACACCGTTTAAAGCTTTTTCAGCGGTGGCTTTGCTGATGTCTGCGGCTTCAGCAATTGATTCAATCATGTCTTTTTTGTTCATTCTCTTCTCCCTAATCAACCTTGTTTCTTGAGGTATTCATTAGAATAGAAACGATACCTGTTAGTAATTTACAACCGTGTTAAGATGTAAAACAAATCGATATCGTTTGTCAAAGGAAAAAGCGGTGTTTATTCCTTTGTAGGCGGTTTTGCATAGTGTTTGTGTAAAAGGTGAGATAAATTAGTTGTTATTAATTATTATTTCAATTTTTTTTTCGACCAGTGATGTCAATGAATGTTTCGTATATTCCATGAGATCTCAATGTCCTTTGAAGTGCTGATCTGTTGGTGGCTTGAGAGATAGAGGAAAAGTCATCTTCTTGGATTTGAATTCGGATTCTTTCTGGGTTGCTTTGGTCGGGTTTGACCCGACATCCTTTAAATCCTAGTTGTTCTACAATTTCCTCTAGAACTGCAATTCGATGAAGCTCTTTAATTTTAATGGGTGAATCGAATGAGATTCTGGTCGCGAGGCAGGATGCGCTTGGTCTGTTCCAGGTTACTAGATTTAGGTTTCGACTCAGTAACCGTATTTCTTGTTTATTAAGTTTGGCATCTGCAAGAGGGGTATGAATATTTAATTCTGCAATAGCCCTTTTACCTGGTCTAGGTTCGAGAAGGTCGTCGCTGTTGGTACCGTCGAGTAGCCAGGGAACGCTATTTTGTTTGGCTAGTTCGAGAAAACGGGTGTAGAGCAGTCGTTTACAGTAATAACAACGTTGCTGATCGTTTCGAACAATCTCTTGATGGTTAAGAGGTTGGGAATTGATAACCAATAAATCGTCATTAAGGGAAAAGCCGCATTTGATGGCACGGTTTATTGCCTCCTTTGCTTCTCCTGGTTTTTGGAGTTCTGTTTGGTTATGGAGGGCTAATACATTGCCTGGCCCAAGTACATCTCGGGCGATGATTAGGAGTAGAGAGCTGTCCGTTCCTCCTGAATAGGCGATTGCAACCTTCCCTAATTTAATCAGGATTTCTTGCAATCGCCTTTTTTTCTCTTCAAGTGTCACTTAATGTTTTCTAACTATTCGTTATTTATTAGAGTTGTCGAATGAAAAATCTACCGTTGGGAATTGATCCACTGGCTCACTGAGGAAAAACTGTTTTTCCATGATTGATTTTTTGAGGAGCTCTGCAATCTCCCGAGCCTTTACCACGCTGGAAAGAGGGGCGGTAGCTACTTTTTTGCCAGCCACTTCTATCTCTCCAGATTTGAGTTGAGCATAACTAACTTCACCGTAGTTGCGCTGAATTCCATTGGTGTAATCATGTCCGTAATCAACAACTTGGGTAAAGATCTCTTCGTCAGAGACTCCGGTGAACTGGGCCATTTCTTCGTTTAAAATGGGTATAGGAACACCAATTCCCACCGCCATAGATGTGCCGTAGCCGCGTATGCTTACTCCTTTGAGCCATTTTGCAGACATTTGTTTTAGGTCACCTTGAACCATCATGGTGCCTGCCGGTCTTTTAGGAACTCCGTTTTTGCCTCTGAGTGCTTGAGGATTGTGTTGGGTTCCCTGCCAGGTAACATAGCCGATGCCGCCGCCTAGAAAAATTCTTGTTCCCATGCCGATAGTTCGATAAAGAGGATCATTTAATAAAGGGCTCAGTTCTCCGGCGCTGCAATAATTTGCATTACGGCAATTTGGTTTAAGCATTCCCATATATGTATAGACGGTTTTCTCAGAGAGATTTACTGCGCAGTTGTAGTTTTGGTATCCGTTACGTGGGTTACATAGTAATGCATGTTTCATGTCGGCCAGGGTAAGTTCTTTCTTGCACTTAGTGTTGGCATAGCAGTCGGTTGGATAGGCCTTGGCTTCTAGAAATACCTTTTTTCCGGCAACCAAGTCCTCAATAACGTGCCCTCCGCCATACCCAAATTCGCCGGGATAAACCTTATTGAGGGGGTCATCCTCGGTAGGTTCAGTCGCTCCTAGGTAAATATCAATGGCTGCAAGTCCCGCATAGGCCGGTACTTTATTAACCCACACCTTAGCGGCTTTGATGGTAGGGGTGGTCTGGCCGAAGTTGAAAAAGGCTCCAGAGGAGCACATGATAGAAAAAGTACCCGTGGTGACCACATCAATTTTTTTAGCTGCGCCGACTGGACCTTCTTTTTTCACTACATCAACCATTTCTTCAGCGGTGACCACCACGGCTTCGCCTGATTTGATGCGTGCGTTTATCTCGGCGTACGTTTTATTAACTGTAAACTCACTCATGATTGTTCCATTTGGTTAAAATTATCGACCAAAAATATTTCCTTTATAAGGACCTCGGAAAAAAAATAAATTATCTCGTCTTGCATGCTTTTTAGCCGTTTTTTTTTGTCTAGGCAATAGTTACATGTTGATATTATGTGCTTGTTGCTTTTACTTGAAGACGATTGAAAATCCAGCGCAGGTAAAGGCGTAGACTCCAATTTAAGAATATTTATTATTTTTCGTGACCCTAACTCAGCCAGAAAAAATATATCCTTCCAGTGGTCAAGTGTCTAACTCTATTTTGCTATGGCACTGGTAACATCTTTCTGCTGTAAAAATGTCTGGTTGCCGTAGTTTGGGAATTATTTATAAATCCGCAGCAATGTTAGCAGGATTTTTTCTTGCTTAGTTTCTTAATGAATCATCTATATTATTTAAAACAAAAACGAGTGCAACCATTTTAAATTTTTTCTTTTCAATAGCGGAAAGATACTTTAGCATACAAGGGGTTATGAAAGAGTTATATCGGTTATAAAATTAAGAATATCTATCGTAAGCTAATAAAATGAAAAAAGAAATTACAATTCCGGAGGTTCGCTCCCGGATTGATGAAATAGACTCTAATATTTTAGAATTATTGAAAGAGCGACTCGGGTGCGCTCGAATGATAGGCAAGCTTAAGGATGAGAGTAGTAAGTCCAAGTGGGATCCCCTGCGTGAACGACAAATATATGATCGTCTTTTAGGAGAAAATAGCGAGATATTTCCTGAAAAGGTTCTTAGATCTATTTTTCATGAAATAATTACCACTTGTAGACTGTCGCAGAAAAAAGCGGAGGTGGCTTATCTTGGACCGGAAGCTACCTTTACTCATTTGGCAGGGGTAAAATATTTTGGACATAGTGCCAAATATAAATCTATGGAATCAATCGACGATGTCTTTCAGGAGGTGCAAAAGGAGCGAACCCGCTATGGTATTGTACCGGTTGAAAATTCCATTGAAGGGGCAGTGTTTTCCACCCTTGATTCCTTTCTGAAATATAATGTGAAAATTTGTGGGGAAGTTCATCTGCCAATTACCCATAATCTCGTATGTCAGTCAGGTAATATAGAAGATATTAAAACCGTGGCCTCCCATTCCCAACCTCTAGCCCAATGTCGTGAATGGTTGAAAAAGAATATGGCCGATATTCCAACTTTGCCGGTTTTTTCCACCAGCGCTGCTGCCCAGATGGCAGCCAAGGATCCTAGTGTGGGGGCAATAGCCAGTTCATTGGCTATTAAAACCTACCAACTTCAGGAAGTGGTAAAGGGTATAGAGGATTATAAGGGTAATACTACTCGTTTTTTGGTGCTTGGTAATCATTCACCGTCCAGGAGCGGGCACGATAAAACTTCCTTGCTGCTTGGCTTGATGGATCGGCCCGGGGCCCTGAACGAAGTGTTAACTGTGTTGTCAGCTAAAGGAATTAATCTCGGTAAGATAGAGTCGCGGCCTATCAAGGGCAAGCAGTGGAAATATCTTTTCTTCATTGATTTGCTCGGCCATATGGAGGAGCCCAATATTGAAGCTGGCTGCGGCATTCTTAAGCAGATCTGCTCTTATTATGAATGGCTTGGCTCTTATCCTCTCACCGACTCTTTAGCCCCCGATGCGTGACATCCTGCCGTGACATCCCCCAGGGGTGTCACTTTTAAGGGTATGGCCACGGGGTTTGTTGTGCACGGCAGTGGTTAAGGTCTGACAAATATCTTCATTACTGCCGCCGGAGCGCAAGACGTGGCGAAGATCGTATTCGGTGTCATGGAGTAGGCAAGAGCGTAGCTTGCCCTCCGAGGTGAGTCGTAATCGATTGCAGTGTTCGCAAAACTGATGACTGATCGGACTGATAAAGCCCACTGTGCCGGGGGCGTTTTTGTCCAGGGAGTATACTCTTGCTGGCCCGGCTCGCATGTCTCGTTGCACCGGGCTCAATTCTCCGAGTTCCTTAACCTTAGTTATAATTTCATCATTTGAAACATAAAGTTTTCGCGATTGATCGTGTGATCCGCCCATGGGCATGTACTCAATAAAGCGTACTTGCAGTTTTTCATGGAGTGAGAGGGATGCAAAATCCAGTAATTCGTCATCATTCACCCCCCGCATGACCACCATATTAAGTTTTACCGAAGAGAAACCTAAGCGGAGGGCTGTCTTAATACCGTTTTGTACCTTGGAAAAGCTGTTCATCCCGGTGATGCGGGCAAATCTTTCGGGTTTGAGGCTATCAAGGCTGATATTGACTTTGCCTATTCCGGCTCGGAGAAGATCAGCGGCAGACTGTTGAAAAAGAACACCGTTGGTAGTGAGCCGAATATCTTCCACCCCAGGTAAAGCGGCAAGACGTTCTATAAATGAGAGGATGTCTTTGCGTACCAATGGTTCTCCGCCGGTTAGCCGTATTTTTGAGATGCCCATTTGGGCTGCAATTCCCACTATTCGCAGAAGTTCTTCGTAGTCCAGCAATTGGTTGTGGTTTAATTTGATAGGACGGTTATTGCCTTCTTGTGCGGAATCACAATAGGTACAACGTAGATTACAGCGATCGGTGACCGAGAGTCTAAGGTAGGAGATTTTACGGGAAAAGGTGTCGAGCACCTCAGCTTGTTCGGAAAAGCCCGAAGACGATATGTTGTTCATGGAGTTTCCTGGTTGAACTCGTCAGCTTTTGGGTATATTGTGACAGCCGTACCCTAATAGGTTTCTGAGGCCGTTGCTTCATGGGCTTCTGGTCCGCTAATTGCCAGCGGTGTAGAGGTCTGAAGATGCACACATAAATGGTGCTCAATTATCCATCAATTCGCAACAGACATACCATCGTATTTTACTGTTTGCAATAATTGTCTTTAAATTACATGTATATTCTTGCTATTGAAAGTTCCTGCGACGACACCTCCGCCGCTGTCTTGGAAGATGATCGGCGTGTTCTCTCCAACGTGGTTTCCAGCCAGTTTGATGTTCATGCTCGTTACGGTGGTATTGTACCGGAACTTGCGTCCCGTCGCCATATAGAATCCATCTGGCCGGTGGTCCATTCTGCCCTGGACGAAGCATCGGTTTCTTTAAAGGATATTGACCTGATCGCCGCCACTCGCGGGCCCGGATTAGTCGGCTCGTTGTTGGTAGGTTTTACCTTTGCTAAAGCGTTAGCGCTGGTCAACAATATCCCGTGTGTAGGAGTTGATCATATGGCGGGTCATCTACTTTCTGTTTTTTTGGAAAAAGAGACGCCTCAATTTCCCTATATTGCTTTGATCGTCTCAGGCGGTAATACCACTATCTTTAAAGTGAGTGGGACGACGGAGTTTACCACTTTGGGTCGCACAAGAGATGATGCAGCGGGAGAGGCTTTTGACAAGGTGGCCAAACTTCTGGAATTGGGTTATCCCGGTGGGCCCGTTGTTGATAAGACTGCCAAGTTGGGTAATCCGAAAGCAATTTCATTTCCCAGGGCCTGGTTGGGGGAGGGAAGTCTTGATTTTAGCTTCAGCGGGTTGAAAACCTCGGTGCTCAATCAGGTGAATCGATTGCGACAAAAAAATGAAGCGCCTAATCTCCCGGATATCTGTGCTTCTTTTCAAAGCGCCGTGGTAGAGGTGTTAGTGGAGAAGACTATGCTGGCAGCTAAACTTGCTGATATTACCTCTATTGTAATAGGAGGTGGGGTTGGCGCTAATTCGCATCTTCGCAGTCAAATGGCTCATCGTTGTAACATGGAAGGTTTTAAATGTTATCTGCCTTCCCCGGTCTACTGTACCGATAATGGTGCCATGATCGGAATTGCCGGTTATCATGCCTACAAACATGGAAGTATGGTACTCCCTGATACTGATGTTTATCCTCGTTCTCCGCTTATTATGATATGAAAATTGAATTAAAAAGATTGGTTCGTTACCATTACTTGCGCTTTATCCGTTTACAGGGGGACCCTCATCCGCTTGCTATGGGAGTTGCTATCGGGGTTTTTATCGGGATATCTCCAACCCTGCCCCTGCATACCGTGATGATTATCAGCATAACTCTTTTAATGCGGGTCAGCACGGTATCCGCCATTATTGCCGCCGCTGTGGTCAGTAATCCTCTGACATTTGTTCCACAATACTACCTGAGCTGGTTGGCGGGTGATTTCATTATGCCTGGTAAGCTTACCTGGGAACGGATGGAACATGCTCTGGCCGCAGTTATGGAGCAAGGGTTTCGAGAAGGTTTGGAAACGGTAATCCATCTAGGCTTGGATGCTATAATGGTTATGTTGGTGGGTGGTTGTCTGCTCGGTATCCTGCCCGCCATAGGATCATATTTCTTATCCTATAGATTTTTTCAAAAATTAGAGGAAAAACGGCGTCGGCGTCGTTCGAAAAAATAAGGACATTATGGTCTATCAAAAAACACGCTCCGTTCTCCAGCATCAAAAGTTGGCCCCTAAAAAAAAGCTAGGGCAAAATTTTTTAGTTCATCGTCATACCGCCCAGCGTATTGTGGATTTGGCCGGGATTGATCCCGAAGATACGATCATTGAAGTGGGGGTAGGGCTTGGTGCTCTCACCGTGCTTTTGGCAGAAAAGGCAGCGAAG
>Ga0224507_10000555_pt1 | contig 14618 bp, 11 predicted proteins | sample SF_Jan12_sed_USG_3_FD_170159 | JGI IMG/M metagenome (GOLD analysis project Ga0224507, IMG submission 170159) | Sediment microbial communities from San Francisco Bay, California, United States - SF_Jan12_sed_USGS_13 | ecosystem: Environmental > Aquatic > Marine > Sediment | place: USA... | reverse complement strand
ACCTGACCATTGGCATCGACTCGCACGATCAAACCGTCCTGGGTTCCGGCGTAGACCCGGCCCTGGCTGTCCACCGCCACGTCCTCGGGTCCCCATACTTTGCCCCGGGCAATCAGCCTGGCCTCAAGCAGAGCAGTATTGGGTGCTGTCGGCCCCTCAAGTGCCGGGGCCTGGGGCGGATTCCAGGCGGCGGCATCGACATATCCGGGTCTTGCCATCCACCAGAAAAGTAACAGCAGCACCACGACAATATCGCCAATGATCAGCAGCGCTACCAATTTCGGATGTTTCATATGGATGTTTGCTCCCGCGGCCCTGTACTCATTGCCCCCGGGTCACTATCCTAGTTGCGGTCGGGTTACGTCAACCTGGATTCACCAGTTCATAAAGGATTCATAGCCATGCTGATCCGTCGCCGAGAGATCGATTTTCTGCTCAAGGAATTTCTTAAGGTCGGCGAGCTGCTCAATTGCGAGCGTTACGCCAACCATGACGGGGACACTATTGATGGACTGCTGGATACCGCTTACGCGATTGCCGAGAAGGAATTTCTTCCCTATGCGTCCAAGGCCGATATAGAGGAACCGGAGTTCATAGATGGCCAGGTGAAGTTGATTCCCGAGACTCAGGCCGCAGTCAACGCCTATTCCGAGGCGGGTTTTATTGGCGCTGCCTTCGCAGAGGATGACGGGGGTATGCAGTTTCCGTGGATTGCCACCCAGGCCGCAGGCGCGGTGTTCGCCAGTGCCAACGTGGGTTTCTACGGTTACGGCATGCTCACGGCGGGCGCTGCAAATCTGTTGAACACCTTTGGCTCGCCGGAACTAAAGTCGCGTTTTATTCCGGCCATGTTGGAAGGGCGCTTTTTCGGAACCATGTGTTTGACTGAGCCCCAGGCGGGTTCTTCCCTTGCTGATATAAGCACCCTGGCCCAACCCCTGGAAGATGGGCGTTACAGCCTGCGCGGAACAAAGATGTGGATCTCCGGCGGAGATCACCAGTTGGGCGAGAATATTGTCCACATGGTACTGGCCAGAATTTCAGGCGCGCCTCCCGGAGTGAAAGGTATTTCCCTGTTCGTGGTGCCGCGCAACCTGGTGGACGAGCAAGGCAGCAGTGGCGAGAAGAACAACATTGCCCTGGCCGGACTGAATCACAAGATGGGTTGGCGGGGCACAGTGAATACGCTGCTGAATTTCGGTGAGGGTGGGCAATGTGAAGGTTACCTGGTGGGCGAACCCAACAAGGGCCTGGCCTATATGTTCCAGATGATGAACGAAGCACGGGTTGCGGTAGGGATGTCCGCCGCAGCGCTGGGATACAGCGGATACATGCATAGCCTGGATTACGCGATGAACCGACCCCAGGGTCGCCCACTGACTTCCCGGGATCCGGAGCAGCCACCGGTCGCTATCATCAAGCACCCGGATGTGGCTCGCCTGCTGCTGGCCCAAAAGGCCTACACAGAGGGTGGCCTGGCGCTGAGTTTGTATTGCGCGCGGCTGCTGGATGAAGAAATGATTACCAGTGACCCTGAGCAGAAAAAGGCCCTGAACGCCATGCTGGGCTTGCTCACACCCATCGCGAAAAGCTGGCCGTCGGAGTTTTGTCTTGAAGCGAACAAGCACGCCATACAGGTGCTGGGCGGATACGGCTATTCCCGGGAGTACCCGGTAGAGAGGCTGTATCGGGATAATCGGCTGAATCCGATACATGAGGGTACCCACGGTATCCAGGGCCTGGACCTGCTGGGGCGCAAGGTCTTTATGGATGGCGGGATGGCGCTCGGGCAACTGCTGAGAATGGTCAGGGAGGATTGCGCCCGTGTGAGCGTGACACCGGCCTTGTCTCAGTATGCGCAACTGATTGCCAAGGCAACCGAGGACATGATCCGGGTTACCGGAATGCTGGTTGCCGATGCAGGAAAGGGTGAAGCCGAGAAGGCACTGGCCAATGCCACCTTGTACCTGGACAGCTTGGGTCACCTGCTGGTCGCATGGACCTGGTTGAGGCTGGCACGGATATCCCTGGAGGCACTGGAAGATGCGCCGGGAACAGATGATGCGTTCTACCAGGGCAAGCTCAAGGCCTGCCACTATTTTTGTACCTATGAGCTGCCCAGGGTAAACAGCAACGCCCGCATCCTGGCGATGAGGGATGGATTGTTCACGGAGATGCAGGATGAGTGGTACTGAGTCAGGCCCTTCGGGCTTGCGCGTAGTGGTCGTGCCGGTCACGCCGTTTCAGCAAAATTGCAGCATCCTGTGGAATCCCGCCAATATGCTGGGAGCGATTGTCGACCCCGGCGGAGACCTGGACAAGGTGCTTGGGCAGGTTCAGCGTCATGGCGTAACGATAGAAAAGATTCTTCTCACTCATGCCCACATCGACCACGCCGGGGCGACCGCAGAGCTGGCGCGGCGGCTGTCGGTACCTATTGAGGGACCCCACAGGGAAGACCAGTTCTGGATCGATAAGTTGCCGGAGCAAAGTCGCATGTTTGGGTTTCCGCCGGCCGAAGCCTTTGAACCCCAGCGGTGGCTGGAACAGGGGGATACGGTGTCCGTGGGTGGCATCAGTATGGAGGTGCTGCATTGCCCGGGTCACACGCCGGGTCACGTGGTCTTTGCCCACCTGCCTTCCAGGCTGGCGATCGTCGGGGATGTGCTTTTCCAGGGGTCGATAGGCCGCACGGATTTTCCCAGGGGTGACCTGGATACCCTGGTGAGATCAATACGCGAGCGGCTGTTTCCGCTGGGCGATGATGTGCGTTTTATCCCGGGTCACGGGCCTGTGGGGACTCTTGGGAAGGAAAGGCTCAGTAATCCTTATGTCAGCGACGCCGCCCTGGGGCTTTAGTCGACTCCGGACCCCAGCGCTTATTTTCTCTTGGCATTGCGCCGGCCAAACATCCCCGCTATTGAACGAACCATGAATCTTGGTGGCAGCTGGGACAGTGTGGACATTACCTTGTAAATCATGCCGGGGACGTGGATTACGTCCCTGGCCATGGCGGCTGAAAACGCTTCCCGGGCGACAAACGCCGGATCCGAGACCACCGCCATGGGCAGGTTGTTGGGCTTTTTGTCGGTGTGTTTCTTGCCCCTTATCATCGGGGTATCGGTAAAGCCGGGGCAGACGGCCGTGCAGCTTACGCCTGTTCCCTTGAGTTCTTCGGACAGGCCCTCGGTAAAGGACAGCACATAGGCCTTGGTGGCGGCGTAAACCGACAGGTAGGGAACCGGTTGGAAGGCAGCAACGGACGCCAGGTTGACGATGCGACCCTTGCCGCGCTTGAGCATCGGAGGCAGGCAGCGATGAGTCAGTTCTGTCAGTGCAAGCACGTTCAGATGAATCTGCTGCAATTGCCTTTCCAGCTTGTCCGAGGCGAATCCTCCCATTTGCATCACGCCGGCGTTGTTTACCAGTACGTCCAGGGGCCGCTTGGGAAGAGAGTTGAGCAGCTCGCTGATTGCCCCTGGAGCGGTCAAGTCGCATGGAAGTACGGTGCAGTCGATGTCATGGGCGTGCCGTAGTTCTTCGGCCAGGGTTTCCAGTTCGGCCTGTCGCCGGGCTACCAATACCAGGTCAAAGCCTTCCTCGGCGAAGACCCGGGCAAGTTCAATACCTATTCCTGATGATGACCCGGTAATCAGGGCCAGGGGATTCTTGTGAGTCATTACTCTTGTCCTGCTTGCTAGTTTGTGAAGCCTCGGGCCGGCGGCGCCCATGACGCTAATATAGACCATAAATACCGGGCCCGGAGCTGAGGCATTCCAGATTGGCCCCAGATTGGCGCAGCGCCGGCGCTGGCTTTGCTACAATCCCGGGCTTAGCCTGCAGGGCACCGAGTCGAATCAAGATTGAGGAGTACGCATGAAACTTGCCACCATTAAGTCCGCAACCCGGGATGGCACCCTGGTCGTGGTAAGTCGAGATTTAGCACGGGCCTGTGCGGTTGCGGATATCGCCCCGACAATGCAGGCAGCCCTGGATAACTGGACCGAATGTGAGCCGGCCCTGGACCAGGTTTACCAGTCGCTGAATGCCGGCGCTGTCGACAACGCCTTTGCCTTTGACCCGGAGCAGGCCGAATCACCGCTGCCAAGGGCCTACCACTGGGTAGATGGAAGCGCTTACGTTAATCACGTTGAACTGGTGCGCAAGGCCCGGGGAGCGGAAATGCCCCCAAGCTTCTGGGAAGACCCCTTGGTCTACCAGGGCGGCTCCGATGATTTCATCGGTCCCAGGGATCCGGTGGTGGTGCCAAGCGAGGAATATGGCATCGACATGGAAGCTGAGGTCGCGGTAATCACCGATGACGTGCCCATGGGGATTGACGCAAGTAATGCCCGCAAGCACATCAAGCTGATCATGCTGGTAAACGACGTCAGCCTGCGAAACCTGATTCCCGGGGAACTAAGTAAAGGGTTTGGGTTTTACCAGTCCAAGCCCGCCTCGGCGTTTTCACCGGTAGCAGTGACGCCCGATGAACTGGGGGAAGCCTGGGACGGCGGCAAAGTTCATCTGCCGCTAGTGACCCACCTGAATGGGCAGTTACTGGGCAAGCCCAATGCCGGCGTTGACATGACTTTTGACTTTCCGAGGCTGATTCAGCACGTTACCCTGACCCGTCGCCTGGGAGCAGGGGCGGTGATCGGTTCAGGCACCGTGTCCAACTACGACCGCAGCCTGGGTTCCAGCTGTCTGGCTGAAGTACGCATGCTGGAGACCATCGCAGATGGCAAGCCACATACACCATTTATGAAGTTTGGTGATCGTGTGCGCATTGAAATGCTGGATTCAGAGGGAGTCAGTATTTTTGGCGCTATTGACCAGAAAGTGGTTCGCGCCGAATAGAGTGTTCATGGAGAAACCACATGAGATTAGAGATTGCGCAGAAGCCCGGATGGGGTAAGCGCGGCATGCAGGGATTAGCGCTGGCCGCATTCGGATTGCTTCTCGCTGGTTGCGGCAAGAGCCCGGAGGATGGCGGGCATGTTGCAGAAGCGACAATTTCAGCGCCCGCAGCAGGCGTCACCGAGGCTCGTATTATTGCCGCCGAGGAAGGCGCCTGGCTCAGCCATGGTCGCACCTACGACGAGCAGCGCTACAGCCCTCTCGCGCAAATCACCAGCGACAATGTGGGCCGTCTTGGCCTGGCCTGGTCCTATCGCCTGCCAACAGCCCGTGGAACTGAAGCCACTCCACTGGTGTTCGATGGTGTCCTGTACACAACCGGTCCATGGAGCCTGGTTTATGCGCTGGATGCGGCCAGCGGAGAACTGCTCTGGAGTTATGACCCCAAGGTGCCGACGGAGTGGGCGCGCTACGCCTGCTGCGATGTGGTGAACCGGGGCGTTGCGGCCTGGGGTAACAGCATATTTGTGGCCACGCTGGATGGACGCCTGGTGGCCCTGGACGCCAAGACCGGCGAGCAGCAATGGAGTGTTCAGACAACCGATCCAGAACGTCCCTATACCATTACCGGTGCCCCCCGAGTCGTGAAGGGCAAGGTACTGATCGGAAACGGCGGGGCCGAGCTGGGGGTTCGCGGTTACGTCAGTGCCTACGATGCAGATACCGGTGAGCAGCTATGGCGGTTCTACACGGTGCCTGGCGATCCCTCCCTGCCATTTGAATCCGAGGTGCTCCAGGGTGCCGCGGATACCTGGAAAGGCGGCGAGTGGTGGAAGATCGGCGGCGGCGGTACGGTCTGGGATTCCATGGCCTATGACCCGGAGCTTGACCTTCTGTATATCGGAGTGGGTAATGGTTCTCCATGGAGCCGCCACATCCGCAGTCCGGGCGGCGGAGACAACCTGTTTCTTTCCTCTATCGTGGCTCTCAAGCCCGATACCGGGGCCTATGTGTGGCATTACCAGACCACCCCGGGTGACAGCTGGGATTACACCGCCACCCAGCACATGATTCTTGCCGACCTGGACATTGACGGAAAGCCGCGCAAGGTGCTGATGCAGGCTCCGAAAAACGGATTCTTCTATGTTCTTGATCGCCAGACTGGCGAACTGATCTCTGCCCGGAATTTTGTCCAGACCACCTGGGCAAGTCACGTGGACATGGAGACCGGACGCCCGGTTGAGACGCCCCAGGCCAGGTTTGCGGACGCGCCTTCGTTTGCCTTGCCGTCGCCATTTGGTGCCCACAACTGGCATCCCATGACTTACAGCCCTGATACCGGGCTGGTGTACATCCCGGCCCAGGAAGTGCCGTTTGTCTATGGCAAGGATCAGGATTTCAAGTATGCACCCGGATACTGGAACCTTGGAGTGGATCCGAGCCTGGCGGCGATGCCGGAAGATCCCGAGGTTGCCCAGCAGCTGGCCGCCATGATCAAGGGCCGGATTATTGCCTGGAACCCGGTGACCCAGGAAGAAGCTTTCCATGTGGAGCACCCCGGTCCGTGGAATGGTGGAATGCTGTCCACGGCCGGCAACCTGCTATTCCAGGGAACCCCGCTGGGTCAGTTCCTGGCGTTAAGCGCGGATACCGGTGAGCAGTTGTGGAGCTTCCCCTCACAGACTGGCATCGTTGCCGCACCCATTAGCTATCAGGTTGGCGGCGTTCAGTATGTTGCGGTGATGGCGGGTTGGGGCGGAACATTTCCCTTATTCCTTGGCGCTGCGTATCCGCCAGGCGCCACAGAGATGGTGAACCAGCTATTGGTGTTCAGGCTTGATGGCAAGGCTGGGCTGCCTGCCCTGAAAACGGTGGAACGGGTGATGCCCAAGCCTCCCGGTCAGGAGATTTCTGATGAAGAACTGGCCCTGGGCAAGCGGGTTTACCACCTGCGCTGCGGAATTTGCCATGGAGAAAGCGCTATCGGTGGTGGCATTATTCCGGACCTGCGATACATGAGCGAGCAGGTCCACAAGAATTTCTATGCCATTGTGCTCGGCGGCGCCAGCTACAAGGCCGGTATGCCCGCATTTGGACAGATTTTGAGCGCTGAGGAGGCGAAAGCCACTCACGCTTACATTATCGACAGGGCGCAAAAGGCCTGGGAGCAACAGTCCCCTGCCAGTGAGTAGAACGTAAATATTACCGGGTAGCGAGGCTCCGGTCCTCGCTACCCGGTATTTTTTTGCTCGCCTGGGACCCTGGGTATTCAATCGCGCCGAAAAGCCAAAAGAAACTTTGTTTATCGCGTGTTACCCGTGCCGGGTAGCGGCATAATACTTGTTTGACCAATTGAAGGTGCGCGACATGCGAGCAGTGGTTTGTAGTGAGCTTGGTGGTCCTGACAAACTCGCCCTGAAGGAGATCGAGTCACCGGTAGTTGGGCCGGGCCAGGTAAAGCTTGCTGTGCATGCAGCGTCGTTCAATTTTCTGGATACCCTGATTATCCGCGGCCTCTACCAGGACCGTCCTGACCTGCCTTTCGTGCCGGGGGCCGAAGCCGCGGGTCGGGTAGTGGAGCTTGGCGAGGGGGTCACTCATCTGAAGCCCGGTCAAGCGGCGATTGCCCTGGCCGGTACCGGCGCGTTTGCCGAGGAATTGGTGGCGGATGCTCGGCGCGTGCTGCCGATACCCGAGGGCTTCTCCATGAAGGTCGCCGCCAGCTTCGCCACCGCCTATGGAACCTCCCACTATGCATTGGCCCAGCAGGCAGGCCTGAAGCCCGGAGATACCTTGCTGGTACTGGGCGCTGCCGGTGGTGTAGGTCTGGCAGCCGTGGAGTTGGGCAGGCTGATGGGGGCAACGGTCATCGCAGCGGCCAGTTCCCGGGAGAAGCTGGATGCAGCCAGGGAAGCCGGGGCCAGTGAATTCATCAATTACAGCGAGGAAGACCTCAGGACCCGGGTGAAGGAGATCACCGATGGGCGAGGAGTGGATGTTGTGTATGACCCGGTGGGCGCCGAATTGGCGATCCCGGCGGTTCGCAGCCTGGCCTGGGGTGGGCGTTATCTTGTCATTGGTTTTGCCGGCGGCGGTATTCCCGAACTGCCCCTGAACCTGTTGCTGCTCAAGGGAGCGAGTGCCGTAGGAGTATTCTGGGGTGCATGGGTACAGCGGGATCCTGCTGGCGCCGCTGCAAGCTTCCGACAGTTGATGAGTTGGCTCGCCAGTGGCGAACTTCGTCCTAACATTCGAGAGTGTTACCCGCTTGCTGAATTTGAAAAAGGTTTTATTTCCCTCCAGAGCCGAAAAGCGGTTGGGAAAGTGGTTTTGACAGTGGCCGACTAGGCCAAGGACTAGGCAGATGAGCTCAAAGGCATACGTTATTGTTCGTGCGAATGTGACGGACCCGGAGGCATACGAAGAGTACAAGCAGCATTCGGGGCCGGCAGTGGCCAGGTACGGAGGACATTTCCTGGCACGGGGCGGATTGCTCGAGACCCTGGAAGGAGATGAGGAGGGCTGCAGGGTGGTCTTGATCGAGTTTCCCGATCTGGATACTGCCAGGCGATGGTACAACTCGCCGGAGTATCAGCACGCCATCTCGATTCGCAAGGATGCCGCGAAGGCACAGTTCCTATTGCTCGAAGGTGTCTGAGCAGGTCCGATTCGCGTAGCCTCAACACAGTAATCGCATTGGAAAGCCCAATGCGCAACAACACCGGCAGAGCCATGAAACAATTATCCCTGAGCAAGGAAAAAATCAAAATCCTGTTACTGGAAGGCGTGAGCGATGCTGCTGTGCAGTCATTCAAGCATGCAGGGTATAAAAGCATCACCAGTTTGTCCCATGCGTTACCCCACGATGAACTGATAAAGAAAATCAAGAGTGTGCATTTCCTGGGCATCAGGTCCCGCAGTCAGATCAATGCCGAGGTGCTTTCCCGCGCGGAGCGTTTGGCGGCGGTGGGGTGTTTCTGTATCGGCACCAACCAGGTTGACCTTGCTGCTGCGGAGGCCCTGGGTATACCGGTGTTTAATGCGCCATTTTCCAACACGCGCAGCGTCGCCGAACTGGTGCTCGCTGAGATCATTTTGCTGATGCGTGGAGTGCCTGAGAAAAATGCCCGGGCTCATCGTGGCGTCTGGGAAAAAAGCGCAGCGAACGCCTATGAGATTCGCGGCAAGAAGTTGGGTATCGTGGGCTATGGTCACATTGGTACCCAGCTTGGCATCATGGCGGAAAGCCTGGGTATGCGGGTTCTGTACTACGATATCGAGCACAAGCTTCCCCTGGGTAATGCCATTCCGGTGGGAAGTCTCCATGAACTATTGTCCTGTGTGGATGTGGTTTCCCTGCATGTGCCGGAGACCCCGCAGACTCGCAATATGATCGGCGCCAGGGAGTTGGCATTGATACCAAAGGGGCGTTACCTGATAAATGCTTCCAGGGGGACAGTCGTCGACATCGAGGCCCTGGTTGACGCGTTACGGGATGGCCACTTGCACGGTGCCGCGGTCGATGTATTTCCGGTGGAGCCCAAATCCAACGATGATGAGTTTGTCTCGGCACTCAGGGAATTTGATAACGTTATCCTGACTCCGCATATCGGTGGCAGTACCCAGGAGGCCCAGGAAAATATTGCCCTGGAAGTGGCGGGCAAGCTGATTAAATACAGCGACAACGGTTCGACCATGACCGCGGTGAACTTTCCCCAGGCAGCGATCCCTGATCATTACGACAAGCGTCGTATTTTGCACATCCATCACAATCTTCCCGGTGTGCTGGAAAAGATTAACCGTGTGTTTTCCGATCGAGGCGTGAATATCGCCTCCCAATACCTGCAAACCTCAAGATCTATCGGGTATGTGGTGATGGATGTCGAACTGGAAGACGCCAAGCCTCTGGTGGAGGCCCTTCGAGAAATTGAGGGCACCATCCGAACCCGCATGTTGCACTAGAACAGATGATGCAGTCGGGTCAAGCCGCCAGGGTGTCGTTGCTGGGTGCCGCGGTGCTGTTCTCCACCGGCGGGGCAGCTATCAAGCTGCTGAGCTTTACCGGTTGGCAGGTGGCCTGCATGCGCAGCGCGCTGGCCGCGGGAGTTATATGGCTCTTGCTGCCCCAGGCGCGCAAGGCATGGACTCCCGGTGTGCTGGCTGTGGCGGTGTGTTTTGCCGCTACCATGATTTTCTATGCCTTGGCTAACAAGCTAACAACCGCTGCCAATGCTATTTTCCTGCAATCTACTGCGCCCTTGTATCTGCTGATACTCGGTCCGCTGCTGCTTAAGGAAGCGGTGCACAAGGCTGATCTGTTGCTCATGGTGGTGCTTGGCACCGGCCTGGCATTGTTGCTGACGGGGCAGGAAACCGTCACCGCAGCGGCCACCGATCCGGTGCGGGGAAATATTCTTGCAGCCTGTGCGGGGGTGAGCTGGGCGTTGACCGTGCTGGGTTTGCGTTGGCAGTCGCGCCGGGGTGAGGCCGGGGATAATTCTGCCCTGACCTGCGTGGTGGCAGGTAATGTCCTCGCCTGCCTGGCTGCCGGGACCATGGCATTTCCAATTCCAGCGGCACCGGTCGGGGACTGGATGGTTGTAATTTACCTGGGGGTTGCCCAGATTGCCCTGGCGTATTTTTTCCTGACCCGGGGAATCAGCAAGGTTCCGGCCCTGGAGGCTTCCTTGCTGTTGCTGCTTGAACCGGTTCTAAGCCCCGTGTGGGCCTGGTTGGTCCACAGAGAAGAGCCCAGTCTTGCGGCACTGGCAGGTGGGGCAATGATCCTTCTGGCCACGGTGATCCGTGCCATTACCAACGCGGAGCGGGCGACACCGGCAAACTAACTGCGGTCCAGGGTCTCGCAAATCAGATCGATGATGTCCTGCTCATCCCGAAGGCTGCATATTTGCGCCGCATCCACGGCGTATCCGTGCTCCGCCGTCAGGGCTTCATAGCGGGGCTTCCGGTGAGCGCTCAGGCGCGGAAATATCCATTGCACAAAATCGTCCGGATCGATGTCATTGGGTCCAGCCAGTGAACGTTCGGCGAGATAAATGGCCAATTGCGCCTGAAAAAAGTCTTCCCGGTAATACAGTGGCTTCGGATTCGACACCGCCCGCCTGATCAGTTCCTGTTCCATCTCGGGATCGGGCCGCAGGTAGAGAATGAGAGTGTTATTGCTCAGCGCAGCCATCATCTCGTGGTCATCCAGTTCGCAAACACTGCCGCCGGCATCGTTGATGAAGTGCTCGTAGCCGTATATTTGGCGAGCTTTCCCAATGAATTCAGGCACATCCTTCATGGCCTGTATTTCGGCGTCCCGGTGCAGTCGCTGGCGGCGGAGGAATTCTTCCAGCGGCAGTCCACCCAAATCCGATCGCCCAACCTTGCCCAGGAAAGTGGAGATGGGGCTAAGATTCTCTACGGTCACGTTACTTGCGATGTATATAGAATCGCTGCGCAGCAACTCCCTCAGGAAATCCACTTGCATGGCCTGGCGCTTGATGTTGTCGAGTATCGGCTCCCCCAGGTACTTGGTGCCGATTCGGTAGTCACCGGAGAAGTGGAACCAATGGCTCTTTGGCAGGTGATTGGCCAGGGTGGTCTTACCCACTCCCGACATGCCCAGCAAAGTGATCGCCTTGTTGGGCCACTTTCGGAATTCACTAGAGTTCATATGCATCGGCGCATTCTTGCCTCGTGGGAAGATGAATGCAATACGGACTTTTGATCCAGTATCTAAAGCCCGGCGTGTTTCCGGAGCCGGTTTGCAGCGCGAGCGGGTTCATGAAGGACCTGGACATTGTCAGGAGACTCATAGGGATGCGTCGGCAAGAGACCAGGTGGGGATTTGCCGAATTGCCGCTTTTGTAAAGCGGGAAAGTGTCGGGAAACTTTACACTTTGTTAAAACTTAAATTACAGAAAAAGCGTAAGTTGTTGTAATTGCTATTATTTGCACTTTTGGCACGACGATTGTATAACCTTACCCGTAGTCTGAAACATGGACGACCTGTGAGAGTGACGGCTGAACCGGTCAACGCTTCCAGGTGAGTAGGACTACGTAATAATAAAAACTTGCTTGTAGCAATAATGATAATTAGTGAACGGCAAGCGAAAGCGTAAATAACAATAAAAACCCTGCAAATTATGCCCCGCAATGCGGGGATTTTTTTGTCTGAAGATTACATCCTCGCAATCTAGCGATATTAGGCCTTTAATCCCTAGCGCCACCCCCATACAATCGACTTTTTTGCATCCGCACAATTGGGGTCCGAATGAGCGACGGAAAATGGCTGGTCAGTAAGTTCGGGGGAAGTAGCCTGGCAGATGCCAGTTGTTTCCGTCGGGTCGCCGAGATCCTCTCCCAAGGGCAGCAGACTCGCCATGCCGTGGTGGTCTCTGCGTCAAAGGGAGTCACCGATATCCTGGTGCGATGTCTGGACCTGGCGGAGCACGCCGGCGGGAACCTTGCCGAGGCGCTGCAGCCGGCGATTGATCGCTACATCGCGATTGCCGAAGAATTACTGGATGACAACTCCCGTGCAGAATTTACCGAGATTCTGGCGCGGGACAGCCAGGATCTGACAGATATCCTGCGGGCGATTTCCCTGATGCGCTCGGCAGCGAGTATCAGCCGCGATGTGGTGTCCGGATACGGCGAATTATGGTCGGCCCAACTGTTAAGTCGTTTTCTTGCCAGGGAGCGTGGCGACGCCCGGGTCCGCTGGCTGGACGCCCGGCAGGTTGTTGTGATTGAGCAGCACGAGTTGGGTCCCCTGGTTCGCTGGGAGGCGTCTGCGGCAAACCTGAGCCGGGAATTACCCGGTAATTTCCATGGCCTGGTCGTGGTCACAGGATTCATTGCCAGCGACGTGAACGGTCTTCAGGCCAATCTCGGGCGCAATGGCAGCGATTACTCAGCATCAATTTTCGGCTCCCTGCTCAATGCCTGGCAGATCACAATCTGGACCGATGTGGACGGTGTGATGAGCGCTGACCCGCGCAGGGTGCCGGACGCGGCGGTCATTGAATCCCTGTCGTACAGCGAGGCCATGGAGCTTTCGTATTTTGGCGCCAAGGTTATTCACCCCCAGACCATGCATCCAGCGGTGCACAAGCAAATTCCGATAGTCATCAAGAACACGTTCAACCCTGAGGCGCCAGGTACTCCAATATCCGCCAGGCCGGGCAGCCAGGGCGTGGTAAAGGGAATTACCGCGATTGACGGGATCGCCCTGATCAACGTCGAGGGAGCGGGAATGATCGGGGTGCCGGGAACGGCCGATCGAATGTTTGGCGGATTACGCGAGGCCGAGATTTCTGTGGTCCTGATTTCCCAGGCCAGTTCGGAGCATTCGATATGTGTCGCGGTGCCAGAGGACGATGCCGCCCGGGCCGCCTCGGTCATCCGGGATGCGTTCGAGGCAGAACTGCGTGGCGGGCAGATCCAGAATGTAGAGGTGAATTTGGGCAATAGCATTCTTGCCGTTGTTGGTGACGGCATGGCTGGCGCCGCCGGCGTGTCCGGGAAGGTTTTTTCGGCGCTGGGACGGGCTGGCGTGAATGTCAGGGCCATCGCCCAGGGTTCGTCAGAGAGAAATATTTCCTGCGTGATAGACAGCGAAAATGCCTCTCGTGCACTGCGCGCGGTACACGCGAGTTTCTACCTGTCTCCACAGACGGTTTCCATTGGATTGATTGGTCCGGGAAATGTAGGCGGCGTGCTGCTTGACCAAATGGCGAGTGAGTTCGAACGCCTTCGCAGGAAACTGAACCTGGACCTGAGAGTCAGGGCGATCGCCAGTTCCCGAGAGATGCTTCTTGAACCCCGTGCCTGCGAGCTGTCTTCCTGGCGCGACACACTGGCACAGCGTGGCGATCACCTGGATATGGACCGCTTTGTTGATCATGTACAGTCCGATCATCTGCCCCACGCGGTGATTATCGACTGCACCGCGAGCGAAGAAATTGCCAGTCGTTATGTGGAATGGCTGGAGCGCGGCATTCACGTGATCACTCCAAACAAGCGAGCCAGTACGGCTTCGATGAGTAAGTTCAGGCAATTGAACGAGGCTCGGCGGACGGGCAATTCATGCTACCTGTATGAAACTACCGTGGGTGCAGGCCTGCCTATTATCCGTACTCTCCAGGACCTGATTCAGACTGGTGACAAGGTGCAGTCAATAGAAGGCATTCTGTCCGGTACCCTGGCGTACCTGTTTAATCTATACGATGGCAGTACGCCATTTTCCGAGCTGGTGTCCCTGGCTCGCGAACAGGGGTACACAGAGCCGGATCCCCGTGATGACCTTTCGGGTAAGGATGTGGCCCGCAAGCTGGTTATCCTGGCCCGGGAAATCGGTCTGGAGCTGGAGGTGAACGATGTGAACATCGAGAGCCTGGTTCCGGATGAATTGAACGATGTGGACGTGGAGACCTACCTGAAACGGCTTGTCGAGCAAGACGGCAAGATCGCCGCACGGCTGGAACAGGCCAGGAAGCAGGACAAGGTGTTGCGTTACATGGCTCGACTCGATGGTGAGGGCAAGGCCACGGTGAAGCTCGAGGCGGTGGGTCTGGATCATGCTTTCGCCGGCATTGACCTGACCGACAATATCGTGAAATTCACGACTCGCAGATACGCCCAGAACCCGCTTATTGTCCGTGGACCGGGCGCCGGGGCAGATGTGACCGCGGCAGGCATATTCGCTGACTTGTTGAGGTTGACTACCTACCTGGGCGCCGCCCTGTAGT
>Ga0224507_10000554_pt1 | contig 14624 bp, 18 predicted proteins | sample SF_Jan12_sed_USG_3_FD_170159 | JGI IMG/M metagenome (GOLD analysis project Ga0224507, IMG submission 170159) | Sediment microbial communities from San Francisco Bay, California, United States - SF_Jan12_sed_USGS_13 | ecosystem: Environmental > Aquatic > Marine > Sediment | place: USA... | reverse complement strand
TAGGCGTACACGCCCGCCTGCTCATCCCAGGCAATGGTGGTGTCCGTGTCTGCGGTAAAAGTCAAAATGCCAAAGCGATAACTGGCGGTGTACGCGACAGAATACAGCGGCATACTGATTTCAGCCGCTGAGGAGAGGTTGCTTGCGCCGGTCAGGGCCAGCGCCAGTGCCAGGATTCTCGTTACAGTCATAGGCATCATTTTGAGGGGTCGAACTCAAGGGGGTGATCCAGTGGCTGATTATCCAGCCATGCTTGACCGTCTTTCATCTCTATCCGCTTCGCGGCGATCATATCCAGTACGGCCGGGTACATTTTGCGTTCGCGTTCCTTAACGCGAGCTGAAAGCGACTCTTCATCGTCTCCTTCCAGCACTTTTACCCGGGACTGCATGATCAGCGGGCCGCCGTCGAGCTCTGCGGTAACAAAATGCACGCTGGTGCCGTGTTCGGCATCACCGGCTTCCAGCACCCTTGCGTAGGTGTCCAGGCCGCGAAACCTGGGCAGCAGCGATGGATGTATGTTCAGGATCTTGCCCGCAAAGCGCTCTACGAAACTCTTGCCAAGGATGCGCATGAAACCTGCCAGCACGATGTACTGGGGCTTGTAACGGTCGATGCACGAGGCCAGGGCGTGATCGAAACCTTGTCGATCAGGATAGTCCCGGGGTGACAGGGCACAGGTCTCAATGCCCGCGTTCTCTGCCCGGGTCAGTCCGGTGGCCTGAGACTGATCGCTGATAACGGCTTTTATTTCGACGTTGATATTCCCGGCCTGCATCTCGTCGATAATCGCCTGCAATGTTGTTCCACTGCCGGACAGCAAGACCACTATTTGCAGCGGAGAAGCGGAGCCGTTCACTAGATCAGTTCAACCCCGTCACTGCCACTGACAGTCTCGCCGATACGCCAGGCTTTTTCGCCCAGGGCAATAAGTTTGGCGATGCATTGCTCGGCCTTGTCAGCGTCCACAACCAGTACCATGCCAAGACCGCAATTGAAGGTGCGATACATTTCGCGATCCTCGATGTTGCCCTGCTCCTGGAGCCAGGCAAAAATCTCCGGACGGGTCCAACTCTTGCCGTCGATTCGGGCGCCGACGCCCTCGGGCAATACCCGCGGCAGGTTTTCAGGAAGCCCGCCACCGGTAATGTGCGCCATGGCTTTGACGGGAACTGTCTTCATCAGTTCCAGCACCGGTTTGACGTACAGGCGGGTAGGGGCCAGTAGCGCTCGGCCGAGGGTGGTCTCACCCATGGGCATATCCAGGCTGGCTCCGCTGGTCTCAACGACTTTGCGCGCCAGTGAGTAGCCATTTGAATGGCAGCCGGAAGACCCGATGCCAATCAACGCATCGCCTGGAGCGACGGTTTCGCCCGTGATCATCTCGCTGCGTTCAACGGCTCCGACACAGAAGCCGGCCAGGTCGTAATCACCGCCCGAGTACATGCCTGGCAATTCGGCGGTCTCGCCTCCGATCAGCGCGGCGCCGCAATCCTTACAGGCTCTCGCAATGCCGGCCACCACTGCTTCGGCAACATCCACGTCCAGGTGGCCGGTCGCGTAGTAGTCCAGGAAGAACAGGGGTTCCGCGCCACACACCAGCACGTCGTTCACGCACATTCCCACCAGGTCATAGCCGATGGTGTCATGAATATTCATCTCCAGCGCGAGCTTGAGCTTGGTGCCCACTCCATCGGTGCCCGAGACAAGCACCGGTTCCTTGTAGCGGTCTACCGGAAAGGCAAACAGCCCTCCGAAGCCGCCAATGCTGGCCATGACCTCGGGGCGCCGGGTTTTTTCGACGTGGGGTTTGATTCGTTGCACGAGATCATTGCCTGCGTCGATATCGACGCCAGCGTCTCTGTAGGTCAAAGAGGGCTTGCCGGTCATAAGTTGTCAGGTTCCGAAGGAGGAATTTAATTGAATGGTTTGCCCGAAATGGCCACAGCCATTCCGCGGGTTGTAGTATTCTACATGAGCTTTTCCTGGAGGACACGAGACACTGTGATGCTACCCACGCGCACAACCTTGTTCGGCTACAGCTGTGCTTTGCTTGTTTTTATGACCATCTGGTCAGGAACCGCCGTGGCGGTTACCCGTGTTGACCTGTACAGCGAGACCGTTGAAGTCCAGGCCAGGGATTACGCCGCGCGCTTGAAGGGCTACCAGGAGGCCCTGGCACGGGTGCTGGTGCGGAGTACCGGCAGGCGTGATATTGCCAGTGAGGCGGGAATAGCCGAGTTGATCAAAGACGCCAATCGACTGGTTTTGCAATACCAGTTCCTCGAAGACGGCCGTATGAACGTCAGTTTTGACGGCTCTGTCGTTGAGCGCTTCCTGTCCAGTAACAAGCTGACCCTGTGGAGTCGTGAGCGGCCCAAGACCCTGATTTGGCTGGCAATGGACAATGGTGCCGGGGCACGGACCCTGGTCGGCGGCGAACAGGCTGCCCAGGCCAAGGAATTTCTTGAGAAGCTTGCCCAGGTGCGCGGAATGCCGGTGGTCTTCCCGATCATGGACAGCGTCGACATGGCGGCAGTCCCATTCGCTGACGTCTGGGGCGGGTTCAACGACAAGGTCATGCAGGGATCTGAGCGCTATCAGCCTGATGCGGTCCTGATTGGTCGTGCATTGCGTGACGCCGCCGGCTACTGGTCGGTGCGCTGGAGTCTGCATTTTGATGGTCAGGTCCAGGCATTTAACGGAACCATTGATGATGGCGTCCAGGTCAGCGCTGATTGGTTTGCACGGCAGTTCGCGATTGAATTGGATTCGGGGCCCTCGCGGGTCCGAATGCACATTATTGGAATTGAGGATGTGCAACAGTACGGCAGGGTGCAGGCGTATCTGCGGGAACTTAGCATGGTGCAGTCGGTGACGGTATTCCAGGCCAGCGCGGACAATGTGGTTTTTGACTTGACCCTGGGGAGCAGCCTGGAAGTGTTGCGTCGGGCAATGGCCCTTAACAGGACATTGGTCAAGGTTAGCGGTCAGGCTCTGGGGCAGGATGAAACTCTTTACTATCGGATGGGTAAGTGAAGTTAAGTTACATTCCAAACCTGATATGCCTTGGTCGCATCGTGCTTGTGGGTCCGATCGTGATTAGTCTCGTACGGGAACGGTATGAGGCGGCTATCTTGATGTTCGTCCTGGCAGGCCTGTCAGACGGACTGGACGGTTTCCTGGCCAGGCGCTTCGACTGGCGCACTCACCTTGGGCTGATTCTTGACCCCCTGGCTGACAAGCTGCTGATGGTCAGCGTCTTTGTCACCATGACCGTAATGGGCCTGATTCCAGTCTGGCTGGCCGCGGCGGTGGTGGGGCGCGATCTGATTCTCATGGCCGGCGGCATTGCCTACCATTTTGTTATCGGCAAGGTGGACGGGGAGCCGTCCCAGATCAGCAAGTGGAATACCTTCCTGCAACTGATTTACGTGTTCGGCACCATGCTTGCCGCTGCCGGATTGAGTTTTCATCCCGAAGCCATGACCATCCTGGGTTACATCGTCTTTTGCACTGTGATTATCAGCGGCGTGGATTACATCGTTTTGTGGACTCGCAAGGCGATCAAGAACCGGCCGGGCGCAAAACAGTGAGCCAGATACCTCTTGGATTGGTGTTGCGGGATCGCAGCACTTTCGACACGTTTTTCCCGGGTGGAAACGAGCAAAGCGTCGCTTTTCTCAAGAGCTTCGCTCTGCGGGGCGAGCAAACCGTAGCCTGGATTTCCGGACCGGCCCACAGCGGCAAGACCCATTTGCTTGGCGCTTCCTGTATCGCTGCTATGGAGGCGGGCAGGCAGGCGGCCTACCTGAGCATGGATCAGTTGCGTGACCTGGGCCCGGATGCCCTGGCAGGCTGGGAGCAACATGATTTGCTGTGCCTGGACGAACTGGATGCGGTGCTTGGAGACGCGGCCTGGGAACAGGCGCTATTTTCCCTGTTCAACCTCATGCACGACTCGGGCAAGCAGTTGCTGGTGGCCGCCTCCGGTGGCCCCAGGGCATATGCATTCTCCCTTGCGGACCTGCAGTCCAGACTAAGCTGGGGGGGCGTCTATGAATTGGCGGAACTCGGTGACGAGCAGCGCGTATCGGCACTGAGTTTAAGAGCCCGTGCCAGGGGCATTGAGCTGCCGGAAGAAACCGGGCGGTACCTGTTGCAACGAATTCCCCGGGACATGACCAGCCTGTATCGGTTTCTGGATACCCTGGATAAAGAATCCCTGGCGGCCCAGCGTCGCCTGACTATTCCCTTTGTCAGGATGATCCTGGAGCAGAAATCGTCTTGATTATCGGGCTTTGCGAGGCAGGCGCAGTACCGCGAGCAAGCCGGCACAGCAAAACAGGCTCAGCAGCAAGGTGGAGGCCGCCCATGGGCGTGCAGCCTGGTTGGCAATGACTTCGGTCAGTCCGATGGCAAGGTAAAGCGCCTGCAACAGTATCCCGCCCTGCAATCCCCTGGGCTTGTCCCGCGCCAGGCCCCAGGCGGGCAGCAGCAGGGGCGCCGCAAGGGCCAGGCCAAGCCAGATTCCCTTGCTTTGAAGAACGCTGGCGGGCCAGGCCGTCAACACGATGGCCAGCAATGCCAGGTTGAACCAGGTTAGCATTCTCACGCTATTGGGCCTCATTTGGCCACCGCCAGTTTCAGGGCTGTCTGGGCAAGCCGCTGTCCCAGCAGGCGGGCGATCGCGATTTCCTCTTTCTCGAGTTTCGATGGGCCGGGGCCCGGTGCAAAGGCGCTGGGACCGTAGGGCGTTCCGCCAGAACGGGTCTTGCCCAGGTTGCCATCGGTGTAGGGCACGCCCAGCAGTATCATGCCGTGATGGAAAAGTGGCAGCATCATGCTAAGCAAGGTGCTTTCCTGGCCGCCATGCAGGCTGCTTGTGGAGGTGAATACACCGGCAGGCTTATCCGCCAATGCGCCTTTGAGCCACAAGCCTGAACTCTGGTCCAGGAAGTATTTCATTGGTGCGGCCATATTCCCGAAGCGGGCGGGGCTGCCAAGGGCCAGGCCATCACACTCGGCCAGGTCGTCCATGCTTGCGTAAGGCGGGCCTTGTTCCGGCACCGGCTTTTCGCTCGCCTCGGTAGAGGCCGAGACTGGTGGCACGGTTCTCAAGCGGGCAGAAACCCCCGAGACAGATTCAATGCCGCGGCAGACTTGCCTGGCCAGCTCTGCAGTGGTGCCCTTGCGCGAGTAATACAGGACCAGGATTTCCATGCTCACTCAGAGTACCTCCAGCACGGATTCCGGCGGCCTGCCTATCCTCGCGCCACCCTCGGTTTCCACAATCGGGCGTTCGATCAGGCGTGGATGGCTGACCATGGCCTGGATAATTTGCTCATCCCCAAGGCTGTCGTCCGCCAGTCCGAGGTCGCGGTATTCCTGCTCGCCTTCCCGCAGAAGATCTCGGGCAGAAAAATTCAATTTAGTCAGTAATTGGCGAATACTCTCCGCGTCAGGCGGGGTATCCAGATATTCGATTACCTGGGGATCCAGCCCCCGGTCCTTCAGCAGCTGAAGCGTGGCTCGGGACTTGGAACAGCGGGGATTATGATAGATGCGTACCATCTTCTGGCCTTTTGGGCTAAACAAGGCTGGCATTGTAGACCGGGTTTGCTTGACGGCCTAGGGGGGCGCTTGCTAGTTTGCTTGTCTTTCCTGACGTTATAGATCAACGTGTTGTCCAATATGTTCAGATCCTTGCCAAAATTGGCGGTATTGGTGTTTGCCAGTCTTGTGTTGCCGGGCCTGTCTGGCTGCTCGGTGGCACCTGTGCAGGAAATGAGTGATGCCCGCCAGGCGCTGAGTGCCGCGGAGCAGGCCGGCGCTGCAGAGTATGCGTCGGAATCCCTGCAGCGTGCCCAGGCCCTTTTGCGCAACGCAGAGAGCAAACTTTCCCAGCGCCGATACAAGGAAGCCAGGGAAGAGGCCAATTCAGCAAAAGCTGAGGCACTGGTGGCCCTGCGCACCGCAGAGCAGACCAGGGAATCTGAAAAGCCCTGAGGCTATTCCCCATGAATGAACTTACTGCGCGTCGCTGCTTTGTCAGTGGTCGCGTACAGGGTGTGTTTTTTCGGGCCACCACGGCTGGCCGGGCTCGGGAATTGGGGCTGGGTGGCTACGCGATTAATCTGCCAGACGGCAGGGTAGAAGTACTGGCGGTGGGTGAGGCCCAGGCAGTGGATACTCTCGCCCAGTGGCTTTGGCAGGGACCGGTCATGTCTGAGGTTAGCGCGGTGGAGTGCCAGTCGGTGACCGAGGTGGACGAGAAGTATCGTCGGGGAAAATTTTTTACGGGGTAGCACCGGGGTGCTTGTCCGAACTACGGGGTCCAGACCCGGGTCCAGCGGCCTATGACCTTGCGCGGGTAGTCGGGCTTGCCCAGGCTGCCGTTGTAACGGGCCAGGGCGGGGATGTAGTCACCACTCTCCATGTCCAGGTAGTAACGCAGGATGGTGCAACCCATTCGGAGGTTGGTACGGATATCCATCAGGTTGTCCTGGGGACGTCCTATTTCCTTCAGCCAGAACGGCATGATCTGCATCAGTCCCTGGGCCCCGGCATGGGACAGGGCGAACCGGTCAAACGCGCTTTCCACTTCGATGACCGACAGCACCAGTTCTGGTGACAGTGAAGCCCGGGTCGCCTCGTAGTGTACGTGACGCAGAATCTTCAGGCGCTCTTCTGGATCGGCGACAAATTTTTCCGCTCGCTGAGAGTTGAGCTTGAGCCAGACCTCCGCATCGTAGCGATCTGTGAAGCTGTCCGCTGATTCAATTGCCTGGCGCAGCACTGCCAGCAATTGGGGGTCCGGCTCATCGGCCGCCGACCGCCCCGGAAGGACGGTCAGGACACAGCAACAAATTGTCAGGATCAGCTGGCGCATGAGTCTACTATGCTAGTCCCTGGTGGTGCGGTCCATGATGAACTGCACAATTTTCTCCATGGCGACATCCTCGTTGGTCTCGGACCGGCGGTGCCTGTATTCCAGTTTCCCGGCGTCCAGGCCGCGCTCTCCGATCACGATGCGGTGAGGAATGCCGATCAATTCCGCGTCGGCGAATTTCACCCCCGGGCGGGCGTCACGATCATCCAGTAACACTTCCAGTCCGGCCTCGGTGAATTCCCTGTACAGCCTTTCTGATTCCTCCCGCACCCGCTGGGATTTGGCCGGGTTCATGGGAATCAGGATGACCTGGAAGGGCGCAATGGCGTCGGGCCAGATGATGCCTTTGTCATCGTTGTTTTGCTCGATGGCAGCGGCAACCACGCGAGTGACACCGATGCCATAGCATCCCATATACATCTCGACCTCATGACCTTGTTCGTCCACCACCTTTGCACCCATGGCTTCGCTGTACTTGCGACCCAGTTGGAATATGTGTCCGACCTCGATACCCCGGGCGATGTGCAGGGTGCCGGTGCCGCTGGGACTGGGATCGCCCTCGACCACTTCACGCAGATCCGCGACCTGGGGTTCGGCGATATCCCGTTCCCAGTTCACCCCGGTCATGTGTGCGTCCTTCTCGTTGCCGCCACATACGAAGTTCGCCATGTTGGCAGCGGAGTAATCCACGATAAGACTGCAGGCCAGACCCACCGGTCCGATGAAGCCAGGTTCGCAACCGGCGACTTCCAGTACCCGCTCCGGTGTGGCCATGCAAAGGGGACTGGCTACTCCGGGAATTTTTTCCGCCTTGGTTGCAGACAACTGATGGTCGCCGCGCAGCGCCAGGGCAACCAGATTGCCATCTTGGCCTTCTACCAGCAGGGTCTTCAGGCACTGCTGGGGGCCTATCTTCAAGAAGGCGCACAACTGATCAATGCTGCGTACCTCAGGGGTCGCCACTTTTTCCAGCTCACTGGTGGGGGCCGGACGGGGATCAACCGGCCCTTTGGCCGGCGCGACTTCCACATTGGCGGCGTAGGCGTCGCCATCGGAGAACGCGATAGCGTCTTCGCCAGAATCGGCCAGCACGTGGAATTCCTGGGATTCGCTGCCGCCGATGTTGCCGCTGTCCGCCTGCACCGCCCGGAATTCCAGTCCCAGTCGGGTGAAAATCCGGGAGTAGGTGTCATGCATCACCTGGTAGGTCTCGGCCATGGATTCCTGGTTCAGGTGAAAGGAGTAGGCATCTTTCATGATGAACTCGCGCGAGCGCATCACGCCGAAACGGGGGCGAATCTCGTCACGAAATTTCGTCTGAATCTGGTAATAGTTCACCGGCAACTGGCGGTAACTGCGCAATTCCCTGCGTGCGATGTCAGTGATGACCTCTTCGTGGGTAGGGCCAACGCAGAATTCCCGCTGGTGTCTGTCATTGACTCGCAGCAATTCCGGGCCGTATTGCTGCCAGCGACCGGATTCTTGCCACAGTTCCGCGGGCTGCACGGCTGGCATCAATAATTCCAGGGCGCCGGCTCGGTTCATTTCTTCGCGAATGATGCGCTCGACCTTGTGTAACACCCGAACGCCCAGGGGCATCCAGTTGTACAGGCCCGATGCCAGCTTGCGGATCAGGCCAGCTCTCAGCATTAGCTGGTGGCTGACGATCTCGGCATCGGCCGGGACTTCTTTCAGGGTGTTCAGGGGGAATTGGGAAAAGCGCATGGGCGAGACGAGGCTCCGGCTAATGATAAAAGAGCTTATTGTATCCGCCCAGCGGCTGTTGTCTCCAGCGCGGTGCGCATCCCCGGCCGGGAATGCGCTTGGCATGGACTGGCCCGGTGGCCGGGAAAGAGGCGATCTTTTCCTGCCAAATGTCGTCTGTGCGTGGCAAAATGAGCCGCTATGACCAAAGAATCAGAAAACGGCGGTTCGGCCGCGCGAGGCAAAGGCATCTACCTTTTGCCCAATATGCTAACCACCGCAGCGTTGTTCGCGGGCTTTTACGCGATTGTCGCGGCAGTGGATGGCAATTTCGGTAACTCCGCCGTGGCTATCTTCATTGCCATGGCGCTGGACGGCCTGGACGGGCGGGTTGCCCGTATGACCAGTACCGAGAGTGATTTCGGCAAGGAATACGACAGTCTCTCAGACATGGTGAGCTTCGGCCTGGCGCCGTCCATCGTCGTCTACCAGTGGGGTCTCGCCCGGCTCGCGGAGTACGGTTGGGCCTGGGGCAAGCTGGGCTGGTTGGCCGCATTTTTCTATACCGCTGCCGCAGCCTTGAGACTGGCGCGTTTTAATACCCGGGTAGGAATTGCAGACAAGCGATACTTTGAAGGATTACCCAGTCCGTCTGCTGCCGGTGTCGTGGCGGCCATGGTGTGGCTGTCCTATGACCTGGAACTGAGCGGTCTTACCGCCCTGGCCCTGGCGTTCTTCATCACTGCCGCGGCCGGTGCCTTGATGGTGAGCACCTTTAAGTATTACAGCTTCAAGGACATCAATATGGGCGGAAAAGTGCCCTTTGCCACCTTGTTGCTGATACCCGCGATATTCATGTTGATCGCGGTTAACCCGCCGCTGGTTCTGTTCTGCCTGTTTGGCGGGTTCGCTTCTGTGGGGCCGTTGTTCTGGCTGATTCGCAGAAACCGAAAACGCAGTAATCCGGCTGATTCGGAGGCATAGCCGAGATGGCTGGACCGTCCAATCGGCTGGCCTACCTGGACGCGATGGGAATTCGCGCCTGGGTCCCCAGGGATGGCTCCGCCCAGGCCGAACAGATTCAAGAGTCTGTGGCCCCGGAGCCGGCACCCGAGCCTGCCGCCGCGTCGGTAACTCCCCCGGTCACCCCTGTTGAGGCAACTCCCCCGGCGCGTCGGGCAAAGGGGCCAGCGAGGGCGCCCGAGCTTAAGGTAGTTCGTGGCGCGGCCAATGAGCCTGCCGAGTGGACTGCTTTGCGCCAGGAAGTGGCTGCCTGTCGCCAGTGCAGCCTGTGTGAGAGTCGCACCCAGACGGTATTCGGGGTTGGCGACAGGCAGGCGAGGTGGCTGGTGGTCGGTGAGGCCCCTGGAGCTGAGGAGGATCAGCAGGGCGAGCCATTTGTAGGTCCGGCAGGGCAATTGCTCAGCGCCATGCTAAAGGCCGCGGGTCACACCCGGGAGCAGGTGTTTATCACCAATGTTCTCAAGTGCCGCCCTCCCGAAAACCGGGACCCCCACAAGGACGAGTTGGGAGCTTGCTCGGCTTTCCTGTTGCGGCAGATTGAGTTGATCAAGCCCAGCCTGATCCTTGCGGTAGGGCGCGTAGCAGCCCATCACCTGCTGGAGACAGATATTCCGGTGGGAAGGTTGCGCGGTATACGCCACGTGCATGCTGCAAGCTCCATACCTGTGGTGGTCACCTACCATCCGGCCTACTTGCTGCGTAAACCCAGCGAGAAGCGCAAGTCATGGGATGACCTGCGCCTGGCACTGTCGTGTGGCGAGCTGCCCTCATGAGTGCGGTTCGCAGCGAGGACATGATCAGCTTGCGTCCCATGACCGCCGAGGACGTGGATGCGGTGGTGGAGCTGGAGCGGGCCAGCTATGCCTACCCCTGGACCGCGGGAATCTTCAACGATTGTTTGCGCATGGGTTACTACGCCTTCCTGCTTGAGACCGAGGAGGGCATCCAGGGTTATTACATGGCGTCGGTGGCGGTTCACGAGGGACATTTGCTGAACCTGTGTGTGGATGAGAAGCTGCGTGGCAGGGGTCTGGGCAGGCAATTGTTGCGCCACGCCATGGCCTTGTTCCGGGCAGAACAGGCGGAAACGGTATTCCTTGAGGTCCGCCCGACTAACAAGGCGGCCATTGCCCTGTACGAGTCCGAAGGGTTTGTCGAAATCGGCATTCGTAAGGATTACTATCGCTCCAGAGGTGATCGCGAAGACGCCCTCATTCTCGCCAGGGACCTGATTCTGGCCTGACTCCACAGCGCTACCCCTCGCAGTGGGCAGGTGATGTTCGGTAGAATCCCCGCTTTTGCACGGAACCCACATGCCAAATATTGGGCAGGAAGTTAAACGCCGCCGGACCTTTGCCATCATCTCTCACCCGGATGCCGGTAAAACCACGCTCACTGAAAAACTGTTGTTGTTCGGTGGCGCTATCCAGTTGGCCGGAACCGTCAAGGGACGCAAGGCTACCCGCCACGTCACCTCTGACTGGATGGCCATGGAGCAGCAGCGAGGCATCTCGGTGACCACCTCGGTCATGCAGTTCCCCTATGCGGACTGCGTGTTCAACTTGCTGGACACCCCCGGACATGAGGACTTCTCTGAGGACACCTACCGCACCCTGACCGCGGTGGATGCCGCCTTGATGGTGATCGACTGCGCCAAGGGCGTAGAGGCCCGAACCATCAAGCTGATGGAAGTCTGTCGGCTGCGTGATACCCCGATTATTACCTTTGTGAACAAGCTGGACCGGGAGGGTCGCGAGCCCCTGGAGTTGCTGGATGAGATCGAGCAGGTATTGGGCATCAGCTGCACCCCGGTTACCTGGCCGCTGGGTATGGGTCGTGACCTTAAGGGTGTGATCCACCTGCATCGTCAGTGCATCGTTCAGTACAAGGAGGGCCTGCAGGGTCGTCTTGGTGAGGAAACTCTTATCGAGGACCTGCAATCGCCGGAGGCCTCGGCCTTGCTGGGAGATCGGGAAGCTCAGCTGCGCGAGGAAATCGAATTGGTTGCCGCAGCATGTCCGGACTACGATCGCGAGGCCTACCTGGCCGCCAAGCAGACCCCGGTATTTTTTGGTTCCGCCCTGGGTAATTTCGGGGTGCGCGAGCTACTGGATTTTTTCGCCGCCGAGGCGCCGTCCCCGGAACCGCGGGAAAGCATCCAGCGCAAAGTGTTGCCCACCGAGGAAGCCATGACCGGCTTCGTGTTCAAGATCCAGGCGAATATGGATCCGGCTCATCGGGATCGTATCGCCTTCATGCGCCTGTGCTCGGGACGCTATCACCAGGGCATGCGTATGCAGCATGTGCGCCTGGGTAAGGAAATCAGGGTAGGGGACGCGATTACCTTCCTGGCCTCTGATCGCCAGAATGCCGAGGAAGCCTACGCCGGTGACATTATCGGATTGCACAACCACGGCACTATCAACGTGGGCGATACCTTCACCGAGGGCGAGAGACTGACCTTCCAGGGAATCCCGGATTTTGCGCCCGAACTATTCCGCCGTGCAGTGCTCAAGGATCCGTTGCGCCTGAAGCAACTGCGCAAGGGCCTGGAGCAATTGTGTGAGGAGGGGGCGACCCAGCTGTTCTGCCCGCTGCGTAATAACAACCTGATCCTGGGGGCCGTGGGACCGTTGCAGTTTGACGTGGTGGCTTTCCGCCTGCGCAATGAGTACGGCGTGGAATGCATCTTCGAAAGCGTGCCGGTGAACCGGGCCCGCTGGGTGGAATGCGATGATCCCAAGATATTTGCCGAGTTCAAGCGCAAGGCCCATGACAACCTTGCGTTGGACCACAAGCAGCAACTGGTTTATATCGCGCCCAGCCAGGTCAACCTGTCATTGACCCAGGAGCGCTGGCCCGATGTGACCTTCAGCGACACCCGGGATCACGCCGACTGGGCCTGACCGATCAGTCTGCCTGAACAGGGAAGTTGAGTTCCGACAAGGCGTGGCGTAATTCCGCCACGCTGTCCTCGTCCAGGTTCGACAGTGGCAGCCGCAGATTTTCCCACGCGCTGTCCCCGGTCTGCATCGCCAGTAGACCCTTTAACGCACCAATCATGGGATAGCGTTCAAACACGGCACGCACAGCGCTTAATTGTTGCTGCGCGAATTCCCCATCCGGGGATTGGTAATGGTCACGTACCCCTGCCGCGAGGCCCGCGGTCAGGTTGGTGGTGGCCGAAATGCAGCCGGCACCCCCGGCGCGCAGGTAGTCCAGCAAGAACATCTCGCTTCCGGCAAACACCTCCAGGGCCGGAAATCGGGAATTGAGCATCATGGTGTGTTCTTTATTACCGGTGGAGTCCTTGATGCCGGCGAGTTGCTCCGGAAAACGCTCTGCCAGCCGAGCTATCAACTCTGGCGTAAATGACACCACCGCCATCTTGGGGAAGTGGTACAGGTACAGGCGCAGGGCAGGGTGGTCCAGCTGTTCGATCAGTGTAGCGAAGGTATTAAAGAGGCCGTCTTCGCTGACGTTCTTATAGTAAAAAGGCGGTAGCACCAACACCCGGTGCACGCCAAGCTCAAGCGCGTGGCGGGTCAGCGAAAGCGTGTCCGGCAGGGCGCAGCAGCCCGTGCCAACCACCAGCTTCGAGGGTGCGACCCCGGCCTCCAGCAAAGACTCCAGGGCCGCCCGGCGTTCCCCGACCGTGAATGAGTTTGCTTCCCCGGTGGTGCCAAACAACAACACGCCGTCGCAGCCTTTTTTCAACAACGATTTAACATGCCCCGCGAATCGGTCGTGGGCTATCGATTTATCAGCTGTCAGTGGTGTAAGACTTGCAGCGAGAACCTGGGCAGCAGGCTGAGGCATTTAATTGATCCCGAATGACTTTGGCCTATTGTAGCGAAGTCACCAAGATTGGCACCCACAAGCAAAAGAAAGCCCCGACTGGCGGGGCTCTCTAAATCGTCTTTCTTGCCTGGATCAGGCTTTCTTACGTCGCGATAAACCGATACCAGCAAGCCCTAGGCCGAACAGGGCCAGGGTGGTGGGTTCGGGGACGGTCGTGCGAACTAAGTACGTCCCATAAGCCTGTCGTGCGCTGCCGCCGTATGTTCCGCCCCATTCTGGCCCAATTATCAATGCAGCCACCCCTAATTCGATTTCCGTTCCCATTGCCCTGAGGATACCGTCTTCATCCAGATAATATCCGAGGCTGGTATAGATAGGATCATTGCCAACCGTCGCTCCAATGAGCGAAATAAACAATGCTGACTCCGCGAGCGAAGCCGCATCCGTCGATTGCTGAGAACCATTACCCGAATCGACGAAGGTGGGTTCAAAGAACGTTGCGAAGAGTCCTTCCACCTCCGCGTTGGTCGCATAGCGCCATCCAGGATTATTTGTTTCAGCTGAAATGTATGTCGAATTGGCAGTTACAGATAGATCCAACCAATCCAGGCCGGTACTGTTGTCGGTAGTGTAAGTGCCCTGGTCAGTTAGGTTTGTTGTGGCCGTGATGAAATCAGCATTAGCTGTCAGCGGCCCAAGGAGCAAGGCCAGCGCGGCGAGCTTTAATGCGTTTCTTTTTGTCATAACATGGTTCCCAAATTACTGGCTGAAATTATCCAAAATGTAGTAAGTGCAAGATATATACCAGTCAGCAAATTTCATGCGTATCAGTCGCTTACAGAATTTTGTGCTGGGCTATTTAGATTGAGTGTAAAGAATCTCGACACTAAATAGCCGCCATCTCGCGATTTGCCGACTAGTTGGAAGGGGTGGACGGGGCAGTCAACCCTAATTAGCTCCAGACCGATGAGTGGTAAAAGGTGTCAGGTTCATTTTTCTTGGGCTAATAAATAAACTTGACACCTTTATGCGGTACAGATGTAGCCCTTGGCAGGCACTCAATTCAATCCGGAAGGAAGAGATGTTGTGGGCGGGCGCCTGGCTGGGAGTTATCACCGGTGATTAAGGCGCGGTGCAAGGGTACACTTGGAACTCATCCAACCTGGCGTCGAGGTGTTACCAGACCATCGAGCGGACGCCTCGC
>Ga0224507_10000553_pt1 | contig 14633 bp, 13 predicted proteins | sample SF_Jan12_sed_USG_3_FD_170159 | JGI IMG/M metagenome (GOLD analysis project Ga0224507, IMG submission 170159) | Sediment microbial communities from San Francisco Bay, California, United States - SF_Jan12_sed_USGS_13 | ecosystem: Environmental > Aquatic > Marine > Sediment | place: USA... | reverse complement strand
TGGCGATTGTGAATTTGTCATAATTCTTAAACGTGACAGGGTACTTTCCGATACTGAATGCATTGGTTATTGTAACTTTGTGTACAGGTTTTTCGTAACTTTGCCCTACTTGTTGAATGTCGCCCATTGTAAAATCTCCAGGCGCAATTAAAACCATCGTTGGGGCGGGGCTGCTATCTTTTAGGGGGTCGTGAAAGTTGCCTTGAAAGCTGTTTTGAGCTTGTGAATCTGGCAGTGATTTATGGTGGTGTTTGTCTGTGTCCGCCAATGTATTTGATGGAGCTCCACTGAATATTAAGCCGGCAATGGTGATGCTTTTTATTATTTTCATTTGTTTTGATTTTTTTTAATATGTCTATCTTCATATATATTATTGTAAATGTGAAATAAAGTTTCTAGTTTTATATGCCTATCTTGTAATTCATCGATACTGATTTTCTCTTTAAAAAGTTCAATATGGCCGGATTCTATTGTGGAAAGATTGGGCTCGTCATTTATAAGGCTAAGTAGATGAGGATCTGTAAGTGATATCTCTCAATATTTTCAGGTAATCGCTTGCTTAATTGATGTTGCGCCGGCCTTAATAAGAGTGTGGATTGTGGTGCTTACAAAAAAAGCAAGTTATTGATTCTTAATCAAGGGTGCGTAACATCAGTTATTTAAGAGGGAGGGGGTGTTACTCATTAGTTAAGTGAAGCATTAATGTGGCGTTGTTAAGTGGTGTAATAAATTGGTAGCTTATGCGTGGCAGAAACTTTTTTCTTTCACTGAGTTTATAGTTATTCCTTATTAATTTAGGATTCGCGCACGTGTCCATAAACCGGGTTGCCGCTAGCCCCAATGCATCGGTGGATGTTGGTTTGTTAGATGATGTTAACACCTACTTTTCCAAGCATTTCTGTGAGTCGAATTAGTGGTAAGCCTATCAGTGAGGTAGGGTCTGGCCCCTGCATGCGTGAGGTTAATGCTATTCCCAGGCTTTCGGACTTAAAGGAGCCTGCGCAATTGAATGCGGGTTCTTTTTTCAGGTAATTATTTATCATGGAATCAGAAAGTTCGCGAAAATCGACATAGAACTTCACTTCATCGGTTTGAATTAGTGCACTTTTCGTATCGATAACAGCCAGGCCAGTATGAAAGCACACTTGTTTGCCTGACAAAAATTTTAATTGTTTAAATGCATTTTCAAAATTCCCTGGTTTCCCGAGAATTTCGGCATCACATACAGCGACCTGGTCACTGCCGATGCAGATGCAATCAAGTGATTTTTCTGCAACGACATTGGCTTTAATAGTGGCCAGTCTTTGTACCAATTCTGATGGTGATTCGTCTTTTAATTGAGACTCATCAACATCTGGGGACGCCGTATCAAACTTTAATTGTAATCGACCCAGCAGTTCTTTTCGAAAAGGCGAGCTGGACGCAAGAATTATTCTGCTCATGTTTCTTTAATTGGTTTCGATAGTTGTTTTTATGGCCGCGTATACTACTCGATTTCAATTAAGGTTTCATCAGGATTTACTGTATCACCTTTAGAAATATGTATTTCTTTTACGGTTCCGCTTATAGGTGCTTGAATTTCGGTTTCCATTTTCATCGCCTCAGTAATAAAAAGAGGGTCGCCCGCGTTAACGCTATCACCTACCGCAACCATTACATCGACAATAACACCAGGCATTGAGGTTGTTACGTGACCGGGTGTTGTTGCCTTGGGACGTTTGCTGCCACTTTCACTTTGGATAATTGCACCTTGACCAGTGCCACCTCCTATCGGTGTGGTGAAAACTTCTGAAAGCGTTTCAACTAGGATTTCCTCAGGTACGCCATCGACGGTGAGGTAGAAGGGTCGTTGTGCCTGTGAGCGATGTCCAGATCCGGTGATTTTAATATTGTAGCTTTCACCGTGCATGGTGACATTAAACTCTGTTGGTGCGGCGCCGCAAACGGCAGCATTGTCTTCGACTGGTGGCTCCAACGCCTCCGGGACAAGTGTGCCGGCCTTACGTTGCTCGAGAAAACTTTTTCCAATGTCAGCAAACATTGCGTAGGTGAGTACGTCTTCATCTGTCTCGGCCAGCTCGCCAATTTCTTTTTTCAGTTTTTTCATTTCTGGTTTAATATTATCAGCAGGGCGCTCTGTAATAACAGTTTCATTGCCTACTGCTAATTGGCGAATGTCTACATTGACGTCACCTGGGGTTTTGCCATATTGGCCAAGTAAATAATTTTTTACTTCATTAGTAATCGTTTTATACCGCTCATCGGTCATCACGTTTAACACGGCTTGTGTGCCGACAATTTGCGATGTTGGTGTGACTAGTGGAGGGTAGCCAAGGTCTTGTCTCACGAGTGGTATTTCGTCAAGAACATCGTTGATGCGTTTTAGTTCACCCTGATCCCTTAATTGATTTGTTAAATTAGAGATCATTCCGCCGGGTACCTGATTAACTTGTACTCGGGTGTCTAATCCAGTGAATTCACTTTCGAACTGGTGGTATTTATCTCGAACACCTTTGAAATAAAAGCCAATGTCCTGTAGTAAGGCTAGGTCCAGTCCAGAGTCATATTCTGAGTCTTTAAAAGCCGCAACCATGCTTTCTGTTGCAGGGTGGCTTGCACCTTCAGCAAATGAAGAGATAGCGGTGTCGATATGGTGACAACCATTTTCAACGGCTTTTAACTGACACATAGCCGCTAAACCAGCGGTGGCATGAGAGTGCAGATGAATTGGAATGGATACGGCGTCAACTATACCTGCAACCAAATGCTCGGTGGCGGTTGGTGTTAACAGGCCGGCCATGTCTTTTATTGCGATGCTATCGCAGCCCATGGCTTCGAGCTTCTTTGCATCCTCAACGAATCCGCTAATACTGTGAACCGGGCTGGTGGTATAGGAAATACAGCCTTGCGCATGTTTGCCTGCTTTGTTTACTGCTTTAATTGATGTTTCCAAGTTTCGGAGATCATTTAAGGCATCAAAAATACGGAAAACATCAATGCCGTTATCTGCCGCTTTTTGTACAAACATTTTAACGACGTCATCGGAATAATGACGATACCCTACAAGGTTTTGACCACGTAGTAACATTTGTAAGCGCGTGTTCGGAATTGCTTTTCGTAATTGGCGTAAACGTTCCCAGGGATCTTCTTTTAAAAAGCGAACGCATGCATCAAAGGTGGCGCCCCCCCAAACTTCAAGTGACCAATAACCGACCTGATCTAGTTTTTTAGCAATCGGCAGCATGTCTTCAGTGCGCATGCGTGTTGCAATTAAACTTTGATGTCCATCTCGTAATACCGTTTCAGTTATCTGAACTTTGGGCATTTAGCTCTCCTGCCTATTAATGTTTTTTGTAATTATTCAGTACACTCATTTTTTGCCTCTCTCATCATATAAGATGAGGCGCTATTTCGTACTCAATCGGTCGCATATATCTATATGCTCCCTAATTCCGTTTGAAATGTCGCCGTATCAGAAGTGAAATCTAAGCACGCTGAACAGTTACAGTTTTTAAGTGATTATCTACTATATTGTTATTCAATACCTACCAATCAGGCTCTCATATGAGCGGTAATTGCTGCAGAAATTGCTGCCGCAAGTTCCCGGGGTGGCCTTCTTAACGAATAATTTGAAAGCTTCGGGTGATCTTCAACGAAACCGGTATCAATTTTTCCGCTTTTGAACGCTTCAGTGCGTAAAATCTCGATTTGATACGGGATTGTTGTTTTAACACCGTAAACACTGATATCTTTCAAGGCACGTTCTGAGCGCCGGATTAAATCATCCCAAGTTAATGCCCAAACGGTGAGTTTGACGCACATGGAATCATAATAAGGCGGGATTTGATAACCGCTATAAATGGCGCTATCTGTTCGAATACCCGGTCCGCCTGGTGCAAAGTAGCGAGTGATTTTGCCGAAAGAAGGAAGGAAGTCATTTTTTGGATCTTCAGCATTAATACGAAACTCAATGGCGAAGCCACGTTTTGTGACATCTTTTTGCTCGAAGGATAATTTTTCGCCTGCAGCGATTCGAATTTGCTGTTGAACAATATCGATACCGGTAATGGCTTCGGTTATTGGGTGCTCTACCTGAATACGTGTATTCATTTCCATGAAATACATCACATCGTTTTTATCAAGCAGAAACTCTACTGTGCCGGCGTTTTCATAATTGACCATTTTTGCTGCTTTCACAGCATATTCCCCCAGTTCTGCGCGCAATTCTTCAGATATGCTGGGAGAAGGAGCGATTTCCACCAGTTTTTGATGCCGCCGTTGTACAGAGCAGTCCCGTTCAAATAAATGGACGACATTACCATGGCTATCGGCCAATATTTGTATTTCGATGTGACGAGGGTTGACGATGCATTTTTCCATGAAAATATCGCCAACACCGAAAAATTTAGTGGCCTCGGAAATAACACGATCGTAACCTTTTTTCAGGTCATCTAGGTCTTCGCATCGACGGATTCCACGACCTCCACCACCAGCGGTGGCTTTTAGCATAACTGGGTAGCCGACTTTTTCCGCAACCTTAATTGCTTCGTCGAGACTTTCAAGGTTTTTCTCTGTGCCCGGTGTTACAGGTACACCTGCCGCGATCATGGCTTTACGGGCTTGTGTTTTATCACCCATATTATGGATAACTTCCGATGATGGGCCTATGAAGCGGATGCCTCTGCGTTTACAGGCGGCAGATAATTCGGGGTTTTCAGAAAGAAAGCCATAGCCGGGGTGTAGTGCGTCGCAGCCAGTTGCAACAGCAAGGTTTACAATTCGATGCACGTTCAGGTAACCGGCGATGGAGTCCGGACCTATATTGTAAGCCTCGTCCGCTTTTTTAACATGCAAAGCGTGTCGGTCAGGTTCGGCATAAATGGCAACCGACTTTATGTTCATTTCTGCGCATGCACGAACAATACGAACGGCAATTTCACCACGATTAGCAATTAGAATTTTTTTAATCAAGAGTCCTTCCCTGGCGTTTCAAATGTCAATTTATTGAATATGCGTAATTTATACCGTTTTCACTAAAATTAGTCGGGATAGTCTATTAAAAGATAGATTAGATTATATTTCCCCGTTTGTAACTGAATTATGCGCTTGATTTCACCGTAAATTGTTACTCAAAGTCAAGTTTTTACAATATTTCGGGATTTTAGTAAAATAAAGACCAAAATAGTCGACTTTCTTTTGACACATGTACTTTCCGCGATTATTATTGCGCCCCAATGTCCAAACGACTACCTATACATATAAACCCAGAGCGTGCAGTAGCCCGAGGCCTTGAGGCTTCTGGCGATTTTCTGTTGGAAAAAATGGATGATTTGCGTGATCGGCTATTCGCGCCGTACGGAAAAGTCAGTGCCAGGTTTAAGTTTGATAAAAACGGTAGCCGTAAACGCCTTACAGGTCATATAGTTGGTGAAATGATAGTAGAATGCCAGCGTTGTATGGGCGGGCTGAAAATGCCAATTGATCACCACTTCCAGCTGGGGTTAATAGAAAGCGAAGCTGAAATTGATCGCTTGTACCCAGGTGAAGAGCCTTTAATGATCGGTAATGAAGATCTTTTTCTTGCTGATATTGTTGAAGATGAGCTTGAATTATTATTACCTATGGTGGTTATGCATGATGTTGGTTTGTGTGAACAACACGTTGCACCTAGCGTAGAAAAAGTGCCGGATGAGTTGCATGTAAATTCGCCTGTAGACGAATCGGTAATAGAAAATAAGCGGCCTAATCCGTTTGCTGTGTTGATTGATTTAAAGAAGTAGTATTTAAGGAGTTTTAAAAATGGCTGTTCAAAAGAGTAAAAAATCACGTTCAAGACGTGGCATGCGTCGTTCACATGATGCAATTAAACCACCCACTTTTTCAATTGATGCGACTAGTGGTGAGACGCACTTGAGACATCACATCACGCCTGACGGTTTTTACCGTGGTAAGCGTGTTGTAGAAGCTAAAGACGGCGTTTACGCAGACGACGAATAAGGCGAAATTACGTTGATAAAAACCATTGCCCTTGATGCAATGGGGGGCGACCACGGTATCCCCGTGGTGGTTGCTGCTGCAAAACGTGTTCTTGCTGAAACAAATGATATTAATCTGATCCTTGTCGGTGATGAAGCAGCTTTGTCTGTGGAGCTGGGTAAACTGGGTCTTGTATTAAGTGATAAATTATCAGTAAGGCACGCCTCTCAAAGTGTAGAAATGGATGAATCACCAGCTTTGGTGCTTCGCAATAAAAAAGACTCATCCATGCGTGTTGCGATTAATCTGGTTAAATCAGGTGAAGCAAATGCTTGTGTTAGCGCCGGAAATACCGGCGCACTAATGGCAACCGCTCGTTTTGTTCTAAAGATGCTTCCCGGTATTGATCGACCTGCTATTTGTTCGAACCTTCCTTCAATGGGAGGGCATACTCATATGCTCGATCTTGGTGCTAATATCGGCTCAGGGCCTGAAGACTTGTTACAGTTTGCTCTTATGGGTTCAACACTGGCTAAGGCGGTGGATAATAACCCTAATCCCACGATAGGTTTATTGAATATTGGCTCGGAAGAAATTAAGGGCGATGCAACAATAAAGGCGGCCGCCAAGCTAATTTCATCCCATAAGAGTTTGAATTATTACGGTTTTGTTGAAGGCGATGATATCTTTAAAGGTACAGTTGATGTTGTTGTCTGTGACGGCTTTATTGGGAACATTGCGTTAAAGGCCGGCGAAGGTGTTGCTAAAATGATGGGGCACTTTATAAAAGAAGAGTTCACGCGAAACTTGCCAAGTAAGTTTGCCGCGCTGGTTTCTAAGCCTGTTCTAAGTTCGTTTAAGTCGCGTATAGACCCCCGGGAATATAATGGCGCCAGCTTTCTCGGTTTACGTGGTATTGTTGTTAAAAGTCACGGTGGGGCAGATGACTATTCTTTTGCTAAAGCTATCCGGGTTGCAGCTGCTGAAGCTGAGCAAAATGTACCGAAACGCATCGTAAATCAATTAGAAGCGTTTTTACAAGAACAGGAAAGGCAAGTCGTTTAATGTATTCAAGGATAGTAGGAACCGGTGGGTATTTACCTGAAAAAATACTAACCAACGCCGACCTGGAAAAAATGGTGGAGACTAACGATCAATGGATCGTTGAACGCACAGGTATACATCAGCGTCGAGTGGCTGCCGCCAATCAAGCAACTTCTGATCTTGCTTTTGAAGCGTCAAAAGATGCCATTCAATCAGCTGGTATTTCTCCGCAGGACATTGATTTAATTATTGTCGCAACGACCACGCCTGACTTGGTTTTTCCTAGCACTGCTTGCTTGCTACAGGACAAACTTGATATTCACGGTTGTGCCGCATTTGATGTACAGGCTGTTTGTACAGGTTTTGTATATGCCTTGGCAGTAGCTGATAAGTTTATTAAATCCGGGTCAGCCAAGTGCGCATTAGTCGTTGGCGCTGAAACTCTTTCTCGTATTATTGACTGGACTGATCGCGGCACCTGTATTTTATTTGGTGATGGTGCGGGCGCTGTTATTTTACAGGCTAGCGAAGAGCCTGGCATATTGTCTACTCACCTGCATGCAGATGGTAAGTACAAAGATTTGCTAGCGGTCAATGCAGGTGTTTCTAGAAATAAACGCGCATTTGACGAAAGTGAAGCCTTTATGTATATGAAGGGCAATGAGGTGTTTAAAACTGCGGTAAATACATTGGGCTCTATTGTCGATGAAACACTTGCCGCAAACAATATGGAAAAATCAGATATCGACTGGCTGGTGCCTCATCAGGCAAATATCCGTATTATAAATGCAACCGCAAAAAAATTAAAAATGCCTATGGATCGCGTTGTGGCAACGGTAGGCACGCACGGCAATACATCTGCAGCCTCAATTCCTCTTGCATTAAATGTAGCAGTGAAAGATGGCCGAATTAAAAATGGCGAAACAGTCTTGTTGGAAGCCTTTGGTGGTGGATTTACTTGGGGTTCTGTATTATTAAAGTACTAACTCAAATGTAACTATATAGCGTATTCATCTTTTGCCCCACAATTGACGTTATTTCGCACTCAAATCGAACACATATAACTATGTGTTCCCTCATTTTCTGCCAAATAATGTCAATTCTGAAATAAAATCTAAACGCGCTGAACAGTTACTTAGTTACCAGAATAGATAGATAGCTACCAGTGAGTAGCTTTTTTTTATTTAATAGATCAATTATTAGAGAATATAAGATGACAACAGCATTTGTTTTTCCTGGTCAGGGCTCGCAGTCAGTGGGCATGTTGGCAGAGTTAGCTTCGCAGTTTCCCATTATTGAAAATACCTTTGCAGAAGCTAGTGAGGTACTAGGTTATGACCTATGGGCGCTAGTGCAAAGCGGCCCGGCTGAAGATTTAAACGTGACTGACAAAACTCAGCCTGCGATGCTGGCCTCGGGTGTGGCGGTGTGGCGATTATGGTTGGAGCAAGGTGGTGAGCAGCCGGCTGTCATGGCAGGGCATAGCCTGGGTGAGTATACGGCTTTGGTTTGCTCTGGTGCGATCTCATTTCCAGCGGCGATTAAATTGGTAGAAGCGCGTGGTCGTTTTATGCAAAGTGCTGTCGCTGCTGGTGAGGGTGGTATGGCAGCTATATTGGGTCTGGATGATGACGCTGTCATCTCATTGTGTGAATCGTGTGCAGAAGGTGACGTGCTGGAAGCTGTTAACTTTAACACGCCTGGCCAGGTTGTTATTGCTGGTACGGCAGCTGCTGTGACTCGGGCTGTTGAACGCGCAGCTGATGCGGGTGCCAAAAAGGCCGTTCCTTTACCTGTTAGTGTCCCTTCGCATTGCGCATTGATGAAACCGGCTGCAGAGCAGTTGAAAAAAATATTAGTTGAAGTTGAAGTTCAAACACCTTGTGTTCCGGTCATACATAACGTTGATGTTGCTTCCTTCGATGATGCAGATCAAATAAAAGAAGCTTTGGTGCGTCAGCTATATCAGCCAGTCCAATGGGTGAAAACAATCAACAAAATGCTTGATGAAGGGGTTGTTCGGGTGGTTGAGTGTGGGCCGGGTAAGGTATTGGCTGGTTTGAATAAGCGAATCACACGTAGTACACCGGTGAGCCCGATTTTTGATATTGCATCAATGGAAAAAGCCCTAGACAAAGACTAGTGGGATAAAGATTAACTGAGTAAAAATAGCTCGTAGGGAGAGTTAAATGAATCTTGAAAATGAAGTGGCGCTGGTTACTGGAGCAACACGAGGAATTGGTAAAGCCATTGCGCTTGCATTGGGAGCGCAGGGCGCTACCGTTATAGGGACGGCAACCAGTGAAAATGGTGCAGCTACAATAACCTCGTATCTGAAAGAAAATGGAATAAGCGGTGAAGGTAGAGTTTTAAACGTAATAGATGCAGCGGCCGTTGATGCTTCAATTAAAAGCATTGCTAAAGCGCAAGGCACCCCAACTATTCTGGTAAATAACGCCGGTATAACCCGTGATAATCTGTTAATGCGAATGAAGGATGATGAGTGGGACGATATTATTAATACCAATTTGACATCTGTATTTAGATTATCAAAAGCTTGTCTGCGCGGCATGATGAAAGCGAAACGCGGTCGCATTATCAGCATTGCGTCTGTTGTAGGGGCGAGTGGTAATGCTGGTCAGGCAAACTACGCTGCAGCAAAAGCAGGAATTATGGGTTTTTCAAAGTCATTGGCAAGAGAAGTTGCTTCCCGAAATATTACGGTAAATGTTGTTGCGCCAGGTTTTATCGACACTGACATGACTAAAGATTTACCAGAAGAGCACAAGCAAGGTTTACTGACATCTATCCCGTTAAATCGACTGGGTCGACCAGAAGAAATTGCTGCAGCTGTTGCGTTTTTAGCCTCCCCTAATGGTGGTTACATAACGGGCGAAACGTTACATGTTAATGGCGGTATGTATATGGCCTAATTGATAAATTTACCATCAATGATCAAGTTTTATTTGAAATGGTTTATTTATTAGGCAAACAGAGCTAAATAAGGGGTATTTTTTACGTTTTGGGTACTTCAAATACTGGAACTGCCTTTAAGTTTCCAATACAATACGCCCCAGTTTAGGAACATCAAATTATTTTATCTAGAGGAAGAAAACACTATGAGCAACGTCGTAGAGCGAGTCAAGAAGATCGTCGTTGAACAACTGGGAGTTAAGGACGACGAAGTTGGACTTGAAGCATCATTTGTTGATGACTTGGGTGCAGACTCCTTAGATACTGTTGAGTTAGTAATGGCATTAGAAGAAGAATTCGAATGCGAAATTCCTGATGACGAAGCAGAGAAAATTACAACAGTTCAACAAGCTGTTGATTACATTAATTCAAGCGCTAGCTAATTTAGCTGCGGCTAAAAAATATTAGAGAATTAATGAGAAGGCCGTTAGCACAAGCTGACGGCCTTTTTTAATTGTAACTACTCAGTGCATTCATTTTTTCTGAGAGTCATTTTTATTTCGCGCGCAATCGGTTACATATACTTATATGCCCATCTTTGCGTGTTAAATAAAAATGAATCTGAAACAAATTCTAAAACATTGAATGGTTATTAAGTTATTTTAGAAGTGAGTTTTAGTATTAATCCTTACAGGTATTTTGACGTTTACTGTTAAAATGTCCGCTGTTTAGTATATGTAATTGTTAAGGGGTTTGCTTTGTCAAAGAGACGTGTAGTTATTACTGGGCTGGGTGCTGTTTCGCCGTTAGGCTTGTCGGTATCTGATAATTGGGAAAATGCGCTAGCTGGAAAAAGCGGTATTCGCAATTTAGAGCATTTTGATGTATCCGAGTTTTCTACCCGTTTTGGCGGATCGGTTTGGGGTTTTAACCCAACTGATTATATGCCTGCTAAAGAAGCAAAAAAAATGGATCCCTTCATGCAGTACGGTATGGCTGCAGGTATTGAAGCGATAAAAGATTCCGGCATTGAAGTAACTGATAAAAATGCTGAGCGAATAGGTGTGGCTATTGGCGCTGGTATTGGTGGTCTTGGCGGCATTGAAAAAGGACACGATGCTTATTTGAAAGGCGGCCCTAGAAAAATATCCCCGTTTTTTGTTCCCAGTAATATTATTAACATGATCTCCGGTAATCTTTCAGTTATGTATGGTTTGAAAGGTCCTAATTATGCGATCGTTACTGCTTGTACTACAGGGACTCACAGTATCGGAACAGCGGCACGAATGATCGCTTATGATGATGCCGATGTTATGATTGCTGGTGGTGCAGAGATGGCTACCAGTTATACTGGTTTAGGTGGCTTTGCTTCTGCAAGGGCGCTTTCAAAACGAAACGATGACCCGCAAACAGCTAGTCGGCCATGGGATGTGGATCGTGATGGATTTGTTTTAAGTGATGGTGCCGGTGTTGTTGTGCTCGAAGAGTATGAAACTGCAAAAGCCCGTGGCGCAAACATTTACGCCGAAGTAATCGGTTTTGGTATGAGTGGTGATGCTTATCATATGACTCTGCCACCTCCAGGCGGTGAAGGTGCAAAACGTTGCATGGAAATCGCCATGAAAGACGCAAAAATAAATACGGACGAAGTGCAATACATTAATGCGCACGGTACTTCTACACCAGCTGGTGATCTTGCGGAAACGGATGCGGTTAAGTCTGTTTTTGGTGATCAGGCGTATAAGTTGGCGGTGAGTTCTACGAAGTCAATGACAGGTCATATGCTAGGTGCTGCTGGTGGTATTGAAGCTGTTTTTACGGCGCTAACAATTCGTGACCAGGTAATACCGCCAACGATTAATATTTTTAATCAGGACCCTGCTTGTGATCTGGATTATGTGCCGGGTACTGCGCGAGAAACAAAAATTGATGCCGCAATTTCAAACTCGTTTGGTTTTGGTGGGACAAACGGCACCCTGATTTTTCGCAAATTATAAATAACTACCCAGAGCATTCATCTTTTGCCCCAGCTCGGCGTTATTTTCGTTCTCAAATGGTCACATATACCTATATGCTCCCATTCTCCGCGCGTAAATAACACCGACCTGGAACAAAATCTAAACACGCTGAGTAGTTGTTAGTACGTTATTTTCTTACTGTGGTTAAGATAGTCCTCTATATTTTAGATTAATTTAGTATTTATTGAGGTAAGCTATAAACGCATGAGCGAGGCCTTTCACACAAAAAAGCTAAATCAGGTTGTAGATCTTTTAGCTGTTCATAAAAACAATCCTCAACGTTACCCTTTCTTATTAGAGAGTGTCGCAAATGGTGACAGTAACTGTCATTACTCCATTCTTTTTGCTTTCCCTCAAGCGCAAATAAAATTAAATCAGTTAAATCATCTAGAAGCAGATGGTGTTACGTTGAATGCAAATCAATTCATCGATGGTTTGAATCAGTGGTTTGAAAAAGAAAAAAGGCAAGTACCTGATGATATAAAGCAGCATTTACCATTTTATGGAGGCTGGTTTGTTTATTTAGGTTATGAGCTCGCTGAAGAAATCGAACCGGTTCTTAATTTACCTAAAAAAACAGATATTGAATTACCCATCGCCATGGCTAGTCGAGTTCCTGCTGCTATCATCGTCGATAAAAACAGTAATGAATCATGGTTAATCGCAGAGCCTTCATTTGAAAATTTTCTTCACAAAATGAATGATGATATTGGCGCGATAATAAATACTCAAAGTGAAACGCCAATACTACATAAGCAAGTAACTGAAGAAGATCCAGCGCGTTATATTCAAGCGGTAAAGCGAATCCAGGAATACATTATCGAAGGCGATGTATTTCAGGTTAATATTTCGCGTAAGTGGAATATTGAATTAAAAACTCGCTATGAATCGGCCGACGTTTATTCTCAATTACGCAAAAGTAATCCTGCTCCCTTTGCAGGTTTGATGATTGAAGGCGCAAACGCGGTTATTAGTTCATCGCCCGAACGGCTGGTGAGTGTTAATAATGGCAAAGTACAAACACGTCCAATTGCAGGCACAAGACCAAGACAACGAACAGCTGGCGGAAAAATCGATAAAACATTAGACGATGAGCTGCGTAAAGAGCTTATCAGTCACCCAAAAGAAAGAGCGGAACACGTAATGCTCATCGATCTTGAGCGCAATGATCTAGGTAGAATCTCTAAACCTGGCAGTGTAGTCGTAGATGAACTTATGGTGCTGGAAAGTTACGAGCATGTGCATCATATTGTATCTAATGTGACTGGAGAGTTGGCGGATAATGTTTTACCCGGCGATGTAATACGCGCTGTGTTTCCCGGTGGCACTATTACCGGCTGCCCCAAAATACGCTGCATGCAAATTATCGCCGAGTTAGAAGCGTCTCCAAGGCAGGCGTACACGGGTTCTATGGGGTATCTCAACCTGGATGGTGATATGGATTTTAATATTTTAATTCGTACAATTATCCATTCGGGCAATCAATTGCATATACGGGCAGGGGCGGGTATTGTTGCTTATTCTGATCCTGATAAAGAGCTGCAGGAAACGCGTATTAAGGCGAAAGGCATGTTAAAGGTGATTACAGAAAGCGAACAAAATGCGATCACTGATTAATGGTAAAGCGGATCTAATACTGTCTAGTCAGGATCGTGGCCTTCAATATGGCGATGGACTATTTGAAACCCTCGTCGCGGAAAATGGAGAGGTCAAAAACTGGTCGTTGCATTTAGCCAGGTTAAGCGAAGGTTGTGAACGACTTTTTCTACCGCAGCCAAATGAATTGCAATTATTGACAGAAATTGACCATCTTTTGTCGGATACCGGCAAGGAAATTGTAAAGATAATCATTAGTAGAGGCCTAGGGCCGCGGGGATACGCCTTTAAAGAGGTGGTGCCAACGAGAGTAATTAATGTTTATCCTTGGCCTGAATTACCCGATAAAAACGAAAAAACTGGTATTGAATTGTTCATTTGTCAAACCCGAATTGCAAGGCAGCCGGCCTTGGCGGGAATCAAACATCTGAATCGTCTTGAAAATGTACTTGCGCGCCATGAATGGCAAGATCAAAAGTATGCAGAAGGATTAATGCTGGATACAGAAAACAATGTGATTGAAGGCACAATGAGCAACCTGTTTATTGTTAAAAATAATAAACTGCAAACACCGGATTTAACACAATGTGGTGTTAATGGCGTAACCCGACAACGAATTTTGAACATAGCCAGTGAAAAGGAAATAACATTGGAAGTTATTGATCTATCAATGAAGCAATTAGAGCAGGCCGATGAAGTTTTTGTATGTAATAGTGTTATAGGTTTATGGCCGGTTAGGAAAATAAAGGAAAAGAGATTTTTGATTGCCCCTGTGTATAGCCGTGCTACTGAAACAAGTGCCAATCCCATCACTCGTTTTTTACAAAAAAGTTTATTAGCATAATGGCCCTTTTATATAAATTTGTTGGTGTTGTTGTACTTGTCGCCAGTCTGGTTCTGGGCTGGTTCTGGCAGTCATATGCCCAATATCAAACTATTGCCACCGGTTTTTCAGGCGGCGATAAAATATTTATGATTAAGAAGGGCGCCGCAGTATCCACCGTTGTTAATTCACTTATAGCTGAAGGTATTATTTCAGACCGTTCCCGATTTATGTGGATGGTGAAACACAATGACAAATCAAGG
>Ga0224507_10000549_pt1 | contig 14673 bp, 17 predicted proteins | sample SF_Jan12_sed_USG_3_FD_170159 | JGI IMG/M metagenome (GOLD analysis project Ga0224507, IMG submission 170159) | Sediment microbial communities from San Francisco Bay, California, United States - SF_Jan12_sed_USGS_13 | ecosystem: Environmental > Aquatic > Marine > Sediment | place: USA... | reverse complement strand
TGTGGCACTTCTGGTTTGTAGAAGAAATATTTGCGGTTCCAAACCACTGGATGTTTAACATGGGTGTAGTAGTTGCATTCATGGGTGCACTTGCATACGTAGTCAGAGTATATGCTAGACTCGTAGAACTAGGTGCAGAAACTCCTGGAGAGAACCCATATGTTGCAGAGATGTACAAGATGGCCTTAGAAGGCAAGCTGTACAGCAGATCAATTCCATAGAACTTGTGCAAAAGCACACTTTTTTCTTATTTTATTATTTTTAAAAAAAGACGTAGATCGTACTAGTACGCCAGTTTAAGAAAGACTTAAAAGGATTCTGAATTAGAATAATCTCATAATGACTCTTCCAAAAGGATTCGGTTCTGGTGGCGGTGGCGGTTCGTCAAGCGCTGACATTGAACGAATGATTGGACGACGCGTTGAAAACATGACCGGTATGATTACAGTTTCATTCTGGGCAGCAATATTGGCAACTTTTGGTGGTACTGCAGCAGGATATTTCTATTATCCATGGGCATATCCAACAGCAAGTGGTCACTTTGCATTCATCGTACTTACAATCATTATAGCAATAGGTTACATCTTCTGTGTTAAAGTCATGGAAGAAGGATCCAACAAAAATAGTAATGGTATAGTTGGTGCCAGTGTTGCTGGCGCAGCTGCATTTTGCCTATTCGTATCACTATTCGTTGGTTGGTAATCAGAAGGAAAACCCTTCAGCAATTTTCTTTTTCATTTTAATTAAAAAATAGACTTGTGTACTCTTTTTCATTATCTTAACGTCAAATTTTGTTATTGTTTACATTACAAATAACGATCTTCATCACACTCTAAAATTTTATATACTGACCATTTCTTCAACTTCATATGGTCTGGTTAAGACGATGTACCCACTACTTGTTCATAGTAGTGGTTGCAGTTAACTCAACACTGTTAACAATTAACGCAGGAGACTACATCTTCTACACTGACTGGGCTTGGACTTCGTACACGGTATTTTCAATATCGCAAACGTTGATGCTTATTGTAGGTGCAACATATTACCTAACATTTACAGGCGTTCCAGGCACAGCAACGTACTATGCTCTAATAATGACAGTATACACATGGATAGCAAAAGGCGCATGGTTTTCGCTAGGATATCCATATGACTTCATTGTGACTCCAGTTTGGCTACCATCAGCAATGCTGTTGGACTTGGTTTACTGGGCAACAAAGAAGAACAAGCACTCCTTGATACTGTTCGGCGGTGTACTAGTAGGAATGTCATTACCATTATTCAATATGGTAAACCTGATAACAGTTGCAGACCCACTAGAAACGGCATTCAAGTATCCAAGACCAACATTGCCACCATACATGACACCGATAGAACCGCAAGTAGGCAAATTCTATAACAGCCCAGTTGCTCTCGGTGCAGGTGCAGGTGCAGTATTGGCATGTACATTTGCAGCATTAGGTTGTAAACTGAACACTTGGACATACAGATGGATGGCCGCTTGGTCAAAGTGGGACTAAATCCAACCTTTTCCTTTTCATTTTATTATATTCCCTTAAGGTATCCTCTAAATTTCTGAAAAATTGATTAAATAATATTGCACAGCTTGTGATCTTTTATTGTCTATTTTGACAATATGTAATCTTGTGATAATAACTATTGAAACAGCAATATGATCAAATTCTAGTTACACCAAAACCATTTGTAAAATGGGCTGGTGGAAAACGTCAACTTGTACCAATCCTCAATAAAAATTTGCCAAAAACTTTTGGAACTTATTTTGAGCCATTCCTTGGAGGAGGGGCACTATTGTTCAACATGTTAAATGAACGAAATGATCAAAAATGTAGCATATCTGATCTAAACTCCGATTTGGTGTTATCTTATACTACAATTCGTGATAAAATAGATGACCTAATTAATTCCCTAAAAAACCATGAAAAACACTATAAAAAAAATTCAAAGGAATATTATTACTCTATTAGAGAAAGTAATCCTAAAAGCCAAATAGAAAAAACATCTAGATTGATCTTTTTGAATAGAACATGTTTTAATGGATTATATCGTGTAAACCGTAAAGGAAAATTCAATGTTCCTTTAGGAAAATATACAAATCCAAATATTGTAAACAAAGAAAACCTTCTTTCAGTCAGTAATATTTTACGCTCAAATAGAGTCTCAATCAAATGTCGTGATTTTGAGGCTGTTCTAAGAGATGCCAAAAGAGGTGATCTTGTATATTTTGATCCTCCTTATCAACCAGTTAGTGATACATCCAATTTTACTAGCTATACAAACAAGGATTTCACATATGATGATCTTAACAGATTGGTAGAACTTTGTATGAAATTAGATTCAAAAGGATGTAAAATTCTTTTATCGAATTCTGACTCTCAAGAAGTGGCAGATATGTTTGCAACCAAACCTTGGAAAATATGTAAAATTAAGGCAAATCGTTCAATTAATTCCCACTCTGGCAAAAGAACTGGGCACTTTGAATTGCTGATAAAAAATTATTAGAAGCTTCGAACGGGATCTGAACCCGCGACCTTTACATTACCAATGTAACGCTCTACCAGGCTGAGCTATCGAAGCACAAAAATCCTTTGTAGAAAATCCTTATAATTCTTCATTCTGACTAATATCCTTCTAAACTGTTAAATTTCACACAGATTTCTACACTTTTGGAGGAGTAATCAAGCCTGGCCAAAGTAAGCACATTGTGCTTTTGGACATGCAGGACTTAAGATCAAATAATGGGTGATCCTGTCTCTCAGGAGTTCGTGGGTTCAAATCCCACCTCCTCCACCTTTCTATTTTGGATGTTTTATTCCTCTAGAGTTGAGGACTTCATACACATCTGGCAGTGAGAAAACAAAACCAACATGTACGCAATCTCTTTCATCACATAATTGACAGAACAACTCTCCTTTTTGAACTGCAACTTCTGCTATTCTATTTTTAATATTGTCTTTTAGAATTACGCGGTCATCATCAACAGAAATTTTTTCAATCTTAGGGGCATATCTTGCAAAGGTTTTGTCTTTCTGCATCATCTCCTCAAGCATGTATGTTACATAACCCGAGAAACTATTGACCCCTTTCATTGTAAGGTCGTCTTTACTGTTTTGATAAACTTGATGGAATTTATCATAAACTGTTTCTGAAATTGTGATTGATTTGAATCCAGCTTTTGGCAATTTACTTTTCCTTACCGTATAATAAAGTACTCAAGTATTTAATGTTTTATTCAAAAATAGACCTCTATGTAAATGAAAATTAGTCTTTATACAATACTGACATGTAAAAACATCATGGGCAGAGGCTATTCCGCAGAATCCATTAGAGAAAAACTGATTTCATCTTTGAAAAGTTCTGATACTGGAATGTCTGGAATGGATCTCTCTAAAAAAGTTGGTATCAATAGAATTACGATGTCTAAATATCTCAAAGTTTTTGCAGCTGAGGGGTTGCTCCGGCAAAAAAATATTGGAAATATTACTTTATGGTTTTTAGAACCAGGACAAGAATCTTTTGACTTCCCTGATGATTATTTCAAAGTAGCCGCAACCTATCTTGAATATCTAGTTAAAGGTACCGATGACCAAGCTCATTCTCTAATTCGAAATTGTCTACATTCAGGTGCAGTACCTAGTCGTTTAATTCTTGAAATAATTTTCCCTGCTGTCGATTATGTGCAAAATTTGTATGATGCAGGAAAAATCGGAATCGCAGAACTCAATCTTTTAAAAACCACCATTTCAAAATCGCTTCAAATATTCAATCAAATCCAGGTGATATCTGATCCAAAAAAGAACGTAGTAGTAATTGCAGCTGATCCCCAAAGTATCTTGATTTCTGAAGCTGCATCTGCAGCATATCATTCTGATGGTTGGAAAGTCTCTCATCTTGGTGATATGTCTTCAGCAATTGATGTGTTATTTGATCTGGATTTTCATAAATTGGTTGGAAAAATTTGGAAACAAAAACCTGGAATTTTATTAGTAATAATATTCTCTCATTCTGCTGAAGGGCTAAACTTTTTTGCAAATTCTATAAACCCAATTAAAGAAAAATCTGGCAAAAACATGAAATTAGTGCTTTATGGCAAAATATCTAAAAAATCCAAAATTAATCCTGATCTGCAATCTGATCAACTAGATGATATTTTGCAATGGTCCAAAACAATTTCTGAAAATCTAAAACGATGAAAAATGGGCCCGATGTGATTCGAACACATGACCTTTCGATTATCAGTCGAACGCTCCAGCCAAGCTGAGCTACGAGCCCACGAACAAATCTCTAGGCAGGACTCATTTAAGTTTAATTTTCTTTCCACTTGATTGAACAACCAATTGATGGGTCAAATTCTTTTTCGATTTTTTCACCAGACAATAATTTTTCCATATTGTTAATCATTGTCTTTTCAGTGGCGATGTCATCAGGTTTCATGGCATTGTCAATTCTTCCATGGAACACCAATTGTTTTTGACTGTTGAATAGGAATGGATCTGGGGTACACATTGCGCCATACTTTTTGGCAATTTCTTGTGTTTCATCCACTAGATAATCAAACTTGAATCCTTTTTCTTTTGCTGTCTCTTTCATAGCTTCAAAACTATCTTCTGGATAGTCAGTTGAGTCATTGCTATTAATCCCTATAATTGCAATGTCGTTTCCAAATTTTTCATACAACTCATTTAGTGCATCTACCTTGGCTTTAACATATGGACAATGATTACACATGAAAATTACTGCAATCCCTTTGTAATTGCTATAATCTGATAGTGAATGTTTTTTATCATCAATGCCTAATAATTCAAAGTCTGGTGCAATACTTCCTGTTTTTAGCTTGACTTGAGACTCTAAGAGTACCATGAAAAAATAATCTTGTTTTCAAATAAAATTCTTGCCAATAAGACAACAATTAAAATCCACACAATATTCAGTTTGCATGTGGGCCGGTAGTATAGCCTGGTAGTATACCCGCCTTGCACGCGGGGGGTCACGGATTCAAATTCCGTCCGGTCCACTTTTTATTTATAAGATCTATGCTGAATTTCAGACTGCTGGATGGATTTAAATAGGATAAGTTTCCGTTTTTTCATATGGCAGGATCAGCAGACGCATGGCCGGTATTTATTCCACTCATTGTAGGTTTGGTTCCAGGCTTCATATACTGGATAGCAATTACCGCAAAGAGAAAATAAAATTACATCTATTTTTTAATCTCTTTTTATTATACTAGTTTTAGTGTAAACTAGGTGAACTGATGTTACCTTTCTTGTTCACTATATGTTATGTCAAATGAAATTAATCTCTTTTAGCAAAAGACTTTTGATGCGAAAATCTTTTTTTACTATGTTTTTGATTTTACTTTTAGTTCCTGTATCGCAATCTTATTCTGAAGAAAAAGCTGACACATTACCTACTCTTTCTGTCTCTCTAACAAGTAATACTCCGTTTGTTTATCAGGACTCAGAGGGCTACACAGTTGTTGTTGGAGCCGTTGAAAATAATGATTCATTATCCTCTGTAACAAATGTACTACTTCAAGTGAGATTTTTTGATGACTTCGATCCTAATCCCTTGGAAATCACTCAAGGTTATACAACACTTGAAGTAATTCCAACAAATGGAAACTCTCCATATGCTATTCGTTCTCAAACTCCTAATCCTAACATAACTCAGGCATATGTCTCTCTTTTGGGATTTGATTCTTCTGAAGACAAAAAAAATGGATTATCTGTTTATTCAAGTGAGATATCTTTGGATGCGTCATTAAGATTTTCAGGAGTCTTGCAAAGTGAAGGGGCTCCTAATGCTGACACTAACGTCTACCTGGCATTTTATGATGGTTTTGAGCCACCACGAATTCTTGGAGTTTCTACCATTGAACTTGGAGCTGTGGAGCCAAACTCTGAAGTGTCTTTTGAGATAAATGAAGAAATTGACCCTAGATCTGTGGGGTTTTTGTTATTTGCAGAATCAAATATTTTTAATTCAAGTTTTGTTGATGTAAAAATTCCCACTCCTCAACTTATGACAAAATTAGTTTCAATTTCTAATGTTTCTATGCAGGACACTAAGGGAAACGCTCTTTCTGAAATTAAAGTAGGTTCAACTGTAAACATAGTAAGCAAGACTCTGGTGGAGTTTTCTGGTAAACAAATTCCTGCTGAAACTCCATACACATACTATGTACAAATCAAAGAATCTGGGGAACGCCCATATGTTGAGTTTGTTGGAAAATTTGATGGGCGATTTATTGGAAATGGGGTTCAATCGCAGTCAATAGATTGGATTCCTGAAAAAAAGGGATTGTTTTTCATTGAAACATTCGTCTGGGATAGAAATAATGTTCCACTATCTGAACAGGGGCCATTTGTTCTAATTCTTGTAGACTAAATTCGTATAATCAGTGTTCTACCGTTTAAATGCAGCAAGAATTACTGCTATGTAGTTATGAAATTTAATCTCATTTTCGTTATTGGGATGTCCCTTCTTGTCCTGTCTGTTTCAGGACAAAATGCTTTAGGTTATGGCGGTCCTCCTGAACAAAGCAGCGCAAATAACTACACTGTAGATATCAACCATGATGAAGAATCGTATGATCTTGGAGAATCAATAACATTTTCTGGAACTGTAAACAAATATGATGAAGAAAGAAATTTACGAATTTCTATTTTTGATTCTAGTAAAAACTTAGTTATGACTCAAAAAACATCTGTTAATCCTGATACATCATTTTCTCACAATGTTATTCTGAATGAGAAATTTTTTGAGGGAAAATATATTGTAAAAGCTCAATATGGCAATTCAAAGGCCACCGTAGAAAGTATTTCTTTTCTGGTAAATTCTGATAACTTTTTGACTATGGATGAATCGTCATCTGTTGGTGCAAAAATCCCTGATTGGATTAAGAGCAATGCTGGATGGTGGGCAGATGGTCAAATTGACGATAACTCATTTGTCGAGGGAATTCAATTCTTGATTAAAGAAGGGTTGATGAACATACCTGCTACTGAGCAAGGCTCATCATCTGCAGATAATAAAATCCCTGATTGGATTAAGAGCAATGCTGGATGGTGGGCAGATGGTCAAATTGACGATAACTCATTTGTCGAGGGAATTCAATTCTTGATTAAAGAAGGGTTGATGACATTATCTAGTTAAAATAAATTTTTACCCTGATTTCGATTTGTATTTTAAAAAACTAGTAGATTTATTTTCAAAGAATTCTATACATATGCGTGTCTAAATTTTCTCTTGTTGCACTGGGTGGGACCTTTGATATTATCCATAAAGGACATTTAACACTACTCTCAAATGCATTTGATATTTCTGATAAAGTGATTATTGGGTTAACTAGTGATGAACTGGCTGAAAAAAAGGGGAAACGCCCACTTTACAAATATGAACAACGTCTTGAAAACTTGACCAATATACTTTTAAAAAAATACTCCAGTGACTCTTTTCAAATTAGTAAATTGAATAATGATTTTGGACCTGCAGTTTTAGAAAAAGAAGTTCAAGCATTAGTTGTTAGTGATGAAACTAGTAATCAAGGAAATGTATTAAATAAACTAAGGACAAAAAAGAACCTCCCCCCTGTTGTAATTTTTAAGGTTCCTATGTTTTTGGCAAAAGATGGCGAACGAATATCAACTACTCGCATAAAAAACTCTGAAATTGACATTGAAGGAAACTTGCTTTCAATTGACAAGTAACTTGTCTAACTTTGAGTAATTGTAATAAAACAAAACTCTTCAATTGAATCTCATGGCAATCATCAACTACATGATGAAAAAAATTGATACTGATGTATCAAACCTTAAACAGGGATTACAGCCTCAAAACCTCTCTTATTGGTATGACAAAATTATCAAAGAAACAATCGAGATGGCTCCTCCGTGGCTACAGGATAAAATCAAAGTCCATCAAGATCCTGTACTTTCAATGAAATTTAATTTAGATATTTCAAAACGAGCAGTTAGATATTTCATGATTGTAGTTGACAATAATTTGGATGAAATGCCATATTCTACAAAACTTTATTTTCTTAAAGTTCAAGAAATAATGTCTACTGAAATGGATAAATCTCTAATATGAAATAATTTTTTTAATTTAGGCACAAATTCAATCTGTAAGTATCTATAATCAAATAACATTAATTCAGTATAACATGGAATTTTACAAATCAAAGTATTCGTATAAAAAAAATTCAAGAACTTCAAAAAAAGACAATGATGGACATCGTTCTTTTAGAAACTCTAACAAGGATAGAAATACAAGATACTCTCGAGACGATAATCAAGGAGAATCCACGACTGTAACATGTGCTGACTGTGGAACCCAATGCCAAGTTCCATTTGTTCCAAGAACCGACAAACCTGTTTACTGCAGTGATTGTTTCAGACAAAACAAACCACAGGATTCACGAGATGATAAATACTCACGAGATGATAGAAGTCCAAGATACTCACGAGATGATAGAAGTCCAAGATACTCACGAGATGATAGAAATCCAAGATCTTCTGTTTTAGAATCCTCTAGAAGTGATTCTAGATTTAAAAAATCTAAGGGTGATAAATTCTTAAAAAAACAAGAGAGTTTCTATTCTGGCGGTTCAGAAAAATTCTATGCTACTTTAAAAGAAAAATTGTTTGAAATTTTAGGTGGTAAAACGTGCTCAAGTTGTGGATTTAAAGATGAACGAGCTTTAGGAATTAGTCACATATTTGATGATACTTCAGATAGTCTTGGACGTGGTGGTGCTGCATCTTCATGGGGAAAATATATCTCTGAACCTGATCGTGCTAAAAAAGAACTTAGAGTTCTATGCTTAAATTGTAACGAAATAAGGCAGCCTGTATCTAAACCAAAAGAATCCTCGTCAAGATCTAAACCTAAAAAAAGTCGATATTTTTCTAGATAATCCTAAAATCATTCTTGATAATTTATTAACACTTTAATTATAATTCTTTTAGAATAACATTATGAACGGCGACTTTAAGGCATTGGGAATTTCTCTGATTATAGTGGTTGGTATAGTGGCACTGTATACCGCATTTGGTTCTTAGGATTATTCCTTAATGATTTCTATGTTGAAATCATTTACTTTGGTAGAAATTATTTTGTGTTCTTTATCAAGCACTGATTGAATAAAATCTGCAAACTTTTCCACGCTTTCCTCGTCTTTGAACACAATGCTGTGAGCGGATTTGTCTTTCACTGAAATAACTAATTCATTTTTTATAATGTTCAGAATTGATGTAATGTACGTCTCTTTTCCATCTTTTATAAATATGAGACTTGCAAATTTTTGAACCTCATATTTGTCGTCAAATGTAATGTCTACTTTCATTTATTCACCAAAAGAAATTCATGAATCTTATCTTTTGCTTTTTCTCTTTTCTCTTGATGGACTGATAGAAAATCATTAATTTTCTCAATTAAAATTACTTTCAATTCCCCTGAGAGTAATTTTCCAGATTTATAATCTTCATAAATTGTTTTTAATTTATTATCATTTGGTTCAAAAAATATCCTCAAATATTGAAATGAAACATCAATATCTGGATTTCCGCCTATCTTTCTATGCAGTTCAACATCTGGTTGACCTCCAGAAAATGCGTGTTTATTGATTTTCTTCTTCACCACATTTGGTGTATCAGTCGTGTAAATTGTTCCATTATCTGCCGAAGCTGACATTTTTCCTCCAGGACCTTCTAATGATGGAATCATTATGTTATGAATCAACGCAGGTTTTGGCCTTCCAATTTTTGGTGCAATATCCCTTGTTAATCTAAAATGAGGATCTTGATCCACTCCTAATGGAATCAAGACTGGTTTATCTTCAATGAAACATGGTGCTGATTGTAATGATGTGTAAAAAATCATTCCGATGTTTGTTTCATTGGTAAACCCAAATGTTGCTTTTGTGTTAGAAAAATTAATTTTTTTTGCAACTTGGGCTGCAATGGGATAAAGTGTTTGTATATTTTTTGTATTTATGATGATTTTTGTCTTATCTGGTTTGAAACCTAATGCAATAAAATCAAGAGCATTTTCATAAGCGAACTTACTTGTCTCTTCTAAAGTAAGATTAGGTTTTGAAAAGAATTTTTCATCATCTGTAAGCTGAAAGTACATGTTAACATCAAATTTTTCTTGAAGCCATTTTGAAAATACCCATGGAACTAGATGTCCAATATGAGTATGACCTGAAGGTCCTCTTCCTGTATATAGAAAAAATTTATTTCCCTTTTGATAGTCATCTAAAATTCTATTCATTTCTCTATGAGAGAAAAAAATACCTCGTCTGAGCATGAAATGATCCTCACCAGCTGCACTGCTAATTTTTCTTAGTAAATCAGATGAAATTTTTTCAGTTCCAAACTTTTTGATTAGTTTGTCATAGTCAATATCTCCTTCAACATGCCAAGGAGTCACAATAAAGTCATCAGCTGACATTCAATTTGACTTAGGTTAAGGTTTAAAAAGTCTTTTTCGAACTTTCTGCTATTGTCACAAGTTTTTCATGATATTGAAAAAAAAATTATCTCTTCTCTAAAAAACAATCCAAAACAAACTCCTGCTTCACTTGAAGAGTCAACTAATCTTTCATCAGATCAAATTAGACGAGGAATAGAATGGTTAAAACACAAAGAATTAGCAATTGTAGATGAATCAAAAACAAGTGTTGTTAGTTTAGGTAAAAATGGTATTGAGTCTCTTCAAAAAGGATTGCCTGAAAGAAGATTACTTAATTTCCTAAAAGATGGACCTAAAAAATTATCTGAAATACAAAAAGATCTTGGATATATTTTTGGACCCGCTATGGGATTAGCTAGAAAAAATAATTGGATTAAATCTTCTTCTGAAAAAATCTCACTTCAAAATTTTCCATCAGAACTTCCAGGTGAAAAAACTATAAAGAAAATAGGTAATGAGAAAATATCTATAAATGAAATTGACAAAAATGATTTATTAGGACTTTTGAAAAGACCTGATTTCATTATTGAAGATGTTATTACAACTAAAGAAATCACTCTGACTGATTCGGCAAAATTATTAGAAATTTCAAATGCATCTGGAGCCATAGATGTAGAAGCAAAGGTGCCACAGGTATTTGTCGCAAGAACTCATCCCTTAAAAGACACAATTGATGAAATACGTGAAATTTTTGTCACTTTAGGATTTTCAGAAATCATTGGAAATATGACTCAATCTAGTTTTTGGAATTTTGATGCATTATTTACCCCTCAAGATCATCCTGCAAGAGAATTACAGGATACGTTTTATCTTGATGGTATATCTGCTAAAAAAATTGCAAATTCTGAACAGATAAAAAAAGTGTCTGAATCCCACAAAAAGAATTGGCGTTATCATTGGGATGTTAATGAGGCACGCAAAATGGTTTTGAGAACCCATACTACTTGTGTTACAATAAAACATCTTGCAGACAATAAACCCGATGAAGCAAGGGTTTTTTCGTTGGGACGTGTATTTAGAAATGAAAAAGTCAGTTACAAGCATCTGGTGGAATTTAATCAAATTGAAGGTGTTGTAGTTGGAAAAGATGCCACTCTAAGAAATTTAATGGGAATTCAACGAGAATTTTACAAAAGAATAGGAATCACAAAAATCAAATTTTGGCCAACATTCTTTCCATATACGGAACCTTCTCTACAAACTATGGTGTACAATGAACGATTAGGAAAATGGATTGAATTGTTTGGAATGGGAATTTTCAGGCCTGAAGTAACAAAACCTCTTGGTATATCAAAACCTGTTTTGGCATGGGGTGGAGGTATTGAAAGAATTGCAATGCTGAAATATGAATTGGATGATGTTCGAGAATTTTACAATAATAATTTGAATTGGTTAAGGAGTACTACAAAATGCCAGTAGTTGAATTATCTTATTCCAATCTTCAAAAATTAGTTGGTAAAGTTACAAAAAAACAAATTTCTGATTCTTTACCATTTCTTGGATTAGATATTGAATCTGAAGACAAAGATTTAGTTAGAATTGAATACAGCCCCAATAGGCCTGATTACTCTACTAGTTTTGGAATTGCACTAGGTTTACAAGGATTACTTGAAATCAAATCTGGTGCAATAAAATTAAATATAAAAAAATCTCACAAGTATAAAATTTCTGTAAAACCATCAGTATCAAAAATTCGACCTTTTGTAACTGGTATTATTGCAAAAAATGGAAAAATTGACGATAAAATCATCAAACAATTCATGACAATGCAAGAAGATCTTCATTTTGGAATTGGTAGGAAAAGAAAAAAGTCTTCAATTGGAATGCATGATCTAGATAAAATCACTTTTCCTCTAGTTTACACAACTACAAATAGAAATCATAAATTCGTTCCATTAAATTCTGATTCTGAGATATCTGTTTCTGAAATACTGAACACCATTAATGTGGGAAAAGAATATGGATCCCTTTTGGGAAATTCTTCACAAATTCCTATAATTTTAGATGCAAATCAAAAAACTGTCTCTTTCCCTCCTATCATTAATGCAAATGTCACCACAGTTACTACAAAAACAAAGAATCTCTTTGTTGAAGTTACTGGAATCAATAAAGAAGATGCAGAAGACATGCTCTCAGTCATTGCAACTATTCTACAAAGTGCTGGATTTACTTTGGAGAATGTCCAGATATTTGGTTTAAAAAATTCATCTCCAAAATTTAAAGAGAAGAAAATATCAATTGATCCTAATTTGGCCAACCAAACACTCGGATTGGAACTTAGTATGTCAAAAATTATTTCATCTCTGAAAAAATCAAGATTGAATGCAGTAACAAAGGGTAAAAACATTATTTGTACAATTCCTGCATATAGATTTGATATATTTGGACCGATGGATTTGGTCGAAGAAATTGCTTTGGGTTATGGAATTCAAAATCTAGAACCCATATTTTCACCTTCACAAACTATTGGTCAAACAAATTCTGTTTCAAATAAACTGAAATCCCTTGATCAAATCATGATTGGTCTTGGTTATCTTGAGGCATTGAATTCAAGTTTAACAAGCAAACGAGTTCTGTATGATGTGACTGGAAGGGGTCCTTCAAAAATTCTTTCAGTACTTGATTCAAAAAGTCAAGAACACACAATTTTGCGTAACTCTATTCTTCCTGGATTACTAGAAAATCTTTCTAGAAATATACATGAATCTTACCCTCAAAAATTATTTGAAACTGGTAATGTGTTTTCGTTAAATGATCCAATTTCTGAAAAAATTAATTTTTCTGGAATTAGCACACATAAAGATGCAAATTTTACTGAAATCAAATCGATTTTGCAATCTGCATTAAAGATTGGATTCGGAATTGATCTTGAGACCAAGACTTTCTCTGATCCCTTATTTGAGGAAGGACGGTGTGCAACAGTTGTTGTAGATGGTAAACATGTAGGGGTCATTGGAGAACTTAGTTCAAAAGTTATTGAAAATTACAAAATTCAATCCAAAGTAGTTGGATTTGAAATCTCTCTATCTGATTTCTTTTTCAAATCTTTTTAGCAGTGATGCAATTAGTAACGAAACGCCTGATGCCAAAATTACTATTCCAATAGAAAATTCAAAAACCAATCTTTGATGAAGATCCTTCTTTTCTACATTCATCAAGTGATATGACTCTGTATCCATGTTCTCAAAAAATTCGATTTGTGGATAATCAAAAACAATGATTAATGATCCTAAAACCAAAACTATGACTCCAATAAAAAAAATTCCTGTGTTTTTAATTTCCATACAAATTCTGTATTTCTAAATCCAATTTTAATTTTAAAAAATAATTTTAATACCGTAATTCCCTAAATGGTTTTTAGTAGGAATAGTTCCATTATAATCGCCCAAGAGCAGGCACGCAGACGGATTAGGATGATGTCGATCGTTATGATACCAATGATTTCTAATTCACCCAGGCGTGCTACATTATGGGCAACCCCGGTTTCAGAACGCGAGGAGGCTTATGGCTATGTACCCATGATTTTGTGCGAGTCAGAACCGGGGAACATACTTTTAAAAAGATAAAACATCACTTGATACAGAAAAATCCAATGACAAACTATTGGTTGGCAAAACAGGAACCCAGCGGCCCGAGGGGATACAACTTTGAACAACTAAAAAAAGAAAAAACAACCGTATGGGATGGAGTCCATAACAATCTTGCATTAAAACATATGAGGGATATGAAGTCCGGTGACCTTGTTTTGTTTTACCATACTGGTGATGAGAGACAAGCTGTTGGAATAATGCAAGTGACATCAAAACCTTATCCCAACCCAAAAGAGGAAAATGAGCGTTTCATTGTTGTAGATGTAAAATACAAAAAAACATTGAAACGCCCCGTAACACTAGATGAAATGAAAAAAGATAAAAAATTCAAAGACTGGGAACTAATTAGAATTTCTAGATTGTCTGTAATGCCTGTTCCAAAGCCCCTCTGGAATGCTATCTTAAATATTTCACAAACGTGACCCCAATCGGTTTATTGATATAGTCGATTTGTTTAATGAAATCATGGCAACAGCTTATGTTTTAATAAACTGTGAACTAGGTTCTGAGGAAGCTATTATTCAGCAACTCAAAGGCTTAGAAGGTGTGAAGGAAGTTCATGGAACTTTTGGTGCATATGATATTT
>Ga0224507_10000547_pt1 | contig 14695 bp, 12 predicted proteins | sample SF_Jan12_sed_USG_3_FD_170159 | JGI IMG/M metagenome (GOLD analysis project Ga0224507, IMG submission 170159) | Sediment microbial communities from San Francisco Bay, California, United States - SF_Jan12_sed_USGS_13 | ecosystem: Environmental > Aquatic > Marine > Sediment | place: USA... | reverse complement strand
CAAGAAGGATAGATTGTTGGATCAAAAGCCTCTTGCCCCCCTTGAAATATACAGGGTTTTGCCCAAGACCAACTGTGGTCTATGCCTGCTGCCTACCTGCCTGGCCTTTGCTGCGGCTGTGGTCGCAGGACGGAAAAAATTGGCGGATTGCCCCTCTCTCAGCCGGCAGGAAATCGCTCGCTTATCCGGCAGCCTCGTCCAGCGGTCAACGCTTGAACCTGCTCAGGCAGAATTTATAGACCGGCTGGAGAAAAAAATCACCACCCTTGACCTTGCCCGGATTGCTCCGGTGATCGGAGCGAGATTCCACAATAATATATTAACCATCAATTCCCTGGGTAAGGATTTTCATATTGACCGTCAAGGCCAGGTTACATCGGAATGTCATATCATCCCATGGGTAAAAGCGCCCCTGCTCTCCTATGTAACCAACAAAAAGCATATGGATATTACCGGCAACTGGATATCCTTCCGGGAATTACAAGGCGGTATGGATTGGCAGGCACTGTTCACCACCCGCTGTGAAAAGGTTCTGCAGAAGCAGGCGGATGAGCATCCTGATCTGCTGGGAGATATTATTGACCTCTTTATGGGAAGACCCACCACCGCATTCCAGGCGGATATCGGCCTGATCCTGCATCCCCTGCCGCACTTTCCCATACTTATATGCTATCAGGCTCCGGACGATGATCTGGAGTCCGAGCTGACCATGTTTTTTGACGAATGCTGCGGTGTCAATCTCCATATTAAATCGATTTTTACCCTCTGTTCAGGGCTCGTACAAATGTTCGACAAAATAGCCAAACTGCATGTTTAACCTATTTGCAGAAGCTGTGATTTTTCCCCTGACCTTGAAGTTATCGACATCTCAAAATATCTGCCGGAAAAATTTCTTCACCGTTCTGGCGAGAATGCGTAAAAAAGATATGGGAAGTTGCTCCCCTGTCCAGTCCTCACTGCCATGGCGAAATGAAAATAATCAGAGACGAATTGCACAGAAAGTTGATACATTGGTGGAATGGGCTTGTATTTGTAAGGGAAAAAGGGATATATTCAAAAATTGAAGATTTTGGAAATTTCGGGGTGCGCCTTGCTTTTTTAGGAACCCTAAGAAAGCAAATTCTTATCATTCACTTAAAGGAGGAAACAACATGAAAAAAGCGCTTATCTACGGAGCCGCACTGGCCTTCATTTGTGCAACGGGGCTGACCGGCCTTGCCATCGCGAGCGATGACAAGGGTCCTGCGGATATTACCCTACAGTCTACTGTAGACCCTGCAGAGAAAGCAAAACCGGCTCAATTTCCGCATGCCAAGCATCAGGAATCCTTCTCGTGCGCCGACTGCCATCATAGCAAGGCTGAAGATGGCACCCAGAGTGCCTACACCGAGGGCATGAAGATCGAGAAGTGTGAGACCTGCCATAACAAGGCTGCCGGTATGGATGAAGCCAAAAAACTCTCCACCTTCAAAGACGCGGCTCATGCGAATTGCAAAGGCTGCCACAAGGAAAAAGGTGGCGACAAGGCCAAAGAACTGGCCAAGTGCACTACCTGCCATCCGAAAGCAGAAGGCTAATATAAGCTGCGGTTTATTTGCCAGGACACTTACAAGGCCGTACCTCCTCAACGAGGGCGGCCTTTTTTATTTGCTCCCCTGGCGGACACCAATTGTGCGACTCTATCAAAAGGAATATCGTTCACGACCTAGTTGATTCTAACGGACAGACATTTGCTATCTGTCGGATAGTTATCCTGCAGTGGCGGTATATCTCCGGTATCAGTGTCATAATAAGGTCCGCATGGCGCGTGACGATACAAAAGGGCAGGAGGAGCTTGCCCGGTTATTATTCGCAGATAAGCGAGCTTGCGAGACTTCGTTCCTTTTTCCCTCAAAAAAATTGCACTATCAACAGAAGACAGGGCAGGTCATTTCCCGCTCGAAATTGTCAAATAACAAAAACAAGAGGAGCTTCGAGGTATTCCCGGTATTGGATTTCATCGCGGCCATTACCCGGCATATTCCGGCGCCGCCATTTCAGTTGGTGAGGTACTATGGTTGCTATTCCAACCGCATGCGCGGTGACGAAGAGCCCTGGGTGGATGTGCGTTCACTGTAGCCCGGATTGCTGGACAGTTCTTTTTGAAACGGAGGTTTTGGTGTTTTTGGCAGAGTAAAAACGGGGATGGAGAGACGTATTGCATAGAAAGTTGATACATTGGTGAAATGGGCTTGAATTTGTGAGGGAGAAGGGATTTATAAATTGAAGATATTGGAAATTTCAGGTTGCGGCCCTGCTTTTTTAACAAAGCCTAAGAAAGCAAATTTTTATCACTTTCAGCAGAAGGGTCCAAAATGACCCTTCTGCTTTACAGGTTGCTGTTATTTCATAGCATGAAAATTTTCGGCCTTTGCAGCGGCCCAGGCTTTATCTCTGCTTCCATGACAGCTTAAGCAGGCATACTCAACCGTGACAAAACCTTTGGCAAAGGTTGTTTTTTTACCTTTTTCCTCGATTTCCTTGAACATGTTTGCGTCAGGATCGGTATTGATCTTGAAAAGATGTGTCCTGACATCACCGGTATAAGTGGCAACCTTGATTGCTGACTTGCTCGCCTTGGGCATGTGGCATTCTTTACAGGTCGTGCCCTGGAGTCCGTGTATGTTTTTCGCAAATGATTTGGCAGTGTCTTCATGACATTCCGCACAGTTTTCCTTTGCCAGGATGGCACGCTGATGCGGATTATGGCATTCGAGGCACGTTAAATCCTTATGCACGCCGCCCTTCAGCTCGTTGATCTGCTCATGATGTTGAATAAAGCCGCCTGATGCCGGCGGTTCCGGCCCCATTCCTCCCCGCTGATGGCACTTTCCGCAGGCTTCAGCCGTCCGGTCAATTTTAATCGTTTCCTTTACCGGATTTTTTAGATGGGCAGCGCCAGGGCCATGGCACTCCTCACACCCGATGCCGTCTTCTGCCCAGGTCCCGATCATTCCTTCCAGGTTATCCTGGTGACCTTCTTTGCTGTAGGCCGTCATATGGCACGGGCCGCAGTTGTATGGTTTCTTCTCTCCCTTGTGATAGAACGCCCAGCTGCCGTCATTAATGTTATACTGGGTTTTTGCCTCTGATCCATCTTTTGCGCTGGTAATGATATAGCCGTTTTTGTCTATGTACCTGGCCTTTTTGATCGCGCCGCCAATAACATACGATATGTCGTCCCAGCGGTAGCCTGGCGGCAGCGGCAGTTTGGCATAACGGGCTTTTTCCATTTTACGCAGTTTCCAGGGATGGCCGGAAGCCTGCCACAGGTTGAACTGGTCTGCATGACACTCGAAACAGCTTTCAGAACCTACATACTCTGATCCCATGGCCGTATACGCAGGCAAAACGAACAGGATAAGCAACAGAGGAACAGTGAGTTTTCGCTTCATAAAGTACTCCTTCAAATAATTTACCAGGGGTTACAGGCATTTTTGAACGCCAAGAGAACTATGTTACTACAAAAAATGTGAGCATGTTCTTAAAGCTTGTTCATATATTTTAGACATATTTGAAATAATCATGCCAATCATGCCGCAACCCGGTAAATGATATTATCATCGATGTATAAATTATTTTATTCCAGTCATTTAGATGTTTTTTTTGTTAGCATTCTGAGGGGATGCGGGAGAAATGATTTCCTGTGCGGGTGGATTTGTCCGATTAAACAGGAAAACCTTTTTTGTTTTTAGCGGATTTCGGTGTTGACCAAATTTTTTCATTGACAAATGATTCGTGCTTTTAATACTTAGTAAGTCTAAATATTAATCAATCTAAAAGGTGGGGTTTTTTTTTGATTGAGACAAAGGTCACCGAGCAGGCCCGCTATATTTTCAACATTGGAAAATTGCTGCGTCATCATGTCTTTACCAGCCTTGCCCGTGTTGAAGGAAAGAGCAGGGAGTGCGCCCATGGAAATCTTTCGTTTGCCCAGTTAAACCTGCTGCTTGCCGTTCGGGGAAGAGAAGAGGTGACGTTGACTGAACTCGCAGAAATCCTTGCAGTTTCTCCTCCCTCTGTTTCAGTCATGGTGGAGCGGCTGGTCGAAAAAGGGCTTCTTCACCGGGAGCGGGCAACCCGAGACCGTCGAAAGGTTATCATCAAGGTGAGCTCTGATGCGGACCAGCATATAGCGGAAATGGAAGAAAGGATGGTTGCCGCCTTTGTAGAACTTTTGGAAGAAGTGGGACAGGAAACAGCCGGGAAATGGTACGAGGTGCTCAGCCATGTCGAACAGGTTTTAAAAAAACGTCAGTCAGATCAGGGGAAGAAGAACAAATGAAGCCGGCAGATCAAACAGGAACCGTATGGATAAGGCTCGGGCTGTGTATGGCCATACTGGCAATCGGTATCGGCGGTTTTGTTGTCTTGAAAAAAATGAAGAAACCGCCGGTCCAGAGCGAAGTAACGGAACGTCCCCTGGCGGTGGAAGCCCTGCGGGTTGAACCAGTCGACATCCAGGTGGAGGTTACCGGTTTTGGCGAAATCCGTTCCCGTACGGTTGTGCCCCTGTCGGTAGAGGTTTCCGGCAAGGTGGCTTCGGTCCATGCAAGGCTTGAAGAGGGGGAGATTATCCAGAAAGGGGAAATTCTTCTGACTATTGATGAGCGGGATTACCGGCTGGACTATGAAGCCGCTGAGTCACGGCTGAAAACCATGCGGCGGGAGTATGACCTGGCCGCCAAGGAGTATAAACGCCTGCGGCAGTTGTATGAACAGAACAAAGTGGGAACCCTTTCTTCTGTTGAAAATGCGGAAAGTGCTGTCAATGCTATTTCAGAGCGAATAACTCAGGTTGAACAGACATGGCGGCTCGCTGTTCTGCACCTTGAACGCTCGGTGATCAGGGCTCCTTTTAACTGCCGCCTTGCCGAAGTAATGGTAGAGGAAAATGAGTATGTCGTCCCGGGACAGAAGCTGCTGCAAATAGTGGATGATGCTGCCCTGGAAATCATTGTATCGCTCGACAGCCGCGATGTTTTGAACTGGCTTCGCTTTGATGCGGACGAAATTCGGTTGAATCCCAACTGGTTTGAGCGGTTGGCATCCGTGGAGTGCCTGGTCACCTGGGCCGAGGATGAAAAAGTCAGCGGCAAAGCAGTGATTGACCGGGTTGTCCGCTTCGATCCCAAGACCCGCACGATCCTTGTTGCCGTCCGCCTTGACCGGAACAGGGAGGCGGCATTTCCATTGGTCGCTGGAATGTTCTGCAAAATCACCATACCCGGCCGGATACTTGCATCGGTTTTCGCCCTGCCTCGCCAGGCAGTGACGTTTGAGAATAAGGTCTATGTTGAGGTAGAAAACCGACTGCAGACCAGGCCCGTCAGGGTTGTCCGGCTGGAACCCGGAAGGGCGATCGTCACCGAAGGGCTTGCCCCGGGAGATATCGTTATCACAACACGCCTTGAACAGCCGTTGGAAAATGCACTTCTTGCTGTGAAGCTGACGGATAATAAAGGCCAATGAAAAGAGTCCTCGCCGCCTTTGCGGGAAACAAGGTTTTTGCCAATATTATTCTGCTCATGATATTCGTGGCAGGCGGAATGGCCATGTTTTCAATGGTCCGTGAAAGTTTTCCTCAGTTTTCAACGGACTTGATCACCATAAGTGTCGCTTACCCGGGCGCGGATCCGGAAGAGGTTGAAGAAGCGATATCACTGAAAATTGAGGATGCCCTGGAAACAATCGAGGGAATTAAACAGTTTACCACTACATCTGCTGAGAATATCGGGACCGCACGCATCGAGGTCCAGGAAGCATACGACGTCAGCGATGTGCTCGATCAGGTCAAGTCAAAGGTCGATGCCATTTCAACGTTCCCGGTTGATTCGGAAAAACCGGTCATTACCGAGGTGTTGATGAAAGACTCGGTAGTCCTGCTCTCTCTCTCGGGAAAGCTCAGCGAAAAACAGCTGAAAACGTGGGCTGAAAAAATTCAGGACGAAATAAAATTGCTGCCGGGTATTTCTCAGGTCGAGGTATTTGGCGTCCGTGATTATGAGATCAGCATTGAAATTTCCGAGGAGCGGTTGCGCCGGTATGGACTCTCATTCAAGCAGGTGGCTGACGCCGTACGCCGCTCGAGCATCAATTTGCATGGCGGCATCATCAGGACCCGGGGCGAGGAAATACGGGTTCGAACCTTGGGCAGAAAATATACCGGTGAAGAACTTGCCGAGATTGTTGTTTTAGCAGAGCCATCAGGGCAGCAGGTTCGACTGGGGCGGCTTGCGGAAATCAGGGATGGCTTCACCGAAGATCCGATCACTGCCTTTATTGATGACAAACCTTCCGTCTTTGTCATGGTGTTTAAGACGACCGAAGAGGATTCTCTCCATATTTCACAGACGGTCAACGATTATCTGGAGAGGATGAAAAATCAGCTTCCTCCGGCAATATTCCTGACGGATTTTTATGATAATACGTCAATGCTCAAGTCTCGGATCAAACTGCTGAGCCGTAATGGTTTGATAGGCATGGGCCTGGTCTTTTTTCTCCTCTGGCTTTTTCTCGACCTGCGGCTCAGTTTCTGGGCAGGGCTCGGCATTCCTATCTCGCTGGCGGGGTCACTGTTTATTCTATGGAGCATGGGGGAGACCATCAACATGATATCCCTGTTCGGCTTTATCCTGGTCCTCGGTATTGTGGTTGACGATGCCATCGTTGTCGGAGAATCCATTTATGTGCATCGCAGGCTTGAAAAGCCGCCGCTGCAGGCGGCAATCGACGGTGTCCTTGAAGTCGGCATGCCGGTGATTGCAGCAGTCATAACCACCATTGCCGCCTTTATCCCGCTGGCTTTTGTCGCCGGAATCATGTCGAAATTTTTCGCCATACTTCCAGCCGTGGTCATATCCTGCCTGCTCATTTCTCTTCTCGAATGTTTGTTCCTGCTGCCTGCCCACCTGAATCATCTGCCTGATCTTAATCAACAGATACAGTACCGGAACCCGTTCAGCAGAATGATGGTGCGCTTTCAGGATTTCATGCAGAAGGGATTGGAACGCTTTGTGGTCAGGCGCTATATGCCTTTTCTTGACCTGGTTTTGAACTGGCGGTACGTCTCCCTCGCGACGGCATTGGCGACCCTCATTCTCACGTTCGGCCTGGTGCAGGGCGGCGTGGTTAAATTTCAGGTTTTCCCCAAAATTGACGGATTTGTGGTAACGTCTACCCTCGAGTTTCCGGAAGGCACGCCTTCCCATATGACGGAATCGACTCTGCGGAAGATTGAGGAAGGATTTGTCCGGATAGCTGAGCGGACAAATACTCTTACCGGGGAACCGCTCATTAAAAAACGTCTTGTTCTCGTCGGCCAGACGTTGGGTGACCAAAACAGAAAAACCGGTCCTAATTTCGGAAGTGTCCAGTTTATTTTACTGGAATCTGAAAAGAGGGGTGTTCATTCCAATGAACTGCTGGTCGAATGGGAAAAGGAAGTCGGTGACATTCCGGGAGTCAAATCCCTGACATTTGAAGGATTGGCGGCAGGGCCTGGTGGAGCGGAGATAGAGGTCTGGCTCCAGGGAAGCGATATGGATAAAATTCTTGCCGCCTCAAAGGATCTGGAGGCAAAGCTCCGTACCTTTGACGGGGTCATTCAGATTCATTCCGACTTCAGTCTGGGAAAAAATGAGCTGCGGCTGCGCTTGAAACCTGAAGCCAGAAATCTCGGTTTAACCGTCGATGACCTGGCATTGCATGTCAATTCCGCTTTTTTCGGCAATGAAGCCTTCAGGGTCCAGCGGGGAAGTGATGATATACGTGTCAAAGTCCGTTATACTGAGAATGAGCGCAGATCTCTTTTTCATTTTGAACAGATGCGCATCAGGACAGCCGATGGAAGTGAAATTCCTCTGTCTGCCGTCGCTGATATCGAATATGGACCGGGCTTTTCAACCATTACCAGGACCGATGGACAGCGGAGGATTGCTGTCATCGCTGATGTCGACCCGAAGCGGGCAAACGCCCAGGAGGTGTATGCCGAGCTTGAAGAAAACTATTTTCAGCACCTCCAGGACCGTTACCCTGGACTGCATATAGCTCTGCAGGGGGCGAAAAAAAATATGCGCGAATCCCTCGGTTCGCTGAAAGTAACTTTTCCGCTCGCACTTTTTGGTATATACGTCATTATTGCAACAATTTTTCGTTCATACATCCAGCCTGTGGTCATACTGTTTACCATCCCTTTCGGGATTATCGGGGCGGTAATCGGTCATTTATTTTTGGGATATGATTTATCTATCATGAGTATGTTCGGTATGGTTGCCTTGACAGGAGTGGTCATAAACGATGCAATTGTGTTAATTGAACGAATTAATGAAAATCTGGCAGAAGGGATGGATTTTTACGAGGCTATCAAAAAGGGTGGATCAAGACGATTTCGTGCCATTTTATTAACCTCCTTCAGCACTGTCGGCGGATTGGCGCCACTTATTCTGGAAACGGATTTGCAGGCGAGATTTCTCATTCCCATGGCCCTTTCCCTGGCTGCCGGTGTAACCTTTGCAACAGTTCTGACTCTCGGGCTCGTTCCCAGCCTGCTGGTTATTGTTAACGATTTTCGTAGAATATATGTCCGCCTTACAACCGGTCAGTGGATAAGCCGGGAAGATGCCGAGCCGGCTTCGGCAAGAAGGGTTGACAGGATGCTCCTGGAACAATATCAAGGAAATGAATTCTCATAATTTTGGAAAAGTGGAGGCCAACGTGAAACGGTATGTATACGTATTTTTGATTGCTTTTTTCCTGGGTTCATCAGGGGGAGCGTTCGGAGAGGAAAACATGCAGCCTGCTGTCCCGGATATTTCAGCAATAGAGGTTCTGGATTTGCAAACGGCTCAATCGTTAGCCCTTGCCTCCAATCCCAGTATGAATGCCGCGCTGGAAAGGGTGGAACAGGCAAGAGCGAGGCTCCGTCAGGCAGCCGCAGCCTGGTGGCCCAGCCTGGATTTGACCGGCAGCGGCGGCCAGACACGATTGTCTGACCTGGAGTGGGAGCGCTCTCAGGCACTGGCAAATTTATATGGACAGAGTGCTGACCGCACTACGGAAAATTATACCGCAGGATTGCAGGCGTCCTGGGTCATGTTTGACGGTTTTTTTCGATCGTTTCGCGAACAACAGGCGGAATACGGCAAAAAGTCTGCAGATGCCGCCCGAAGGGATGCCCAGCGCCTGCTGGTTTCGGCAGTGGCTGAAGCGTTTCTTAATGCCCAGCTGTCGCAGACAAATGTTAAAATAGCCCAGGCGGACAAGGAATTCTACAGTCAGCAGCTCGGCGATGCGGAAAACAGGTATGAAGTGGGAGCAGGTTCCTGGGGCGATGTCCTTAATATTAAAGTTCAGCTCAACTCGGCGAGAACCAGCTATATGCTCTCAAGCAGGGAGTATGAGGCTGTCGGTTACGGGCTGGCAGCCCTTCTTGGTTTGCCGGACGCATTATTGCCGGACCATATCCGTCTCGCCGATCTGGATACCGGTATTTCCCTACATAACGAAAAGGAAGACCCGGAACAGTTGATTAAAGGTGCCCTTGAGCTTCGGCCGGATGTTATCGAGTTGATCAACACGGTAAAGGTTGCTGAGGCAGGTATCGGCATGGCGGAAGCCCCTTATTATCCTGCTCTGCAGCTGACCGGCTCTGTCAACGGTGCCAGGCAGGGTGATGTAAGTTTGACCGGAGAAGATTTTGGCAATACCCTCCTGCTGAACTTGACATGGAATCTTTTTTCCGGTGGAGCCGATAAGGCCAGACATTTTGAGGCTGAGCACGCCCATCGAGAGGCTCAGTACGTGCTGGCAAACCTGCGTAACCAGGTTGCGTCCGAAGTGCGGCAGGACATAACACTGCTGGAGGCTGCCCGTGAGCAGGCTCTTCTGCAGCGGGAAAGTGTCAAACTTGTTGAAGAAAATCGAGAACTGGCGAAAAATGAATATGAGGCGGGAGAAGCATCCCTCGTCCGTTTGAATGAGGCACAAAGGGACTTGACTACCACCTACAGCCGGCTTGCTCAGGCGTACGTTGCCTATCACCGGGCCCGGCAGCGTTTGCTGGCGTCAACAGGGAGTAATATAGATGCGTTTATAGAGCAGGAGAATACACAGAATAACAACGAGTAATCACTGGAGAAGTTTGTTTATCTCTTCTTGATCGGGGACATAGTACTGTCGAAAAAGAATAGTCCCTGTTGTGTCGGCTATAATTATGGTCGGAACGCCGGTAACCTTGTACTCCATAGTTATTTTTGATTTTGTATCAAAAATAACCGGGTATTTTATTTCGTTCTTCCTGATAAACCGGCTGGCCTTGGCTTCAGAATCATTATGGCCCACGTTGATAGTGATGATTTCCATTTTATCTGCAATGTCAGTTTCGAGCAGGTGGTTGAGAAGAGAGACCTCTCTTGTGCAGTTTGGTCACCAGGAGGCCCAGAAAAAGAGCAGAACCGGCTTCTTTTTTATCACACTGTCAATGTTGATGGTTTCTCCACTCATGGTTCTGCTGGTGAAGGAAACAAGTTTATCGCCCGGTGCAGCCGCAAATAAAACGGCAGGCAGAATGATTGCATAGAACATGAGCGCAGAGAGAATGGTTGATACTTTTTTCATGATGTGTTTCCTGTCGGTTAAGCGATAGAGTTATAGGAGCATTGTACCAGCCTGAACAAAGAGATATTCTGCCAGAACAATCAAAATAAAAGCTATGATTTTTTTGGTTATTTCCATCCATGCTCCGCTCCGGGGAATGGAAGCAAGTATGCCTGTAAATGTGCCGACAAGCAGGAGGATGGTTCCCATGCCGACGGCAAACACAAAAAGCATGGTGCCTCCCAGGACAAGGTTGCCGGTAGATCCGACGTAAGCCAGCAGGGAGCCGAGTACGGGGGCTGTACATGGTCCGATAATCAACCCGGATGTCAGGCCGATAAGAAAGACCCCGGGAAATCCCTTTATTTTTGTAATCTTATACCTCCCGATATGAGGGAGATGAAAAACATCGAGCATGCTTAACGCAAAAAGAAGAAGTATATTACCGGTCACGATAAGGGTGATGGGGCTGGTGCTCACCGTGCCGAAAAATCTACCTGTTGCCGCAGCAAAGAGTCCCAGAACGGTATAGGTTAAGGCCATTCCGACCACATAACTCAACGATAGCAGAAAACCCCGCAGTTTGGAGCCGTTCAGATTGGTACTGCCGATCACCCCCGCTGTGATAGGTATCATGGGATAAAGACAGGGCGTCATACTGATCAGAACTCCACCCATATATGAGGCCGCTAGAGAAAGCAGTATTGAGGATTGCAGATATAATTCGATCTGGCTGAGAAAATGTTCCATATTCGCTGGATAATGTTTAGAGTATTGTAATCTAGTTTATTGAGTTATATCAGGATGTAAAGAGAAAAGAGCAAAATTGCCGAAAATGAGACAGGAATTGCATCAACAGTATAAGGCTGTTGCCGAGGGATGCATTGAATGCGGCCTCTGCCAGAAGGACTGCCTTTTTCTCAAGCAGTACGGTTCTCCAAAAGAGATAGCCGAACGGGGACTGGAATCAGAGGAACTGTTTCGCGAGAGTTTTGCGTGCAGTCTGTGCTCCCTCTGTACGGCGGTCTGTCCCAAGGATATAGACCCCGCCTTGATGTTTCACGCTCTACGGGCTGAAGGAAGAAGTGCGGGACACGGTGAATTCACAGAACACAAAGGGATTCTCGCATATGAGCGGTGGGGTATTTCATCCTTCTTCTCCTGGTACGGCTTGCCGCAGGAATGTGATACGGTGTTCTTTCCGGGCTGCGCCATGCTGGGAAGCAGGTCGCGGCGGGTTCGCCAGATTTATGAACATCTCCGGCAAAGTATTCCAACCCTGGGTCTTGTTCTCGACTGCTGCACAAAACCCTCCCATGATCTCGGCCGTGCGGAATTTTTTGAAAAAACTTTCGGGGCCATGAGAAAGAGCTTAACGGCCAGTGGCGTACAAACCGTACTTGTTGCCTGTCCGAGTTGTTACAGAGTATGGCAGGATTATGGGGAAGATATAACTGTCAGGACAATTTACGAACAGTTTGCTGAAAGCGGGGTGCCGGAAAAGGGGCGGTTTGCGGAAACGGTAACCATTCATGATCCTTGCGCGATCCGCAGCGAAACAAAAATCCACCGCACGGTGAGAGAACTGGTTGCCGGCATGGGAATTGAAATAAGCGAGATGAAGCATCATGGACGTCGAACGGTCTGCTGCGGAGAGGGGGGGGCGGCATGCTACACTGTTCCTGGATTCGCGGCGAACTGGACGAAAATCCGGGCGCAGGAGTCCGGAGATAAACATATTCTCACCTACTGCGCCGGATGTACGAACTTTCTCGGCAGGTTGTGTCGAACCGATCACGTGACGGATTTTCTGTTTGAGCCCGAACGGACACTCGCGGGCAAAATAAGGGTTACCCGCTCACCAATGACCTGGCTGAAGCGCCTGCTGCTGAAGAGAATTTTACCGCGAATCGTGCAGCCGGCTCTTATTGGCAGAAGAGACCGTCATGCTCAGGTTGTCATGGTTAAACAGTAATCTGCGTACCCCGTGCGGCCCGAAACTGCAGCATGATTCTGACTGGCATCAGCTGTCAATATGCCATTGAAGGAACGGTTAGCTGAAAAATTCTGGTTTATTCCGGCAAAAGAAGTTTTACTTCAAAAAGTTGGGGGTTAAATTTTTTGTTGACCATGGTTTTAGATTTTATTCGAATTGTATGTAAGGAACAATAGTTGAACAACCTCCACCTCGGATAACTACGCTCAGGGAATGTTATATCTGTACCAGTCCAACAGGCTCGAACGTCTTTTTAGCGAACTGTGCAATATTATATCCCGCCCGCTTGCAGGCCCGCTGATACCGGAAGAAATTGTCGTGCAGAATCCGGGCACGGCCCGCTGGCTTTCCCGCAGGATAGCCCTGCGCAGCGGTATTGCGGCCAACCTGAAATTTCCTCTGCCGGCGCGTTTTATCTGGCAGATTTTTGCCTCACAGTTGAATATACCGGATGATGTACAGGATTTTAACCGTCAGGCACTCCTCTGGCGAATTTTCCAATTGCTGGGCATCGCGGCTAACCGCCCGGAATTTACAGAAATAAAAAGTTATCTGCAGGATGATAGCGATGGCCGCAAGGTTTTCCAACTTGCCGGCCGTGTTGCCGACCTTTTCGATCAGTACCTGGTGTACAGGCCGGACATCTTGATATCCTGGGAAGCAGGCGAAGGTTCAGACTGGCAGGCAGAGCTCTGGCGCATGATAACCGCCTCGGGGTCGCACCATCGGGCCGGACTATTACAAAGCTTCAGGGAGAAATATCGCAGCGGGGCTCTCGTCAGGTCAACACTGCCCGAGCGGATCATTGTGTTCGGTGTCAGTTCGCTTGCACCTGCTTACCTGGAGGTAATCCATGCAGCATCAAGCATGGCGGATGTCCATCTTTTTCACCTCAGCCCCTGCCGGTCCTACTGGTTTGATCTGGTTTCCGATAAAGCGATGGCCAGGAAAAGGTCATTATGGCGCAGAAAAAATCTTCCGGATGTCAGCGAGTATTATGAGATCGGCAACATCCTGCTGGCGTCTCTAGGGGCTGTCGGCCAGGAATTCTCCCTGCAGCTCAGCGAACTGGATGTCCATGAAGTTGAGATGTATGAGAGCCCTGATGAAAATTCTCTTCTTGGCGCACTGCAGAAAGATCTCCTTGATTTGACAGAACATGGAGAACAGGCTGGTGTATCCGGATACAGAGGAGAAGGTGACAGTACTGTTCAATTTCACATCTGCCATAGCCGCATTCGGGAGATACAGGTCCTGCATGACAAACTGCTTGGGTTGTTTGAGCGGGACCCTGATCTCAAGCCGGGTGATATTCTGGTCATGGCCCCGGACATTGAAGTCTACGATTCTGCCGTAAAGGCCGTTTTTGACAGTGCGGCGCAGGAAAGATTTATCCCCTGGTCCATCGCCGACCGGTCAGTTCGCGGTGAACAGCCGCTGGCGGAAGCATTTCTGGCCCTGATCGAATTGTTGACCAGCCGATTTGAAGCACCCGGAGTGATAGCATTTCTGGAGAACGAATCAGTACTGCGTAAGTTTGATATTGAAGAGACAGGAATCAGTATAATCAGAACCTGGATACGGGAAAGCGGTATCCGCTGGGGGATGGATTCTGATCATCGTCAGGAAAACGGTTATGCAATGTCGGATCTGCATTCCTGGAGCTTTGGACTGAGAAGAATGCTTCTTGGGTTTATCGCCGGTTCGCAGGGTGAAATGTTTCAGGGAATTGCTCCCTATTCCTCGCAGTCGGCGGGTGACAGTATCCTACTGGGCAAATTGGCTGCTTTTTTTGACCGTCTCCACACATGTTCCCGGCGGCTGCAACCAGATAAAACGGTGGAGGAATGGGCCTTGTTTCTCGCGGATATTCTGGATGATTTTTTTGAACCGGGAAACATCGAGAGCGATATCAACGCCCTGCTCGGTCTGCGCGAATCAATAGGTGACTGGCAGGAGAACTGCCATGCAGCAGGGATAACCGGACAAATAAGTCTGGCGGTGCTGAAGTGTTATTTCACCGATATTCTGTCAAAAAAGGTGGAAGGACAGGCTTTTCTTTCC
>Ga0224507_10000546_pt1 | contig 14703 bp, 13 predicted proteins | sample SF_Jan12_sed_USG_3_FD_170159 | JGI IMG/M metagenome (GOLD analysis project Ga0224507, IMG submission 170159) | Sediment microbial communities from San Francisco Bay, California, United States - SF_Jan12_sed_USGS_13 | ecosystem: Environmental > Aquatic > Marine > Sediment | place: USA... | reverse complement strand
CGGTATTCGTCGGTGGCCCAAAGAATATTTGCCTAAAATATTTGAGGCAGCAAGAGTTGACCAAACGTTGGATGTTACTCAGCAAGATGCAGAAGATACAACACGATTACTGGCTGCCAAAGAAGGGATATTTTGTGGTATATCTTCTGGTGGTGCTGTTGCTGCTGCATTGCAGCTATCAAAACAAGTTGAAAATGCGACAATTGTTTCGATAATTTGTGATCGAGGGGATAGGTACTTATCTACAGGTGTATTTCCCGCGTAACTACTCATCGCATTCATCTTTTGTCCCAGAAAGTATTATTTTTTGTGCTCAGTCGGTCACATATGATTATATGCTTCCTTCTTGTGTGCAAAAAATAATACTTTCTGAAACAAAATCTAAACGTGCTGAGCTGTCACGTAAGCAATCTACTTTTAAACCATCGACACTAAAAAGACAACAAAGCCTACGACTGCTATGAGTGGGATTATTGCCCCCATCCAATCCTTGTTTTCTGCCTGTGCACTTATTTCCATCATTTGTTTTGCGCGCGGTATTAAATAAACCAGCATCGCTACCAGAAATAGGGCGGATATTATTTTCATCCAGTCCATGCCGCCGGACTCGACCATATCCATTGCTTCCATAAAACACTCCTAAATTATTTTCCAATAAAAAAGCCTCGAATATACGAGGCTTTTTTATTGTTTCGCAACGATTGTTGCGAGATTTTTCTTTAATCGTCTTTGCTGAAAGCGCCGAGGATTTGTAGCAGGCTAACAAAAATATTATAAATGCTCAGATATAAGCTAGCGGTAGCCATAATGTAGTTGGTTTCGCCACCGTTTACGATACGGCTTGTGTCATAAAGAATGAAACCACTCATTATCAGGATAACAGCGCCTGAAATGGCTAAATGCAAACCAGGCATTTGAAGGAAGATGTTAGCTAGTGCAGCAATCATCACAACGATGAATCCAGCGAAAAGCATTCCGCCTAAAAAGCTGAAATCTTTTTTCGTTGTTAAAGCGTAAGCTGACAATCCAAGGAAAATTGCACCTGTACCACCCATTGCCGTCATAATTACCTGGCTACCACCGGGAATTGACAAAAATGAGTTAAGCATCGGCCCCAGACCTAGACCTAATAAGCCGGTAAAGCCAAAAACCACAAAAATACCTGTGCTGGAATTAGCTGTGCGAGGTAAAACAAACCAGACCAACGCTATTGCGCCAATAGAGGAGATAAGGCTGATCATTGGAGGTAATGCAACCGCCATAGAAACACCTGCCATCAATGCGCTGAAAACCAATGTCATTGATAATAGCTTGTAGGTGTTTGTTAATACTTTATTTTTTTCTGCTGAAGATACAGCAGAGCCGGTAAATACTGATTGTGGGTTCATGGTTTGGTTACGCTCCTAAGTTGTTCATTACAGTGTATGACATATCATGTCCTGTATAGTTCAAAGCATATCATTTAAGTAAAGATTAGCAACTATTTATAAAAAATAAATTGTTTCTAATGTTTTCGCTTATCTGATTACAAGTATGCGAGGCATGTTTGCGTGTAATGTATCGGTTGATTGTTAGGAAAGATAAAGCTCGGGGTTGGTGTCGTTAAAATATATGGAAAATGACGCGGAATGCTGTTTGAAATTCACACAATTGTTTTTATTTTGTAAAAAAAACCATTTATTTTCATTACTGACTGGATTTTGTCGTGAGTTTTCGTTATCTTATGCCGCCTTCGACGCCCCAGCACTGACTGGGGCGACTGAAGACTGGAGAGGTGGCTGAGTGGCCGAAAGCACTGGTCTTGAAAACCAGCGAGGGTTTATCCCCTCCCAGGGTTCGAATCCCTGCTTCTCCGCCATATTTTAAAAAGGCTACCTACTATCATTAGTAAGTAGCCTTTTTTATTTCCCCGTCCCCCTGTTTAATTCTCCAATTTGTCGTGCATCAGCATAAAACCACGTACCAAGCTCACCTTATCGTCCTGATAAATATCATTGATATACTTTACTAAGGAAATCGGCTATTAGAGGTTGCTATTTTCTCGTACAGCATTAATATCAATCAGTCAATAAAAGTAACGGCTCGGCGCAATTATTATTTCCGTATAAGTCATATGGGCTTAAGGGTTGGGTGTGCGGGTTAGTTGCAATAAAAAAAACGGACCTGAAAAATTCAGGCAAAAAATTAAAAACAATAAGAATAAAACAATCGTCAAGGGAGGCAGCTGTGATAAATGTATTAATTATCAGCAGTTATCGTTTAATTTGCGCCAGTTTGGAGCAAATCATCGACAAAGACCCGGGTTTTCACGTGGTTGATGTTGCCGCTAAGTTAGATGAGGTGCCGCGGTACGTTAGTGAAAACAGGGTTGATGTCGTGTTGTTAGAAGTATGTCCGCCAAGTGTCGACCATTTTGAGTTAATTAAGCAAATGCTCAAGGTGAATCGTGATCTTAAATTTCTTGTTCTCTGTACTCAGGCTTCAGAGCCTTTACCTAGCCAGTTTTTACAGGCTGGCGCAAAGGGGTTTATTACTCGGCAGGCTTCTGTTGAAGAGGTGCTAACTGCTATTCGGGAAGTGGCAGCGGGTAATCGTTATCTGGGGGTTGAGTGCGCGCAGCAAATGGCGTTGGGTAGGGTGAGTGGAGAAAACCCATTTTCATCATTATCCGCGCGTGAAATGCAAGTTATGATGATGATAACGGCGGGCCGAAAAGTCATGTCAATCTCTGATCAGCTATGTTTGAGTCCCAAAACTATTAACACTTACCGGTATCGATTGTTTTCGAAGTTAGGTGTGGATAGTGATGTGACACTGACGCGCCTAGCTATTCGGCAGGGTTTAATGGAGGCTTAGTTGCTCGGCGTATTAAGCTTTTGTCTCAGTAGTGCTTGAAGCAAAATCTAAAAGTGCTTAGTTGTAACGCGTCTCTTGCAAAAAGAAATAAAGCATCACTCGATTGTTTGGAGTGGTGCTTTATAGTGTCTCCGATTCGTTGATCTTTTCTGACAATCGCATTGGCGAATGTTATATTCGCGCTCATGAAAGAATTACCCTCCGCACTATTGCTCATGGGGCCAACGGCTTCAGGAAAAACCGCGCTCGCTTTATCGCTGGTCGATCAGTTTCCGTTCGAAATAATCAGTGTTGACTCCGCCTTGGTTTATCGTGGGATGGATGTCGGGACATCCAAGCCGTCACATACTTTGTTGGAAAAATACCCGCATCATCTCGTTAATATAAGAGAGCCTTCAGAGGTGTACTCCGCAGCAGAGTTTCGTAACGACGCATTGCGCATAATGGCCGATATTGTCAGTCGTAATAAAATCCCCCTGCTTGTTGGTGGGACTATGTTGTATTTTCGTGCGCTGGTAAATGGGCTGTCTGATTTGCCTGCGGCCGATGCGGATGTGCGAAGAGCGCTAGAAAAAGAAATGGAGGCGCTAGGCTCGGTAGCGTTACATAAAAAGCTTGAATTCATAGATCCTGTTGCAGCTAAAAAAATTCACCCGAATGATCCACAGCGTATTCAGCGTGCGCTTGAAGTGTATCAAATATCGGGAATGCCCATCAGTGAGTGGTGGGAAAAAGGTAAGCAGCAAAAATTGCCCTATACTGTTCTAAAGCTCGCAATCACAGCATCGGATCGCGCTATTCTTCATGATCGAATAGCTGCGCGTTTTTCAGAAATGCTGGATGAGGGGTTTGTAGGTGAAGTTGAATCCTTGCGTGCGAGAGGTGATCTCGATCTTGATAAGCCATCCATGCGGTCAGTTGGTTACAGGCAGGTCTGGCAGTATCTGGATGGTGAGTGTGGTTACGATGAGATGAAATTTAAAGGAGTTGTGGCAACGCGGCAGCTTGCCAAGCGACAGCTTACCTGGTTGCGGTCTGAGCAAGAATTGAATTGGTTAAATTCTGACGAAAAAGAATTTAATAAAAACGCCTTGAAACTCGTCTCGCAAATCCCAAGAATTGATTAACCTTTTCTTAAAGGTGGTATTGCGCGTTTTTTATTTGCTGAGAGTTGTGTTTTTTGTAGAACGTTTTGTTTTGGCGAAATAAATTACACAAGGCTTTTGCACTTTGATGTAGAACGTGTATTATTCGGCAGTAAGTCACTTAATATACCCATAAGATTCGTCAGTTGTTTGTTTGGCTAAAACATAAGCACTAAGGAGATAAAAAATTATGTCAAAAGGGCAAAGTCTACAAGACCCTTTTCTAAACATGTTACGTAAAGAAAAGGTGCCAGTGTCTATTTATTTGGTAAACGGCATAAAACTACAAGGGCAGGTAGATTCTTTTGACCAATTTGTTGTATTGCTAAAAAACACCGTCAACCAGATGGTGTATAAACATGCGATTTCAACTGTCGTGCCAGCTCGAAACATCAAGCTTTCGACTGACGATACCGATGATGTCGGCAACGACTAAATCACCGGCAAAAAGATTACATGTTTAAGGGCTCAAATTCCATTGTGCTTATTTTGCCATGAATAGACTCGTAAATTATTGTGAAGATGTCGTGGTGATATTGTGAAGATGTCGTGGTGATATTGTGAATAGGTTCGTTAATTTTGTTTGAGCGACATAAAGGTGGGGATAAAGCCCTGCTTGTGCAAATGAACATTAAAGCAGCTGAAGATAATGATGCCGATGAATTTATTGAGTTGGTCGAGTCTGCAGGCGCTACAATACTTGGCTTAATTTCAGGGTCGCGACAACGTCCTGACCCAAAGTATTTTGTAGGGAAAGGTAAGGCTGAGGAGATTCGTCAGGCCGTTGAGTCTGATGAAGTCGATGTGGTTATATTCGACCACGCATTATCACCAGCGCAAGAGCGAAATCTCGAACAAATTTTTCTGTGCCGTGTTCTGGATAGGACAGGCTTGATACTTGACATATTCGCGCAACGCGCGCGATCGTTCGAAGGTAAGCTTCAAGTGGAGCTTGCTCAGTTGCGACATCTTTCGACCCGATTAATACGTGGCTGGACGCATCTTGAGCGTCAAAAAGGTGGTATTGGATTACGTGGCCCCGGAGAAACGCAGCTTGAGACTGATCGACGTTTGCTTGCAAATCGTATTAAGCAAATTAATCGTCGTCTAGATAAGGTAAAAAAACAACGAGATCAGGGGCGGCGTGCACGAAAGCGGGCGGAAATGCCTACTGTTTCTCTGGTTGGTTACACTAATGCAGGCAAGTCAACGCTGTTTAATACCATGACAGGCGCTGCTGTGTATGCTGAAGATCAGTTGTTCGCAACGCTTGACCCAACTTTGCGTCGAGTCGATATTGCAGATGCTGGCCCGGTAATATTGGCGGATACGGTTGGCTTTATACGTCAGTTACCACATGATTTGGTTGCGGCATTTCGCTCTACGTTAGAAGAAACCAAGCAAAGCCATTTGCTGTTACATATTATAGATGCGGCTCGGGATGATAGAGCGGATTGTATTGGTCATGTAAATGAAGTGCTGACTGAAATTGAAGCTGATGATATTCCTCAGCTTGAGATTTTTAATAAAATTGACTTGATGGATGGTGTGGTGCCACATGTTGATTTTGATGAAGATGGTGTTGCAAAGCGTGTTTGGATGTCTGCAGCAACCGGCGAAGGGCAGGAGCTTATACTTGACGCATTAAAAGCGAGCTTCGGTAAGAATTTTATTCATTGCTGGGTGCGATTAAATGCAAGTGAAGCTGGTATACGTGCTAAATTTTTCGAAATGGGTGTTGTGGTTGGTGAAAGTGATCCCGGTGATGGTGGTTCTTTTGTTGAGGTCAGTATGCAAAAACACACTTTGAATAAATTAGTTAGTGAGCAGAGTCGAATATTTTCAATAAGTGATTATGAAAGAGAATTTGTTTTAAAAAACACCGCCTGAGTTAGATGCGTAAGCAATTGGGCGTGCAGCGCGTTAGAAAAGTAGTATTTTTTTTGAAAAAAACCAATCTTTCTGGTTCTGGCAGGCCGAATGCAGGTCCCATTAAAAGAGAAAAAACGATTTTAGGTAAGTGATTATAATATGAAAATGATTGATCAACCCGACGTAAAAAATAATGGAGTTAATATGGCCTGGAATGAACCCGGTGGATCAGGTGATGACGATAAAGCTAAAAAAGACCCTTGGGGTAGCAATGGTGGCGACAAAAACAAGGGTAGCTCAGATCAGGGGCCGCCTGACCTGGATGAAATCGTCAAGCAGATGCAAGGTAAGGTAACAAAGTTATTTGGTGGAAAAGGCGGTGGCGGTGGCGGAGGCTCCGGTGCCTCTGGTGAAGGCCCTAGCAATACTCTAATCGGATTGTTGGCTGGTGTTTTATTTGTTTTTTGGGCGGCTTCAGGGATTTACATTATTGATCCGGCGGAACGAGGCGTTGTTTTGCAATTTGGATCTTATTCTAGCACTAGTTTACCAGGCCCTCATTGGCGAATCCCTTATCCGGTAGAAACAGTTGAAATTGTTGACGTTGACCAAATTCGAAATGTAGAGGTTGGTTATCGTTCATCGGCAGGTCGAGCTCAGGGTAGTAGCGTGCCGCAAGAGTCACTGATGTTGACGCAGGATGAGAATATTGTTGATATCAAATTTGCTGTTCAGTATAGGGTAAAAGAAGCGCAAAATTATTTATTTAATGTGCGTGACCCAGATGCAACTTTGCGTCAGGCCACAGAGAGTGCTATTCGTGAGGCAATCGGTAAAAGCAAAATGGATTTTGTGTTAACGCAAGGTCAAAGTGATATAGCTAACCGAACTAAAGAGTTGATTCAGGAAATTCTTGATCGCTATGTTACCGGTTTAGAAGTAACTAGTGTTAACTTGCAGAGCGCGCAGCCGCCACAGGAAGTAAAAAGTGCGTTTGAAGATGCTATTCGTGCACGAGAAGATAAGCAGCGTTTTATCAATGAAGCCGATGCCTATTCTAACGATATTATTCCTAAAGCGCGTGGTGGTGGTGCACGGCAACTTGAAGAAGCTGCAGGTTATAAGGCACGTGTAATCGCACAGGCAGAAGGTGAATCTAAACGTTTTCTTTCAATCTTGAATGAGTATGAAAAGTCGCCTGAAGTGACGCGAGAACGTTTGTATGTTGACATGATGCAATCCGTAATGAGTAATACATCAAAAGTGATGGTTGACGTTGAGGGTGGAAGTAATCTCCTGTATTTACCTCTGGATAAGCTAATGGGGCAGAGTCAGAATATTAATTTGAGCCAAATTCCGCAAGTTATGGCTCCAAACCTGTCTCAGCCAACATTAGCGCCGCAATCAAACGAAAGACGATTACGTGATAATTTACGCAGTCGGGGAGAAAGATAATATGAATGTGAAAGCAATAGGCACAATTGTAGGTGTTGTCATTTTTGTTGGCTCGTTTTCACTTTTTACGGTTGATGAGCGTGAAAAAGCCATTATGTTTCGCTTAGGTCAAATCGTATCCACTGATTTTGAGCCTGGTATACATTTTAAAATGCCGATTATAAATAATGTACGCAAATTTGATGGTCGCGTTTTAACGGTAGACTCCGCGCCGGAAGAGTTTCTTACTAGTGAAAAGAAAAATGTCAGTGTTGATACTTTTGTTAAGTGGAGAATTACTGATGCGGCCGACTATTTCACCTCAATGGGTGGTGATGAGCGTCGGGCAGCTAGTCGAATTTCTCAAATTGTTAAAGATGGTTTGCGTAATGAATTTGGTAGTCGCACTATCCAGGAGGCGGTATCTGGAGAGCGTGATCAAATCATGAGTAATTTGCGTGTCAATGCTAGTAAGCAGGTAGCTACTTTTGGTGTTGAAGTGCTGGATGTGCGAATCAAACGTATTGACTTGCCGCGTGATGTTTCGGAATCTGTGTATCGCCGAATGGAAGCTGAGCGAGCAAGGGTGGCGAAAGATTTTCGTTCACGCGGTTCTGAAGAAGCAGAGCGCATTCGAGCTGATGCAGATCGTCAACGTGAGATTATCATTGCGGAAGCTTATCGTGATGCTGAGGAGACCAAAGGTTTGGGTGACGCCACGGCCGCTGGTATATACGCAGCCGCATTTAACAAGAATAAAGAGTTCTATGCGTTTTATCGCAGTATGGATGCTTATAAAAATACTTTTAGTAGCAAAAGTGATCTGATTGTGGTCAAACCAGATGCTGATTTCTTTAAATACTTTGGCGCATCCAAAGCTGAAAAGAAATAAATATATAAGGTGCAATAACTCTTTAGTTGTTGATACTTAAGAATAATCGGGCAGGCTACCAAGCTTCGCCCGATTTTTTTTGGTAAGTCTATCAGGTCATCAATCAGACCCTCAGTCGAAGCTTTAATCATTCCTTTAATTAGAGCTCTTAATTAGAGGAAAGCAGGTGTAAAATACGATGATGCAGGATTTATTGGTAGCAACTGCACTATTGCTGGTTTTTGAAGGTATAATGCCGTTCGCCAAGCCGGCCGTGTCGCGTAAAATGGCACTTTTGGTTGCCAAAATGGATGATAAAAGCCTCAGAGCAGGCGGTTTTATCAGTATGATGGCCGGATTGCTAATACTCTATTTCATTAAATAAGAAAATAAGATAGTTAACAGATGTCAGATACAGAACGTTGGTTACTGCCGGAAGGCATGGAAGAGTTGCTGCCCGAGCAGGCGGAACAAATTGAGTTTTTAAGGCGATCAATCCTAAAGCTTTATCAGCGCTGGGGTTATCGTTATGTGATGACGCCACTGGTTGAGTATTTTGAGTCACTGCAGGTAGGCACCGGCAATGACATCGGAAAGCATACCTTTAAGTTGATTGATGAAATGACCGGGCGCTTGCTTGGTGTTCGTGCTGATATCACCCCGCAGGTTTCAAGGCTTGATGCTCATCGAATGAAGCAGGAAGCTCCATCGCGTCTTTGTTATGCCGGGCCTGTTTTGTTAACAAAGCCTCGTGAGCTTGGTGGTTCAAGAAACCCGGTGCAGATTGGTGCTGAGCTATATGGGCACGGTGGTAAAGAAAGCGATATCGAGATTCTTGAGCTTATGCTTAGTGCGCTAGAGCGTACCGGTTTGAAAGAGGTATCGCTAGATCTAGGGCATGTTGGTATTTTTCGTGGGCTGGTTAGTCAATACGAAATTGATGATGCCCTTGAGGCGCGTTTGTTTGATGCGTTACAGCGAAAAGCCAGGCCAGAAATTGAAGATTTGCTTGATGAAGAATTAAATCCAGCATGCAAAAATGCCTTTGTTGCATTGGTAAATTTGAATGGCGATGCGTCTATATTAAAAGAGGCGCGAGCGGTACTTGGTAATGTAAGTGCCGACGTTGAGTTAGCCTTAATAGCGCTTGAAGATATATATGAAGGCTTAAAAGCCCGATGTCCTGATGTCGTCATTCACTTTGATCTAGCTGAGTTGCGCGGATACCAATATCATACTGGTGCTGTATTTGCGGCATACGTTCCTGGTTACTGGCAGGCAATAGCTCAGGGTGGACGTTATAATGACGTAGGAAAGGCCTTTGGCCGCGCTAGGCCTGCGACCGGATATAGTATGGATTTACGAGCCATTTGTAATTTATTACCCGCGTTTAACAGCGACGTTAATGGAATATATGCGCCTTGTGGAAACGATGTAACGCTCGAGCAAAAAATACATGAATTGAGAAACGCTGGCGAATGTGTGATAAGGGAATTACCCGCACAATCAGGTACAGCGCAGCAAATGGGTTGCAGCCGCGTTTTAGTTAAACGCGACGCGCAGTGGATTGTAGACGCACTTTAGCGCGAAAATACTTTTCGTGTAAATATTCCTAAGAGTTAGAGAGTCAAGAAATGAGTAGAAACATTGTCGTCATCGGTTCCCAGTGGGGAGATGAAGGTAAAGGCAAAATTGTCGATTTATTAACAGAGCAAGTGAGTTCAGTTGTTCGTTTTCAGGGTGGTCATAACGCAGGTCACACTCTGGTTGTGGGTGACAAAAAAACCGTATTGCATTTGATTCCATCGGGTATTTTACGTGAAAACGTACAATGTTTGATTGGTAATGGTGTTGTTGTATCTCCGGTTGATTTGATGAAAGAAATCAACATGCTGGAGGATGCCGGCGTTCCTGTTCGCGAGCGATTAAAAATAAGTGCGGCATGCCCATTGATTCTTGAATATCATATCAAGCTGGATCAGGCGCGAGAAAAAGCCCGGGGAGAAACTGCCATTGGTACAACGGGTCGCGGTATTGGCCCTTGTTACGAAGATAAAGTCGCGCGACGCGCTTTACGTGTTGCTGATTTATTTCATCGTGAACGCTTTTCTGCCAAGCTGGGTGAAATTCTCGATTATCATAACTTCGTTTTACAGAATTACTATAAAACAGATCCTGTTGATTTTCAGAAGACACTGGAAGATGCGCTGTCCTACGCAGAAATTCTTGCGCCGATGATTGCTGATGTACCTGAAATTCTAAGTGACTATAAAAAAGCCGGTGAATCTGTTTTGTTTGAAGGCGCACAAGGCGCGCTGCTTGATATAGATCACGGAACATATCCTTATGTTACCTCTTCAAATACCACAGCAGGTGGTGCGGCAGCAGGAAGTGGCGTTGGTCCTTTGTATATTGATTACGTGCTTGGGATTACTAAAGCTTATACCACTCGCGTAGGTGCTGGCCCGTTTCCAACCGAGCTTTTTGATGAAACTGGTGAGCAACTTGCGAAAAGAGGGCATGAATTTGGTTCAACTACAGGCCGCCTGCGACGTTGCGGCTGGTTTGATGCTGTTTCCTTGAGGCGCTCGATTCAGATTAACAGTGTGAGCGGTCTTTGTATTACCAAGTTGGATGTGCTCGATGGCCTAGATACTATTGGTATTTGTGTTGGTTATGATATTGATGGTGAAGTCCACTCTACCCCACCGGTTGGCGCCGAGGCATACAGTGCTTGCGTACCTGTTTATGAAAATATGCCGGGCTGGACAGATTCTACCTTTGGTGTAACCGACTTTGATAAGTTGCCTGAAAATGCACAAAGGTATTTGAAGCGCATTGAAGAGATTACTGAAACCAGGGTTGCTATGGTTTCAACTGGTCCTGAGCGAAATGAAACGATTTTGCTGGATGATTTGTTTAGCATTTAGAATATTCTCAACTAGCTTCTAAAAAGCCTGCAAGCTAAATTTGTAGGCTTTTTTTATTTTGTAACTGCTCAGCGTGTTTAGGTTTTGCCTCAGATCAAGGCGTTTTCGCACGGAGAGAGGGAGCATATAAAAATATGTGACCGATTGAGCACGAAAACAACGCAGGTATGAGGTAAAAGGTGAATACGCTGAGTAGTTGCTTTATATCATCGACGGGTGCGGGCTGAATTTTGTTGTAAGCCGGTTTCGCTATTTGAATTGGATGAATAGTCTAAGATAAGTGGCGCAGATAATATAAATGGTGCCGAGGAAAGGACTTGAACCTTCACGGGGTTACCCCCACTAGCACCTGAAGCTAGCGTGTCTACCAATTTCACCACCTCGGCTAAAGTGCTGTCTTGAGACGGCGCACTTTACCTAATCCGTGTGTATTATGTCAACGAAATATCGAGTTTTCAGTGTACAATAGCCGAAAAAGTCGTTATCACGATTATTCAATAAAATATTTAATACAATTTGGTTCGCAGGAGTAGTAATTTTTGACTGAAGATAAAAAGCCTTTCCAGGAAGATCCGTTTGCCGCACGTGAGGCAGAAAAGTATGAAAACCCAATTCCAAGTCGGGAGTTTATGCTTGAGGAATTAACTGGGCAAGACCGTCCGTTAACCCTAAACCAGTTTGCCGCCGCATTTAATATTGAAGATGAAACAGGGCTAGAAGCTTTGCGTCGTCGTCTTCGTGCGATGGAGCGTGACGGTCAGTTGGTTCGGAATAGGAAAGGGGCTTATGGCGATGTCAAAAAAATGGATCTTATTCGGGGTCGAATAATTGGTCATCCAGACGGTTTTGGTTTTCTCGTACCGGAAGATGGTGGGGATGATTTGTTCCTATCGGCCAAATGTATGCGTGGCGTTATGCACGGCGATCGCGTCGTAGCTCGTGTTTCTGGCGTTGATCGTAAAGGACGACGCGAAGGCGCGCCTGTTGAGGTGCTCGAACACGTTAATCATCAAATCGTCGGACGTTTTCATCAGGAATATGGCGCGGCTTCGGTTGAGCCTAGTAATAAAAAAATTGCCCTCCAGGTATTGATTCCACCTAATTTTCGCGGTGCGGCACTGCATGGTCAGATTGTGGTGGTGGATATTATTGAGCAGCCTACGTGGCGTTCGCAGCCAATCGGGAAGGTGGTCGAAGTGCTTGGCGACCACATGGCCCCAGGTATGGAAATAGATATTGCTATTCGTTCTTATGAGCTACCAAACGAATGGCCAGCAGAAGTGGAGGCGCTAGCAAAAACATTAACTGATACAGTGCCTGAAGAGGCTATAAAAGGGCGCATAGATTTACGAGATTTGCCTTTAGTTACAATTGATGGTGAAGATTCCCGCGATTTCGATGACGCTGTTTATTGTGAAAAAGTCGGTCAAGACTGGAAGTTAATTGTCGCCATTGCGGACGTTTCATATTATGTCGAGCCAGATCAGGCGCTGGATAAAGAGGCGCAAAATCGCGGCAATTCAGTCTATTTTCCTAGCAATGTTATACCTATGTTGCCGGAAGAATTGTCCAATGGCTTGTGTAGTCTCAACCCAAAAGTTGATCGTCTGTGCATGGTTTGTGAGATGCTACTGACGGCAACAGGCGGTGTGAAAGAGGCTAAGTTTTACGAGGCTGTAATGAATTCTTCGGCACGTTTAACGTATAACGAAGTGGCAGCAATGGTGGTTGATCGTGACGAAACGGTCCGCCAGCAATATGAAGAAATTCTGCCTCACATTGACGACTTGTATACTTTATATGGCGTGTTTGCCAAAAAACGTAAAAAGCGCGGCGTTATCGAATTCGGTAGTACTGAAACTCGAATTATATTTGGTGACGATAGAAAAATTGATCGTATCGTGCCAGTGCAGCGCAATGATGCACATAAATTAATTGAAGAATTCATGATTGCGGCAAATGTGGAGACCGCTCGTTTTCTTGAAGAAAAAGAAATTCCAGCGCTTTATCGTGTGCATAACGGGCCATCAGAAGAAAAGCTCACAAACTTGAAAGAGTTTCTTGCTGAATATGGTTTTAAACTGGGCGGTGGCACAAGTCCCGAGTCAAAGCATTACGCAGACTTGCTGGAAAAAATCCGCGAACGACCAGACTCTCACATGTTTGAAACGATCTTGTTGCGTAGTTTGAGTCAGGCCGTGTATTGCCCGGAAAACTCAGGTCATTTTGGTTTGGCTTTTGACGCTTACGCGCATTTTACTTCGCCGATTCGTCGCTACCCTGATTTGTTAATACATCGTGGTTTAAAGCACGCGATATCTGGAAAGAGTGCAAAGTCTTTTCGGTATAAAACTGAAGATATGGCGGCTTTCGGTGAGGGTTGTTCAATGACGGAGCGTCGCGCAGATGACGCAACTCGCGATGCGCTTGATTGGTTAAAAGCGGAATACATGCAGGATAAGATTGGTGAGGAGTTTGACGGCGTCATTACTGCTGTAACCGGCTTTGGTGTGTTTGTTATGCTCAATGAAGCTTATGTTGAAGGTTTGGTGCACGTAACATCCTTCGATAATGATTATTATCATTATGACCGAGCTAAGCAGCGATTAGTGGGCGAGCGAACGAATAAAATATACCGTCTTACTGATCCGCTTCGTATCCGTGTGGTTAGTGTTAATCTAGATGATAAGAAAATTGATTTCGAGCTCGCTTCAAATACGCCGGGACAAAAATCTACGGACCGGTCGGCCAAAAAATCTAAACCCGGTGGTGGCAAGAAGAAATTCAAAGGTGAATCTACAAAAGGTGAGTCGAAAGGTCGGCCCGGCGCTAAGTCGGGCGGCAAGCCAAAGGGTAAGCCAGGCACCAAACCAAAGGCTAAATCGAGTGAAAAGCCAAGAGCTAAGTCGGGCGGTGGCAAGCCCCAAAATAAGTCAAAAGTAAAAAAAGACGCTCAGGGGCAATCGAAAGAAAGTCTACCTGTAAGTGATCAAAGTGGTACCGGAGAGGCGAAAAGCACCACCGGAAAAAAACTCTACAAGAAAAGTAAAGAAATAATAAATGGCATCAAAAATATTTGGAATTCACGTCGTTCAGTCGGTTCTTGATAAAAACCCAAAAGAAATTACCGGGTTATGTCTACAAGATAATTACGCTAAAAATAGAAAGCTAAGTAGCATTGTTAAGCAGGCTAAAGAGCTAAATATAAATGTAACTGTTTTTCAGCGTAAGGTCTTGGATGAGCATGTTTCAAATGCAAATCATCAGGGTGTCGTCGCATTTGTGGATAGCTCGCGCGCGCCATTGGCGGAAAATGATATCGACTCAATTCTTGAGTCTGTTTCAGGTAGTCCGCTTATATTGATTCTGGATCAAATTCAGGATCCGCATAATCTGGGTGCGTGCCTCAGAACCGCCAAAGCAGCGGGGGTGGATGTGGTTATCGCGCCCAAGGATGGTTCTGTTTCTATTACGCCAGCTGTTATAAAGGTCGCCTGTGGCGCAACGGACACATTGCCTTATATACAAGTTACTAATCTGGCTCGTACCATGAAAAAACTCCAGGATATGGGGATATGAATAACAGGAACGTCTC
>Ga0224507_10000545_pt1 | contig 14733 bp, 18 predicted proteins | sample SF_Jan12_sed_USG_3_FD_170159 | JGI IMG/M metagenome (GOLD analysis project Ga0224507, IMG submission 170159) | Sediment microbial communities from San Francisco Bay, California, United States - SF_Jan12_sed_USGS_13 | ecosystem: Environmental > Aquatic > Marine > Sediment | place: USA... | reverse complement strand
TTCTGTTTGGATCATCATCAGTTGTCATTTTTGGTGGTGCTTCAGTATTATTTTGAGGTAAAAATGAAATTAATTTTTTGATATAATCCATACACTCGTATTCATTTTGTGCGACAAAATGTGAAACACCGCTTTTTGAACCATGTGTCATTGCGCCACCAAGATCATCAAATGAAACTTCCTCACCCAATACAGTCTTGACCACATCAGGTCCTGTAACAAACATTGTTCCTACTTTTTCAACCATAATTACAAAGTCAGTCATTGCAGGAGAATATACAGAGCCACCTGCTGACGGACCAATACTTGCAGTGATTTGCGGAATTACACCAGAAGCCATTTGATTGTGATAAAAGATATCTGCAAATCCATCAAGACTCATGATTCCTTCTTGAATTCTAGCTCCACCAGAATCCATTATTCCAATTATAGGACATCCAGTTCTAACGGCATGATCCATTAATTTACATATTTTTTTAGCTCCCATTTGACTCAAAGTTCCACCAAGGACAGTGAAATCATAAGCAAAGACAAAGATTTGTCTGCCACTTACATTTCCATATCCGCCAATTACACCATCTGTAAAGAATTTCTTTTTCTGCATGTCATATTCGTGATAATGATGAGTGGTTAATGGATCAATTTCAGTAAAAGTGCCTTCATCGAGTAAAAGATTAATTCTTTCACGGGCAGTTAATTTGCCTTTATCATGTTGAGCCTTAATTCGATCTTGACCCCCGCCTTGTAATGCCATATTATTTTTTTTAGTATATCCTTCAATCTTTTCAGAATGCATAACAGTAATCTAGACCAGGAAGGTTTCATATATTAATTTAATTTAAGAATATCAACGTGTGAAATTTTTACAAAAATCCAAAGATTTCCGTTTTTTTTTAGAATTTTATGAGTTAAGAATAGGAAATTTCTTATTTGATGATTTTTGATAGGAACTAAAAGCATTCTTTTCCTCACTACATTTCTTACAGATGCATAATTGAGAGACATTAGGAATATCACAATTTTCTTGAAATTCACATTGAAGACAACCAGCGGAAGATCCGCATACTATACAATGCAATTCGTTGACTTCGGCGCATTTTTCATGTTTTACACCTAATCCTTTTGCCCATAATCCAATTTCATTGACATCTATTTTTTCATTACAAATAACACATGTGCCTGGAAATTTCATAGGTATTTTTCTCCAGCTCATTGTATTAGATCTATCTCCTTTTCAATAATATCACCATAAGCTTCTTCTAATTCCAATTTCAAAGTTTTATTTTTAATGCAAAACAAAACAAAAGGTAAACATAAAGTTACAAAAGCACTTGAGGATAAGTGAAATTTTTTTGCCATAACAGAAGATAGTGATTTTATTTTTGCACCATCCCAACGAATTCTATTAAGCAGTGGCCAAGAAAGATTGTATTGAGCATATCTAATTCTTTCATCATTTTGATATAATTTTATTAAAATGTCATTTAGATAACGTAACAACCTCCAATTTTGAGTTTTCATTATCTTTCCAAAAAGCATATCAGCACAAGATATTGTTTCCAAATATTTTACAAGTGAAGAATTATCTAAATTGCTAGTTATGACACTAGAATAAAATGCATTAATTTTTTCCCTTGGATCAATTTGCATAGAATATAAAACACTTCTAGCTTCTTCAATTGAATTTGCTTTAAAGAAAGCATTTACCCCATCTTCAACATTGATACTTTCAAAAGAGTTGTCAGTTTGCGGATTAAATCCAGTGACCAAAGATTGTGCAAGATTAATCATTGAACGGATATCTCCTTTTGATTTATCAATAACTTTGATTAAAGAACCAGGACTTAGTTTTGCATTTTGTTTTTTTAAAATATTTTCAAGATAGACTCGTAATAATCTAGGTGGAATTTTTTTGAAGTAGATTGTTTTGACAGCTTTTTTGATACTTTTCATTTTGTCAGATGTGTCATTATTTGCAGCAAGAACAATTGGTACTGCGGGTTCTTTTAGAATATCAATAAGTGCAGAAGCACCGCCATAATCACCACGACCATGAATTCCATCGACTTCATCCACAAAGATCATGGGAGTTCCTAAAACGCTCACATTACTCAAAACAGGCATAAGGATTTCATTGATTCTGGATTTACTCCTAACATCACTTGCATTAAGTCCAATCATATCATAACCAAATTGTTTGGCCACAAGGTAAGCTATAGTAGTTTTTCCTATTCCAGGAGGACCTACTAAAAGTAATGGCTTGGTACCTTTTTTCCATTTAACAAACCATTCCATAATTGCTACTCGTGATTCTTCATTTCCCACCATGTCAGAGATAGTCTGAGGTCGGTATTTTTCAGACCACATCAATGTTATCACTTGGGAAGTTGGGATTCAAACTCGGACCATTTATTGGCCTTTTCCAATTTGTTGTACCAATATTGATTATAATGCTCTACAGTCAAAAATAAAAATTCCAAAAATTCTTTGTGGGAAAATTCATCAGGCAATAATTCAAGAGTAAGTCGAGCATCTTGTAAATACAAATTACTTTTTTCCAAAGTAATCTCAAATCCTTTTTTAACGTCATTTGCTAATAATGAATAATAAAGTGGCCAAGAAGGAATTTTTACAAATCCATTTTTAATTGAATCTTCAATTTCATTTCCACATCCAACACCTTCAGCTGCTCTTGCCATACCCAAATAGAAAATTTCAGCCAATGGTCTTTCTGCCAAAGCCATGTTTCTGCCAGCAGTGCCCATTACTGCACGATATTTCTTATAAGACAAAGTCATTTCTTCTTCAGTGATTTGTGTTGGTTTTGATTTTAATTTCTCATCTAGATATTGTCCAATGCGTGCATCTTTGAATCCTTCTTCAAATTCTTTTAGAACTTGTTCCCCACCTTTTGAAATTTTATCTCTAGCTAATTTCAAAATGTATGGATTCATTAGTTTGTAATCATCAAGAAACTCCAAGTCTTCATCTTTATCAACAATTCTATCCATGGGTTCACTTAGATCAATTGCAAGAATATGCCCTTCAACCATATCCTGTTTTAATTGAGGATCATTTCTTCCAGAATAATTTGCTGCAGCATCAAATAATCCATTAAAAACAGGAAAGGTCATTTTTACAAAATTGGAATTTAAGATTCGATTTACTCTATCTTGCATTACATCAATATTGATTAGTTTTGATTTTATAGGCTCAATTTCAGAGGCATTCAATATAATTTCAGTTGAACCCACTTCATCGCCAAATGCTTGTTGTGTGGAATTTGGATTAGTGTCAGATTTAATTTCATGTAGTAATCCTTGAGCAAATCTTTCCGCAAAATTTGGAAATTCATTTTCTGTTTCCTCTTTATACTTGTTGAATAATTTGTAACCTTTTGATTTAAACAAAGCTTGTTTGATTATTTGTTTTCCAGGTTTTGTACTCATCAAAGATTCTTTACTAATAACAGATTGATCTTTGCCACTCACAAACATTAAACTTCTTTATTGTTATTTATGCCTTCAAACAAATATTTTTTTCACTTAAATTACGAGTGACTAAATTAACAACGTGGAAGTAATTGAAATTCTTCGTGAAGCTTCAAACAAAATTTATGAGAATGTAAAAGATCTTGCAGGAACCGAACATGCTGCGGGGGATTTCGGTATCGGAGCTGGCGGAGATATTTCACGAAACATAGACATTGTTGCTGAAAAAACGGTCATAGATTATCTTAAAGAGATTGGTTTTGAATGTACAGTACTAGGTGAAGAATGTGGACAAGTTGAATTGTCAGATAACCCGAAAGGATTCGTCATCATGGATGCAATTGACGGTTCTGCTAATGCAGTACGAGGTGTTCCTTTTTTCTGTAGTTCCTTAGCATTTGCAACAAAGAATAAACTCAGTTCAATTACAGATGGTGTTATTACAAATCTATCAAATGGAGAAACGTATTGGGCTTCAAAAAATAAAGGTTCATTTTTCAACAACGAACGAATTAAAGTCCATAAAGAAGATCCAATCTACAAAATAATTGGGATTAACACATCGGGTGCAACAAGTGACTTGATGAAACGACTACAACCAATATTTGAAAATCACAATCATACAAGACATTTTGGAGCAAATGCTCTAGAAATGGCATTATTTGCTAGAGGATTGATGGACGTTTTTATTGATTTGAGAGATAAAATTAGAATTCAGGATATTGCAGCAGGTTATCTAATTGTCAAAGAAGCAGGGGGATTACTTTTGGATGCAGATTTGAAACCTCTTGATGCAGATCTCAGTTATGAAACAAGAGTTTCTTTCATTGCTGCTGCAAACCAAAAAATTCTTGATGAAATTATGTCACAAATTAACCAATAACTGACTACATAGTAAATTGAATTATAATGATAAATTTCAGAGTTTATTTATTAATTTACAACAATTATTGAATTTTTGAACAGATCATAACAGAAATATATTTATCCAAAGTCGAGAAAAAATATCTTGTATGGTAACTGAAATGAAAGCAAAGGTCGTCTATAGGGAGTTGCTTAAAGAGGATCTAGTAATCATACGATTAGTTCCAGAAAAAGGAATGCCAGAATACAAAACGGGTCAATTTTTGACAATAGGACTTCCCATCCCTGCAGAAAAAAAAGTGGTTCGAAGAGCATACTCAATTGCATCACATGCTGAGAATAGAGATTACTTCGAATTTGTGATCAGATGGGTAAGAAAACCACTTCCAGGTCGTGTAACGACAGAATTATTCTATCTAAGTGTTGGTGATGAAGTATCCCTTGGAGAGCCAACAGGAGCTGCATTGCAAATTAGTGATACGTTACCTAACGGACTAAAAGACAATAGAAGAGTAATTTGTGTAGGTGGAGGTACAGGATTAGCACCATTTATTGCGTTTGCAAAACATTTCCATGATGTTAATGATAAACGAGAAGTAATTGTACTTCATGGTGCAAGTTATGTGGATGAATTGAGCTATAAGCGTCTCTTAACAGATTTAGAATTAGAAAGTGAGAAAAAAGGAAGAGACCAATGGAACTTTAGATATAGAGCTGCAATTAGCAGACCAAAAGAATTCTTTAACAGATCATGGAATGGTCATGTGGGAAGAGTTGAATCATTTTTCAAGCCTGATAAAAAAACAGGATTATCACCAGTAGAAGAAATGGTAGGAGAAGAACTAAGTCCCGATAACTCAATTATATACATTTGTGGATATCAAGGAACAATTGATGGGGTAATTGATTATTTAGGTCCAAAGGGATTCGTTACAGAACATGAAAAGAAGCCAGATGGGAGTTTTGGAATTAAGTTCGAATCATACGGATAGAGATATTAAAATAAGAAATAGTTAGGTTTTCTTTTTAACGTTCAAAACATATTTCCCTTAGAGATTACATACGTGTGCATTTTTATATTGATAATTTTTTCCAACAGTATGGCAAAACTCAAGTGTAACGATTACGGGTTTGAGTGTGATTTTATAGCTGAAGGAGAGATGGAGACGGTTATAGAGGATTTTAGAAAACACACTGATGAAGAACACGGAATTGATTATTCTAAAGAAGCTATTACGCAATTCCTCTTAAGAAAACAAGGATTATAACAAAATTAAACATCTAGTCTTCTCATTCTAGCAGACAAAACTGGAAGTTCTTTATCAATTATTTTCTCCACTGCAGGAACAATACCAATTCTTGCTTTAACACTTTCTTCATAGATTTCTGCAATTTGATCTCTGAACAATAATTTGATTCCAGGAAGTGCAGTGATTCCCTCATCAACAGTCCTAGGATCAGACAAATCTAAAATCAATGTTCCTTTTTTCTTTTCCTCCATTACCAATCTAATCCTATCAAATGTGATTAAGAAATAATCAGATGTGGTTGCAACAAAAATTATATCATATTTATCAAATCCTGCCAAAACATCATTAAAGTCTAAAGGAGTTCCTCCCAAAATTGTTGTAAATCCAGTAGCACGTTCAAGAGTTCTACTTGTAACATCAAAGGCAACACTCTTTTTATTCAAAGTTTTTGCAAGCATTGCCGCGGATTCACCAGTACCAATTACCAATACTTTCTTTTTAGAATCAAGGCCCGCTTTTTCATCAACAAGTTTTACTGCAACATCACCTAGTGAAACAACATCTTTGGAAATTCCTGTTGTATCCCTCATTCGTATTGCTAATCGAATTATACTTTCAAATAATTTATTGAGAATATTACCAGATGCTCCTGAACTCTTTGCTTTAGCATGAGATAAAACAATTTCATCAAAGGCTTCTTGTTTTCCAATAACAACAGAATCCAATCCAGATGCTAATCGTAATAGATGTAGATAGACATCATCGCCTTTATACACTTCAAGGGTTTGATCAAAATGATCAATATCAATTTGCTCTAAGGATGACAGAGAGACCCATGTATCTTTAATTTGATTTAATACAAGAGTTTTACCTTCTGCTCTTCTTGCATCAGGTGAGTCATCAGTTTCAATATTACTTACCGTAAAGATTTCAACTCTACTTGTGGTTTGAATAATAACACATTCCTCAACGCCAGGAATTTTTTTAAATTCTGCACATGCTGTATTGACATCTTTGAAAGTAAATTTCGATAATGTGTGTATAGGAACATTTTTGAAAGTTACTCTCGCATTCATCACATCAAAAGATATTTGACCCAACCCATTCACCTATTATGCTTTAACCTTATCCCTTCCGCCTTTAGCTGTTCTAAAAACATTCATTCCAATATAGAAATTTTCATGTAATGATTCTAAGTAAGTAATTTCATCCTCAGTTTCTCTGATTTCTTTTTCAGATGTATCGGGATCATTTTTTAATTTTTTAATTTTTTGTTTAAGCTCATCCAAAAATGAATCAACTCCACGTTCATAATTTGAAACACCTTCAAATTCAGGACTAAGAACATGTTCAGGAACATATGCAGGAGTTTGATCGTGTGGAATCTCTGCTTGTCTTGTAAGAGATTCCTGTTGTTCTTGGGTAAGTATTGGTCGTAGAAATCTATCTTTTTTATCTAAGAAAAATTCAGGTTCACCCATTTCTCGTCTAAAAATTTCTTCACCTTTTCTCTTAAATGTATAATCAGATTTCTTGGCAGCATCTGCTTTAACTTCAGCTGCAATTGCTTTGTATTCTTCTTCTGCTGCAGCTTCAGCTTCTGCTTTTGTTGCTTCTGCTTTTGCGACAGCTTCCTTTAAGGCATTCTCTGCATCCTCTGCTGCTTTAGCTGCTGCTTCTGCTTTTTTTGATGCATCATTTACAATTTTTGCTTCTTCCATTGCTTTTGCAGATTCATCTTGTACTGTATCTTCTACCGCTGTTTTTTCTGATGCTGTATCCTCAGTTGGTTTTGCTTCCACTTCGGATTCTTTTTTCTCCTCAGACATCACATTTTGGTAAAATTGCCTGAATTTTAATATTCTTGTGGAATTAATCATCATTCAATCCTTTTTGACAGTAATAATTGAAATCTAATTCTGATCGATTGTGAAATAATTTCTAAATAACGTAAATAAGATTAATGGCGCCCTCGGCGGGATTTGAACACGCGTCTCAGCCGTGACAGGGCCGAATTCTAGACCGGGCTATACTACAAGGGCACAAGTTGTTTGAGACAAATTGCCAGATTAAAAGTTTCTGTCATAACAAAATCTTTTGTAAAAGACTAAATTATACAACTAAAGCATTTTTTACGAGGGTCTATGGCGCAGCCAGGTAGCGCACCGGACTTTTAATCCGGTTGTCAAGGGTCCGAATCCCTTTAGACCCGCTCTCATTTATCCTATTCATTTAATATTTCATGAATTTGTTTTTCCAAGCCATCAATTGAGGAATTGATTTTACTTTCTCTTTTTGACATATTTAATCTATATTGATTGATCGTTTGAATTCGATCAGAAATCATTCTTTTTTGTTCATCGTATCCTGAAGAACCATATGATTTCCTAGATTTAAGAGAGGATACAACAGTTGTAGAAGAAATAATTTTTGAAACAATCTTGGGATCAACTGTAGAATCAACTACGGATTTTTTTATTTCTGACAAGGTTAGTTTTGAAATAGATTTTTTTGAGTTATGAGCTAATTGAACTAGGATTCCTGAAATTTTGTGGGTTACTCTAAATGGAATACCTTCTTGAACTAATTTTTCAGCAATATCTAATGCAATAAGATTACTTGATTCAGTTACTTTTTTCATTTGTTTTTCATTTACTTTCAAAGTTAGGAGAATTGATTTTAAAATTAATAATGCACTGATAGATATTTTTGATGTGGACCAAATAGATGACTTTACTTGTTGTAAATCACGCCCATACCCAGATGCTAAACCTTTGACAGTAGTTAAAATTGCAGTTAGATTTCCAATAACTTCAGCAGTTTTACCTCTAGTTAATTCTAAAATATCAGGATTCTTTTTTTGAGGCATAACACTTGAAGGAGACGTAAATTCATCTGAAAGTTCAATAAAAGAAAATTCCGATGTGGACCAAATTATAAAATCTTCGGATATCCTACTTAGATTTGTCATTAGAATAGAAATCATTGCAACGTATTCCGCTACAAAATCACGCGTACTTGTTGCATCAAGAGAATTTTCAATAAGACCATCAAAACCCAACATCTTTGCAGTACTATGTCTATCAATTGGAATACTTGTTCCCCCAACAGGCCCTGCACCAAGTGGACTTTGGTTTATTCGTTCAAATGTTCCAAATAATCTTTCAAAATCTCGAATCAAAACATCAGCATGTGCCAAAAGATAATGAGAAAAAAGACCTGCTTGAGCTTGTTGAAGATGAGTATAAAGTGGCATGATTGTTTTTTGATGTTTTTTAGCTACAGATACAAGAGATTCAACGGTATCTAAAAGACAATTACAGATTATATTGACATCATCTCTAATTTTCATTCGAATATCCAAGACAACCTGATCATTGCGGGATCTTGCAGTATGCATTTTACCTCCACTTTCCATACCTACCTTTTTGATAACTAATGATTCAATTAATTCATGAATATCTTCAGCACCAGAAGCAGCATCAAATTTTTTATTTTTTAAACTCTCTAATGATGATAAGATTTTTTTTACATCTTTTTTTGTAATGATATGGTTTTGAAATAGCATCAAAGAATGAGCTTGACTTCCAAGAATATCATAAAGGGCAATTTCAGAATCATCATTAATTGATGAGACATAATCTAAAGTAATATCACTCAAATCAGTACCAAAACGAGAACGATACATCACCTAAGGTTCTAAAATGGTTATATATAGCATCAATGGTTTTCTGGACATGAGTCAAGATATCAAACTGATGCGAGTCAAAATATTTGATGAATTATCAAAGATTGTAGATCCAGAAATTAATACATCAATTGTAGAGCTAGAATTAATTGATGAAGTAGATATCAACGATAGCAATGTTAAAGTTGATTTGCATCTTACCAGTCCATTTTGCCCAGCAGTATTTGGTTTTAAGATTTGTCAAGACGTTCACGATAATCTTTTGAAAGTAGATGGAGTTAAAGATGTCAAAGTAAATGTCTCAAATCATTTCATGGCTGAACAGATTAACAATCAAGTGAACAATAGCCCAAATCCAAAAAAACTAGGTTAACTTTTAAAACCTAGCAAATATCCTCGAAGCAGCTGTATTCCCATTGCAGGATCGACACCTTTTGGACATACCTGACTACAGGAACCAGCAAAATGGCATCTCCAAATACCATGTGAGTCATCAATTATTTTTAGTCTAGAATCTTTTCCTTTATCCCTACTATCAGCAACATATCTATATGCTTGAGCTAATGCTTGAGGTCCAACAAAAGAAGAATCAGTAGCCATAGTAGGACATGCTGAATTACACAAACCGCATTTGATGCAATTAGCAAATTGGATGTATTGTTCAACTTCTTCAGGAGTTTGTAAGAATTCTTTTTGATCAGATTCTAATTCCGTATCATCTCGAATTAGATACGGTTTGATTTTTTGATGAGAATCAAATAATTTTTCAAACTTTACAGCCAAATCACGTATAATTGGAAAATTATTCATTGGTTCAACTGTAACAACATTAGAATCTAATTCACTGATTTTTGTAAAACATGCCAATCTAGGTTTTCCATTAATTATCATCCCACATGAACCACAAGTAGCTTGTCTACAAGAATAGCGAACAGCTACTGAATGATCATAGTGTTTTTTCACATCAAGAATTGCTTCTAATACAGTTGTCCATTTCTCATAGGAAACATTAAACTCCATAAATTTACTAGAATCATCATGTTCTGGATTGTATCTTGAAATTCTAAGAGTAATAGATTTTGAAGAGGATACAGGTGTTGATGTTTGTTCATTTACAATACCAGATACTTGAGCCATTTCTACACCATCCCCATATTAGTCATAATAATTGTTCTTGAACCGTAGGCTATTAATCCAACCATACCAGCAAGGCAACCATAAGAAACAGCTTTTTCATAAGTCGGACCTTGTTTTAATTCTATCAAAATAACTCGAAGCCCATTAAATCCGTGAACAGCAAGTAAGATTAGAATTAATTCCAACATAATAGCATATGGAACAAATTTGTAATTGGCAAGAACATTTTCATATTCTAGAGATTCTGCATACCCCATTGTAAGACGCATTAAAATATGAACTGCCACTAATGCAACTGCTGCTAAAGCAGTGCCATAGTGAATTTTCATTATTGTGCTTTCTCTCATTTTACTCACCAAACATTACCGCTAAACCATACATCATTGCAACTGCTGCAAGAACTATTGCAGAATAAATTCCTATTTTGTGCCTATAATTTTGGGATGCTGGATCATATGGATAATCCGGTCTTGCAGGTTTTCCTACACCAACTCCTCCATGTCCCAACATTACACGAACTCCATTTACAGTATGAAATACACACATTGCAATTACAATGGACATAATAATATGTCCTTCAGTACCAGAGATAAGTTCCATGAAATCATCCCAGCCAACTTGGCCCCTTAGAATATTACTTGTTTCATAAATATGACCAATAAAATATGCCAATAATCCTAATCCACTTAATCGCATTAACAGATATGCAACACGCTCAATCCCATAACGACTAGGATTGGCCATTCCTCCAATGCCTTCCTTGCGTTCATCTTGAGGCATCTAGTACTTTCTCTCCACTGGCTGGTACTTGGTAATTGTGACAGGATAGGTTTTCATAATTGGTTCATTTGGATCATAGTAAGCAAGTGTGTGATGTAGAAAGTTTGCATCATCACGTTTAGGATAATCTGTTCGTGCATGTGCACCGCGTGATTCTTTTCTATTAATTGCACCAAGTAGTACAATTTCAGCTACTCTAAACATTGAATCAAGTTCCATGACATTTGCAAAGTTAGTATTGTATTCTTTGGCTTTATCATCAACATGCTTCCAAGTTTGTTGTTTTAGTTCACGGATTTTCTTTAGTCCTTCAACAAGATTTGTTTCATTTTTGTAGACATATGCATTTTCATTCATTGTATCAGTAAGTTGTTGTCTAATTTCATATGGATTAACATTGCCATTTCCTCTAAAAATTCCATCATAGATTCTCTTCTCTTCAGCTGCCACTAAATGATGAGGCCAAGGATTTGTAAATTTATTCTTTTGAATATACTCAATTGCTAACTCTCCTGTAATTTTACCCCAAACAATACATTCTGAGGTTGAATTTGCGCCTAAACGATTTGAGCCATGAACACTGTTACATGCAGCCTCACCTGCAGCCCAAACTCCTTGAATTTCAGTTGCACCGTCAATATCAGTATGAAGTCCTCCCATCATGTAATGACAAACAGGTCTGATATCTAGTAAATCCTTAGCAGGATCTTGACCTGAAAATTTGATTGATATTTCTCTAATTCCACCTAATTTTTCTTTAATTTTTTCATCTCCAAGATGCCGTAAATCGAGTTTCATACAATCAACACCAGTTTCATGTTTGAATCCGCGTCCTTCTTGAATTTCCGTCATAATTGATCTTGAAACAATATCACGTGGAGCTAATTCCATTTTACCAGCAGCATATGTTTTCATAAATCGTTCACCATTATTGTTAAGAAGATAACCACCTTCTCCCCTTGCTCCTTCTGTAATTAGAATTCCAGAAGGTAAGATTCCTGTTGGATGGAATTGTACAAATTCCATATCTTTGAGTGCCATACCAGCACGTAATCCCATATCCAATCCATCAGGAGTTGAAGAAAGTGCATAAGTTGAGAAGCTATATAATCTTCCAGCACCGCCAGTTGCAATAATGAGAGCTTTTCCTTTGATTGTGTAAAATGTTCCAGAACCTAATTCAATTGCAGTAACTCCCATGAATCGTTTTCCATCATGAATAATTGATGTTACAAACCATTCGTTAAGATATTCAATATTTTCAAATTTTTGACACGTGTCATACAAAGTCTGCATTTCAAAGAAACCTACTTTATCAGATGCATATGTTGCCCTAGGAAAACTATAACCGCCAAAATTTCTTTGATCAATTCTACCATCATCTCTTCGAGACCATGGCATTCCCCAGTGATCTAATTGATGAATTTCTTTTGGCATTTCAACACATAGTCTTTCGGCAACATCTTGGTCTGCAAGAAAATCACTTCCTTTGACAGTATCATAAACATGTGATTCAATTGTATCACCTTCATCCTCAAAAAGAACTGCTGCAGTTCCACCTTCTGCAGAAACAGAATGAGAACGCATAACTTGAACTTTAGAAACAATACCAATTTTGAGATTTGGTCCCTTTTTGGCAGCAGCTATTGCAGCCCTCAAACCTGCAAGGCCAGAACCACAAATAATTAGATCAAATTCTATAGAATCAACCATTTTTCAATCAAACTCCCTAGAGCGGTGTTAAATATGTAATAGTTACTAGTCATAATCCTAAATATTAAAATATATCACTAGTGATATAGTTAGTAATGATTTCTGAATGGTTTCAAAGAGTAGGAAGCTCGGTTCCAAGAGGATTTTCAAGATATTTCATTTTAGAATTATTAAAAAAAACCCCACGAACTGGAAAAGAGATAATCAATTATGCAGTGAAACAAAGTAACGGAATTTGGAAACCGTCACCTGGATTGATCTATCCTTTGTTAGGTAGATTACTTGAGGAGGGATTAATTGAGGAAACTCAAGATGGAAAATACCAATTAACAAAGAAAGGAAAAGATACAGCATCAGATGTAGATAAGGTAAACGATATTATTAAAAAACAATTAGAGGTTTTGTTCAGACTAGGCAATGTAGGAAGATTTGTTGCTATAGATCTACTAGAAAAGATTTCAGTGATGGGCTCTATTCTAAGTTCTAATTTTTATAATATGACTGATGATGAAACAAAAAAATACAGACAATTCTTAGAATCAGAGCTAAAAAAAGTTCAAGAAAAAGACGCAAAGAAGAAAGGCCAAGAAATTAAGATCGAGTAACCAAGAAATTATTTTAAGTTTTTTTAAAGAATTACTTGATAATTAAATTCAACACAAAGTGAATTAAAATCATAAATAATTCATAGAAAGAACACAATTATGAAAAATTTGAAAAGTATGTTAAAATCAAAAAAACCACTTGTGATTCCAGGTGTTTATGATGCATTAGGTGCTAAAATTGCTCAAAAAGTAGGATTTGATGCAATGTTCCAAACAGGTTATGGAACATCTGCAACATTATTTGGGATGCCAGATTATGGGTTTATCGGCTCTCTACAGAAACGGTAGATAATGCCAGAAGAATATGCAGGGCAGTGTCAGTACCCGTAATTATCGATGCAGATACAGGATATGGAAATGCATTGGGTGTATGGAAATTAGTGAAAGAATTAGAATCAGCAGGGGCAGGAGGTATTTCCTAGAAGATCAAAAATGGCCTAAAAGATGTGGACACATGCAAGGAAAAGAAATAATTTCACAAGAAGAATATACAGAGAAATTATCAGCTGCAATCGATGCAAGAGAAAATAAAGATTTCATTATTGTTGCAAGAACAGATGCAAGGGCAACTGAAGGATTAGACGATGCAATTCAGCGTGGAATACAAAATAAAAAAACAGGTGCAGATGCAATTTTTGTAGAAGCTCCAAGATCATTAGATGAAATGAAAAAGATAGGGAAAGAAATCAATGCACCGTTAGTTGCAAATATGATTGAGGGGGGAGCTACACCATTGAGTTCAGCTGAAATATTGAATAAGATGGGATTTAAAATAATTCTCTATCCATTATCAGTCTTGTATGCCAATACATTTGCAACAATAAATATTCTAAAAGAGCTAAAAAAGACAGGAAGCACTTCAAAATATAAGCAAAAAGTTGTGAACTTTGATCAGTTCAATGATTTAGTTGAACTTCCTAAATTCAAAGAAATGGAAAAGAAGTATGGAAAATCAAAAAGAGAATAAAATAAAAAAATTCAAATAAAGTACGATTACGACGTAACTCTCTTTATTTCAATTTCTATTGTTGAAACGTTTCTAGTTCTACCGTCTTGTGACTCTAATGCTTCAGAGCCAATTCTAATTTCTCCGATAGAGTAGCCTGCATTTTCTGTTTTTCTTGCAATGATTTGAGCTACATCCACAGCACGACCTATGCTGAGTCCTCTAGCTTTGATGTTGACGGTTGGTAAGTTTGCCAATT
>Ga0224507_10000542_pt1 | contig 14769 bp, 14 predicted proteins | sample SF_Jan12_sed_USG_3_FD_170159 | JGI IMG/M metagenome (GOLD analysis project Ga0224507, IMG submission 170159) | Sediment microbial communities from San Francisco Bay, California, United States - SF_Jan12_sed_USGS_13 | ecosystem: Environmental > Aquatic > Marine > Sediment | place: USA... | reverse complement strand
TGTGCATAGTGAATTTAAAAAATGCGTGGTCACCTTATTGGTGATCAGCAGTTTTTTAAATTGACTAGGTGCATCAAGAGCTTGTGCTAGAAATCGCGATCTAACTGCGGAATCTAGGAGGCTGTCGGACTTAACACTGTTTGGCTGCAAACTCATGGATACCGATCAGAATTCCCTATCATGTTCGTTAAATAGAACCACTATTCGCCTCACATGATAAGAAATTCTGATTCGGCCCCATGAGTTTTCGCTTCAAACGGTCAAGTCCGACAGCCTCCTAGGCTCTAAAGAACTGATGCAGTCAAGCTGGTTGTAACTTAATGCTTATGATTTTACGTAAATCTAAACCAAGACAAGAAACTACTCATCCCTTTGCCGCTGTATTTTCTTGCTATGTAAAATTGATGTTGCAATTTCCTCTATTGACATCGTGCTGGTGTCCATGAAGGGAATGTTATATTTTTTGTATAATACCTCGGCGGTTCTGATTTCGTATTGGCATTGTGAAAGTTCTGAGTATTTGCTGTTAGCTCTACGTTCCTGGCGAATGTGGTGTAGCCGAACTGGGTTTATTGTGAGGCCGAAAAGTTTGTCCTGAAATTTTGTTAAAATAGCGGGAAGTTTTTCAGAGCTTAAGTCCTCTGTGATCAAGGGGTAGTTTGCAGTACGTATTTCATAATTTAATGCGAGGTAAAGACTGGTAGGTGTTTTGCCCGTGCGTGAAACCCCTATGATGATGACATCGGCCATTTGATAATTATTACTGTTTTCACCGTCGTCATTTTCTAGCGTAAAATTTAGGGCGTCTATTCTGTGTTTGTAGTTATCAAATGTGCCCATGGCATGAGATAGGCCGGCTTGATGTGATGATTCAATCTTTAATGATTTTTCCATCGGTTCTATAAACATATTATAAATGTCGAACAGTACGCAATTGCAGTTTTGTAACAAGGCACGGGACTCGGCTGAAACCAGGGAGCTAAAAACTAATACCGGTAAACTTGAGTTTTTGCTGATATTTTCAATTTCTTTAGCGACTTTTGCAACTTCTTTGGGGCTATGTAGGTAGGGGCGTTGTATTTGAGTAAATTCCATTGTGTCAAAATGTGAAATCAGAGTGTGGCCCAACGTTTCGACGGTTATGCCTGTTCTGTCGGATAAAAAGAACGCAGTTGTTTTCATGTGAAATACTCGCGATTATGTTTTATTTCAATTTTAGGCTTTGGCCTTCAATTTTAGCCTTCAATCTTTTTTTTCCGCCAGGTGTAACCAGGTTTTTAGCACGGTATCCGGATTAAGGGATATGCTGGAAATATTTTCACCCATTAGCCAATCTGCAAAATCGGGATAATCTGAAGGTCCTTGACCACAAATTCCGATGTACTTATTTTGTTTTTTTGCCTCAGCTATAGCCATGCGTAACAATTTCTTTACTGCGCGATTTCGTTCGTCAAATAAGGAGGCGACTAATCCGGAGTCTCTATCGAGGCCTAATGTTAGTTGTGTTAGGTCATTTGAGCCAATGGAAAACCCGTCAAAATATTCGAGAAACTCATCAGCTAATAATGCGTTAGAGGGAATTTCACACATCATGATGACTTTTAAATCATTCACGCCGCGTTTTAACCCGTTTTCTTCTAATAACTCGATGACTTGCTGTGCTTCTTCAACTGTTCGCGTAAAGGGAATCATAATTTGCACATTTTCTAATTGCATATCATCACGAACATATTTTAGGGCCTGACATTCAAGCTCAAAGCAGGGCCGAAAAGAGTCTGAAATATACCGTGATGCACCACGAAAACCAATCATGGGGTTTTCTTCCTGTGGTTCAAATTGATCACCTGCTAACAGGTTTGCATATTCGTTGGACTTAAAATCTGACATTCTCACAATAACCGGCTTAGGATAAAATGCAGCAGCTAGGTTTGAAATACCTTCGATTAATTTACTGACGTAGAATGTTATTGGGTCGGCATAACCGGAAATTATTGCGTTTATTTTTGACTTTAATTCATCAGGCTGTGAATCAAATGCGAGTAATGCTTTTGGGTGTATGCCGATGGTATTGTTTATGACAAATTCAAGCCTCGCTAGGCCTACGCCGTCGTTCGGGATAGTGGCGAATTGAAAAGCTCTTGTAGGATTCCCCACATTCATCATTATTTTTGTATTTAACGGTGGCATATCACCTGCGTTACTGCGCGTGACCTCAAAGTTGAGTAAACCCTGATAGACATTGCCCGTGTCACCTTCTGCACAGGACACGGTTAGATCCTGATTGTCTTTGATGACTTCGGTGGCGTTTACGCAACCCACTACGGCAGGGATTCCTAACTCCCTTGCGATGATTGCTGCGTGGCAGGTGCGGCCACCACGATTAGTCACAATAGCAGACGCGCGTTTCATGACAGGTTCCCAGTCAGGATCGGTCATGTCAGTGACTAATACATCACCGGGTTTGACTTGATCCATTTCACTGGCGTTTTTTATGAAGCGAGCGGTGCCGCTACCAATTTTTTGGCCAATGGCGCGGCCTGTTACAATAGGGCTTCCGGTTTCATTTAGTTGATATCGTTCAATGATGTCACCATTGTTTCTGCTTTCTACTGTTTCTGGCCGGGCTTGAACAATGTAAATTTGATTGTCCTGGCCGTCCAATGCCCATTCAATATCCATTGGTCTGTCGTAATGTGTTTCAATTTTTAAAGCGATATTGCCGAGCTCATGCAACTGTTCGTCATTAAGGCAAAACTGTGATTGTTCTTCTTTAGAGGCGTGAATAATCTGGACAGGGGAGTTGGCTTTGGGTTTGTCGTTGTAAATCATTTTTATGGCTTTATCGCCACGAGTTTTACGTAAAATTGCTGGGATGTTTTTTTTAAGATTGGGTTTGTAAAGATAGTATTCATCGGGATTAACCGAGCCTTGCACTACCGTTTCGCCGAGGCCATATGCGCCGGTAATAAATACGGCATCACGAAAACCAGATTCAGTGTCCAGGGTAAAAGCAACGCCGCTTGCACCCAAATCACTGCGTACCATTTGTTGAATGCCAGCACTTAACGCGACGTCGTGGTGTTCAAAATTTTGATGCACACGGTAAGAGATTGCGCGGTCATTATACAGTGAGGCAAAAACTTCTTTGATTGCGGTAAAAATATTGTCGATACCGCGTACATTGAGAAAAGTTTCTTGTTGGCCGGCAAAGGAGGCATCGGGTAAGTCTTCTGCGGTAGCGGAAGACCGAACGGCCACGGTCAGTTCATGATGTGCGTTTGATTCCATTGTTTTAAAAGCAGTACGAACGTCGGCTTCGAGTGCAGGGGGGAGTGGGGTGCTAATGATCCAGCCTCTAATTTCTTTACCTGTTTTGGCGAGGGCGGTGACATCGTCGCTGTCTAATTGAGATAGTCGTTCTTGTATTTTTATATCGAGACCATCTTGGCCAAGAAAGTCACGATAAGCCTGAGCGGTAGTGGCAAACCCGTTAGGAACCTTTACATTGGATTGAGCTAGGTTTCCAATCATTTCCCCCAGAGATGCATTTTTACCGCCAACCATATCGACATCTTTTATACCTAAGTTTTCAAACCAGATAATTGTATTCTTATCCATTTGTTGCTCCTTTTTATAATAGGCAGTTATTATTGGCTCGATTCATTAGTTCGCACCAAAAATAAAAAATGTCGGGTTTTGTTATGCTGTGTTTGAGTGTCTACTATAGGTTTTCAGTCAAGTATTAGAAGGAATACCTAAAATCTGCAAACACCCTGTCATTACTCGCAATACTATTTAACAATAAACTATCACCTGATTGATAAACTATGCCGCCAAGAATAATACTCATACCACTATCAATTTCATAATCCAGTGAGGCGCGATAAAACCCACCGTCATCGGGCGATGTGCCGAAAAAAGACGTTAGTATGGTTGTTGTTAGTTTGTCGTGTATAAATGAGGCGGTGTGGCGTAGTGATACCTGACTTTCATTTACTTTGGTGTAGTCGGGTGGGGTATCCAAAATTTCGTTATAGTCCAACAGGTGGCGGTTGACTGCTTCAATTGAAAACGTCATATCTACTATTCCGTTGTAGTCTATGCCGAACATAATATCTGCACGGGAAAAATCTGCTTTTGCGTTGGCAAACTCAAGGCCATCGATATAGGCGGCTTCTGATTTGAATAACCAGCTACCGGTTACGATATTAGCTGCGGCTCCGGCGAGGTTTAATCGTGAATGCTCAAGTGTTTTCGGGTTGGATTTAACGACGTGAGGCTGGTCGTCATAATAATTAGCAAAATGGAATGAGACATCCCAGCCCGAAAAATTCCCGATCATTGCTAATGCTAGTTCAGGATTTTTTACGTCGTCGGGTATGGTTTCTGATGGAAATTTGGTGCTGCCACCGAGATAAAAATCACTACCAAACGGCGGCATTTTATTAAATCTGATTTCTGGAACTGCAATCGCGCTAATGTTCCAGTCTCCAGTATAGTAATCGGCTTTTAACATGGTAACCGGTAGTCGAAGGTCTTCGATGTCGACCATACCGGGTTCGCGAAAGTCCAAAGGGTTTAGCACATCAACTACGCGAAGTGAATCTGACTTTCCCCAGACAACAATTTGCCTGCCGACTTTAACGTCTAACGAGCTGTTGAGCGTGCCTCTAAGGTAAAGCTCTCTGACTTCCAGTTCTGATTCGTTGCTATCGAGAGTTTCTGTCGTAAACTTTGATCGGTCTTTAATTTGATAAGTGAGGTCATAGAATCCACTTAAACTAAAAACAGAGTCCCATTTGCTGTTAATTTTATAACGAAATTCTGGTTGTAGTTTAAGTTTGAGGCGAGATAAACCGCGATAATCAGCTTCACCAGAAGTTGGTGCGTTTTGTTGATAACTATATGAGCTGCTCAGTGACAAAAGTGTGGTGATATTCCAGTTTTTTTTAGCTTCGGTTGTTTCTTCCGATTTTGGTGTATCTAATGTCGGTGTGGAATCAGTCGGTTTATCTTGGGTATCATCAAAACCATCAAATAAATTATCTATATCCTGATTGCTGGACTCTTGGGGCGATTCATCAAAACCTTGCATTAAATCATTTATTGATTCATCAGCGGCAAATGCCGCTGATGTTAGTAAGTAGCTGACAAATATTGAAACGAACTTCATATTACAACCCTTTTTCCAACCGGCGAACGCTGAACTTGTCTTTATCAAGAGGTTGGTTAAATTTTATGTTGGTAAATTTTAGAATGCTTTTATGCTCGGTTATTTTTCCGCTTTTAGTTGTCATGTGAATTTCGGTAGGTGTCCAAATTCCATCAATGAGTTCCAAACCTTTCATGTCCATATACTTTAGCTTTTTTCCTTTTTTAAGCCAGCTAATTGAGCGGATGGCGACATAGTTATCTTGTCGTACAAAGACCATACCTTTTGTGGAGCCGGTTTCTTTTATAACGTCTTCGGTTCGTGGTACAGACTCAATTACCCAGACTTTTACCCCGTTTACTTCCATTTCTTTTTTAAAGGTAAAATCATAGTCTCCAAGGTCACGAGATGTCATATCTGAATAGCTGAAATCAGAACCCATGAAACTGCCACTTTTGTCACTGGTGGAGATACGTTTGCTTTTTTTCAAAGCGGGAAGGTATAGCCACTGGTCATCATCTTTGCTTGCGTCGTCATAATCATAGGTTAAAAAACCGGTGTTTCTTACGTCGGCAGGTTCTTGAAAAAACATAATCCGATAAGAATCCTCACCAATATCTTTACTTAACGAGTGAATTTTTCGTACTCGTTGCTTGCCGCGTTTATCGATGAGAATCATTTCCATATCTGAAATTTGATTATCACCGTCATCACGAGCATCTACTTTTTCCATGATGGCGCGTGCTTTAGCATCGTCTGCTATAGCAGATGCAGAAAATAGACTTGAGTACAACAAAACAGAGCACGATGAGAGAGAGAGTGCAGTACAAAATACTTTTTTTAATTTCATTGTTAATTCCTTTTAAACTTTATGTTTTTCATACATTACTTTCATCAGTGCGGGTGCAAGTAATAAGTCGGAAAGTAATGCGAGAATAATGGTGGTGCCGGTAATTAATCCAAATCTAAATACGTTGTTCATATCTGCTGTCATAAAGATGAAAAAGCCGATACATAATACTATGGTAGTAACAAAAATAGCGCGGCCGGTGGAGAGTAGTGTTTCTTCTACGGCCTTGTTAACGTCGTTATATTTATGGTGATAACGTCTGAAGTTGTGAAGAAAATGGATTGTATCATCGACTACAAGACCGATCGCGATGGACCCAATCAACATAGTAAACATATCGAGCGGCATATTAAAATATCCCATAACACTAAGCGATATAATAATAGGCAGTAAATTTGGGATCATGCTCACAAGCCCCAGTTTTACATTGCCAAGCAGTAAAATCATCATGATGGTGATGACGCCAGCAGCTACAAGATAACTAATTTTAGTGCTATTGATGGCGGCATCCATAGTGCGGCCAAATAATGAACCCATGCCGGTTGCGCTGGCTGTTGCAGTGTCTCCCAGAGTTTCTTTAAATTGCCTTTCAATTTCATGGATAAATTTTGTGTTTCTTGCAGCATCCATCCACGGCGTCTTAATTGTGAAACGTGCTTTACTGAATTGACTGTCTACCAGGTTTTCAAGGTCATCTGATCCAGAATTTTCAAACAATAAAAACTCTTGGGCAATTAAATCTCGTTCGGTTGGCGGCGTATAAAACTCATCTTTATTTTGATGTAAGGCGCGATTACTTTCTTTTAGTATATCAATTAAGGAGATAGTTTTTCCTACATACATTCCGTCCATAGAGAGTTTGTCTATGCTGGCGTGGAGTTTGGCCAAAGCTTCGATTACTTTAGGGTCGTATAAACCATTTTTTTTACCGGTATCAATAACAACTTCAATGACACCTGTGCCTTTCATTTCCACATCAAGTAGTTCTGTTGCTTGTCTGGTTTCCCATGTTTCGGGTAGCCATTTTAACGGGTCGTGAAAAAATGAAATTTTGAGTAGTCCAAAAATGGCAACAAAAAACAAAATGGCTGCTGCTGCAATTATTTGTTTGCTGTACTTGGTGGATATGTGGGCAAACTTCAACAAAACACTATCCATAAAAGCGGTACGTTTTTGTGTTGAATTGTCATGTTTTTGCTTTAGTGGAATTAAAGCAATAAGCGCGGGTAATAAAATCAGTGTGTAGAGAAGTGAAACAAGTACTCCGGCGGCTGCAAATTTTCCGAGGTCGGCTATTGGTGCAACTTCAGACATAGAGAATGAAAGTAGGCTGGCAGCGGTGGTTAAACTGGTCATTGCTATTGCTAGGCCTGAATGGCTCATAGCATAGCCAATTGAGTTTTTCTTATCGCCAGTTCGGTTAAAATTATGATAAAAAATTGAGAGTAAGTGAACCGAGGCTGCAACGCCAACGGCTAATAGGAAAGAGGGTAGGATTTGAGTTGGTAGTTTTAATGCAGTACCAGTTGCAGCCATAAAAGAAAAAGTAGAGAGTAATGTGAGAATTACAACCAGTATTGGTAGCAATACGCCTGATACCCGTCTGAAGAGAATTAATAGGACTAAAGCAATGGATAAGAGCGCAAATTTGGTGGATGTTTGCATATCTGTTTGCATGGATTTCTTAATTGCATCGACCACAATAGGCGCGCCGGCGGAATATATGACGAAATCATCTGCTTTATATTTGTCGACTATGGCGCTTACTTTTTTAACCATTTCGCTATTTTCTGCATCAGTTAAAAATATTGCGTCTTCATTCGTTGTTGTTTCAGCGCTATCATCAAACCCTGTTTCAATATCTGCTTCATTTCCAACAGGTGAATAGGCAATAGAATTAATAACGATTGTTGTGTATCTTGCATCTTCTGATATATACAGGTTTTGATAAAGTTTGTTACTTAGCGTCATCTCCTTTTTGTCTTGCATGGCTTGTGGGGAGTCTGGCCACTGCTCGAACAAATCTTCAACAATCAGGTTGTCACCTTCGCCTCGTGTATTGCGCGCGTTGATGAGGCTGTTTACCTCGTCAAGATAGGGGACGTTGTCTTCCAGTTCTTTGTGCAGTGTTTTTAGTTTGGTGAGAAATGACTGGGTAAAAACATCTGGTGTTTTAATCGCAAGCAAAATAAGGTCGTCACGTCCAAATTGTGCCCGGAATTGATTGTAGACTTCAAGAATAGGGTCTTCCTTATGTAAAAAACCTTCACTTGAGGTGTCGACGGTGATCTTTGGTAATTGTGAGAGAATACCTGCGATGATAATCAGCATTGTTAGCAAGGTTTTAATTCTATTGTCGAATATAAATAAACCGAAATCGTGAAATCCTTTTTCTATTCGTTCTTTCAGGCTGCTTGCAGCGGACGTTTGTGTTGTCGACATATCGGTACTCTTTACAGTTAGTTTGTAGTTATAGTAAGTTTACAGTTAATTATTTATACGTATTGAATTAAGGACTAAATTGACAACTTCAGTTGCTACTACGGAAATGGGTAGTATGAAATCTTTTTTATCTTCTTCTCTATTTACCTTTTTATTAACATTTTCTGATAATTTATTTCTTATGGATGCGCTTGCGGAATAAAAGTTCAGGGTGCCGATGAGCAGTATGTGAATTAATAAAGGGTTGCTTGGCCGAAATACATTTTTTTTTTCGCCTTTTTTTAATATGGTAGCTAATAAAGTTCTAATCTGGTTCATTTTGAAAATTGCCTGATCGTTCATATGTGTACCGCCAGATGCAACTTCTCTTAATATAAGGGGAGCTATAAAGGGATTGTTGTTTAAAGAACCGGCAAATACAGTGGCAAATTTTGTTAGCTGTTGTTCGGGTGAATCTTCATCCCGTATTTCCTTTTCAATCTGGCTGAGCACCCCTCCAATAGTTTCAACAAAAATTTCTTCGTATAGGGCTTCTTTATTTCCAACTCGGTAATAAAGCATTGCTTTGTTTACGCCGGCTTCGGCGGCAATTTCATCGACTCTTGCGCCATCAAACCCTGCATTGGCGAAATGTTTAGTCGCTGTACGAAGAATGATCTGTTTCTTTGTGTCGCAATCCATATAGGTGCGCCCCATTTATGTAACTAACCAGTTAGTTAAAAATTATAGGTGGCCTTGTGATTTTGTCAATTACTGAAGTGAAGAAAAATGAGAAAGAGTTTGTACTTAATAAAAAGGAAAGGGTGCTGTGAATTTTAAAAAAATTATGCACCCGTATAACAAGGGAGGGACTTTAGATGCATAATTTTGAAAAGTAGCTAGATGATTGTCTGACTCGTGCAATTAATAGCATGGCGTATTACGCCGGAAGTTAACCGTGCGTTATATATCTGCTTTAGCAATAAAAACCTCAAATTCTGTGGAATCTAGAACTCCATCTCTATTTCTGTCTACCTCGTTGAACTCGTTTGAGAGCAGTGACTGCTTATTGATTTCAAAAGGTCTAATAACACCATCCTTGTCTGAATCCATTTGACTGAACAGTGAGGAGACAGTGAGAAGGTTCGCTTTTTCTGTGGGTTTTTCCGCCAGTAAAGGAGTACTGAATAGGGCAATAGCTATTAGTAAATGCCATGAACAGGTTTTCATTAAATATCTCCAGACTTATGTTTAACAGTAATTTGGTTCGTATGATGAATTATAAGGAATAATCATGCCATTTCCAAAATAAATCGATAATTCAACCTGTTAGTCATTTTTTGGCTATGGGAACTTAAATACGATCTTGAATGATGTTGGTTCATACAGACGTATCGTTGTTAGCCGCAGCTGGTATTTTATCTTTAGCAAAACTTTATACTTTTAGTGTTTGAAATTAGGAGGGTGTTGAACTTAATACTGTTTGGCTGTACTCATCATGGATGTTACCCCGGATTAATTAACGTGTTCGTTAAATTAAATCGTAACTTGTCTCCCGCGATAATGATTTCTGATTCCTCCCTAGTTTTTCCGCTTCAAGCGGTTAACTCCCACAGCCTCTTAGATAACTCAATGCGGGGCAAATTAAGTCATCAAATTGGTGTTAAGTATCTGTCAAAATTATGTCACGCAATGAATTTACGTATGTAACAGATTGATAACTGTGTGGATTAGCCAAAAATCCACTGGCATGTGTTTTGCTCCTGTGTAATTGCAAGTATCAACGAGGTGTAAAGGAATGGCTGAAGAAGCTAAAAACAAGGAATCTAATGGCGGGGCCAGTTCACCTATGAAGTTGGTTGTGACTATGATTGTCGGTGGAATTTTACTCGTTGCAGTGAGTATAGGCGGTGTTTTTTTTATGATGAAATCAATGGGTATGCTTGATGGTAAGGGTGGCGGTGGACACAAGCAAGAACATGCTAGCGCTACGTCCAAACCTGTAATTTACTTTCCGCTGGAACCTGCTTTTGTTGTTAATTTTAAAGATCGCGGGCGAACACGATTTCTTCAGGTAACAATGGATGTGACGACGGCCGACGGATCAGTTATTGATGAAATGAAAAAACACATGCCACTTATTCGCAATAATATTTTGATACTACTTAGTAAGCAGGATGGAGATCTTCTTCAGTCTGCTGAAGGCAAAGAAAAAATTCGAGAAGCTGTGTTGAAGGAGTTGCAGGAAATAATGACCGAAAAAACCGGTATGGTAAAAACTGTTGAGGCACTTTATATCACTAGCTTTGTGACGCAGTAATCATGGCTGGGCCAGATATACTTTCACAAGATGAGATTGATGCTTTATTGCATGGTGTTTCTAGCGGTGATGTAGAAACTGAGAGCGAGGATTTTGACGCAGAGCTTTCGTCCTATGATTTTGCAAGTCAGGACAGAATTGTTCGCGGACGAATGCCAACGCTAGAAATGATTAACGAGCGTTTTGCGCGAATTTTTCGCATTAGTCTGTTTAATAAAATCCGTCGCTCTGCAGAAATTTCGGTAGAAGGTGTTCAAATGATGAAGTTTGTGGAATATGTTCACGGACTTTATTTGCCAACCAGCTTAAACATGGTGCGTATGGCGCCATTACGTGGCAGTAGCCTTTTCGTATTTGATCCTAAGCTTGTATACATTATTGTTGATAATTATTTTGGCGGGGCGGGACGTTTTCATACGAAAATAGAAGGCCGTGAATTTACGCCTACTGAATTAAGAATTGTCGAAAGTATTTTAGACAAAGTGTTTGAGGACATGATTGAAGCCTGGGCACCGGTATTGGATGTGGATTTTGAATTTTTGAATGCAGAAGTAAACCCGCAATTCGCAAATATTGTAAGCCCGAGTGAAGTTGTGGTGGTGAGCACCTTCAATATTGAGCTTGATGGTGGTGGTGGGGAAATGCACATTGTTTTTCCTTACCTCATGCTTGAGCCGATTCGTGAATTACTTGATGCCGGTGTTTTAAGTGACAGTGTTGAAATGGATGAGCGCTGGTCACAGGGGTTACGTGAGGAAATTTTGGACGCCGAATTGAAAGTTCTTAGCGTACTTACCAGGACGAAAGTTAATTTGCGAGAGGTTAAAGAGCTGGAGGTGGGTGATGTTATCCCCATTGAATTACCTGATACCGTACTAATGACAGCTGGTGGTGTACCGATTTTTAATTGTACTTTTGGTTCTCACGAGGGGAGAAAGGCATTAAAAATTGTGTCTTCATTACCTTCGCTCATTTCTCATCATGCAAGTGAAAAAAGATAGAGGTTTAAAATATGGCCGATACAGACATCGAAAATGAAGACGATCCGTGGGGTGATGCGCTCGCAGAACAGGCCGATGGAGAAGCTGGTGAATCAATCGGTTTAAGTGAACTGGTTGATGGTGAGGCGATTGCTGAATTGGAGGACACTGGAGAAAACGTTGATCTGGATATGATACTGGATATTCCAGTTACCATTTCGATGGAAATTGGCCGGGCTCAGATTAGCATTCGAAACTTACTTAAGCTAAATCAAGGCTCGGTTGTTGAGTTGGATAGATTGGCTGGTGAGCCATTGGATGTACTGGTTAATGGAACGCTAATCGCTCATGGTGAGGTGGTTGTGGTTAATGAAAAATTTGGTATTCGTTTAACCGACGTTATTACTGCAATGGAACGGGTTCAAAAGTTAACATGAATAGTCGTTTTTTTTGTCGCTCGTTTTTTTCAAAAAAAACTCAGGTGTTATCATTAACGACTGCATTATGTATCTCTTTAGCTTTAATATGTGTTTTTTTTGTTTCTTCCTCATTCGCTCTCGACTCATTAATTGCGCCCGAGATTGCATCAAAAAGTGCTGCTAACAATGCCTCTGCACAACCCGATGTAGCCTCAAGCATACTTAAGGTTGCAGGTGGGTTACTACTTGTTATTTTCGCAATTTTCGGCAGTGCCTGGTTTTATCGTCGTTTTGGAAACTTTTCTCCCGTCGCAAATGATTCGTTGAAAGTGATTGGTGGGTTGACAATGGGCCAAAAGGAAAAAATTGTGTTGCTGCAAGTGGGGGATGAGCAGGTGTTGATTGGTGTGGCGCCGGGGAATATACAAAAATTACATGTGCTGGCGAGTCCAATTAAGTTGAATGAATCAGTGGTAAAAGAAAATATCGCCTTTGCTGATCAGTTAGGTGAAGCAATTGCTAAATGGAAAAGTAAATGATGGCAGCACGACTCCTTTTATTATTTTTTGTTGGGTTGTTACCGGTAGTTGGGTATGCCGCTGACCCTGGTATACCAGCAATGTCATTATCTACGGATGCTGACGGTGGGCAAACATATACATTAACTTTGCAAATTGTTGCATTGATGACAATGATAACGTTATTGCCCGCAGGGCTGATGATGTTAACTGCGTTTACGCGAATTATTATTGTATTGTCTATATTGAGACAGGCGATAGGTTTAATGCAAGCACCATCAAGTCAGGTGTTGCTAGGCTTGGCTCTTTTTTTAACATTTTTTATTATGGCCCCAGTATTTGATAAAATTTACGATGATGCGTTATTGCCTTATATGGAAGAAAAAATTGAAATTAAGGAAGCCTTTACTGTAGGGAGAGCGCCTATACGAGAATTTATGATGGCGCAAACACGTGAGACTGACATTGAAATGTTTGCAAAAATTTCAGGTAATAAAGATATTCAGTCGCCAGAAACGCTGCCTTTTTCGTTATTAATTCCTTCTTTTATCACCAGTGAATTGAAAACCGCTTTCCAAATTGGTTTTTTAATTTACATTCCATTCTTGGTAATTGACCTTGTGGTTGCTAGTGTGTTGATGGCCATGGGTATGATGATGTTGTCACCAATGATGATTTCCTTGCCATTTAAAATAATGCTATTTGTTCTTGTTGATGGCTGGACCCTGATCATGGGAACGTTAGCTTCAAGCTTTTATATCTAAGGTATCCATTATGACGCCAGGTACAGTAATTGATGTTTTTCAACATACACTGCAAATAATTGTATTGTTGGTTTCAATTATATTGTTTCCTGCGCTTGGAGTTGGGTTGTTGGTAGCTGTATTTCAAGCTGCCACATCCATTAATGAAATGACGCTAAGTTTTATACCGAAATTATTGGTGACAATATTAACATTAATGTTGGCGGGTCCATATATGCTGGGTGTCATGCTAGCTTATATTAAAAAAACGTTTGCCGACATTCCCTTTTTGATTGGCTGACGGTAATGCCTCATGTATATAACCTCATCATAAAAATCCGGAAAATATAGTGTTATTTACCGGAGCAGAAATCAGTGCAATGGTGGGAAATTATGTGTGGCCATTTGTTCGTATTGCAGCCTTCGTCGCAGCAATGCCAGTTTTTGCTTCTACTTTTATAAATACGCGGATTCGCCTGGTTTTAGCCATTGCGTTAACTATTGTTACTGTTCCTCTTTTGCCTGAAGTACCTCAAATTGATGCAGTTAGTATTAATGGTGTATTGCTTATTATGCACCAAGTGCTTATTGGTGTTGCTATGGGGGCTGTTTTTCATATGGTGTTTGCTGTCTTTACCATTGGGGGGCAAATCATTGCTATGCAAATGGGGTTAGGTTTTGCGACCATGATTGACCCTGTGAATGGTTCGCAGGCACCTGTGCTCAGTATGTTTTATATTTTGTTGGTGACGTTATTTTTTTTTCTCATGGATGGTCATTTGGCTGTCATTGGGTTGTTGGTTGATAGTTTTCGGTCTCTTCCGATAGGTCTGCACGGAATATCTAGTGCAACATGGTGGAGTATCATTGTATGGGGGAGCAACATGTTTTCCGGTGCGATTATGGTTTCTTTACCCGCAGTTACTGCGCTGTTGTTAATTAATATGTCGTTAGGGGTAATAGGTCGTGCTGCACCTCAGTTGAATATATTTGCGGTAGGGTTTTCAATCACTATCACCGCAGGGTTTTACGTAATTCTTGTCTCTTTACCTGTGGTACTTGTTCAATTTGAATCCATCACTCTCATGGCTTTTGACTTAATGAAAGATATTGTTGGGATGAAATAAGCCATGGCAGAGAATGAACAAGGCCAGGACAAATCTGAAGACGCAACCGCGAAAAAGCTGCAAGACGCCCGAAAAAAAGGGCAGGTTCCACGCTCGCGGGAATTTAATACATTTTTCATGATGACTGCCTCTGGTGCTGGACTGCTATTTATGGGGGCGGATATTGTTCGTGGTTTGATGGCGGTTATTTTTTCTGGTTTTTCTCTTTCGAGAAAAGAAATTTTTGACACCAGCCACAT
>Ga0224507_10000541_pt1 | contig 14770 bp, 7 predicted proteins | sample SF_Jan12_sed_USG_3_FD_170159 | JGI IMG/M metagenome (GOLD analysis project Ga0224507, IMG submission 170159) | Sediment microbial communities from San Francisco Bay, California, United States - SF_Jan12_sed_USGS_13 | ecosystem: Environmental > Aquatic > Marine > Sediment | place: USA: California... | reverse complement strand
TGACTAGACTAACTGTATGGGGTCATATATGGCCCCATACAGTATGGAAAATGCTCGCTTAACTTATGCGCGGCGAAACGATATTAGCCATTTGGCCTATACGGAAATTAAAGAAACGGCCGATGTAAGACCAAGCAGATGGTTAATACCACGTGATTTGTGTTTTTTTTAGAATCTACAATAACTTTATACTATGCTCATTGGCTCAGCTAGGTGATTGATATGTTAATAAAATTTTTTGTAACCCTCACAGCTTCCCTCATCTTACTACAAGTACAAGGATGCGGACTTTTGGATGGTGCTGCAGGTGATAGCGGATTTAAGATATCCGGTACTCTTAGCGGTCTTGAGGACGGTAAGGAGTTAAGTCTTTCGCTGAATGACTCCAAACAATTGACGTTATCCCAAAATGGGGGGTTCAGTTTCGACAGTTCATTGGCTGAGGCAGCAAGTTATAGTGTTGCAATCACGAGTCAACCAGGCGCTCAGAGCTGCATCATGAACAATGCGAGTGGCAGTATTGTTGGCTCCAGTATAGACAATATCCAGATCGTGTGCTTCAAGGAAGGGGAGTATTCCGTAAGCGCAAAAGTTATGGGACTGGACACCGCAATGACCTTAACGCTAACCGCCAAAGTGCCGGAATCCTCGAATACAGCGGACACTATTACAGAAGAATTTGTATTAGATGCCACTGGCACCTATACATTTTTAACACCGGTTCCCACGGGTAATGGTTACGAAGTGGCAATAAAAACTTTGTCCTCAGAACAATTGTGCAAAACAAATGACGGGCTTGGTATCGTTGGGTCGGAACATGTGCTGATCACCATACTCTGTGGTACACAAGATGATGAAGACGGAGATGGTCTGACCAATGACGAAGAGCTCAATACTTATTTTACCTCGCCTAAGATTGCAGATACCGATGGGGATGGTCTGAGTGATTATGAAGAGATTGTGACGCGCGGTTTTAATACGGCTCAGAATTTTAAATTCAATCCACGCATTGCTGATTTGCCGAAGCTTAAGATAGGTATAACCAGTGAGCCATCGGTGTCACTAAACATCACTAAGTCTGGTAGTACGGAAACTCAGAATTTAAAAAATAAAACAACCGGTGACGTAACAACTCAGGAAGATTCCTATTCTATCGGAGTGGAAGTGGGAATGAAGCAGGAACTAGGTACTAAAGGTGCCAAATGGACCGGGCATTGGAAGGCGAATTTTAATTGGACTAGAACAGATACCACAGAAACCTATAACACAGTGGAAACCACTACTGGTACTGTAAGTCTTAATGGCTGGGAAAAGAATGGCGGCAGTGTCAAGACAACAGTCAAGTTAAGTAATAATGGTAATCGCACCTTTACGATTACCCATTTACTGTTAAATGCGACCATGACGGGTACTAACGGGCAGTTGGTTCCTGTGGGTTCATTGACACTGGATGGTATCGGTGCCTTTCCGGAAGATTCACTGGAACCGCTTGGTGAAACAGGCGAGCTTGTATTTTCTAACAATGACTTGTTTCCCAATATCGCTGAAGACTTGTTATTAAGGGCAAAGTCCCTGTCAGTCAATATAGCCGGCTATGATGTAGCAGACAAGGACGGTGTTTCGATGGCCTTTTTGCAGGAGCAGGCGGCCGCCCAAGGCGCACAAATTATTATCGACTATGCCAATCGCAAAGTCCCTGTTGATTTTGTTGTCGCTACCAATTTTAACCCGCTAAGTACTGGCGTTACCTTGACGAAGATACTGAGCGATATCCTTCAGCTAAGTTACGAAACATCGGCAGGTGGAGGTTTGACTGCGTTAGAGGGTATTAACAACGTCGACAAGGCGAATGCAAAGTGGGTCATTATCCATGAGGCATATGATGGTGTATCAACTCAGAGTTTTCTTTATGATCAAAGCAACGAGGTCTATCAACTAAGCGATATTATGGTTAGGGCTGGAGATAAGATTGCGTTGATTTATTTGGAGGACGACGATGGCGATGGATTAGGTCTTCGTCAGGAGCTTGCTTTGGGTACAGACCCTACTTTAGCAGATACCGATGGTGATGGGCGCACGGACTACCAGGAAGTCTATGAACAGTGGGTTGTTACCAGTATAAATTCGTTATATCCAAACCTTTATCCATCTGAAGTTTATTCCGACCCCACGGTTGCCGATATTGATGGCGATGGTGATAACGATAGTACGGAAATGGCAAAAGGTAATGACCCATATAATAAGGATACGGATGGTGATTCAACACCAGATAATATGGATACTGATATTATAGCGTCGTCATTCAGTATTACTTCTCCAGTATCGGAGCTTCAATCCAGTAATTCAATTAATCTAAAAGGAGTTGTTGTTCCCAATAGCGGAGAAGGAATATGCTCTATTGATGTGGATTGGGGTGATGGGACAGCTGTTTCTACTAAGGCGATACTGTGTGCGACGATCAAGACTGCCCAGTCTTATGACTTTACCCATAACTATTCAGTATCGGGGAGTTACGTTGTTGTGATAACGGCAACCGATACGACTAACGCAGTCATTACTAAAGCATATACGGCGAAAATTGGTGCCAAGAATGAGATTGCCAAATACATGTTCAATGATAATTGGCGTGAAGCTTTGGATTTTAGAGAAGTAGTCGATATTGACAACGATGGAAAGGCAGACATTGTTGCTATTGATGATTTAAGCGGGGTTTGGGTTTCAAAGGGCAGCGAAACTGGCTTTGGCGCACCTGTTAAATGGGGTGTCGATTTACAATGGACTTTAACAAGTTCATACGACAACACTACAATTCCACGGCATCTTGTTGATGTGGATAGTGATGGTGACCTGGATCTGGTTGGTTTTTTTCCAAAGCTTATTTATGTTTCCATTAATGATGGCACACAATTCCGGGGTGCCATCAACTGGTATGATGGCTTTGGAAGAGATACAGGTTGGGATGTTAACAGTCATGTCCGGACTTTTGGTGATGTAGATGGCAATGGTTATGTTGATGTCATTGGATTTGGAGGGAGTGCGGTATATGTGTTGTTGAACAGCGGCACAAAGGATGCGAATGGCGACATGGTGAAGATAAGCGATGCCAGCCAGTTGAAGACGATGGCCTTTGTTGATAATCCAGCGACTACGGCGCTTAATGAAACCAATACATTTACTAGCTCGGCATCGTGGAATTCTTATCGACATACCCGTTGGGTAACCGATGTTAACCGCGATGGTAAGGCGGATATATTGGGATTGGCTGAAACGGAATTATGGGTGTCGTTGGGTCAAGGTGATGGCACGTTTGCTTCTCCTACTCCCTATCTCACCACTGACGTAACTAACATGACTGCTGGCAAAGGGGGGTGGACGGATAATCGTACATATCCTCGTATCCTATCTGATGTAGATGGTGATGGCGATCAGGACATTGTCGGTTTTGGTAATTCCGGCGTCGCAGTAATAGAAAACACTTCTGTTGTTAGCGGGGTGGTCAGCTTCGCCAGCGTGCGGACAATTGTTAATGGGAGCTTCGGTTATCAAGATACTTGGCGCGATACCTTTGATGACGGGACCTGGATGAATCACCATAAACATATACGCACCTTGGCAGACATGAATGGTGACGGTCTAAATGACGTTGTGGGTTTTGGTAGCCAAAGTGTCTGGGTATCTCTTAATAAAGGAAGTTTTCAGTTTGGCCCGGCACTAGATTGGCAGAATACAGAGTTCGATCTCGGTGGTTCAACAGCGTGTACGTATGAGTGGTACCACAATGACCATACCTACAAGCAGCGTTATTACTTCACCCGTCGTGCGGCCGATGTGAATGGCGACGGCAGCGCTGATTTGGTTGGGTTTGGTCGTTGTAATACGAAAACCATATTCTCAAGCACATTAATAGCGAACCCATAGGAGGCATTACAAAAAACGCCACGACAATTTAATTGTCGTGGCGTTTTTGTGGGTGTGATTTTTTTAAAGTGTTTTGGTTAATCCAGAGAAACAATCGACTCGTTGAGTACCTTGATTGGACAAGGCTGACAGTATGCCTTTTCACAAATTTAGGTTATAACTAACCATCACTACCTAACAAGACCACAGAAACAATATGAACGACAAAACATCTATACACGACCAATCAGCATCAATTGAATTAAATGTCGGCACTAAGCTTATTGAAATCCTGTACCAGCAAGCCCACGTAGCCTTGATCGGCGTCATTGCTACCGCGACTGGCATTGCAATCACTTTCTACAACGAAGTACCAAACACATTTGTTATTGGTTGGATAACTGCAATTTACGCCCTTTCTTTTATCCGATATTTATCCATTAAAAAATTTCACACCTCAGGCACATCCTTAACTGACAGCATCAAATGGGGCTGGATTTTCACTTTTTTTACCTTTTTGTCCGGACTTAGCTGGGGCCTAGCTAGCATCATTTTTTTTACACCGGATAATCTGCAATTATTTAATATTCTCACCTTAATTATAATTGCGATGTCAGCGGGTTCACTTGCTGCTTTATCGGCTAATCCTAGATCTTTTTATTTTTTTCTAGTTCCTGCCATGATTCCCATGATATGGCAATATCTCAACATTAATGACAAAAATTACATTATTTTTGGCCTTCTTCTCTTCGTACTTAATTTTGCATTCCACTCAATTATAAAAACCAATCACAAAACCTTGCGTGAATCTATTATATTACGCTTTAAAAACCTTGATCTCATTGGCCAATTAACACTACAAAAAGAAAAAGCAGAACTGGCCAATAAATCAAAAACTAAATTTCTTGCAGCTGCAAGTCATGATCTTCGTCAACCGCTACATGCTATCAGTTTATTTCTGGGTGCTCTTGAAGAAAGGCTGGAAAATCAAAAAGAAATAACCATTGTACACAAAATTCAAAAATCCAGTGATTCGCTTAATGAACTGTTAGATTCACTGTTAGATATTTCGAAATTGGATGCCGGCGTAGTTCAGGTCCAAACCGAGCACTTTTCTATAGAAAGCTTATTCCAAACAATGCAAAATGAGTTCACTGCGTACGCAGACGATAAAGAACTGAAGATAAGCTTTTCTCACACCACATTGTGGATCGACAGTGATTTTAAGCTTTTGGAAAGAATTATTCGGAATTTAATTTCTAACGCGATTCGCTACACAAACAAAGGCGGTGTTGCAGTTGGCTGCCGAAGACACCAAGGAAAAGTACAAATCGTAGTCTATGATACAGGTATTGGTATTCCGCAAGAAAACATCAATGAGATTTTTATTGAGTTTCATCAATTACACAATACTGAAAGAGACCGCTCAAAAGGGCTTGGGCTTGGATTAGCCATTGTAAAACGCATGACTGACCTTCTTGGTTTGGCGCTGGTTATAAAATCCGTACCGGGTACTGGATCAGTATTTGGTATTGAGTTACCCAATGCAACAAGTAGCAATCAAACTACAAATAAAATCAGTGGCGACACTAAAACAATATCAAATGAATATCAAACAGACCTTACATTAGAAATATCCGACAACACCTCTTTAACAGGCAAAACAATTTTAATAATTGATGATGAAAAAGAAATTCGCGATAGTCTCAGCGAGTTGCTACAAAACTGGCGCTGTAATGTAATCTCCTGCGCCTCTGGAGACAAAGCCGTACAAGCTTTAAAACAAAATAAAACTCAGCCGAATATAATATTAGCTGACTTTCGTTTGCGTGAAAATGAAACCGGCATTGAAGCAATAAATAAAATAAACGCCTTTTTTCCTAACGCTATCATCCCTGCAATTATCATTACCGGTGATACAGCACCAGATAGAATTAAAGAAACTAAAAAGAGCGGCCACTCGGTTCTTCACAAACCCGTCTCCCCAGTTAAACTGAAACACTTACTAGTATCCACTCTATCAAAGGTCTCAAGTTGATTAGGCTTTAAGATATAAGCCAACCCTTTTTCATCGCAAACTGCACAGCCTGAGTCCGATTACTCACACCAAAGGATTTTAAAATCGCAGCAACATGAGCACGAACGGTAGATTCACTTAAACTCAGTACACTACCAATGTCTTTATTCGATTTTCCGGTCGAGAGCTGATGAAGAACATCACGTTGCCTTGGCGTTAAGCTTTTATCCAACGTATCATTATTTGTTCGTGCATTAGTGGTATCAAGCATCGTGTTTCGCAATATTTCCGGTGGCACATATATCCCGCCATCAATAACTAGCTGCAAAGCATTTATCATGGTTTTTGCCGGAGATGATTTTGGAATATAACCATGCGCTCCATGACGCAAAACTTGCTCAACCATCTGTTGATCTTCTGTTCCCGAGAGAACAACAATATATGAATCCGGTGATTCCTCTCGAATAGCAAATAACGCATCGAGCTTACTTTTTCCTGGCAGCCCTAGGTCCAACAAAATCAAATCAATATAACTGATTTCATCAATAATAACTTTAGCCGACTCATAGCTACCTGCTTCAAATGTCTCAATAGACCTATTCAGTCCTTCAAGCACTAATAAAAGACCATCGCGGAATAACGCATGGTCATCAATTAATAATATTTTCATTAAATCCCCTTACCCAAGACAGCGCTATTTTGACATTTATTTTCATATGCAGCCACCCCAGCCTAAAGGCTTAACCCTTTTAGTCAATTTAAAAGTTAAATATTTGGGCGATACATAACAAGTTCTCTCAAGGAATATTTTTCCGGTTTTTGCATTTCGGATATGAGCTTACAAGTAACAGCCGCAAGCTCACCTAAGAATCACGCTAAATCGTTCTTTAACACAAGGAAACACATGATGAAATTTAAAACAGGTGCTATTTTTACCGTGTCAACGCTTATGCTGGCATTAACGGGATGTTTTGATTCGGGTTCTGATGATCCAGTAGCAGTAAGTGGACTTACCGTAATTGCAGAATCTGGAAATAATGTCACATTAATAGGTCCGTACAAGAGGGCTGCTCTAACGACGGCACAAATGATAAAATCGACATTGTTTCGTTTACCAGTACTCACGTCACTCGAAGTGATGAGACGTACTCAAGTAACGATAATACTTGTACAGGCACCAAAACGGCTACACCTGTCGAGTTCGTCATTTCTAGAGACGAGGCTGATTTAGTTACGACGGAATGGCAGGATGGCCAGGATTTAACGGCCACACCCCCGATGTCTGCAGCTAATAGCGGTATACCACTGCTAAATGAAGCCCCTTACACTCCATTAACCCTGTTTATGGATGGTACGCCAATGGCTTTGTTTTTTGTTGTTGATGATAGTTCGAGCGATGGTTTGGTGTTATATAGTGACAACAACAACACTGCTGGCATAGTAAGCGTTCAAGACCCATTCAGCAATATTAGCGCGACAACAACTCCAACAACTGCCGGCATTGATCTTAAAATCACCTTTGATTCAGTTGTGGAAACAAGTGGCACTAGTGCAGATGTCACATACACCGTCACCAACACTGGCGATACCGATGCGACTGCCTTTAATGTAATGGCTTGGGCAGACAGCAGTGCTGCACCCGGTTTAACGTCAACAGGCGGTACACTTGCTACACGCCATACCGCACTGGCCGCAGGTGCCTCTGCGTCAGCTACGATTGCGGTAAGCGGCACCTGGGCTGCAGGCAGTTATAACGCTTACCTGATTGCCGATTTTTCTTCAGAAGTAACTGAAACCGATGAAGGCTTAACCGGCACAAACGATAACCTAGCTCACCTAGCCTGGACAGTGGCTGCACCTGCGGGCATAACGCTTTCCAGCACGCTTGCTTCACCCACGGCTATCACATTGAATACACCGATGGCGGTAACAATGCTCAACGGCACTTCAGGTTATATTGATATTCCTGACGTGGTCGGTGATGCAACCCTCGGTTATGGTGTCTACGTTAGTGGCGCGAACCCTTCAATCGATATTGGCTACAATAGTGGCGGCAGCTGGATTGGCGGTATCGTAGGAAGCTCAGTTGATGCAATATCATCAGAAGCGGCGGTTCAAGGAAGCGCGGCGGATAGGTTGGCTAAGCTGAGTAATTCTAGCGGCGCAGATCAGACATTTACCGTTACCGTAAAACAAGGCGTCATGGGTGGTGCATACGGAGTTAAAACAGCTGTGACAGTGGCAACCCCGACAACCATTGCCAGTTCTTATAATGCAAGTGCGTTTGGTCCTTTTACTGTGGGTGCCGGTGGTAACTTGAATATAGATATCGCCAATCTCACTAACGGTGTCAATGTGACCCTATATGATAGTCTCGGCAACGGAGTTACTGGTGGCAGCTACCCAGGTGTAACGACAGATCGGGTTAAAGCAATTGCTCATACAGGCTTAAGTGTTGGTGATGCTATGTACTTTCTTGTCCAGCCATCAACCGGCGCTTCATATGCTGTTGGTGATATGACGGTGACCACTAACTAAGTACACTAATAACAAGTAAGCACTTAAGCCGCACTCTCTCGATGAGAGTGCGGCTTTTTTGTTTACTCAGCAAAGCGGGCAACGCCGATGAACTGAAAGAAGTCCGTGTTACTTCAGCCAAGGGGAAGACAATTTGAATCAGGGCGAAAGCATTGGCGCTATAACAGCCCCTGATCACACTAATTTAAATTCTCACCCGCTATCTAGGGACCATCAACAAGCCTAGTGATCATATACGCTCCGCCCATATCACCAGATAAGCACTTCCCTTACTCAAGCCAAAAGGCTTAAGCCTTTTGGTGGATTTAAGGATGTTTAATTTGGACGATATAATAGAACAACCGTTTTATATACATTTTTTTGCCTTCAAATAATTTGGATAGAGTTCTAGGAGAAGTTAATGCAAGTATCACAATTGAAAACACCACTGTCTTTTATAAAAAGCTTCTCTATTTTCTTATTCATAATTATTCTATCTGGCTGTTTGCCCTCTGAAGAAAACACCATAGATAATGCTAATTCACTCATTTCTATTTCGGTAACACCGACAACATCAACTACAACTTTAGGTGGAACCAAGCAATTTAGTGCAACGGGCATCTATTCAGATGATTCCAATCGAGACATTACAGCAAACGTTATATGGAGCTCGTCAGATACCACTATTGCAACCGTCAACACCGGAGGTCTTGTCACGACTAAAGCAGTTGGTAGTGTCATAATTTCTGCAGGAATGGGGAACATTAATAGTGATACAAGCAATGAGTCAGCAAGCATCACTGTTACGAATGCTACATTAATTTCCATCGCAGTTACTCCACCTAATCCTTCTGTTGCTTTAGGTTCCGTGTCGCAATTTACGGCTACTGGCACCTATTCAGATTCAAGCACACAGGACATTACAACTACAGTAACCTGGATATCTTCAAATGTAGCCACAGCAACAATTAGCAATACGGCAAACAGCGAAGGACTGGCTACTACACTTGCAATCGGCAACAGCACAATATCCGCTTCGTTAAATGGCATCAATAGCACCAATACCAACGAGTCAGGCTCCCTAACGGTTACCGGTGTCGGACTAGTTTCTATTGCAGTAACACCAGCGAACCCAACGATCCAATCAAATATGGAACAACAATTTAGTGCAACGGGTACATATTCAGATGCAAGCACACAAGATATCACCAACAATGTAACCTGGACTTCATCCAACAATACTGTTGCTTTTATTGAAGCAACAGGACTAGCCGTTTCTATAGGTGCTGGAAGTACCACTATGGCTGCGAGTTTAGACGGCATTAGCAGTAATGACTCAACTCAATCTGCTTCGTTAATAGTTACCGAAGCAATTCAACTGGTTTCCATATCGGTAACACCCGCTACAGCTTCTCTTGTCGCCGGATCTACTCAACAATTTACGGCAACTGCAGTCTATTCAGATTCAAGTACGCAAGATGTCACGTCATCTGCAACCTGGTACTCATCTTCTACTGGCATTGCATCAATGAGTAATGCGGTTTCTAGTGAGGGTCTTGCAACAACACTAACAGCGGGTAATGTAATAATTTCTGCAGTTCTTAATGGTTTCAGTAGTGACACAACTTCTGAATCAGCTAGCTTAAATGTTAGTGCAGCAACTTTGGTGTCTATTTCTGTAACGCCTTCCAATCCATCTATTGCATTGGGATTAACACAGCAGTTAACAGCAACAGGCGTGTATTCAAATTCAACAACACAGGACATTACAACATCAGTCACCTGGGCTTCAACAAACACCACAACGGCGAGCATCAGCAATGCTGTCGCTAGTGAGGGACTTGCTACATCTGTAGCTATCGGTAGCAGCACAATATCGGCTACCCTCGGCAGTATTACTAGCACGAACACAAGTGAATCTGCCGCCCTAACGATAACCAATGCTTCGTTAGTTTCGATTGCAATTACGCCATCCAATGTTTCAATCCCTGCCGGATTGACTCAACAATTTACAGCGACAGGTACATTTACGGATTCAAGTACACAAGACATTACCAATACCGTTAGCTGGGCTTCATCTCAAACTTCGGCGATTACTATTAGTAATACGACCAAGGGATTGGCGACAAATACCGGTACCGGAACAACGCCAGTAGCTGCGACTTTAAATGGTATTAGCAGTAATAATACGTCTCAGTCCGCGACTCTTACAGTAACGAGTGCTCAGGTAGTTTCAATTGCAGTAACCCCTTCGATACCTTCAGTACCGCTAGGTCTGACTCAGCAATTTACGGCAACGGGCACCTTAACAGATGGTAGCCAAAGTAATTTAACCAGTTCAGCAACCTGGTCGTCTACCACTACGGGTGTTGCAACTATCAGTAATACACCTGGTAGTCAGGGTTTATTGACATCAGTTACGCTTGGTACGTCAACAATAGCAGCGAGCTTTAACGCTATTAGCAGTAACGATACCAGTGCATCAAGTAGCCTTACGGTTAGCGCAGCTACGTTGGCTTCTATTGCTGTTTCTCCACTGACAGCCACTATTACAAAAACAAGCACCCAACAATTCACCGCAACAGGAACCTATACCGACGCAAGTACTCTGGACATTACTACCTCGGTAACCTGGGCCTCAACAAACACAGCCGTTGCAACTATTAGTAATGCGGTAAGTAGCGAAGGTTTAGCAACTGGAACGGGGTCATCCACTTCCACTATTTCCGCAACACTTGGTGGAATTAGCAGTGCTGATAGCAGCGAATCGGCCTCGTTAACGGTATATAAAATAATTTATATATCATCAACAGGCAGTAATGCTAACTCTGGTTTAGATTCAACATTACCACGATTGACTATTTCTACAAGTGGTCTAGCGAGTGGTGATGAAGTACGCGTTGCAGGAGGCACCTACTCTATTGGCAGCGCAATTGTCTTAACAGGTGGCGTTAAACTGCTGGGTGGTTATAGCGCTGACTTCACCGTTAGAAACATTGCTACAAATACAACTATTGTACAGGACACCCGTACAACTACTGCAGCCTCTACAACTCCTCATCGAGTCTTTGAAGCTGTAGGCATTAGTGTTGATTCTTCAACAGTATTAGATGGGTTTACCATAATCGGTGCAGCGCAAATAGGCGGTGCGGATTGGTCAGCTGGCATATTTATCAATAGTTCAGCCGCACCAACTATTACAAATAATACTATTTTTGGTGGTTCTGCTAATAGTTATGGCATATACGGCGCTGATTTCAGCAGTAGACCGGTAATCATGTATAACAACATCAACGGTGGTGGAGATGGCAGTGTTGCTACAGCGTCACATTACGGCATTTTTATCACAGGTAGTAATGCGAAAATAAGTAACAACATGATTTTTGGTGGTTCTGGGAATGCAACATATGGCATCAGACTCGTTAGCTCTGGTTCGATAATCAATAACACAATTGATGGCGGTACTGGAACGAATGCCACGGCTATAGCTATTGATTACAATGCACCATCAACAATCATTAATAATATTATCACTACCTCAACAGCAGGAAGTGGCTATGGAATCAACTTCGGCGATTCCCGAGGAGCCAAAACCAATGTGATTCGTAACAACACAATTTACGGTGTTACTTATACTTATTACGATCATTATGATTCATTGAATGCAGCTTCATGTGCAGGTAACGGTGATGGTGACGGCAACAGCGCATCGTGCTCATTAGCCGAAATGGAAGCCATGACAACAGGCCACACAGCCACGGGAAATGTCGCGTTAACACCACTTTATACCAACTATAGCGGTGCTGATACTATTGTTTCTACTATGGGTGACAACGACTGGACTTTAGCCGCTGGCACCTCTGTTAATGTTACTGAAGGTGGCCTTGACGGTGTCGTGCAGGGCTGGAGTTTTACGGATGATAAAGCTGGAGTTACAAGAACTGCAACAATTCCTGGTGTTCCTAGTAATATCGATGCAGCAGGCTGGTCAATAGGGGCATTTGAATACTAAATTTAATTGTAACAATACGTTGCAAAGTTTTTAGTAAACTGGAAATAAAAAAGGGCTGAATGAGACTGTAAATCATTCGACCCTTTTTTTGAATCAAAGAAAAAGAAGAGAGAAAGGCGAGAAACTTATTCTTCTTTATTCTCAAGGCACAAAAGCTCTGAGAGGCACATGCCGGGCAAGCAAATCCATCAGGCCACTTCCATTGAAACAACGCTTGAGTACATTGCTCTTCAGTACCATAATCGTTAAACCATTCAAACAAACTAAAACCACTTTGAAATTGGATCGCATTTTTGCTCATCATCCACCTCTTTTTTGTTCTATACAATAATTATAGTTCAGTTCTGGAGGGTGGCTGTGGATTATGGGTAATCAGGTATTTTGTTAATAGGCTCTAATTACACATACGATATTAATTAAGAACCTTCTTTCGGTTTAATTAACGTAATGTTGAGCAAGCTTACTAATAGTAATAAAACAACGTAGCTTTACCTTCGTGCCAATCAACATTGTTCTCAGACATCTTGCCTAACTCAGCACGAACTGACAAGTTATTAGCCAATGCGATGCTTTGTTGAACATTAATTGAATAGCGCTCCGATGCCAAACCTATAACAGCATCACTATAACGAATAAAGATGTTGACTCGCCATCGATGAATTGGCTCGGCAATCAACCCTACGCTAGCACCGGATGAAAGGTTCATTTCATCACCCTTAGTAGAATATTCAGTTAGCACATCTGCAAATCCATATAACATATGGTCATGACTGCCTAGCAATGAATATCCGATTCCAACGCCACCATCAATAAAGGTAATATCATTTCGTTGAGGTGAAGGAGAGTCCTCCCATCCAATCTTCATTTTCCACGATACGCTTTTAAAAAAACTACTTTTTGGCTCTAAAGAAAAAATATCTAAAACCGTAAGTTCATCAATTTTTAGACTTCCCTTCTCTACATCATAATTCGCAATTACATTCATAAATCCGAGCGATGAGTTTGAAACAAAACCAGCACTTGGGTCAAGCAAATCGTGATAAGCAGGTCTCCAAGATAGCGACACTGCATTAGCGCCCAAATTCCTCACTGCACCAACCCCAACTCTTGCACTGCTGTGACCTTCATCAGGCCGGATAGACGGCGCTATAACTTCTATTTTTTCACTGGCTTGTTTAATTTTACTTCTCGCCAAAAGCGCGGTCCTTTCTTTTTTGTTCAATTTGGTTGCGCTATGTTCGCTATTCTTCAATTTATCGTAGCGATAAAGATCATTAAGAAGGTCTAATACCAATACTTTCCTACTTGGGTCTAGTGCAGCCATCTCATCCTTTATATTTTCTAACCCTAGTTCAAATGCATTAAAAGCGAGACTCACATCTGATGCAACCATAGTTGCCTGCCTAGCCTTAATGATCCTTGCATGAGAAGGGTGATAACTGACATCAGAAATAAACCCCCTACTGGATAAATAGCGAATCGTGTCGATGGGTATAGTCCAGCCTGTAAACTCCTTCGTGAATTGATCATCAGGGTAAGCAAGATCTAATAAAGACAATAGATGGTATGAGCAATTTTCAGAAAAAAAGTAATAATCAAAATAACTTGGCGCAAGTTCATAGACATGCTTCAGTATAAAATCAATTTTATCTTTCGGTATATTAAGTGTGTATTCCCAAACATCTCTATTTTCCATCTGAGCATATTCCCTTAGCTTGGTGTAATAAGGAACCACACTATATTTACCAGGAAAGCCGCCGGATAAACCGCGCATAGAGTAAGATAGCGCCCCCACGGAAAGATCAACCTGAGCCGCGTAATTAATACTATAATTTAACATCCGAGTTTCAGCAGTTTGGTTTTTTTTATCCAACCGCAACAAAGTATGACCAAACATTGATGACGGGCTATTTGGGTGCGTAGTAGGAAATATTACCGCTATCTTCTCCGGCTCTACGAATTTCATAAATATATCAAAGTCTTTGCATTGCTCAAATTTCAACTTATTCGTATCGAATTTGAGCTGCTGATTCAACCAATGAAATCGTGCAATAAATCTACACTGAGCAGATAATTTGACTGGCTCAAGCGGACGACTCGAAAAAAAAGCAGCTAAAGTGGATTCCAGTTCAGCCTTAGGATCAGTTTTCCCACGTGGAGATAAAAAAAAGTCAGCACTATCAACTTGACTGATATAATCGCCAAACATATTCTTTTTGTAGTGGCCAAGTACCAGCCATGTTTTATCACTATAAAGCTCTTTTTCTCCCACATTGAGAAGCAATTCTTCTAAATATTGAGGAGGAGGATTACTACCAACACCAACA
>Ga0224507_10000540_pt1 | contig 14786 bp, 12 predicted proteins | sample SF_Jan12_sed_USG_3_FD_170159 | JGI IMG/M metagenome (GOLD analysis project Ga0224507, IMG submission 170159) | Sediment microbial communities from San Francisco Bay, California, United States - SF_Jan12_sed_USGS_13 | ecosystem: Environmental > Aquatic > Marine > Sediment | place: USA... | reverse complement strand
TGGCATTCCCCCGAACAGGCGGTCTGACAATCGGCGGCCGGCGGCAATGGCCACCGGAGTCAGGGCTTCCCGGCCCGTGATATCGCCAATCGCAAAGGTGCCGGCAAGACTGGTTTCCTGATACCTGTCGGTTTTGATAAATCCGCGGTCATCGGTATCAATGCCCGCCTCGGCCAGCCCCAGTGCCCTCGCATTCGGGCCTCGTCCAATGGCCCACACCAGTTCATCCATGTCTGAATGGCGACGGCCATCCCGGGTAACCAGGGTGAGTCCCTCCGCGCTGCGTTCAAGCGAGGAGGGAATGGCGCCGCTCACCACCTGAATTCCATCCTGCTTCATCTGGGCCAGGAGTTTTTCCTGCAACATCGGGTCGAAACTTCTCAGTACGGAATCAAATCGCACGAAAATCTTAACCTCGCTGCCCAGGGCACGAAACACACCCGCCAGCTCCGTGGCAATGTACCCGCTGCCCACGATGCCCACCCGTCCGGGCCTGGCGTGCAGCGTGTTGAAAAAATCATCGGAAGTCATACCCAGCTCGGCCCCCGGAATATTTGGTACGAACGGGTGGCCTCCCGTGGCCAATACCACGCAGTCAGCACTTAGCTCTGTGTCGTTGACGCTGATCCGGCCCGGGCCGGCAATGCTGCCCCAGCCCCTGAAGACATCGATATTCTTGCGCTCGAGATTGCCGGCATAAATCCCGTTGAGGCGTTCAACATAGGCGTCCCGGCCGCGGCGCAGGGCTTCCCAGTTGTGTCCGTTAAGCTTCACATCAAAGCCATAGGCCGCGGCATCTTCCAGGGCGTGGGCATGGTGCGCGGCGTACCACATGACCTTCTTGGGCACGCAACCCACATTTACACAGGTGCCGCCCAGCCTGCCGGCCTCAATAACCGCACAGCGTTTACCATACTCTGCAGCCCGCTGAACCATGGCCAGACCACCACTGCCGCCGCCAATGGCTATCACATCGTATTCGTTGTTCTCGGTCATGGTTTACTCCGGCATTACCAGTTGGCCCTCCCTGGGGGGAGTGTGAAAGCAAACGGAAGTGTACCGCAAGCCGCGTGGCCCGCACCCACTGACGACATCGGCTTTCCAAGTGTTTACACTCTCTTGATGAAAGACTCTTGACGTTCTGTACGTGGCAAGCCATTTCCTTGCTTTGCCAGGCCAGTTTTCACGGCCATAGCCTTCAAATTGCGATACTTCGGTACGCAAACTGATACGAGAAGCCCGGATAGAAAAGGACTGAAACTACTGCATATGGGAAGAATAAAGCGTTTATAGTAGCTCACTGGATATTTTCAATGTTTTTACGGATGAATGAGAGCGAATATGAGTGAATCCAAGGGCAACCCGCTGCTCGACATGACGACATTGCCACGGTTTTCTGCGATCCGCCCCGAACATGTGGAGCCCGCGGTAGCCGAAACCCTTCGAAGGAACCGGGAAGCCCTGGAATCCTTGCTTGACCGCAAGGACATCCCTACCTGGGACAACCTGGTGGTCGAACTGGAGTTGATGGAAGAAAATCTCGATAGAGTCTGGTCACCGGTCAGCCACCTGAATTCCGTGGTCAACTCGCCCGAATTACGCGAGGCCTATAACGCTTGCCTTGCTGATCTCAGCGCATACAGCACAGAACTGGGGCAGAACAGCCGCCTTTACCAGGCTTTCGTGACAATCAATGAGCGCGAAAGAGATAAGCTGGACCCGGCACAACGAAAGCTGCTGGATAACAGCCTGAGAGATTTCAGGCTTGCCGGCGTCCATCTTGATCCCGAGCGGAAAGCCCGGTTCAAGAAAATCCAGCAACAACTGGCGGCCCTGGCTGCACGCTTCGAGGAAAACGTTCTCGATGCCACCAACGCCTTTCAACGCCACCTGACCCGTGAAGCCCAGGTGCAAGGCATCCCTGAACCCGCCAGGACCAGGGCCCGGGAAGCGGCGGAAGAGCAGGGTAAGGATGGCTGGATACTGTCCCTGGACTACCCCAACTACCATGCTGTGATGTGCTATGCAGACGACGAAGCGCTGCGCCGCGAATTTTATACCGCATGGTCCACCAGGGCGTCGGACCAGGGGCCCAGCGCGGGCCGCTGGGATAACAGCCAGGTCATTGAAGAAACCCTCAGCCTTCGCAACGAGATCGCCCAGCTACTGGACTTCCCGGACTACGCCAGCCTCTCACTAGCCACGAAGATGGCGGGCACGACGGCAGAGGTCGTGTCATTCCTTGAAGACCTGGCCAAGCGAAGCCGAGGCATTGCCCGGTCCCAGCTGGCGGAACTGGAAGCCCTAGCCGGGCGCAAGCTCAACGCCTGGGATTTGATGTACTTCGGGGAAAAGCTTAAGACTGAAAAATTCCGGATATCCGATGAGACACTCAAGAACTGGTTCCCGGTAGAAAAAGTCCTGGGTGGCATGTTTAATATTGCCGAACGCCTCTACGGAATCAGTCTTTCCCAGCGAGAGTCCGTCGATACCTGGCATCCAGATGTACGTTATGTGGACGTACTGGATAAACAGGGGCGACCCGCCGGCGGTCTATTCATGGATTTGTATGCCCGCAAAAAAAAGCGTGGGGGCGCCTGGATGGACGACTGCATCAACCGCAATGGCATGAAGTCACCACCCCAGCAACCCGTTGCCCACCTGGTCTGTAATTTCTCACCACCCACGGCATCTCATCCGTCCTTGTTGACCCATGATGAAGTCGTGACCCTGTTTCACGAGTTTGGCCACACCCTTCACCACCTGCTCACCACCGTGGATGTTCCCGGTGTAGCGGGCATTCACGGCGTGCCCTGGGATGCGGTGGAGCTTCCCAGCCAGTTCATGGAAAATTTCGCCTGGCAGGAAGAGTCCTTGCCGTCAATTTCCAGTCATTACCAAACCGGGGAGCCGCTGCCGCATGACCTGTTCCTGCGCCTCAAGGGATCCAGACAGTTCCTGGGCGCCATGCAGATGATTCGTCAACTGGAGTTCGCCTTGTTCGATATGCGCCTGCATAGCGAATTCGACCCAGAACGAGGAGGGCGGGTGCTGGAGATCTTGCAGCAAATTCGTGACGAAGTCTCTGTTATAACAGTCCCGGACTTTAATCGTTTCTCGCACAGTTTTTCGCACATTTTCGCCGGTGGCTATGCCGCCGGGTACTACAGCTACAAGTGGGCGGAGGTGCTTGCTGCAGACGCGTTCTCGGCATTCGAAGAGCAGGGGATCTTCAACCCGGAGGTGGCAGATCGCATGCGTTCACGTATCCTGTCGGTTGGCGGAAGTGTGGATGCAATGGAGGCCTTCGTGGCCTTTCGAGGCCGCGCTCCGAGCCTTGAGCCCCTGTTGCGGCATGCCGGCATTGAGCCCGAGCCTGCCGCAGCCTGAACACCAGATATAAGGAATCTTGTTTTGCAGATCGCCACCTGGAACGTTAACTCGATTCGTGTCCGCCTGCCCCAGGTGCTGGAATGGCTGGAAGGGGCGAGCCCTGACATCATCGGCCTCCAGGAAATCAAGCTCGTCACCGAAGAATTCCCCGCCGAGGCGCTCCGGGAAATCGGATATCATGTGGTGGCCAACGGCCAGAAAACGTATAACGGCGTGGCCCTGCTGAGCAAGACACCGGCAACCGATATCATCACCGATATGCCCAATCTCGATGACCCCCAGCGGCGGGTTGTAGCGGCCACCGTGGGCGGAGTCCGGGTGATAAATCTTTACGTTCCCAACGGCCAGGCCCTGGATTCCGACAAGTTCGTATACAAGATGGGCTGGCTCAAAGCGCTGCATGCATGGCTGGGTGACGAACTACGGACCCACAAGAAGCTGGTCGTGATAGGCGACTTTAATATTGCTCCTGAGGACCGGGATGTTCATGACCCGGCTGCCTGGGAAGGCTCGGTCCACGTTAGCCCGGCAGAGCGCGAGGCCTTGCGGGGGCTGGTGGGACTCGGGCTGAGCGACTCATTCCGCCTGTTCGACCAGCCGGAGGCGTCCTACAGCTGGTGGGATTACCGCCGGGGCGCCTTTCGGCGAAACGCAGGCCTGCGAATTGACCTGATTCTGGCGAGCAAGGCCCTGGCCGAGACATGCACCGCCTGCGCCACAGATGTTGAGCCCCGCAGTTGGGAGCGCCCCTCGGACCATGCGCCCGTCATCGCCACCTTCGGCGTCTGAGCGGTCAACAGGGAAAGCCTTATGCAGCAGCAGAATCTCAGCGGCGTGAAACGGCTTATCGCAGCAACCTCAAATTCACGGAAAGGATTCAGCGCCGCCTGGAAGCACGAGGAGGCCTTTCGACAGGAACTTGTCCTGGTGCTGGTCGCATCACCGCTGGCGCTGCTTCTGGGCAATACCTGGATAGAGCGGGTGCTTTTGCTGACGAGCGTATTGCAGATCCTGATCGTCGAGCTGCTCAACACAGGCATTGAGGTAGTGGTCGACCGTATAAGTCCGGATCACCACGAACTCTCTGGTCGGGCCAAGGACGTTGCCTCCGCTGCGGTGTTTGTTTCGCTGGTGCTGGCCGCAAGCACCTGGGCTCTGATTCTGGTTCCCCGCTGGCTGTAAAACTGCCCGCCAGGCCGAAAATCGCCCTTTTCGATCGAAAAAAGGTGAGCCACATCACAAAACACACTGTATTTATGGTGTCTTTTCACCATTTTTCATAGACTCAGTCGATGAGTAGCCACCTACATGACAACCCCCAGCGCTGGGATAGCACCCTGGCGCGTCGGCGAAATGAATACGATGTGACCGATACTGTCAGAGTCAGCTCGCCGTCAGAGGTCTGTCAGGCCGTCTACGAAATCTACAAGGATCTTTATCCCGAAGCCTCTTTCAAGTCTCTCAGCAAGGCATTCCTGGACTTCCAGAGACTGTTCAGCGGAGAGTACCCGGGCTATGTGGGCTGCGATACCGTCTATCATGATATTCAGCACACCATGGATATGACCCTTGCCAACGCCAGGCTTATCGCCGGCTACGAGCGATCGGTCCCGCTGAGGGACCAGATAGGCCCACGAAGATTCACCGTTTCCCTGATAACGGCCTTGTTTCACGATTCCGGTTACATTCGGCAGGAGAGCGAAACCGGCGTGGACAACGGTGCCGAACTCACTGCAAAGCATGTGAGCAGGGGAGCAGATTTTCTAGCCCGCTACCTTCCCACCCTCGGTCTGGGCGATTCTTCTGAGGTAGCCGCCAACATGGTGCATTACAGCGGTTACGAAATGCCGCCGGAACACATCATGCTCAAAGAGCCCAAGGACAGGCTGGCCGGCTTCATGCTGGGCACTTCCGACCTGATGGCACAGATGGCCGACCGCTGCTACCTGGAAAAATGTCGGGACCGGCTGTATCCGGAGTTTGTACTGGCGGGTATCGCGGTCAGCAAGGACGGGCATGGCAGACCCAAGGTCACCTACTCGTCAGGCGACGACTTGGTGAAAAAGACCCGGGATTTCTATCACCAACAGGTCCGCAAGCGGCTGGACGAAAGTTTTTGCGGCGTTCACCAGTATTTTTCGGGGTTTTTCGGCGGCAGTAACCCCTACCAGAGCGCTATCGACAAGAGCATCGAATACCTGGACAGAACTGCCAATAACGATGTCGAATTGAAACTTCGACGGCAGCCGCCGGTGTTTACATCAGAGGATGATTCGTTGAACACCGTGCGCGGCCTGGTGCAGCTGCGACTGGATAGCTGACGAGTAGCCCGAACAAATTAGGCCCTGCTAGTGCCTGGCAGGGAAGCGCTTGACGATCTTTTCCACCGCGCTGCGCATCATCGCTGCTTTCTTCTCGGCCGAACGGTCCTGGTCCATTACGCTTTCGGCAACGCCCTGCCATAACAAATTGTTTGTGCCGGCGTCCCTCGCCTCGATGATCAAGGAACCCTCCGTGTACTCCATGATGTAGGTGGTATTGGCTTTCTTGTTATACGTCGCTTCATCAATATTCTGGTTGCCCCAGGCGGTGCCCGCACCGGGCCCGGTATTCATCACCCGCTCATCAAGGCGCTTTTCAATAACCACCTGGTAAGAGAGCAGGAAGTCCGCCTCCTCCGGCCGGACAAACTGGTAGCCGCGCTTTTCAAAATTCTCGGTAATCGTGCGACGGACTTCGTCATCAGCGCTGGCGCTGGCGCCCGTTGCCTGGGGATCAATATTCGAGCCAAGCCCGGACCAGCTGAAATGCTCCAGTGCCGAGAAATCGACATTCTTGTCATGCTCGGACGTGACCGCCAGGGAACCGCAAGCCGTGGCACCCAGGGTCAAAAGAAGTATGGCGAGGGATCTTGCGCGCATGGAACATCTCTACTGTAGTTAGGAGTATCTGGAATCAAGTTTACTCCAGCATGACATGGCATGCAGAAAACTGTCTCCGCTCTAGGTGCGGTCATCCGGCAATACCAGGTTGCGAATATGCGAAGGCATGGCCACCCCGGGCAAATTCGCCGGATCCGGAATGGCCTGCTCCATAACCTGCTTGAGGGGAACCACGCCCGCCCAGATCGGCAGCTCATAGTCCGCCTTGTTGTCTGAAGGATCGCCAGCCCGAACCTTGGCGGAGCCTTCCTCAATGGGCATCCGCAATACGGTGGTGGCATTAACTTCCTTTGCCGTCACCGGCCGAAGCTCATCCCACCTTCCAGGGAACAAGTGGTCCACCATGACCTTTAGCTGCTCAAGCTTGGCGGGGCCGGTTACCTCCTCGACCTGGCCGAACAGCATGACCGAGCGGTAGTTCATGGAGTGGTTAAAGGCCGACCGTGCCAGTACAAAGCCGTCTGCATGGGTCACGGTCAGGCAGGCGGGATGACCCACGGCCTGTTTCAAAAACCGGCTGACCGAGGAGCCATGCCAGTACACATGATCGCCCGAACGCCAGAACAGGGTAGGGGTGCAGTATGGATGACCATCGATGGTATAGGCGACATGGCACATAAAAGCCGTGTCCAGAATCGCGTTTACCGCCTCCCGGTCGTAGATTCCCCGTTCTTTCATACGCTTTACTTCTGAGCGACCGGTCTTCTTCAAATCATTCATTCTACGTATTCCTATTGTGCGTATCGTGGTTGCCACTCGTCGGATGATGCGACAGCCCGGATGCCCACCGCAAGATTGGCCCGGCTCCTCAAAGCAAGTAAACGGACAAGTCGGGGCAGAAGAAATACGCGCTGACGCGGGTCTTTTAGCCCGGCCCAGGCAAGACTCGGTGATGACCCAGGCCCACGGCAGTTCGCGCCAGCGACTAAAAATGCTGCATTTTCACAAATATTGGCCTATTAAATAGTGCAGCAATTGATTAATTCTGTGGACACCGCCATTTATTCATAAGCTACTGATATTTAGCTCATTTTGGGTTTTTTAGATCAAAATGGTTAAAACGCCCGCTTATTTCTGCAGCATGGTTTCGGCAAAAAAATGACATGACGTTATATGGGTCGACCCTTCGCACCGGGCACACCGAAGTAAAGGCTCTCCAGCGGTTTATGCCGAAATGCGACCCCCTCCCCGGAAGATTGCCCGGTGGCGAGGCAGGCATCTTCGCCTGCTTGCCGCATTGCCGCCCAAGGGTGTTGCCAAGAATCTGAAAAGACCCTTGAGGATATGGTGGCGCTGGCCCGTATCGACATCAGTGCGCATGTATTCAACAGCGAGGATCTTTACGTCACTCTCGCCAAGCGAACCGGTAATAGCGCGGTGCTGTTCCTGCAGTTCACGCCGCCGGCGATTGAGGAGCAGGAAGCGTTTTTCGAAATGACTGAGCGCATGGCCAAGCTGATTCCGGATGTGATCCATGCACACAGCTCAAAAGCCGTGTCGCTGCTGTCCTGGTCGTACCGGAGGCGCCTGGCAGATTACCGCGCGGCGTTTTCCATGCTGCTACTGGGGCCGGCAAGCCCGGTTTACTCGTCTTCGGTACGCGCTTCCAGGCTCAGCACCTCTGCGTCACCGCTTTCTACGCACAGGATAATAGGCCGGCAGCAAACACTGCAGTCCTCCGTGTATTCCTGGGAGTCTACCGAGCAGTCTATGAGCACCTCGATCTGCTCCCCGCAGTACGGGCACTGGAGGCTCTGTGCTTGCAGGCCCTGGGTTGATGCCATCATCAGTTCTCTTTCGCTGGCAGCGGTGTTCCCGGGGCAGGGGCCCCGGGGAAAGAAGGTTAAGGGAATTCGACTCACACACCGCTTTTCGAATTCATTGCGGGTCTACCCCTATTGTCAGGGCTTGAATGCCTCCACATCCCCGGGCCGCCTTAGCATCTTGTTAACCTCATCAAGATGCAGCTCCTCGGCCACGATCATTTCCCTGGCGTATTCTTCCAGCAATACTGACACGCCGCCCTCGACCAGCTTGAGCAACTTGTAGTAGGCATCGAGCGCGGTCTGTTCGTGTTCCAGACTCTCGCGAAGGATGTCGCCGATGTCATGCTTTTCGGTCTCCAGAAGAGCGCCGATATTGAGCGAGGGATGGCCGCCCAGGAGTGTCACCATTTCTCCGGCCCTGTGGGCATGCGCCAGGCCCTCAGTGGCGTTGCTGTTCATCCAGCTGACGATGGGAATGCGGTTATAGCCATACACCATCAAGGCGTAATGGGTGTACCGCACGACCCCCGCCAGTTCCAATTCCATGATTTGATTGAGAATTTTGACCGCTTTCTTCGTGTGGGCAGCGTCCATTGACAGGTCCTCCAAATATTCTTGCACGGGTTTCAGGCGGGCCTCCACCTGTTGGCTACTTTACCCTCCACGTATCAGTACTGCACCTGGAGAGCACAAATTAGATAAACGAACCGCGCCTGGCCTGTAACCCCGGTTTTGAAGCCTGGCTACCGCTCCTTGTAAGACTCTTCCAGGATGTTCTTTTCCTTCAGGGTCCTGATGAGTTTCTCCACCCGTACAAATGCAGCCAGGCCGAATATGAATCCCAGTACGCCCAATGCTTCCATTTTGCTCCCCTGTTGTATTGAGCTATCGGCCCTGGCTTAGCTATCTATAGCGTTCACTACTCGGGCAGCGAGACCTTGAACTCGATGGCGGCTAGTTGTGCCGGCGCCTTGCCAACGGATTCCAGGAACGGCAACCAGCGTGGATCGTCATGGATGTTGGCAAACTCCGGCTTGGCCATGACTTCCACTAAACCGGTATCGCGATATTCCACCGCCTTTTCCAGCCATTCGAAGGCCCTGTCTGCCTCATTGCGGTAAGCCAGCACATAGGCGATGTTGAATGCCCATTCGGCCTCGTACTTTTCAATCACTTCCGCCAGTGCCGCATCCGAGGCGCGAGAATCACCCAGCGCGTGGTAGGTAACCGCCTCGCCCAGCAAGCGGTAGACGGTGTACTGCTCTTTCTGCATGGCGGCCAGTGCAGCCTCTGGCTTGCCCATTAACAGCAAGGCCGTGCCCATATTGTAATGGGCCCCGAGATAATCGGGCCTTAGCCGCAGCGCCTCCTCATATGCTGCCACCGAGTCTTCCAGCCGGCCGACAACTATGTAGAGGTAGCCCGTGTTCGAAAAGCCCACCGGGTTCACCGGATCACGGGCATTCGCGTATTCATTCAGCGCGATAGACTCCTGGGATCGGCCAAGGAAGAACAACAATGACGCGGCGTTGCTTATGATGTCGGGATTACCCGGATCCAGCTTCATCGCCCGCTCAAAAAAGCTTGCCGCCAGGGCCGGATCGTTATCATGGGCCATTGCAATCCAGCCAAGGTGAGAGAATGCCAGGGCGTAGTCGGGGTCGATGGCCAGCGCTTTTTCCGCGGCCGCACGGGCCAGGGTATAGGCCTCGTCTGCCTGCAGCAGGCTCTTGTTCGCCTGGGTCAAGTAGTTGTTGGCCAGGCCAGCCCATGCCGCGGCATAGTCCGGGTCGACGGCCACTGCCTGTTTGTACAGGGCGTTAGCTTGCTGGTAAGCCTCGGGAGAGCCCTGGCTGTGCAGGTGGCGCGCCCGAAGGTACAGGGCATACGCTTCGGGATTCGTCTCGCGCACACGCAGTGTCTCACCCAGGAGCTTGATCTTTAGCTGCTCCACTACTGTTGCCGAGATTTCATCCTGGATGGCGAAGATGTCGTCCAGGGTTCGGTCGTAGGTCTCCGACCAGAGGTGGCTGTCGGATTGAGCCTCGATCAACTGGGCTGTGATGCGTATCCGATTGCCGGCCTTCCTCACAGAACCTTCCAGGATGTGGGATACGTTCAATTCTTCGGCCACCTGGGCCAGCCTGATGTCCTTGCCTTTGTAGGAGAACGCGGATGAACGGGAGATAACCCGTAACTCGGGGATCTTCGCCAGCAGGTTGAGGAGTTCCTCGGCGATGCCGTCGGACATGTACTCCTGGTCCTTGTCACTGGACATGTCTACAAACGGCAATACGGCGATGGACTTGTCACCCTGGTTCACACCGGCCAGCGCCTCGGTGCGCCCCAGTTGGCGTGCCTGCTCGGTTGCCGAAGCCAGCCGTTCATCCGCTTGCCGCTCCAGAGCGGCCTGCCGCTGCTCATTCAGTACGAATTTGTCAAAGGCGAAGTAACCCAGGGCCAGCACCAGCACCACCAGGATCGTCCGGTCCAGCTTCTCGCTGGTATAACGCGTAATCGACTGGCTGCGGTCCACGTCCTTTTCTTTCTTCAAACCCTCCGGGGTCATCTCGAAAGCCCAGGCGAAGACCAGGGTAGGCAAAAAACCAATGGCCAGTACGATCACCACGATACGGGCCGGGGAATCATCAAAACCAAACAGCGGGAAGATGGTCTCGGCCACCTGGATCAGCAACCACGCAGCCACCGCGTAGGCGGCGCCCACGCGGAATACATTGCGTCGATTCAACTCCGTGAATAATGACAATGCCAGGCTTCTTTGCGGCCGCGGTTGCTCTCAAGAGTAAGGAAATAGCGCTCAGACCGCAATTGGTACCGATGGGTGCCGATAAGCTCCGTTCGGCCCCGACTCTGGCAGCTCATAGAGTTGGAGAGATTTGCTGCACTGCCGGCGTCGCCTCTATAAGCAAAATGCTCGCATCAACTTAATTGCGGTTTGACCCAATTCTTCACTCGCGGGACAAGGCATGGGGCGGGTATTCAGCCCAGCAGGTAACGCCTGACGACCAGGGACCACAGGACAATAGAGAGGAAAAGCCACCAGGACACAAGGCGCTTTAGCCAGACATTATTTGTGAAAATCAGCAAGATGGCGCACACCGCATAGTGCAGGACGAAAGGCAGGTAGTACCAAGGCTGAAACAGCAGGTCACGCATCCATGTCTGGATGATATCCAAGGCCACCACGATCAGAAGAGCGCCGCCAAACCATCTATGTTCATCGCCAGCGCGCTGCGCACCTTTGGCGTCCGGGGGAAACAGCGAAACGGTCAGGCCATAGAATGAAATCGCCCACAGGACGAGCGCCAGAAAGTTCTCGAAGGCCCAGGTCACACGCGTGTGCCAGTTGTAGAACACCCACCAGTTCAGAATGAGAACGACGAAGGTAAACCCCGCCAGGGGTACGTCGATAAAATTCAGCCTGCGGCGGTAGGCCATCAGAAAGACATTCTGGCACAGGTGTGCCAGGCCCAGGCCGATCATGACGGAGACCAGGACTGACAAAAATTCGAACTTCGACATTGGCTATATCTCTATTGCCCTGAGCATGTGCCGCAAAGCATCGCGCAGGCCTGCGCCTGGGATTGTGTATTTGTAAGGCGAAAGTCCTGCCTGGACCAGCTACTCCACCGTCACCGACTTGGCCAGGTTACGCGGCTGGTCGACGTCGGTGCCCTTGAGCACGGCCACATGATAGGACAGCAACTGCAAGGGGATGGTGTACAAGATTGGCGCCTGCAGGTGTTCGATGTGATCGGGCATTTCCATCACCGTCACGCCAGGCTCGCTCTTCATGCCTGATGCGGGGTCTGCGAAGACAAACAGCTCGCCGCCCCGGGCCCGGACTTCCTGCAGATTGGATTTCAGCTTTTCCAGCAGTTCATTGTTGGGAGCCACGGTAATCACCGGCATATCGTCATCCACCAGGGCCAGGGGCCCGTGCTTCAGCTCACCGGCAGGGTAGGCCTCGGCATGGATGTAAGAGATTTCCTTTAGTTTCAACGCACCTTCCAGGGCGATGGGGAACTGGATTCCGCGGCCCAGGAACAGGGCATGGTGCTTGTCGGCAAAACGCTCGGCCAACTTGCGAATAGGCTCATCCAGTTCCAGGGCCTTTTCTATCAACGCCGGGATTGCCTGGAGTTGTCGCACTTGCTCGGCCTCGGTCTCGGCACTGGCGCCGCGGTAACGGGCCAGGGTGACGGCCAGCATCGACAGGGCAGCCAGCTGGGTGGTGAACGCCTTGGTGGAGGCCACGCCAATTTCCGGGCCGGCCCGGGTCATCATAACCAGGTCGGACTCTCGTACCAGCGAACTCTCCGGCACGTTGCATATCGCCATGGTCGCAAGGTATCCACCTTCCCTGGCCAGGCGCAGGGCCGCCAGGGTGTCGGCGGTTTCTCCCGACTGGGAAATCGTGATAAACAAGGTATTGGGCGTCACCACCGGATTGCGATAACGGTATTCGCTGGCAATATCCACCCGGCAGGGGATGCGGCAGAATTCTTCGATCAGGTAACGAGCCACCATGGCGGCGTGATAACTCGTGCCGCAGGCAATAATATCTACGTTCTCAACTTTCTCGAATATCGCCGGGGCCGCAGCGCCGAAAGATTCCGGCAACACCCGCTTCTTGCTTATGCGTTCACTCAGGGTGTTGGCGACGGCGATGGGTTGCTCGTAGATTTCCTTGAGCATGTAGTGACGGAAACGACCACGCTCTACCGCGTCGTTACTTAACTCGCTCTCGCGGATGGGGCGCTCAACGGGATTGCCCTGGACATCGAAGATTTCAATCTTTTCACGGGTCAGGCGGGCGACATCGCCTTCTTCGAGAAATATAAATTTACGGGTAACCGGGAGCAGGGCGGACACATCCGAGGCGACGAAGTTTTCGCCCAGACCCACACCCAACACCACCGGCGCACCTTGCCGGGCAACCACCAGGGTTTCGGGCTCTGATTCGGCTATCACGACCAGGGCATAGGCCCCCTCAAGTTCAGCCACGGTGCGCTGGACCGCGCTCAGCAAATCCGGCGCGTCCTTGCTACGGTAGTGAACCCGGTTTGCCACTACCTCGGTATCGGTCTCGGACGTGAATTCGTAACCCAGGCCGCGGAGTTCTTCCCTGAGCACCTCGTAATTTTCCACGATGCCGTTGTGCACCAGGGCCAGTGTCGCGCCCTGTGCCACATGGGGATGGGCGTTGCGCTCGCTGGGAATCCCATGGGTCGCCCAGCGTGTGTGGGCGATGCCGGTGCCACCAGTACAGGGCGAGGCCTCCAGGGCCTCTTCCAGCTTGTAGACCTTGCCATGGGCGCGCTGGCGGACCAGTTTTCCGTCATCACCCAGCAGGGCGATACCGGCAGAGTCATAACCCCGGTATTCCAGTCGACGCAGGCCTTCCAGCAGAATGGGTACCACGTTGCGCTCGGCAACCGCTCCAACAATTCCACACATGTCCGTTTATTCCTGTTTGGTTAATTCTTTGGCTTTTTCTCAGGGCGGTTCCATCCCGGAACCACCACCTGGCGGGCTCGCGCCACGGTCAGCTTGTTCTCAGGCGCCGGCTTGGTGATGACGGAACCGGCCCCCAGGACTGCGCCCGCACCCACCTCGACCGGTGCCACCAGCATCACACCAGAGCCGATGAATGCACCGTCCCCGATAATTGTCTGGTACTTGTTCACGCCATCATAATTGCAGGTCACGGTTCCGGCACCCACGTTCACGCCTTCGCCCACCAGGGAATCACCCACGTAGGTCAGGTGATTCACCTTGCTGCCCTTGCCAATCTGGCTCTTCTTCAATTCGACGAAATTACCCACCTTCACGTGGTCGGCAAGTTCTGCACCGGGTCGCAGGCGGGCGAACGGACCCAGGTTGCAGGCCTTGCCTGCACGGACCTGTTCCATCACACAATTGGCAAGCACCTCGGTCTCATCGCCCAGCTCAACATCCTTCAGGAAGGCATTGGGCCCGATACGGACCCGATCACCCAGCACAACCCGGCCTTCAAACACGGCATTTACATCGATGAACACGTCGCGACCACATTCCAGCGTGCCACGCACGTCCAGCCGGGCCGGATCTGCCAGGGTTACCCCGGCACGCATCAAGGCCTCCGCCTGGCGGCGTCGATAGACCGCTTCCGCCTGGGCAAGTTGCAGCTTGTCATTGATTCCAAGCACCTCTGATTCGCTACCGCAGGTCACAGCAGCCACTGAATCGCCGCCGGCAACCGCCAGGGCGACGATGTCGGTCAGGTAATATTCCTGTTGGTCGTTATCCGCCCTGAGGCCATCCAGCCAGCCGGCCAGCTTGGCTGCCCGGGCAGCCAACAGGCCGGTGTTGATCTCTTTCACGGCACGCTGTTCTACGCTGGCATCCCGGTGTTCAACAATCGCCTGTACCGCGCCATCGCTGCTGCGAATAATACGGCCATAGCCTGTCGGATCACTCATATCCACGGTTAGCAGGGACAGGGGGTGCCGATCCAGTTCAGCCAGCAGTTGCTCCAGGGTCTCGGTCTTGATCAGGGGAACGTCGGCACACAGCACCAGCACGTTGTGATCAGCTGGAATGTGTGGCGCTGCCTGTTGCACGGCATGACCTGTACCCAGTTGCTCCGCCTGGAGCACCCAGTTCACCGGACTTTCGGAAA
>Ga0224507_10000539_pt1 | contig 14798 bp, 8 predicted proteins | sample SF_Jan12_sed_USG_3_FD_170159 | JGI IMG/M metagenome (GOLD analysis project Ga0224507, IMG submission 170159) | Sediment microbial communities from San Francisco Bay, California, United States - SF_Jan12_sed_USGS_13 | ecosystem: Environmental > Aquatic > Marine > Sediment | place: USA: California... | reverse complement strand
GATTACCGCACTGTCTTCCCATTTGTTCAAATGCTCGTCTGTTCGATTAACTTCGAGCTGCTCATTATTAAAATATTTAACGGTTTCGTAGTTCATTAAACTATCAATGGCAATATTGTTTGCGTTGGACTCATGCTTATTCATTGCCTGACGATGCTCCATTCGCCAGTTCATCACTGCCATAGTAAAAACAACATAAATAACAACACAGCCAAAAATAACTACACTAAAAGTCCAGCTGTATTCAGATAACAAATAAGCCGCGACTAGAAAAAACTCAACCAAAATGGGAATAATGCTAAACGCAAAATAATTTAGAAGATTACTTAGGCTTGTAGCGCCCCGTTGCAAGTCCCTACTAATCGCGCCAGTTTTTCTCTCAAGATGAAAGCGCAATGACAAATCATGCAAATGCTGCATAGTCCGAATGGTTAGACGTCGCATTGCTCGATAACGCACTCGAGTAAAAAGCACGTCTCTTAATTCATTAAAAAACGAACTGGCAATTCGTAACACACCATAAGCAAACAACAACATTACCGGCAAGACGATAACGTCACTCAAGTCAACACTCAGGCTATCAACAATGCCTTTAAGTACAATAGGAACACCGACGTTAGCGAACTTTGCAAGCACAAGACAAATCAGCGCGAACAATACCCGCCCTTTGTATTCCCACAAAAAAGGCATTAGCGCCTTAATGTTGTCCCAGTCTTTAGCAGAGGCATCCGGAGAATCGGTGTAATTAAATTTATGCGACATAAAGTCTGCTTCATTCCTTCTATAATATGGTAATGGCCGAGTCATAAATCATACCGGATTTATAAGACTCCACCCAGCGAGTATATTTTATCCGTTGTTAAAATTGCTCTTTCCCTGAAAACACCCCACGAGAATGCTCTTATTAGCCATTACTTTCAATGAGTTAGTAATTGTTCTGGGTTGTGATTGCGACTTATGCCAGCTATACAGTATAATTTCCGGCTATTTTGCCTCGCAATAATCAGCGGGCACTCTGTTCAATTGGCGGCTGTCGTCAAAATACATGTATATATTTGGTCAAAACGAAGACTATGAGTAATCAAAAATTTAAAGGGCTTTACCGCCCTCAGTTCGAAAAAGACAATTGTGGCTTTGGCTTAATCGCCCATATGGATGGCGAGCCAAGTCACTGGCTTGTTAAAACAGCAATAAGCTCCCTAGCCTGCCTGACCCACCGTGGTGCTGTAGCGGCCGATGGAAAAACGGGTGACGGTTGCGGCATATTAATGAGCAAACCCGATAGCTTCTTACGTCTTATCGCTGAAGAAAATAACTTCACGCTAGGTAAAAACTACGCAGTTGGAATGGTTTTTCTTAACACCGATGACGCACTTGCACAAAAAGCTCAAGACACCTTAAACAAAGAGCTCACCGCTGAAGGTTTAAAGGTCGCCGGCTGGCGCGTAGTGCCCACCGACCCAACGGCCTGTGGTGATGACGCATTAAAATCGCTTCCTCAATTTAAGCAGGTTTTTGTCAATGCGGCCGCTTCGATGGACGAAGAGACATTCGAACGCCATTTGTATATTGCACGTCGACGTACAGAAAAAGTGCTTGAGGGCCAAGATGACGCCTTCTACGTACCAAGCCTTTCCGCTCGATTATTATCGTACAAAGGCCTGGTCATGCCAGCTAATCTTCCGCTGTTTTACACAGACTTACATGATGAGCGATTCACTTCATCCATCTGTGTATACCATCAGCGTTTTTCGACTAATACCTGGCCTCAATGGCGTCTGGCCCAGCCATTTCGCGTACTCGCACACAATGGTGAGATAAACACGATTCAAGGTAACCGAAATTGGTCTATTGCCCGTGGCCACAAATTCGATACACCTTTGCTTCCCATGGAAGACATTCGACCCATGGTTTCAACAACTGGTTCGGACTCGAACAGCATGGACAACATGCTCGAAGGCATGATGGCTGGCGGTATTGATATTTTCCGCGCCATGCGTTATCTGATTCCACCAGCATGGCAAAATGTGGAAACAATGGATCCTGATTTGCGTGCTTATTACGAATACAGTTCCATGCACATGGAGCCCTGGGATGGTCCAGCCGGGGTTGTATTAACCGACGGCCGTTACGCAGCCTGTGCACTAGACCGAAATGGCCTGAGACCTGCTCGTTATATCATTACTAAAGACCGCCACATTACACTGGCATCTGAAGTTGGTGTTTATGACTATAAGCCCGAAGACGTTGTTGCAAAAGGCCGCCTCAAACCAGGACAAATGCTTGCCATAGATACCTTGAACGGCAACATCATTCAACCTGAAGAAATCGACCAGATGCTTAGCAAACGCCACCCTTACAAAGAGTGGCTGGATAAAAATGCAAAACATCTTGAAGCACGCCTTTATGGTGATGACAACCTGGCACCTTCAATCCCTGAAGATAAAATTGATGTTTATCAGAAAATGTTCCAGGTATCTTACGAAGAACGTGAACAGGTTATTGGCGTTCTTGCACAAAGTGCTGCTGAAGCAATCGGCTCCATGGGTGACGACACCCCAATGGCAGTTCTATCACTTAAAGAACGTTCTTTGTACGACTATTTCAGACAACAATTTGCACAAGTAACCAATCCACCGATTGATCCCTTACGTGAAAATATTGTTATGTCGCTAGAGACTTGCTTTGGTCGCGAACAAAATCTATTTGAAGAAACCGCTGATCACGCTGATAGACTACTTGTTGATTCACCCGTTATATCACAGGGTAAATTTGACCAGTTACTTTCGCTAGATGATGCCAAATATGCACATGAATTTATTGAGCTAAATTATGACCCGAAAATCGGCCTCAAAAAAGCAATTATTGCCGTTTGCGACGCTGCAGTTCAGGCCGTAAAAAATGACAAAGTCATATTGGTACTTTCTGATCGAAATATTCAAAAAGATAAGCTCCCTATCCACGCACTACTGGCAACCGGTGCCGTTCATCATCGCCTGATCGCGGAGGGTTTGCGTTGCGACGCAAACCTTGTTGTAGAAACCGGTAGCGCACGAGACTCCCATCAGTTTGCCGTATTGCTGGGTTACGGTGCAACAGCTGTTTACCCTTATCTTGCTTACGAATGTCTTGCAGATATGGCACGCAAAGGTGAACTTGACGACAGCACAGGCACTCGTCTGGCCACCCGATACCGTAAAGGTATTAATAAGGGGCTGTACAAGATCACATCAAAAATGGGCATATCGACCATTGCCAGTTATCGCGGTGCACAGTTGTTTGAAGCTATTGGCTTAAATGACGAGATTATCGACTTATGCTTCAAGGCAACAACTTGTCGCATCCAGGGCTCAACATTTGACGACCTTGAAAAAGAACAGCAAGTAGTAGCAAAAAAGGCCTGGATACCACGTAAAACCATTGATCACGGTGGTTTACTAAAGTACGTGCACGGTGGCGAATATCACGCTTATAACCCGGATGTAATACAGACACTTCAAGCTGCAGTTAAAAGCGGCGAGTACAGTGACTACATCAAATATGCTGACATTGTAAACAATCGCCCTGTTTCATCTTTACGTGACATGCTTTCAGTAAAAATAAGCGATAAAGCAATCAGTATTGATGATGTTGAACCCGCATCTGAAATATTTAAGCGCTTTGACAGTGCAGGTATGTCACTTGGTGCATTATCACCTGAAGCTCATGAGTCACTTGCTATTGCAATGAACAGATTAGGCGGGCGCTCAAACTCAGGTGAAGGTGGCGAGTCTATCGAACGCTACGGCAACGAGAAAGTATCCAAGATCAAACAGATTGCCTCGGGGCGATTTGGCGTAACACCGCATTACCTGATGAATGCCGAAGTCATTCAGATAAAAATTGCACAAGGCGCAAAACCTGGTGAAGGCGGCCAGCTACCCGGCGGAAAAGTCAACGACCTGATCGCGACTCTGCGTTTTGCAACGCCTGGTGTTTCACTAATATCACCTCCACCACATCACGATATTTACTCTATCGAAGATTTGGCGCAATTGATTTTCGATATCAAGCAAATTAACCCTGACGCACTGGTATCAGTCAAACTGGTTGCAGAAGCTGGCGTTGGAACAATCGCCGCCGGTGTTGCAAAAGCCTATGCCGACCTGATTACTATTTCGGGTTACGACGGTGGCACGGGAGCAAGCCCATTAACATCAGTTAAATATGCTGGCTCTCCATGGGAGTTAGGCTTAACAGAAACACACCAGACTCTACGTGCGAATAATTTACGAGACAAAGTTCGCTTGCAAACAGATGGCGGTTTAAAAACCGGACTTGATGTAATAAAAGCAGCCATTCTCGGCGCAGAAAGTTTTGGTTTTGGTACTGGCCCTATGGTCGCGCTAGGTTGTAAGTTTTTGCGAATATGTCACCTAAATAACTGCGCAACCGGTGTTGCAACTCAAGATTCAATATTGCGCCGTAACCACTTTATTGGTTTGCCGGAAATGGTAATGAATTATTTTATCTTCGTTGCTCAGGAAACCAGAGAATGGATGGCCAAACTTGGTGTTAGTAAACTTGAAGACTTGATCGGTCGTACCGACTTATTAAGTATCATCGAAGGCAAAACCAGCAAGCAAAATAATCTGGATTTATCGCCACTGCTCTCAGACGGCGGTGTTGACTCTAGTAAACCTCAATTTTGCGTTGAACCTAAAAACAACCCGTTTGACAAAGGCGAACTGGCCGAACAAATGATTTCTGATATGGCAGATGCTATCGCGAACAAATCAGGCGGCGAATACGCTTATAAAGTATTTAATACCTCCCGTTCAATTGGCGCCCGTATCTCCGGCCAAATAGCCAAACAACATGGCAACCAGGGTATGTCTGAAGCGCCAGTAACACTTAACATTACCGGTTCTGCCGGCCAAAGTTTGGGCGTCTGGAATGCAGGTGGCTTGCATATCAATCTCATTGGTGACGCTAATGACTATGTTGGCAAAGGCATGACTGGCGGTAAAATTGTTATTTATCCACCTAAAAATAGTAGCTTCAAGACCAACGAATCTACCATTATTGGCAACACCTGTTTATACGGTGCTACCGGTGGAAAATTATATGCCGCTGGCCTTGCTGGCGAACGTTTCGCGGTCAGAAATTCTGGCGCTCACACCGTTGTAGAAGGTGTTGGCGATCACGGATGTGAATATATGACAGGCGGCTGCGTTACTGTTCTGGGTAAAACCGGATTAAACTTTGGCGCAGGTATGACGGGTGGATTCGCTTACGTGCTCGACGAAGAAAATGTATTCGTTGATAGGTACAATCATGAACTCATCGACATTCATCGAGTAGCAAATGAAATAATGGAAGCGCATCGAAATCACCTTCGTGACGTAATCACAAATTACGTTAACGAAACTGATAGCGAATGGGGTCAACACATTCTTGATCGTTTTTCTGATTACGTAGGCAAGTTCTGGCTAGTTAAACCAAAAGCGGCAGAACTGGATTCCTTACTCGAAACTTTACGTAGTGCCGCGTAGCAATACGCGCATAACAGTACGGCATAACAGGTTATAGAATTATGGGAAATGATTTTCAATTTATTCAAGTTCACCGAATTGATCCAGAGAAGAAGTCGGCTGAAAGCCGACTTAAAAACTTCGACGAAATTTATGGACAATTCGACAAAGAAAACTCAATAGATCAGGCTGAGAGATGCTTGGCTTGCGGCAATCCATATTGCGAATGGAAGTGCCCAGTTCACAACTACATTCCAGATTGGTTAAAGCTCGTCTCAGAAAATAAAATTATTGAAGCGGCTGAGCTTTCACATAAAACCAATTCATTACCCGAAATTTGCGGTCGCGTTTGTCCGCAAGATCGCTTATGTGAAGGCGCATGTACCTTAAACGATGGCTTTGGCGCGGTAACCATTGGTTCCGTAGAAAAATACATTAGTGATCAAGCTTTTGCGCTAGGTTGGAAACCCGACCTATCAAACGTAACTGATACGGGTAAAAAAGTTGCAATAATTGGAGCCGGACCAGCTGGTTTAGGCTGCGCTGATATATTAATCCGTAATGGCGTCACACCGATTGTTTATGATAAATACCCGGAAATCGGCGGCCTGCTAACATTTGGCATTCCTGGATTTAAACTAGAAAAATCAGTCATCGAAAAACGTCGCGAAATTATGGAAGGCATGGGCGTTCAATTTATCTTGAACACCGAAATTGGCAAAGACATTACCTTCCAAGATTTACTTGATCAAAACGACGCTGTATTTCTTGGCATGGGAACTTACAAATATATGAAAGGTGGCTTTCCTGGTGAAGACTTACCCGGCGTACACGAAGCTTTGCCTTACCTGATTTCAAATACCAATGAAGTAATGAATTATAAAATTGAAAATGATGTCTTTGTTGATTTAAAAGATAAAAACGTCATTGTACTTGGTGGTGGTGATACCGCGATGGACTGCAATAGAACCGCTGTTAGACAAAACGCAAAAAATGTTGCGTGCGTCTACAGAAGGGATGAAGAAAACATGCCCGGTTCAAAACGTGAAGTTTTAAACGCCAAAGAAGAAGGCGTTAATTTTATGTTTAATCGCCAGCCGATTGAAATTGTCGGCAACGGAAAAGTTGAAGGACTTAAAGTTATCTCAACTCAACTGGGTGCACCAGATAAAAATGGAAGAAGCCGCCCTGAGCCAATAGCTGGATCAGAAGAAATTATTCCTGCTGATGCGGTGATCATTGCATTTGGTTTTCAACCAAGCCCATCTAACTGGTTTGCTGATTTTGATATAAAAACCGATGATTGGGATCGAGTAATAGCTCCTGAAAATGCAGAATACAAATTCCAGACAGGCAACCCAAAAGTTTTTGCCGGGGGTGATATGGTTCGCGGCTCCGACTTGGTTGTTACCGCTGTTTTTGAGGGCAGGCAAGCTGCAGAGGGAATTTTGGATTACCTCGAAGTACAATAGAAAGCACAATAGAAAGCACAATAAAAAGTACGATCGAAAGTACAATAACTATTAACGTGCGCCTTACGTAACATCCTGATTTGACGATTAGAATTGAGAGAGAGTAGAAATGACAGAATTAAAAAACGATAGCTTCCTTCGAGCACTTGCAAAAGAGCCGGTTGACTCAACACCCGTCTGGATGATGCGTCAAGCTGGCCGTTATTTACCAGAATACAAAGCAACTCGCGCCAAAGCAGGCAGCTTTATGGATTTATGTAAAAATGCTGATATGGCTTGCGAAGTCACACTTCAACCGCTTGAGCGTTACCCGTTAGATGCTGCGATTTTATTTTCTGACATTTTAACAATTCCTGATGCGATGGGACTGGGCTTAACATTTGAAACTGGTGAAGGCCCACGATTTTCAAATCCTGTACGTACAGAAGCTGACGTAAATAAATTATTTGTACCCGATCCTGAAGGTGAACTGCAATACGTGATGAACGCGGTTCGTACCATTCGTCGCGAGCTGAACGGCCGTGTTCCTTTAATCGGTTTTTCCGGTAGCCCATGGACATTAGCAACTTACATGGTAGAGGGCAGCGGCACTAAAGAATATGCACACGTTAAAGGCATGATGTTTGATCGTCCTGACTTGATGCATAAGTTACTTGATACCACTGCTCAATCAGTCACAAGTTACTTGAATGCTCAAATCAAAGCCGGTGCACAGACCGTTATGATTTTTGACACCTGGGGTGGCGTTCTTACTCCTAGAGATTACAAAGAGTTTTCATTACGCTACATGCAACAAATCATTGATGGATTGATTCGTGAAAACGACGGTCGCAAAGTACCCGTTATGCTTTTCACCAAAGGTGGCGGTCAGTGGCTTGAAGATATGGCGGCAACAGGTTGTGATGGTCTTGGAATTGACTGGACGCAGGATATTGGCGAAGCCAGAAAACGTGTCGGTGATAAAGTTGCACTGCAAGGTAATATGGACCCAAGCATTCTTTACGCATCACCAGAGCGTATTCGCGAAGAAGTAAAAACAATTCTTGCGACTTACGGTGAGGGTTCTGGACATATTTTCAATCTGGGTCACGGCATTCACCAGCACGTCAATCCTGAACATGCTGGCGCATTTATCGCGGCTGTTAAAGAGTTTAGTCCGCAATATCATAAATAAATGCACCATCAGTAAAACACATATTGAACAGTTATTACGGTTCATTAAAAACAACTGATGTAACAATAAAAAGGGCCGATACATTTGTTTCGGCCCTTTTTATATTCCGGCATAATCATTGATAATACATTCGTATAACCTTGGATTTATTATCATTAGATGAAAAAAGCTGCCTCCAAAATTATTAAGTTTTGCACTTTTATATGCATGTCCCTACTAGTTATTCCTTCTCAGGGAGTCGCCTCTGGCGCAAATAACAAACAATACGAAGTGGGTATATTCCCTCACCTGCAAAAAAACTATCAACCTGTGGTAGAAAATTTATCTAAAAGCATCGACCACAAAGTACATTTTAGCACCGACGAAAGCATCGAGAATTTCTACGAACACCTTAAAAAGGAATATTACGATATCGTCGTGGCTCAACCTTTCGAATACGTTATATTGTCAAAAAAATACGGCTACATACCATTAGCAACCAAAAAACAACCAATAAAAGCACTGATTGTTGCAAAAAAAGGCGGTGCAATTCAGAACATTCAAAACCTACTGGGTAGAAAATTATTACTTCCCCCTAATTCAACTGTCACCAGCTACCTTACCAAAAAGCACCTGCACAACTTCGGGTTTGATTTAAATCACGACATATCTATCAGGTACGAGCGAACTCACGTCTCATGCCTACAAAAATTACTGCTAGGGTTTGCTGATGCCTGCGCGACACGCCAGGCAACGTTAGATTTTTTCGAACGAAGAATGGAGATGAAATTTCAAGTCATCAGCCAAACCCCCGAAATCCCGGACATATTATTTGCAGCACACCCACGCGTCGATGCCGCTCATAGAAAAATACTCACAAAAGCACTGTTCCAATGGGGGGACACTAAGGAGGCTAAAAAGTTACTTTCGAACAAATCATTAACATCGTTCCGCCCGATTACCGATAAAAGGTACGATATTGTTCGTAAAATAAAAGCCGAAGTAGATGCATATTAATCGCACGCCAACTTTCATACCTAGATTTACAGCCAGGACTCGCACCTTTCGTCTTTTTCTACGATAATAGCCCTCAATTAGTCACATCGAAGAAAAAAACCGAGAATTCATGAAATTCCTCACATTAGCGGCAAAAACATCCAGTTCAATTATTGATCGCACCAATCAAGCTGTCGGAAAAACAATATCCTGGCTTGTTGTACTTATGGTACTTATCACTTTCAGCATTGTTGTCATGCGCTATTTATTTAACAGTGGTTCAATTCAGGCGCAAGAGTCAGTTATTTATATGCACGCTGTGGTGTTCATGCTTGCTGCTGCATCTACATTAAAACAAGACGGCCATGTTCGGGTCGATATTTTTTACGGGAAAATGTCACTTCGAAATAAAGCTATCGTAAACTTTCTAGGCAACCTGTTTTTGGTGATACCCGTCTGCACCTTTATTCTCTGGAGCAGTTGGGAGTACGTGTTTGATGCCTGGGAAATCAAGGAAACATCACGCGAGGCCGGTGGCCTGCCTGGAGTTTACCTTTTAAAAAGCGTCATCATTATTTTTACGGGCATGCTTATTCTGCAAGGCATAGCCGAAGCACTCAAAAGCCTGCTCATAATATTCTCCAAACCAGAAAACGCTACGTTTTCTGAAAGCAAAACAAACATCACGGATTAAAAATGGATTACCTGGCTTTTTATATGTTTGGGGCTGTATGCCTTGTTTTACTCGCGGGCTTCCCTGTGGCTTTCACTCTAGCCGGCACATCACTGGGCTTTGCTTGGCTGGGTTACTATCTGGAAGTTTTTGACGAAGCTTTTTTAATGGCCCTACCAAACCGTCTGTTCGGTTTAATGATGAATCAAACCCTGATTGCCGTTCCACTGTTCATATTTATGGGTGTTATGCTTGAAAAAGCCAAAGTCGCTGAAAACTTACTCGAGAGTATGGCCAGCCTATTCGGAAAACTCCCAGGTGGCCTTGGTATTTCAGTCACACTGGTCGGCATGTTACTGGCCGCAAGTACCGGTATTGTCGGCGCAACTGTTGTAACTATGGGCTTACTTGCACTGCCTTCAATGATCAAACGCGGTTATGACCCGAGTATATCCGCTGGAACAATATGCGCTTCAGGCACCCTTGGGCAAATTATTCCGCCTTCGATCGTGCTGGTTTTATTAGGTGACGTACTTTCATCTGCCTACCAACAGGCACAGTTAGACATGGGTATTTTTGCACCCGACACCATTTCTGTCGGCGATTTATTTGCTGGCGCATTAATCCCGGGATTGTTACTCGTTTCCCTTTATCTGATTTACCTTATTACTGTGGCGATAATAAAGCCTGATAGCATGCCCAGCTTACAAACAGATAATAACAATGACATTCCGAAGTTATCATTTAGTCAATTATTAAACGGTTTGCTTCCGCCATTGTTTCTCATCGTCGCCGTACTTGGCTCAATCATTGGCGGTATCGCAACCCCCACAGAAGCTGCATCTGTCGGCGCGATGGGCGCAATTTTGCTGGCTTTTAAACAAAAGCAATTAAACCTCCCCGTACTAAAAAGTGTAGCTCAGGACACAACACGCATAACAAGTATGGTGTTCATGATTCTCATTGGCGCGTCTATCTTTTCTCTAGTGTTTCGTGGATTCGAAGGGGACGAGCTGGTTAAAGAGCTATTATCTGATTTACCTGGCGGTGTTTTTGGCGCAATGCTTGTTGTAATGCTGGTCATGTTTTTGCTGGGTTTTGTGCTGGATTTTATCGAAATTACATTTGTTGTTGTGCCAATCGTCGGCCCAGTTTTGCTAGCAATGGGAGTAGACCCTGTATGGCTAGGTGTGATGATTGCGATAAACCTACAAACTTCTTTTTTAACACCTCCTTTTGGCTTCGCCCTGTTCTATTTACGAGGTGTAGCACCAAAAAGTATTACCACAATGCAGATTTATAAAGGTGTTTTACCGTTTATTTTGATTCAGCTTTTAGCGATGGCCGCTATCGCATACTGGCCGCAACTCGCCACCTGGCTACCAAATAAAATTTACCCGGATTAGATTAACTCTGTCACAAGTCACCAGCGCCACAAAAGAATAGCGCCACGTCTTACTATATTGATGTTTAGGCAAGCTCGAACAGCGAGACCAGACAACCAGCTCAGGCTGCTGATCTCGCTGTTAATTTACAAGCATTAGTAGTAAAAGTATCGAATATAGCCTTCAGGCTGGTTGCCCTCTAAAGCTCCCGCGCATTCAAATATGCACGTTCTGAAACATTACTCCATGCAATAGCCTGCTTACGAAACTGATGATAGGACTCATATACTTTAGCCGTCACAGGGTCTTTTGAAGCGACATCTGCAACCACCTCTTCCGACAAAGCCCTAAGATTTTCCAAAACATCATCCGGTAAACGTTTTACCTGCACCTTGTGTTTTGTTTTAAGTGTTTGAAGCGCACTTGCATTACGCGCTGTATATTCTGCTGTCAACTCGTCACTAGAAACACGACAAGCCTGAAGCACAATACTTTGTAAATCTTTTGGTAATTCTTCTAACGCTTTTTTGTTAATAGTACATTCCAGCGACGTGCCTGGCTCATGCCATCCTGGGTAATAATAATATTTCGCCGCCTTATAAAGACCGAATGCAAGGTCATTATAAGGACCAATCCATTCAGTGGCATCAATAGCGCCTGACTTAAGTGATGAATAAATTTCACCACCGGGGATATTCACCGGTGTGCCACCCGCTTTTTTCAGCACATCCCCACCCAAACCTGGAATACGCATTTTCAAACCTTTAAGGTCTGCCATGGAATTTATTTCTTTATTAAACCAACCCGCCATTTGCACACCCGAGTTGCCGGCTGCTGCAGGGACAAGACCAAACGGCGCATAAACTTCTTTCCACAAATCCATACCACCGCCATGATATAACCAGCCGTTCATTTCCTGGCCAGTTAAACCATAAGGCACACCTGCAAAAAACTGTGCGGCTGGTGATTTTCCTTTCCAGTAAAAAGAAGCAGCATGACCCATTTGTGCAGTTCCTGCCGAAACTGCATCAAACACTTCAAATGGCGGCACCAGTTCACCAGCACCATATACTTTGACCTGCATACGACCACCACTCATATCTTCGATGAGTTTCGCAAGAAAATTTGCACCAGTTCCTAAACCGGGAAAGTTTTTCGGCCAGGTTGTTACCATTTTCCATTTAATAGTTTTCTTAGCGTGTACTACTGGCGCAGAAACCAATGCGCCGCCTGTAATAAGAGACGTTGCGCCAATCGCTTTAATAAATTTACGACGATCCATATATAAAGTCCTTTTTATGCTCGAGCGTTAAGGTAAGCGCGCTCAGAAATGTCGTGCCATAATTCAACCTGATCCCTGAACTGAACAAATGATTCATATACTTTTTTCGACATTGCATCTTTTGATGCAATATCCGACACAACCTCATCCGACAATGTTTTTAGTTTTTTCAATACATCATCAGGTAGTTTTTTCAATTGCACATTATGCTTATTAACCAACGTATCAAGCGCAGTATTATTACGAGTAGTGTATTCAGCCAACATATCCTGATTGGCAACTCGACAAGCCTGTTTCACAATCACCTGCAAATCTGCTGGCAATGCAGCAAATGCTTTTTGATTAATGAAACACTCGAGCGTAGTACCTGGCTCATGCCAACCCGGATAATAATAATATTTAGCGACTTTATATAAACCAAATGCCAAATCATTATATGGGCCCACCCATTCAGTCGCGTCAATTGCGCCTGATTGCAATGACGTAAAAATTTCACCACCGGGTAAACTTACCGGTGTACCACCTGCCCTTTTTAATACTTCACCACCCAGGCCAGGGATACGCATTTTCAGCCCTTTTAAATCGGAAACCGTATTTATTTCACGGTTAAACCAGCCCGCCATTTGTACACCGGTATTGCCGGCCGCTGTTGGAATCAAACCAAACGGTTTATACGTTTCTTCCCACAACTGCATACCACCGCCATGATATAACCAGGCGTTCATTTCTTGTGCATTTAGACCGAATGGCACCGCTGAAAAGAATTGTGCCGCTTCACTTTTACCTTTCCAGTAATATGATGCACCATGGCCCATTTGAGCGGTACCCTGAGAAACAGCATCAAAAATTTCAAATGGCGGAACCAGTTCATTCGCACCATAAACTTTGACCTTCATCCGGCCGCCACTCATTTCATTAATCAAACGTGCTAAATTATTGGCACCGGTACCAAGCCCGGGGAAATTTTTCGGCCAGGTTGTCACCATTTTCCATTTTATTTTTCTTGCCGCCGATGCATCTTTAGCCACAACCATTGATGCGCTAGTGGCCAAAGCACCAACACTGATGGTTTTTATAAATTTTCTTCTATCCATAGTTTTACCCTAATGGTGATATACTTTTGCGAACGTAAAATAAATTCCATCCACTTTACCGATATTTGGTCATCCATTCAACGAGTGACGTGTTTATAATGAAAAATCTCGAATTAACAATATAGAATGACCGATACAAAATGAAAAATTCAAAATGAAATACAAAGACCTTCGCGATTTTATTGATCAGCTAGAAAAACAGGGCGAATTAAAACGCATTAAACGTGAAGTCGATCCTAATCTTGAAATTACCGAGATCAGTGATCGAACATTACGCGCCAAAGGGCCAGCGCTTTTATTTGAAAAAGTAAAAGGCTCACAATTCCCGTTACTCGCCAACTTGTTCGGCACACCAAAACGTGTGGCTATGGGCATGGGTGAAGATGATGTAGAGGCATTGCGCGAAATCGGAAAATTACTCGCTTACCTCAAAGAACCCGAGCCACCAAAAGGCCTGAAAGACGCATGGGAAAAAATCCCTGTCTTTAAACAAGTGCTCAATATGGGCCCGAAAGTTGTAAAAAATGCAGCTTGTCAGGACGTAGTTATTGAAGGCGCACAGGTAGATTTGGGTAAATTACCTATTCAAACTTGCTGGCCCGGCGACGCAGGCCCATTAATCACCTGGGCACTGGTTATTACCAAAGGCCCACATAAAGACAGACAGAACCTTGGCATTTATCGTCAGCAGGTAATCGCAAAAAATAAAGTCATCATGCGCTGGCTCACACATCGTGGTGGAGCGCTGGATTTTCGAGAATGGCAACAGGCACATCCAGGGCAACCTTTCCCTGTTTCGGTCGCGTTAGGCGCTGATCCCGCCACGATATTGGCAGCCGTCACTCCCATACCAGACGCTATATCAGAATATGCCTTTGCCGGCCTATTAAGGGGTTCCAAAACCGAACTTGTAAAGTGCAAAAGCAATGACCTGCAAGTGCCCGCAAGTGCAGAATTTGTGTTAGAAGGGTACATATACCCCGATGAAATGGCGCCAGAAGGCCCATTCGGCGATCACACCGGTTATTACAATGAGATGGACGAGTTCCCTGTTTTTACCATAGAGAAAATCACCCATCGAAAAAACCCGATATACCATTCCACTTATACTGGTCGTCCACCCGATGAGCCTGCCGTATTGGGAGTTGCGCTTAATGAGGTGTTTGTACCCATTTTACAAAAGCAATTCCCTGAAATTGTGGATTTCTATCTTCCGCCAGAGAGATCGGA
>Ga0224507_10000538_pt1 | contig 14830 bp, 31 predicted proteins | sample SF_Jan12_sed_USG_3_FD_170159 | JGI IMG/M metagenome (GOLD analysis project Ga0224507, IMG submission 170159) | Sediment microbial communities from San Francisco Bay, California, United States - SF_Jan12_sed_USGS_13 | ecosystem: Environmental > Aquatic > Marine > Sediment | place: USA... | reverse complement strand
ATTTAGCCTTTCTAGACATTTTGTTCTTCGTTTAGTTTGCTGTACTCGCTATCGCGCGGCACGTGCAGTATTATCCCGCGCTCACTAGCCCATTCCGAATGTTTTTGCATAGCTAGAAATCTTTCACCCTTTGTCGCGGCCCTGCGACCATCTCTGCCTGATTTCGACCAGCTTAATCTAGTGCCTTCTTTATCTAATCCTAGCCATAATGAGGTGAAATATTCGTGGCAGTCATCAGTGTTAAATTCACGCTCTCCGTAAGTCTCTCCGTTCGGCTTAATCACTAATGGCATCTTTGCTCCATTCGATACTAGATACTTTGTCGTTGGAGTCATCCAGCTACGCCATAATTTAGCCATCCCCCATTTTCCGATATTCGCGCTTTCTGTTTTTGCGAGCAATACCGGATTAGTTTTTAGCTCCTCCAATATTTCGTAGAATACGTCGTTTATTGTGGCTTGAGTGATTATGTGGTCTGTCACTCTATGACGCCATCAACAATATACTGCGCGCCGCAGTCGCCATCCCGCCCCCAGCCAATAGATCCAATCTCTTTTAATGCGCCCTCCAGCTCCTCGATTCTTTTCGCCGCTTCTATCATTATTGGGGACGGTAACACCATACCATCTGGAGCTGGTCCGCCAAATTCGCGCCATCCAAATTCAGGATCTCCGTTTACAATTGGGCCAACTGGATATTTGCATTTTAATCTATGTATTAGGTTGTTGCATGTATCACTTATCATTGCTCGTTATCCTGCTGATTGATGCTTGTGCCAGACTGAATTAGTCGGGTACTTTTACGAAAGATTGTCGTAGTTAAACACGAGAGTTTTTCGTCCACTTAATGTTAGATATCTATGTTCAGTTTTTTAAATGTGATTGTTCGCATATCCTGAAGGTGTTTTTCCTGCGCTGCAAAACTTCCAGCAGAACCTGTGCCCTCGGTCGGGCGTAACCCACATTGCCATAATTCATCCATAAATTGTTGAGCGGTTTGAATGTCAATTTTCATAAACGGCTCAACACACATAGCTTCATTCTCTGGAGTTTTAAATAAAAGAGGCTCAGCTATTGCCGAACCGTTGCCTACCGTAATCTGCCTAGCAAAAAGTGATATACCGGCTTGCCAGTCATCGCGTCTTGCCATTACTTCCATCGGTAATCTATCACCGTTTGCCATAATTCAACTCCTTATGTAACCCTGCAATCTAACAATTAAATAAAATGGGACTTCAGAAAGCGCGGTTTGCTTAGCGAGTCCGTGGTTTTCCCTTTATTTAAAAACGTTATACCTCATTACCCCAAGCGACCCAGCCAGCGCGCAACTTCCTAGAAAACAATTCTAATCTGGGGCCGGGTGTTTGCTCATCTACCAGCGAATAAAACTCTTCTGGCTTCTGACTGTGCCTTAGTCTCGGTGCAAATATCGCAGTTGGAGCCGCTGACCCTTGCAGTCTCATACTCCCCCTCACGCAAAACAGAACATGCTCTGTAGCACCTCGATAGTAGTACCCCATCTTCATGGAGGGTTGTCCGTCTGCCTTTCGCGTCTTTGTCCATGTGATTATTGTCTTTGGCTCAAAACCCCACGCCCTTGCTAATGGGTATGCCTGCTCCATGAACCCATTGGTAACCCATAGGTATAGGTGGGCGTTGTCAGCAGCTAAACCCTCCACAGGCATCGCTTTTAATTCATCCATGCTCATTGCCCCATAGCGCGCAACGCTGCCAGCGCCGTGTTTTGATTCACCTTCATCACGGTTCGGTCTATGCTTTAGCGTCTTGCCAATCTGCCCCGGTGTTTTATAGTCCCACGGCGGATCGGCTACTATGCACTGATAACCCGCAGGTATAACAACACCATCAAGCCGATCCGCTGCATCGGCGCTTGTTTTAATATCGTCGGTTTCGTTACTCATCATAGTCTCCAGTGGTTTCAATTCGCGGCCAGCTTATGGCAGCATTATATTGCGTCTAGCACCTTTTTCGAAAGCTTTTTTCCAACAGCGGCAAAATCCATCTGATCATACAGATCACCGTTTTCAAATGCATTCTCTATGATCTGATTGAAAGACGAAACAAGGTCAAGCTTTTTCGCTTTCGAAAACTGCATTTGCTCAATCCCGTCAAGAATCTTGGTTGTTAGCGCTGCACCTATTTCTTTTTTCTGCTCGGCAGTCAAAAAATCTGATGCGTTAATGTTCATATCCATTTGTTGCTCCTTTTATCAGCTTGCAATATAACAAAGCAAATCAAGCGGACTGGCCTACAGCGGTGCTTTTTTGCTTTGTCGTTTAGTTAAAATTCATCTCACTTGGCTGGTTCAAAGTTGGCCAGCCTCTTATTTGCGACGTTATGTGTCTACCGTGAATGTCAGTCCTAACTTTTCAGCATCACCTTTATTGTCAATATATAGGCCACAAGAGCAAGTAAATCGCTCACTCCCAGTTATGTGAGTTCCTGCAATTCCGTGGGCAGTATCGTGCTCATGTTTCATATCGTTACTTTTACAGTTAGGACAAATCATTATCAATCTCAACCTGTAGTGATTTCTCGCCTTGAGCAATCAGTTCTTTTTTATGCTCGGCGTTACGTGCTGGTATCGCTACAAAGTCTATCCCAGCATTCTTAAATTGCTCAACAACATCTAAGTTCTTCCGCATCTCTACGGGGTTACATCGTTCCATAACTACCTCCTGAGTTACACATAACAAGGCAAAATCAGCAGACGGTCAACGCGCTGTGCCTTGTTTGTCTATGTCGTGCCGCTACTGTTTTGCGACGTTATAAGTCAGTTGTAATCTTAAAGTGAAACGGTTTGTCGGGCATCTTATGCTCACGTATTTGCCTATCCTTCTCGCAGATATCCTCAAGAATCAGAAGGCGAGCGAAAGTCTCTAGGTCTTTGTAATAACGCTTCCCGCTAGTAGCACCTTTGCCACTAACAATGTAGCCGTTATCAATCCGTTCAATCGTTACATCTAGTTCCATGCCTATTCTCCAAAAGACTTATAACAAGCGCATCAAGCAAACCCGCTACCGCAGCGTTGTTTTCTTGCTCTTCGTGTTCGTTTAAGTCTGTCATTGTTTTATAGTCCTGTGGTCGTTTCACGCGGGTGGCTTATGCTTAACGTTATGTGTTTTTGGAATGTCCATTATTATATACTGATAGCGGATATTTGCGTTTACGTCTATATACCATCATATCTAATAAAGTTTTTCAAATCGAAAACCCTTATACTTCTCGATATTACAAATTATTTATGTCGCAAAGCTCTAAAACGCAAACCCCTGATTAAAAATGTTATATGGAAGAAAGCGCATCAGCTAAGTTCCCAAGTATTTTGTGTACTTGCTTCTGATCTTTCTTTGATTCATTTGCATATTCAAAATAATCATCGACATCATTGACCGCTTTCTGATACATGGCAAGCTTGTTAGTTGCTGCCCTTAATGCCGACTCTAACTCATCCCGCGTCAAACATCTTTTATATTTGTTGCAGGCGTATATCTTGTTACCATCAGCATCAAAGTGAGCATATCGCTCAGGTCTTCCGCACCCACATAACAATGAAATTTCAGATTGACCAGCTACCGCAGTGCTTGCGTCAATCTCTTGGGTTTCGTCTCGCTGTGTCATGTCTTTTATTCCTCTGGTTTCAATCCGCTGACAACTGAATTTCGGCATTATATTGCATCAAACACCGTCACAACCTGCACCCGCCCGAAATACGTTTTAGGTTGCCAAACATAAACATCGCTGATTGCAAATTTCTCTTGTGCCTTTTTATAAAGACCTTTAGGTGTTGCTGGTATGAACCAGTGTTGGAAAATTATTCTCTTACTTGCCACTCGACTTAACTCCGTCAGTAAATCATGGTTCCACTGGAATTTACCATTATACGGTGGGTCGCAAAGCACAGTTTCAAATCCGTTACTTTTCACGTGTTCAATCATATTTGCAGCATCACAAACAATGTCAGGCTCGTTTTCAATATCAGCATCTAATCTCACATCGCCCAACATGCTCTTACCGCAACAAACGTGCAATGTTTGCCCTATAAACAAGCCTTGTAATACTTCTTCTATACTGTCACCCCAAAGACGCTTTTTTACTGTATACAAATGTGAAGTTCCAGCAAGTGGCACACTTCCGTTTGTCTTATCTATTGCTGGTTGGTTTTTATATGTTACGTTCGCCATTCATCATCTCCTAAAAATGCAATATACCAAATACATCAAGCGGGTGCCAAAAGCGCACCGCTTATGCACGACCGTTATGTTTCACTATGCCTTGCAGCGAATTAAACCATTGCGCCCACATTGGCTCTAGTGGTATCACGCTATCCCACTTACAAGCTGTTGTACCGTAGGGCGGATCAGCCAATATCATATCAACTGACCCGCTCTCAATCTCTTCCATACGCTCAAGGCAGTCACCTTGCATTAGTCTTATTGTCATGTGTCCATCTTCTTCGTAAGTGCGGCCTAACAAGCGCATAAAGCAAACCCGCTACCGCAGCGTTGTTTTCTTGCTCTTCGTGTTCGTTTAAGTCTGTCATTGTTTTATAGTCCTGTGGTCGTTTCACGCGGGTGGCTTATGCTTAACGTTATATGCTCTTCAATCGCTCAATTTCAGCTACAAGAATTTCTAGATCATGCCTAGCATTAGCCATAAGTTCTAAATCTGGCCAGCTAACCCGCATCCATTCAGAGCATCCCATAACTTCAGCTCTATCGGGACCAAGAATGCAGTCATCTTCTGCCTTCGTGAAATATGGCTCATTCTTACTCATGGTTGGTTCATACACCTTTGCCCCGCCTTTCTCGGCAGTCCAAGGGCCATGTGTAGCAGCCGACAATCGACCTTTAATTTGCGCATATAACAAAGCAAAATCAGTGCGACCGGCTACCGCGTCGTTTTCTTCAGCTTCATGGGTCCCATCTGTCATTTTCTTAGCTCCAATTTATTTAGTTTCGTTCCCGCCGCCTGTTTTGCGACGTTATAACGCAAGCGCGTCTATATGTTTTTGCAGTTCCTCAGACTCATCTCTAATTACGTCAAGGGCAATTGCATCACCGTCATACTCTTTCCACTCTTCTGGGTTCTTTTTCCCCATGGCAGCCATAGCAGGGAAGGGTGCCTTGCCTACATATCGCGTCTCTTTGTGCCTGCTGTCATGAACAATCAACGAGTCAGCAGTATCAATTGCAGTATCTAAATTTTTCTTTATTGACGTTAAAAGTAAGGATAGCTGTTCATTTGTCATAGTAATCTCCAGAATTTGCGTTATAACAAGCGCAATCAACTGGGACATACCGCCGCAGCGTTCATCATGCTTGTTTAGTTTTGTGTTAAATCAGTTTTCGTTTAACGCCATCATTGGCGCTATGCCCGTTATTGCGGTCGTTAGCTGTATGCAGTTTGAACAACTTCACCCGTTGTCCAGACCTTCCGCCCATAGACGGTCTCAGTCACGGCCAAAAGCGCCGCTGCTTATCGCAAGCGGTTATACCGCTTGATAATCCCTGATCTTTTCTGCGGTCTCTTCACTTAACCCGAATCCAATACACGTCATTGGGTCGTTGTTCATTTCTTCGAGAAATTGCGGCAACTCATCAGGTATATTCTCACAGTTCCAAAACCACCACTGGTCGGCAATGCTTTGAGGTGTTGCGTGCTGGTACGTAATCCCAAGCTCTTTCATTACCGCCTGAGGATGCCCTTGTGTTACTCCGCTGTATGGTGCCCATAAACAGTCAAATCTTAAATGCATAGCTAATATCCTAGTAAAGCCGTATAACAATCACATAGAAACGACCGCGATATTGCAGCGTTTCTCTCTAAATTAGTGGGCGGCGCATCATGTTGCCCGTTAGTTTGCGCTATCCGCGCATAAAGTCATGCCGTATTCATCATTCCCCACCTTTTCAAGTGAAGGGGATTTAAGAATAAGCTCATTATCTTTAAAAGGCTTATAGTTTACTTGGTGGTGCCATCTGCCGAACTTTCGCACCACCTTAACAACATCTGGGTGCTGTCGCCTTAACGACTCTGCGAACTCTCTTCTGTCATCAGTGTCTCCGTAAACTTCTTCTGTATTTCCGCCCTTCATTCTCATAGTTGTAACTTTCCCGCACAGGAACGCATTAAATAGAATGGTGCATTTCCCGCTTTTTAAAACCCTTAGAGATAAATCCGTGTCTTCGTTAAACCTTCCGCGCCACCGAAAACTCATCTTATTATTTATCAAAATACAAGAGTAAACCCTAGTATTTGCGTAAAACGGTGGCACAGCGTCCGTTGCCTTGCAGAATGAATAATAATTAAACCCTGAGATATCAACATTCTCAAACCTGTCGGTAAAATCCTCAGCAGCTCTAAATATAGCTGATGTTCTAGCTGATGGTTTCTTATTCCTGTTCAACCTATTAAAGTCCTCTATATTATCGTCAAGAACCCAATGTTTTTTATGTCCACATTCTATCGAATGCTCCCACACGAAATTCCTAACAGGTATTGACCCTTGCCCCAAATTACTAAAAGGCGTAACAATCAGCCTATCACCACCAATCGTTTTTTTATAAGCGTCATACTCTTGCGGCTCCACAACAACAACATGCTTCACGCCCATCCTGTCTAGTGACCGAGAAGTGATACACCTATCCGGTCGCCCTTTGGATATAACGTAAACTGGGTATCTACTGCTCATCTTTATACACCATTTTAACCCCCGCGCTTCTGTGCGGTTTAAATGGATGCCAAGAGCTTTTAGTTTTGCTTGTCAGTTTTTGGCCTATAAGCTCCGCGAACTCTTGCAAGTCATCCTCATTCTCAAATCTAAATATTATCTTTGAATATGGCTCTTTTTTTTCCTGCACAAACTCCGGCATTCCATCCCAAATTTCCAGTGAATCTTCTTTTTTCATATCTACTCCAAATTAATAAACTAACAAGGCGTTGCAGTCGGACATGCGCAAAGAGCCGCGCCTACCGATGAACTGGGCTGTTAATCAATCTCAGCAACAACCATCACGCAGCCCTCAAAATCAATCGGAGTCCCTGCGTGCGGGCACTCGACAACAGCCGACGGCACGGACTTGGTTTCTGGCTCTTTCTCAGTACAGCTCAACGCAGACAGCATTACTATTACCGCAATCGCAATTGCCGCGATCTTTAAAGGCTCCTTGCTTATGTCGTTAGTTTTCATTTAGTGGAAATCCATTTGCGAATTTGTAAAATATGAATGACATTGAGATGCATCCGATTATTGTAAATATGCCAAACCATTCTAGTGCCGTTATTCCGTCGCTGCACATTTTTAGCTACCTTGTTTTGATTTAAAGCTATTCTGGTTGTAGGGTTATTAGCCCCACTATCCGCCAATGTGAAGCCTTAGTCATTATTTTAATTTTTCTAAATCTGCCTTTAATTCTTCGTTTATCTTATCATTTACTCGAACCCACTCATTTTCCATCACCTTTATTTTTTAAATATTTAGCCCACTTTTCATCGGCCCATTTTCTAAGCATCTCGGTCATCGTCCTGTTTTCGCTTTTAGCCATCGTTCGGATCTTGTCTTTGTACGACTTTCCGATTGTTGTGTTTATGATATCTTCGCGCTTTGGTTTGCTCATTTATTGTCTCGGTGATTGCTTGTTAATGTCTATGAGCTAATAGTATCAGACTGAGTGAATAAAACAACATTTTAACGATATTTAATTTGTTAGTTTCTTTCTCGCTTTACTTCTCCTTTGTTATCTCTCTAGCTGCGGCTAGTGCTGTTTTACCCGACCATGGCTCTACTTGCTTAGTATTCAAACTTCCCACTTCCTGCAGTATGCCAATTCTCTTTTTCGGACAATCCTTCTGGGTGATCCTCAAATCTCATTTGATCCAATCTTGATCTTAGTGCAACTGTCCCTGTCTCTCCGTCACGCTGCTTGGCTATTATCATTTCAGCCAGTCCTTTGTCTGGCGAATCATGATTGTAGTACTCGTCACGGTACATAAAGGCCACTATATCTGCATCCTGCTCAATCGCTCCAGATCCTCGCAAGTCGCTTAGTATTGGCCTTTTGTCTGGCCGCTGCTCGACCGATCTACTCAACTGAGACAAACATATAACAGGGCACTTTGCATCCTTTGCCATGGCCTTAAGCCCCCTTGAGATAGATGTTAGCGCCTGAACCTCTTGCGCGTCTCCGTAATCCATAAGCTGCAGGTAGTCGATAATGATTAGAGATATATTGCCCTTTCTCATTGCTCTTCGTGTCTTCGATCTCATTTCGTTTACGGACATTCCTGCAGAATCGTCGATTAATATGTTTGCATTAATCAATGCTGCAGATGCAGGGGTGAATTTATTCCACTCTGCCTCGCTGAGCATTCCAGATTTCATATTGCTATGACTGATTCGACCTGTGCTAGATATTGATCTTTCGGTTATTTTTCTATCCGGCATTTCCAGCGAATAAATCAGAACAGCGCCGTCTTTCCCATTTGGCCCTAGCGCCACGTTTTCGCCGATATTCATTGCTATCGTTGTTTTGCCCATGGATGGTCTTCCGGCGATAATGAATAAATCCGCCTCCTGCAGTCCGCCGGTCATCTTGTCCAATTGATCTATGCCGGTAGATAGGCCAATTATTGAGCCATCCATACTGCAGCGCCTATCCATCTCGACCACAACATCCTTCATAATTTCTTTTGTTGTCCGCAGGCCGGTAGTCACGTTTTTATCCGCCAAACTCATAACCATATCTTGAGCAGCATTAATTTTATCTGCAGTTGACTGGCCGGAATCAGCCATGGCGATGATATCTTGGCCAGCCTTGAGTAATTTCATTTCGATTGAATTTTTCTTAACCAATCCAGCGTAATGCTTAATATTTGCGCCACCACTGGAGTTTTTAGCCATAGTGCCTATTTCTGACAAATGATCTCGGCCAGTTTTGTTTTCGTATGCTGTACTCAAAGTAACCACGTCTACATTTTCGCTATCTTCGAGCATTAGCGAAATAAGCTCAAACAGCTCAAAATTAAAATGACCAGAAAAATCAGCAGGACATATTATGTCAGAAACATCATCATACAAATCTGAGTTTCGTATCACCGCCCCGATAATGCTTTGCTCGACGTAAATTATATTTCTAATCATTATGGTAGTTTCCCTCTATAACTTTAATGAAATTTGATTCTGTAATTAACCATTCTAGCGTCGGGGTGAATGGCCTATCTCCGCCAGCCCTGCCGGTTAAAAATAAAGATGTTTTTATACGGTTGAAATACCTTTCCCAGAACTCAAGAGACTGGTGTTTTGTTGACTCTCTCCATCTTGCTCTTAAAATCTTTTTACGCTTGTCATTCCATATTTTGATTTTTGGTAACATTGGTAGTATTTCGTGATAAAGTTTTTTAATTTCTTCCTGTGGACAGTCGGCAGGAGCTGAAGCGACTAAGTCTTTTTCTTTATTATTGGTTATTGGTTGTTGGTTATTGGTTATTGGTTGTTGGTTAGCATTGCCTTCGGTATGCGTTCGCATTGCGTCTGCATTCGATTCACTTACTTTCTTCTTGCCCCACCGTGCGTTTGCTGATTCTTTGGCCTTTTTGGACTTGCTGTGATACCTTTCAATCTCTCTGTCACATCGGCTGTGGATATAACCATTATCTGTTTTTATAAAAAAGTCAGATAAAACATTTTTAATTGCTTGGATTTCATCGTTTGTACGGGCGCAATGCGTTCGCATAAGTTTCGCTTCGTCTAGAGTTAAAGGCTCTTCATCCAAATAATACTGATCAATTAATCGAGTATACGCGCCATGCTCAACCATGGTTAAGTGGGTTGTATCTTTTCGGTAATCCGCTATGTTTTTTTGATAGTAGTGCATTACAGCCCGTACTCCATTCGCTTTATTTGCTCTTGGCTTCGCTCAAACATTAGTCGGGTGAATAAATACAAATAAATGCGTTTCGCCCTACTGGATTTTGCGGATATTATTTTCTCTAGGTATTTGCTGATCAGTTCTTCGCGCTGGGGATCGGTCATATCAAAACCCTATAGCGAAACATCCGAGCGCAAGAATCACCAAGCGCCACAAAATTTACCAAACACGGAAGGCTTATTTTGCTGGATGTTTCGCTGTAAAATTCTGAATTCACTTTTGGCCCCGTGTTGTTTGTTGGTCGAGTTGATTAATCTCGATATATGACAAACTTATCTTATAGTTTATACAGCGTCAAACAATATTCCACATTAATTTCATGCAAAGAAAAACCGCCAGAATTGCGTCACGGCGGCTTGTTGAGAGGGAAGATGATGGCCTGTTAAGTTATTCGTGCGCTGTCTTCGCAAGTCAGCAACAGCACATATCTCTTGCCGTTTCTTCTACTTTCCTTATTTAGTAAGCGCTTATTTTTTTTGCCGGTATTTAGAGGGCCGCAGCAAGGGCATTTAATGCCGCCAATCCCGATATGCTTGCTCTTTTTGTGCTCGTTCATTTGCTTTCCTTTAGTTAATTAGTTTGGAATCAGGATGGCCTCTTCATTGATGTAGCCCTCTCTTTATTTTAATAATTTCCCTATACACCATTCTTGCCTCCTCGATGGTTCTTAATCCAGCAGTGTGATACCCAAAACCAACGGCGTCGGAGATCATACTGTAAAGCTTTTTGCGGGGTATTTCTTTATTCTGCCATATTGGGTCTAGTATCGCGTGAATATGCTTTCTAGCTCACTTAATTTCGTCGCTAGGTATGCATCCTAGTGGCTGAGTTCGATTCTTTGTTTTATGATGACATCCTACGTGATTACCGCATGTGTCGCATTTCCAAAACGGAAGGCTTTTTAGGTCCTGCCTGTGGGGGTATATTTCGCACCCATCGGTTAGCCTTGCGTTAACTTTTTCGGAGCACTCGCAGCAATGTATATGTCTTGTTTCGCTCATTTCCCGCACCTCCCTTTTGTATTAATTCAATAAACCATAAACCGGCATTAGCGACAATTCAATGCGGTCGGCCTGATCTCTTAATATCATTGCAGTATCACGCTTAAACGCATCACTAGCTTTATCTGAAAACGCTATAGCATCAATCACTGATACTAGTGATAATACGCATGATGAGCTATTTTCACCGTTTAGTGTTTTTAGTATTTTAGCTGCTCGGTCGTTTATGTCTGCCTGGTTATCGTTTCTGAGCGTCATTACCATCTTCTTGCTGGCCCTGTGGCTGTGTCAATATGTATGAAAGTTTTATACAAGCCAAACCCATACCGGTCTGGATATTTTACACATAGCCAGTCATAAGCTAATTTGGGATTTTTTAAGGGTAAATCCATGGCCCTAGCTTTGACATGCTGCGAAGTGTCAGATGATCCGATATTGCGGTTATGTATAAGACAGCGAGCACCGCTTGACGGGGTGATTGGATAGCCAACAAAGTCACGCACCTCGTCTGCAATTTTAAGCGTCTCAGCGTCCATACTGTCAAACCCGCAGCCACACTTACATGCGATTTCTGAGCGCGTAAAATGCTTACTTATCTTTTCATTAGTCATTATTTATATCCTGTATTTTTCTTGCTCAACTTCCGCTAAACTTGAAAACCCCTCAAACATTTCATAAAACTTTTTGCCAGCTCTTGATCTCGGCTCCAAGTCTTTTTTCAGGGGCCACGGGCCGAATGGTTTTCTTCGGTCGTATTCAAACAGCCATCCGTTGAACTCGTATATTATTTGATATGTAATGTGTATTATTTCCATTACCCACCTTTATTTGTTAATATTAATAAACCCAATTACAAGCTGGAAATTATGCTGTTTTTTGAACTGTTTTAGCGTGTATGCAGTTGTAACTGACATTTTCATCTATTACGCATGTCTTTGATAAGTTATTATCAGCATCACATCCATGGCGATCCGGCGCACCTTGATATGACTTACTTAGTCTTAATTCTAGCTCGCTTATTCTGGCTTGTAGTTTTTCGACTAACTCCCATGTGTACTCACAGCCCTTGCTAAAACTAATATTCGGCGTTTCAGGGATTAAATCTGGGGGAGTGTTAGAGTGCCATTTATTCCATGACTCTTTTTTTGACTTGTCGCAAGCTTTTTGGTTTTCAATGTTCATTTTTTATCTCCTTATCCATCAATCCAATCGTCGCATCTTTTGCAATAGTTCGTTTGCTAATTACATCTGTTGATTTCACTATCTACACATCTGTTAAAATTAACCAGTAAAAACAGCGTGATAGCCGACCACGATCATCGTCGCAACTACATATCATCATTGCGATTTCGTCTTTCTTGTGTTGATTGCTTGTCTTTTTTCTTGCCGTCACTCCACGCCCTCATTCTTCAGATAGTCAATATAACCCTGCGCTGTGTTTATTTCTTCCATATCCGCATCAATTATTTCAACATTAAATTCAGATTCGATTAACATGCAGATTTCCATATTGTCCAGTTCGTCGCCTTTGAGATCGGTGATAAAATTATCATCGACGTTTATATCGTAATGGACAAGAAAATGCGTCCCGACTATTTCTAGTACTTTTTCTTCGATGCTCATTTAGCTATTCCTTCATAAATATTTCCTACTACACTCTCAATATCTTCGATCACATCTTGGCAGTCATCGCCATCGCAGAACGACCAACATCCGCATACATCAAACTTAATTTCAACGTTCCCTTTGCCCGCAATATAAATAATATCTCCCTCATATATATCATTGCCATCAATATCTTTAATGTCCGTGTTTTGCATAAAATCCAAGCCCGCAAAGCCAAACGTATGCGTAGTTCCTTCGGCGCTCTCACAGTACGCAACACTAGACTTAAAGCATAATTTATACACTCGATACATCTTTTTGTGATGTATATTCCATGCTCTATATGTGCCTATGTTTAATTCTCTCATTTATCTATTCCCTCATTAGTAAAAGACAAATTAAATACTCGTACGCTACAAACAGTAAATCGGTTGTGGCTGTGTTTGCTAAAAGTACGTGTAGTTGTACGTGTATCGTCATTGTTATTATTAGTAGTGCGTACCATGTTATTTGCCAGTAGTTATTTTTCTGTGTGTTTGCTAGCATTGCCATTGCTTACTTTCCTTTACCTACACGCCTTGCGCGGTTATTCCTAATGCCTCAAACAGCGGATTAATGCCTTTGTCTATGCCGATCCAGCTGTTAAAAGACGTGTAATTTTCTGCATCATCTTTCATCTCTACCCCAGTCCAATCGTTATCCAATGTAATGACCACTTTATCCTTATTGGCTATCACTAATGCCCATCTTTCTTTATCTGTTTCTGCTGCTTTTATTTGTTCGATAATATCCATGACTATGTTTCCTTTGTTTTAATTTACCACGGCGCTACTGTTGGCTTTTCGCCAGCTTTAGCTCTGCTTATATCTGACTCTTTGCTTACTTTAATCATGCGTCACCTTGTCGCCAGACTCCGAAATAACTACGCACCCACACGCAATGCAGCATTCTTTATGATGAAACCAATACCAGTAATCTCCCCCTGATCTTTGCGCCGATGCTATTAGTTTTAGCTTGGTTTTTTTGTGCTCGCATAGCATTAGATAAGTCATCATTTGCCGCTCTCAATATTATGCTTAGTCACTGCGAACACGTCAGCGCAATAACTTTTAACTCTATCTTTATCTTTAGAGTATGCCTTGATTTCGATGTACTCAATTCCGTTGGCTTTCGCCCTTGCTTTTTTCTTTGCGTTAATCTGTACCTGGTTTAATTTTTCTGGCGGATCTTGACGGATTGCGTCGGCGTATCTTTTTTGAGCGCTTGCAATTTTATCAGCGCCTTTGCCGGACAGAGCAAAGATAAACCCGATAAACTCGTGATCCGAATTAACATAGTAGTATTCTTTTAATTGCTCGTATTTTGCCATTTTAATTCCTTTGCACATCAATAATACTATTATAGACTGTTAATTAATAATTTATCAAGTAATACTATAATTAGTACTATACGGTTGACATTATTCGTGTCTTGATCATATAATACTGTTATCACAGGGAGTAAATACAATGCTAGATCATAACGATTATGTTAATGAGTTTTACAATAATAGAGTAGGCGATACAGAGCGAGTAAGCGACGAAATTTTGACTATGTATCTTGATGATGATCTAGTTAGGCTTATCGCTGATAAATTTAACGATCCCAGCATTGATGCAAAGTATGAGATTGGCGATGCTGTGAGTAAGTTTATTGAGTCACGATTAAAAGATGACGCCGAAGATTACGCGAGAGATCAAATGTTCAATAATAGAATTAGGCCAATGTTGTAATAAAAACAATAAAAAAGTAAAGGTTTGATTTATCGTGTCGCTAAATAAGCATCATTAACAGAGGGAATAAAAAATGAAGATCGGCGACGAATACATATTGAGGAATTACACTAATGAGAGCCCATTTAAATCTTGCGTAATAATCCAAGATTTTTCAGCGAATATGGTTTACTACAGAATGCGAGAAGGGAAATATTATTTTGACACATCGGAGCCAAAAGCTTTATTTCTGAAAAGACACGAACCCAATATGCCGACAATTTGGAGTCGGATAATTGATAAATCTGAATATATTAACGAACTGGAGGCGGTATAAAATGAGCAATGATCCAGATTACACTCATTACGATAAAATGATGGACAAGAAATATGCCGACCGTGAGCGAGCAGAAAGCGAAATAGACAGCGTATCAATCAGTGATTTAAGCTGGCCGGATAAGCTCGAAGCATTGACCGAGTGCAGCATGGAAGAGTCGGACGCACTAAATGAAGTGATTAATGG
>Ga0224507_10000537_pt1 | contig 14846 bp, 16 predicted proteins | sample SF_Jan12_sed_USG_3_FD_170159 | JGI IMG/M metagenome (GOLD analysis project Ga0224507, IMG submission 170159) | Sediment microbial communities from San Francisco Bay, California, United States - SF_Jan12_sed_USGS_13 | ecosystem: Environmental > Aquatic > Marine > Sediment | place: USA... | reverse complement strand
GACAATCGAACGATAATTGATACCAAGGGGTCGGAAAACCTGGAACAGAGAATGCGTGATATATTTTCATATAAGAATAAATTATTACGTATCGAACATAAAAACGACAGTGCCGGATTCCATCTCAGTGGATACCTCCTACAACCAGAGCATGCTACTACATCCCGTACCCGTACTCTACGCACCTTGGTCAACAGTCGCCCCGTGCGGGACAGAACTATCAGCTATGGGGTAAGCGAGGGATTGCGCTCCTTTCTTATGAAAGGACAACAGCCCGCAGGAGCTCTGTTACTTGAGTTACCTTCAGACAAGCTCGACGTTAACGTTCATCCAGCCAAACGGGAAATTAAGTTCCAAGACCCAAAAGCAGTGGGACGCTTCATCACCGAGGCTGTCAGCCTTGCCATGCAAAAATTTCAAGATAATATGCGGACTGAAATTTTCACTCCTTCACCAGAGAAGCAAGAAACTAAGCTCAATATATCACCTCCCACCCCTGCACCCAAGCCCAGGCCCGAGCCCACACTTTCTCCCACTCGTCCGAACCCTCCGCAGCCAACTTCTATTTTTTCACAAAAAAAAACTGCTTCGGCCACTAGTAAAGATGATAAAATAACCGTTTATTCTTCCACGCCCCCAGAGACCACCGCCACAGAGTTAACAAAAGAACCCGAACTCAAAAGCGGATTACATTACTTGGGCCAACTCTTCGATCTCTATATTCTCTGCCAACAGGAAGATCAACTGGTGCTCATCGATCAACATGCGGCCCATGAGAGAATTTTATATCAACGGTTACGTAGCACTTTTCTTAACCGCGCCATCCCTGCCCAAACATTGTTATTCTCCCAAACCGCCGAGCTTAGCCATGAGCAAAGTGATAGTTTGGAACAACAACGTGATAGAGTAAAAGCCCTGGGATTGCACGTGGAGCATTTTGGTGGTACCACCTGGGTAATTAAAGCGGTACCGGCCCCCCTTACAGGAATTGACCCCCTCGATATTCTACAGGAAGTTATCGATAGCTTGCAAACAGCAAGCCCGATAGCCTCCCAGGAAACCCTCCCCGCTTCCATTGATACCCTGCTAGCTTCATTGGCCTGCAAAGCTGCGATCAAATCTGGACGAAAAATGGAAAAAAAAGAAATTATCGAACTACTGGAACAAATGCGTTCAACCGATTTTTTTTCCCATTGTCCCCATGGCAGACCAGTACTAAAAATCGTGAAGAAAAAAGAAATAGAGAAATGGTTTCGGAGAATATAGTATTCTATAGTTACAATATGATATAATCTTCATCACTATCAGGAATTTTTTCCAAAAAGCGCTTAATCGTCCCTGGAGCCCAACCGGTTACAACTATGACACTTCCAGCTGGTTTTTACGAAACAATACTACGTAGCCTCCCCATAGCAGTTATTGTTATTGATCGAAACTTTCAAATCATTGAATTCAACGATGCAGCGGTTCAGCTTACCGGTCACCAACGCGAAGAAGCGCTTGGCAGGCAATGCTCCGAGATCACAGGAAGCAATCGTTGCGGACCCTGTTGCCCTTTTAGAAAAATAATCTCAAACGACAAAAACGAGTCCAGCCAAGAGGCAACCATAACAAGCAAATCAGGTAATTGCTTCGACACCAACATTACGATTATCCCCCTCAGGGATGATTCCAACAAGATCATAGCCGGAGTCGAACTTATTCATGATGTCACGGAAAACAAAAAACTTGAGGCCCATAAAAAGAAACTTATCTCCCTCTTCACCCATGACCTGCAAGCGCCGGTCACCATAAGCGCCGGTTTCATTGACCGCTTACTACGCCAACGCGCAGGAGCACTCAATGTAAAACAAAGGGGATACCTTGAACTCATCGACACCCAGATCAAACGGTTAAATAAATATATTCAATCATTTCTCAACATTTCCCGAATGGAAACCGGTCAATTCGATCTTCATCTCGAACCCATTGACCTCTCCCAAACACTGCAAGAAGTTACCAAAGAGTTCAAAGGGCAGGCAATCGACAAGCAAATCGACCTATTACTCGAAATAAACAACACACTTCCTCCAGCCCATGTGGACCCTTTGCAATTCACCAGGGTGATCAGTAACCTCCTAGACAACGCCATTAAATTCTCACACAAAGATCAGGTAATTAAAGTAGTTGCCAAAAAAGATCGCAATAAAATTATCGTAGAAGTCCACGACCAAGGGCCTGGGATCGCCCCCCATGAACAGGAACACATCTTCGAGTCATTTTACCGCATCCCCATAAAATCCAGGAATATAAAAGGTAGCGGATTGGGGTTAACAACGGTTAAGGCAATCATTGAGGCCCATGGCGGCACAGTGGAAGTATTTAGCGAGGAAGGCAAGGGTAGCTGCTTCATTGTTTCATTTCCCCATCATCCACAGTGTACCTTTCAAAAAGAGACGGAAGACAAAAACTAGAAATATTGCATAATCTATTTAATTAGCTATGGACAAAAGGCTTGCAACTAATTTGTACCTGATCACAGGTACCTCATATTTATACAGTAGCTACCCCTCGTCATAGCCGTGCGGATTATTTTTTTGCCAGCGCCAAGCATCCTCACACATTTCCTCCACGCCTCTTTGCGCATGCCAGCCAATCTCCTGCAAAGCCAGTGAAGCATCAGCCCAACAGGCTCCCACATCACCGGGTCGTCGGTCAACGATTTTATAGGGAATCTCTCTACCACTCGCCTTACCAAAGGCGTTAATCATCTCCAACACACTATATCCCCTACCGGTACCCAGGTTATAAATTTTCATTCCTGGTCCGGTGGTCATTTTTTGCAACGCCTTGAGATGCCCTACAGCCAGATCAACCACATGAATATAATCACGAACCCCGGTGCCGTCTGGTGTGTCATAGTCATCACCATAAACCAACACTTCCTTTAACTTGCCGATGGCTACCTGGGAGATATAGGGAACCAAATTATTAGGAATCTCATTGGGATCCTCACCAATAAGACCACTTTTATGTGCTCCAACCGGATTAAAATAACGTAATAAAATACAATTCCATGTGGGGTCGGCCCGATATATATCGTGGAGGATATCTTCCACCATAATTTTACTGCGCCCATAGGGGTTGGTACAGGAGACCGGGAAATCTTCTCGAATAGGCACCGTATCTGGAACCCCATATACCGAGGCCGACGAACTGAACACGATATTCTTTACATCATGGCTCTGCATCACCTTACACAAGTTCAGAGTACCAGTTATATTATTATGATAATAGCTCAGAGGCTTTTCTATGGATTCATTAAGAGATTTTAAACCAGCGAAATGAATAACCGCAAAAGGATCCGGGAGTTGACTAAAAGTCTTCTCTAACATTACAATATCGGCGAGATCTACTCGGTGAAAATCTAATTTCTTTCCTGTGAGTTGCTCAACCCTACGCAAAGATTCTTCACAAGAGTTACTCAAATTATCAAGAACGGAGACCCTGTAACCGATATTTAATAGCTCCACACAGGTGTGACTACCTATATAACCGGCCCCACCAGTGACCATAATATGCTTTGGTTCCACCATACTCCTAATCCTACTCTCTTACTCATTTAAGAAAATGATCAAATTTTAATAAAAGTAATTCGACTTGAAAATAGATTCCTGATATATTATCCGTCGTTACTATACACTAATTTTAGTCGATATCAATGGGAAGGGAGATAGCATGCCGTACGTCAATATCCGGGTCGCCGGTTCTCTAAGCCGAGAGCAAAAACAAAATATAGTTAAGAGAGTTACCGATGTTATTGCCGAAGAAGCCAACAAACCAAAACAATCCGTCTTAATATTCATCGACGAGGAAAGCCGGGAGAATATCGGCAGCGGTGGTGTATTGCTCGACGAACCAAAATGATATAAGTGCTATATTAAATAAGCTAGTTATAAACCCTGTGACCAGGTACAAAATGATTGTATCCAAAGAACCAAATATCACCCAGAAACTAGAAGAACTGCGTAAGGATATTTCTTCGCATGATTACAGATATTATGTTCTGGATGCTCCAATAATATCAGATCATGAATATGATCTTCTTTTTCAAGAATTACTAAAACTAGAAAAGAACTATCCAGACCTTATCACACCCGACTCCCCCAGCATGCGAGTCGGCGGGGCAATATTAAGCGAGTTCCGTGAGGTTGAACACGCAATTCCCATGCTCAGTTTGGATAATATTTTCCTGCCTCCCGATCTAAATGATTTTGACCAACGACTCAAACGTTTTCTTCAACATCAAAAAGACATCACCTACTCGGTGGAGCCCAAACTCGATGGCTTAGCCGTTGAACTCGTTTACGAGCAGGGAATATTAAAAATCGGTTCCACCAGAGGCAACGGCAGCATGGGAGAGGACATTACCGCCCAACTAAAAACCGTTAAATCCATCCCCCTACGCCTACACAATACGCAACAAAACTTAACGGTGCGCGGCGAAGTATTTCTCCCCATAAATGGATTTAAGGAGTTAAATAGGCGGAGAAGAGAAAAAGGGGAACAAGTTTTTGCCAACCCGCGCAACGCTGCAGCAGGCTCTCTACGTCAACTAGACCCTCGAATCACCGCTGAGCGACCCTTGAGTTTTTATGTTTACGGAATTGCGGACAGTAGCGTAACATCCAGCTCATCACTAACAGAGCTGTATGATTTTTTAAAAAATATAGGATTCAAAATTAATCCATTAATTCTTCAATGCAAAACAACAAAGGAAATCTTAGACCAATACAACCACCTTCAAAAGATACGTGATTTATTGGAGTATGAAATTGACGGTATGGTAATAAAAGTTGATTCCTTTGGGTTGCAACAACGACTAGGTGCCACAGCTCGCGCTCCACGCTGGGCCGTGGCCTGGAAGTTTCCTGGCATTCAAGCTACTACCACCTTAAAAGATGTTATTTTCCAGGTAGGTCGTACTGGGGCGGTGACCCCGGTGGGCATTCTAGAACCGGTCTCGGTCAACGGAGTTACCGTACAACGGGCTACACTTCATAACCATGACGAGATCCAGCGCAAAAATTTACGCATCGGCGATCGAGTGCTTATCCAACGAGCTGGCGATGTTATTCCAGAAATCATTATGCCAATCTCTGAGCAACGCACTGGTGAAGAAATTAAAATCAAAATGCCTAGCAACTGCCCGGAGTGCAAGCACCCCCTAGAACGTCCCAATAAAAAAGATAAAATTCTTCGCTGCGATAATCCTTTTTGCCCTGCCCAGCGACTGCAAAGTCTTATTCACTTCACGGGAAAAAGCGGTCTGGACATTGAAGGACTGGGAAAGAAAAACATGGAGTTGCTTTTTAACACTGGCTTGGTTAAAGAGATCCCTGACATTTTCAAACTTAAAGAAGAAAACCTGGCGGCCCTGGAAGGATGGGGCGAAAAATCCGCTAAAAAAGCAATAACCGCAATTCAATCGGCAAAAACCCTCCCCTTTGCCACCCTGTTACGTGGTTTGGGCATTCGTTTTATAGGGGAAGTAACAGCCCAACTGCTTGCTGATCGTTTCAACACCCCTGATGAGTTATTAAAAGTCAGCAAAGAAGAACTTCTTGAAATTGAAGCCGTCGGTGAACAAACCGCCGAGCATCTCATACGCTACTTCCAGGAAGACTCCACTCCAAAGCTATTTCACAAACTCTCAGAGTTAGGTTTAACCATAACGGCTCATGAGAAAAAGAAAAGCTTATTAAGTGATCGAGTTTTTCTCTTTACAGGGACCCTAGGCTCGGTTTCCCGTAACGAAGCTAAACAAAGAGTTAAAGATAATGACGGGCAAGTCTCCACCTCAATGACTCGTAAAGTTACTGATCTGGTAGCTGGAAAAAAAGCTGGCAGTAAATTAGCCAAAGCAACAGCAATGGAAATAAATGTTTTAACAGAAGAACAATTTCTAGCTTTAGTATCGCATAGGCCGGAGGAAGATTGATGGGTAAGAAGAGAATGCACGCTATCATCAAAGGTCGGGTACAAGGAGTCTTTTTCCGAGATCATACTCGAGAAGAAGCCGAAAAACTCGGCCTAACCGGATGGGTGCGAAACCTGCCCGACGGCACAGTTGAAGCTGAGATAGAAGGCAATGAGCAACCAGTACGCACGATGATCACCTGGCTCCACACCGGCTCTCCCCTTGCCGAAGTTACCGAGGTGAGCTACAATGAAAAAAATATAACCAATGAAACCGGAACATTCATAGTTCGATACTAACTAATGATCCGCCTTTGTTTTTTACGGATACCTAATGAAAAAAAAAGTACGGATTCAATCTGGGCAACCTACCGGTCGTCTCACCTGTCCCGCCTGTGGTAATGATTATGATTTCTTAGAAGTAGCAGAGAATGTCATCGTTACCGCCCGGTACTTACAAAATGATGACGGCAGCTTTACCCCCCAAGAAAGCGAAACAGAAATTCTTGGAGAAATAAAACTCTTCTGCGCTGCCTGCGATCAAGACTTAAGTGAATACCATTCCTATTTTCAGGAAATGATCTTTTAATGTCCCAAAAAATAATCCGCACCAACCAGGAGTTATTTGATAACTATCACCAACTCGGCCCTGGCGATATCGTGGCGGTCAGAGTCCGCATGCGGCCAGGAGAAGAACACCTACTCACCGATCTTACCAGCCGCGGGGTCACCCTTATCCCCTCTGGCTTATCCCAGGCCCTAAGTCGATCCAAGGCTTTTCAATCCAGAATCCTAGGCCAATTCATGTTTCCTGGGACTGCAACGATCTATAATAGCCACGACCTTATGGATCTCATCACTGCCTATGGCCGTAAGAAGGTGAAGGAGGTTATCTGCAAACTGGATCGAGCCAACGGAGGCATGGGAATATTAAAATTCTCCTCCATTGAAGATATTTATAACCAAGCCACCCTTAACAATCTACCCTTTCCTTTTACAGTTCAGCCATACGTGGCTGATTGTCTGGATTACCGAGCTGTGATACTGGGCGACACTGTAGATACCTACCAAAGACATAATCCATACAATTTCAGGCATAATTTACATTGCGGCGGGGAGAACCACAGAGCAACCCTCTCTGCAAACCAACTGGACCTTTGCAAAGAGATTATGACCAGAGGCGACTTCCCCTATGCTCACATAGATTTTCTCGTCAACCCGGAAGGAAACACTCTGCTCAGCGAAATCAACCTGCGAGGCGGCCTACGCGGTTCAACCAATCTCACTCAAAATGATTACCTTACAAAAACTGGGCAAATTCACGAAACCCTCATTTCAACAATGACCGAGAAATAAGCATCAGGAATAGACATACCGTTAGGTGAAAAAAATATTTCACAACAACAAGCTTCCTCCTTTCTCCCCCATGGAATCATTTCGTTCTTTTTCTAAAAAAAAAACAAAAAAAATGGGAAGACCTAAAAAAGGTCTTCCCATTTGGAAATGCTATATGACTTGTTGTGTTACTTATACACAACCGGTAGGTTTAGGCAACCCAGCCATTTTACATGCTCCTTTACCTGGTCCACTTGGGAACAACTCGTAAATCCGTTTCAGAGGATATCCAGTGGTCTTGGAAAGAATACGTACCATGGGAGCGATACCATTTTTCTTGTAGTAGTCCTGGAGAGCGTCAATAACTTTTTGATGCTCATCGGTAAGGTCGCCGATTCCCTCAACACTTTTTACGTAGTCTACCCAATTGGTATCCCAATCTTCGTTTCCATTTGACAAGAAACCGTCTTCATCTACGTCGTAGGTTGTACCATTGTGTTCGATGGTTGCCATGCTGTCCTCCTTACGGGATTATAATATTATATGTACTTGTCACCAGTATTACAAAAGTCTAAGTTGCAAAACTTTCTTACTATAGCCTTACTTTTTTGTCAAGCACACGCCGATATTTTTTATCACTGAATGAGCAATCATTTTTCTATAATGACATTTAAACAAAATTAATAAAAATTATGGTGGAAAGTTGCAAGGGTTTCAGGGTACCTTATCATATTTATTATCTGGATAATACGTTACAGCGACATATAAAAAAGGAATTTTACAACATGTTGGCACTTTTACGGAAATACGCCCAGTCTTTTGTCATTCAAACTATCGTCGTACTTATCGCCGTTGTTTTCATCTTTTGGGGTGTGGGCTCCAATTTAGGTAACAAACGCTCCTTTGTTGCCAAGATAAATAAACGCGAAATATCCCTTAAAGATTTCAATGCGGCTTACGAAAGAACTTTGGATGGTTATCGCAACCAATTCGGAGGCACCATCCCCAAAGGTTTTCTCGAAAATCAAAATGTTAAACACATGGTGCTTACTCAACTTATTCGACGAGAACTTATTTTACAGGGTGCTAAAGAGATCGGTATTGTTATAAGTGAAAAAGCGGTTGAAAATAATATTGCAAAAATGGATGCTTTCAAGTCTGCAATCAAAGAAAACGGAAAATTCGACACTAAGCAATATAAACAGATTCTCACTAACGCTAACTTCTCCATTAACAAATTTGAATCTGACATCCACGCCGACATGCTTACTAAGCGTTTGATGAATATAGTTGATGAGTTAACCATCGTCCCGCAAAGGGATATTGATACCTTGATCGATTTTACCAATGAAGAAATTCGTTTTGACTATGTCGCTTTTAAAGCGGAAGATTTTCTAACCAAAGTCGAAACCAATGACGACGCAATAAAATCGTGGTTCAAGGCCCATGCGGACGACTATCTAACGTCTCGTCAAATCAAACTTAAATATCTTCTTTTCAACTTTGCAGACTTCACCAAAACCATTGACCCTTCCGACAGTGACGTGTCCGCTCGCTACGAACGTGACGAGGACCTTTATATCACCAAAGAACAACGACATGCGCGACACATCATTTTCAAAACAGAAATAGACTCCTTACCTGAAGTCCTGGAAGCCCAAAAGAAAAAGGCCGAAGAAGTATTACAGCTCGCCCGTGCTGGTAAAGATTTCATAGAGTTGGCCAAGCAGTATTCTGAAGGCCCTAGTAAAGACAAAGGAGGGGACCTTGGCTTTTTCAGTCGCGGCCGGATGATCAAAGAATTTGAAGATACCGCATTTTCCATGCACGAAGGCGACATCAGCGACATTATAAAAACCCAATTTGGCTATCACATCATTAAACTTGAAGCCATTCAGCCCGAAGTAGTGCGCCCCCTGGAAGCTGTTGCAGAACAAATCAGAAGCACCATTATTCGGGAAAAATCCAAAGGCGAGACCTTCAACATAGCCTCCAAAACATACACCGATATAATGAATGCCGGTAATCTGGCAAATTTTGCAAAAGAATACGATCACCCAATCATTGAAACCGATTTTTTCACCAAGGATAATGCTCCAGCAGATCTACCATCGGATCCTAAATTTTTAGAAAACGCTCTTAAAATCAACAAAGGGGGACTCAGCTCTCTCATAGAATTACAGCAAGGTTATGCCATCATCTTTGCCGAAGATAGTCGCCCACCTCAATCACCCGAATTTGAAACAGTTCGAGAAAAAGTTACCAAAGATTTCACTACGGAAAAAGCTGCTGAACTAGTAAGATCTACCGCTGATGCATTTCTAAAAGAGGCTACAGCTACCACTGATCTCAAAAGTGTATCCTCCGAGTCCACTGTAAACATACAGGATTCTGGTTTTCTCAAGAGAAGCAATCCCACAACCAACCCAGAAGTTCCTTACCAACTTTCCACTGCAGTTCTAAACAATGCATGGAACCGTGATCTACCCGATGCTCCGGTTACCATCGGCAATAACATGTATGTTTATCGAATAACCGAACGAAAGATCGGGGAAAGCAAAGTTGATGAGCAAGAAATTGCAAAAATTAAAGATCAATTACTCAATCAATCCAGAAGCCGTATCCTAAATGCATGGGTTACCATGTTACAGGAACGTGCACAGGAAGATTCAAATTTCTATATCAATGATAGCCTGTTACAATAATCTTATTGCCGCTCACCTGATAACTTACAAAAAAGAACCGCGCTTGAGCAGCGGTTCTTTACCCCTCGTTTCTAAACGGACGATATAACTACCAGTGACTCTTCTAAACCGTTACATTCTGGCCCAATTTGCCAGGCATATTATAACGATCATGCTCAGCTTGGTCGCCATATATCTTCTTATCGATTTTTTTGAAAAAATCGATAACTTTCAAGATAAAGGCAAGCCAATGAGCATGGTTTTTTCCTTTTTCGCCCTTAACATTCCTTTTATACTGGATCAGATGAGTCCAGTATGCATATTGCTTGCCGGAGTCGTTACCCTGGGCATTCTCAATTCCAGTAACGAACTTATTGCCATCAAAGCCTCCGGTATTCCATTAAAGAAAATCATCTTCCCCATCATTCTAGCCGGTGTCACCGTTACTCTCACTTTTCTTGCCATGTCCCAATTCGTTATTCCCACCACCAGTAGCGGAAAAAATAAAATTTGGAACGAAGAGCTGCTCGACCGCGTTTCCCTGGGAATCTATCGTAACAATCGCTACTACTATCGTGGGGCTGAAGGTACCTACTCCTTTGCCAAGCCATCAAAAGATAAAAATGAATTTTTTGATTTCTCTTACGCTGTTCGCAACCCAAACCTAACCGACACTCTGATAAATGCAGCCTCCGCCCAATATGACGAAAAACAATGGACGCTCTATAACGGCCAAATTCAACAAGGCGATACAAATGGTGATTATTCCACCACTATTTTTACTGAAAAACAGTTTTCCTTTCCAGAAATTCCGGCCAATTTTTTTATTCCGGAATATCGTAGCCAAGAGCTCTCTCTTACCGGTTTATTTCTAGATGCCTGGAAAAAGAAAAACAAAGATGAGGCCATGGAAGCCTGGGCTGATTTTTATGGCCGCGTTTCCTATACCCTGCTCGGCTTACCTCTACTCATTTTAGGTTTACCCGTGCTCCTCATCGTATATCGTCGCTGGGGCAAGGACCTTTCTCTTGCCATCCCTGTTTCCTGTGGCCTGGCCTTTGTCTGCTGGGGTACCTGGTCGACCCTGCAGTCCATGGCCCAAGCTGGCTATTTACATCCATTAGTCTCTGCTCTATCCGTACACGTGATTATCACTTGGCTCGGTTTCCACCTTCTTAAGAGAGAAGATCTCTAACCATGCCCCGAGAACGTATCGGCATCGTAGGTGTCCCTCCCTTGTCGATCATAAGAGAAATCGAAGAACGCAACGGTGTTATCATCGATCTTGATGAGCCACAGATAAAAAAATCTATCGAAGCTGCTTCATTACACTTACCAAGGGTCTACTGCGCTATCTTACGCACCGTGGTGCTCAACGCACTCCATATTGAACTTGACCTGATTTACATCGATACCGGTCCCGGTAAATGTGATTGCGCCCTTCATGTGGCAACCATATTGAAAAATATCCTGGACATACCCGTCATCCAAACCCGGAACACCGATTCTTCTTCCTACGGTTTTCCCCTGTGCCGCTGCGAGATGGATTTGCCGGAAAAAATGGCCCGCATCACCGGGTCCGTGCAATCTTGCGCAGCCTATGATTCAAGCCTTAAACCATGTATACCCACGGCCGGTTTTTGGGGAGTACCTCCCCGCGACTTCTCTTTTCCCCGCCACCACCCATGTCTATGGCTGGAGCAGATGTATGGAAAATAAAACCCCAGCCGACTTGGAATTAGAAACATATAATAACATAACTATCCCCACTGTTTTTTTTGCTCAATCCTTTTGTGCAAAAACCGCCTTAGCCGCCCACCTGGCTAGTCGCCACCCAAAAGCACTTTTCGTAGATGTGGACGTTACGGGAGGAAGCAGCGCCAGAGCCAAAATCGAAGCCTTTCTTGAACTCTCCGGCGTCTTTGATTCATAACCGGTACTCCTTATGATCCTAGCAGATTTTGGCACCACCTATAGTAAAATTTTGGACACCGCCACAGCTAACCCTCCACGCATCATCGCTACCAAAGAGCTTTCCCGCTCTTTTATGGCCGATCTGGCCACCGGTCACAACGCCAAAAAACGATCTAAAAAAAGCGTTAATGAGTTAACCGCTCTGGCCAGAGGAGGCAATCATTTAATCAATGAAGATAACTTTACCCTGCTCGACTGCGGCAGCCGTGACATCAAATTTGTCCGCTACGAAGAGGGACAACTCTCTGACATGGGCTGGAACGCTGAATGCGGTGCTTCCATGGGTTTTACAATTGAACTGCTCTCCAATTATTATAATCTGGATTATACGAAACTGGCCCCACCAAAATCTAGTTACTCAATAACTTGCGGAGTATTGGGGATGAGCAATATCTTTGATGATGTCATTGCCGGAGTGCCGGAAAGCGAAGCAGTGGCCCGTTTTGTACGAGGTATTGCCATTAACGGCTACCGGTTCGCAGGCTCACCCACCGTACTCTATCTCTCCGGTGGTTTGTGTGACAACCCCCTATTTACCGGGAGCTTTCCCTGTCAACTATTCCCATTGGGCCGTTTTGTATTACTGGAAGGACTACTCAACATGGTCGCCGAAATGTAAATCAGGTGAATATAATGAAAGAAAAATCATTTCAACGGGGCATAGTTTACGCTACATCATTTAACTCCTGGGCCACCTCAGTACCCAAGCTTCTTGATAGTTGCTCTTTGACCAATCGTTTGGAGAATGAAAAGATTATAGTAATCAAACCCAACCTGGTAGAGGATCTTCCCCCACCTATCACCACTCCGGTTGAATTAGTGACCACCCTGATTCGTTACCTTAAAAGGACTTGCCGGGCAAAAATCATCGTTGCTGAAGGTTCGGGCTCCATCCAATATGATACCCTTCATGCTTTTCGGAAATTAGGATACTGCAAAATGGCAGGCGAGGAAGGAGTAGAGCTGATAGATCTCAATGGGGAATCTCTGGAGCGGCACCATAAAAAAGAGTGTAAACGATGGCCGGAGATGTATCTCCCAAAGCTTACCAATAAACCGTTTCTCATCTCTGTACCAGTACTCAAAGCCCATTCCTTAGCTGGAGTTACCCTGACGATGAAGAACATGATGGGCCTAGCTCCACCGAGCCATTACCGGCAAGGCAATAGTTGGCAAAAATCAGCTTTCCATGAACAGATCCAGGAAGCAGTGGCCGATCTCAATCGCTACCGAACCCCGGATTTCACCTTACTTGATGCAACAGTGGGAATGCCTGAGGCCCACTTGTGGGGAGCACATTGCGAGCCCCCAATTAACAAGCTGGTTGCCGGTTACGACCCCGTTGCCCTAGATGCATACGGTGCCTCTCTGCTAGACATTGACTGGCGTGAAATCGGACATATCCGGGAACTCCACCAAGAGCTGGGGATAGCCGAGCCTTTAGAAATACAAGAGGTATAAGAAGTCACACTAAAATGGCTAACCCTCCTAACCTAAGCAGAGACAAACGGAATAATCACCAAAGGTTACTTCTTTTTTTTCTTTGGAGGGGGACCAACTAGTACCGGACATCTTTTGCAGTGCTTGCCTTTTTTGGCAAATTTAGCACAACACTTCTTTTTCGCTTTCTTCATATGACTTCACCTCCAGCGATAATTCATCGCTTCAACAAGTCGTATACGTTCACCAGCACCACGCCTGCACGCGATCAGAGCGCATTGACACAGGATTAACTATAACTCACCAGCCTACTTACACACATGCTCTCCGCTGGTAAAATCCTAACAACCAGATGCACGATTACAACAAATCAAACCCTGTACTAGTAGTTACAGGTACCTCAGGTTTACACAGTTGCCTTTGCTCGCTATGGCCCCATCTTACCTATGATGAGGGAGGGATAACCACATAAAGATGAGGTGCCTATGACCAGTTACCAAAGTCTTAGTATCAGAAAGTCGGTTCTAAGGGTAAGGGCTGCGGAAAAAAGATATTATTTTTCCAACTCGTCGACCTGGTCCACTGCTTTATTCTGTTGTACTTCCAAATTCTTTACAGCAGCTCGGGCTTTATCCTTAGGAGCATTCATTCTATCCACCATCTCATGGGCAACTTCATCGGTCATCTGTTTGATAGCGCCCTTTTCTTTTTCTTGAGCCTTTTCCTCGCCTCCACCCGAACAGGAAATCAAAAAAAATACACTCAACACAACAAACAATGACGCTATTACACCACTTCTCTTCATGAAAATCTCCCATTTAAATCATTTACTATCTCTCTTCCTCTATATTTACCATAGGCACGATACCCTTACAGAGCAAATTAAAAAAAAGATAACCTCTTGCATCAAACTCTTAAGGAACAACAAGCTCCATACTACAATTGAAATATATTTATCTTATACTCCTATCTCTTCAGGATAGCACTGCGGAAGGTCTGCGAGTAATTTGTGAATTGATGAGATCTTCTGACATTTTTTCAATTTGCGCCCCTTAGCTACAAACTCAGGGTCCTTCACCTGGGAAATTACCTCCTTCAACTTAGCCAACACCTGATTATCACCACAGAATAATTCTTCATAACGGACCAGCAACTCCTCCAAGTAATAGCGCAATTCAGCCTCACGTTGCTCCCGAGGGGAATGAGAAGGATATTCACCACGAATACGCTTAAAAAGCAGAGGATCACCAATAGCTCCACGACCGAGCATAAGCCCAGCAGAACCTGTTTGAGCCAATACTTCCCTCCCTCTTTCGGCGGTAAAAATATCTCCATTAGCAATCACCGGCACTGACATTAAAGAGACCAGTTCTTGAGTTACGGAGTGATCCGCTGCGCCCCCATAACGTAGTGCCACGGTACGAGGATGAATAATTATAAAATCAACCCCATTAT
>Ga0224507_10000536_pt1 | contig 14870 bp, 10 predicted proteins | sample SF_Jan12_sed_USG_3_FD_170159 | JGI IMG/M metagenome (GOLD analysis project Ga0224507, IMG submission 170159) | Sediment microbial communities from San Francisco Bay, California, United States - SF_Jan12_sed_USGS_13 | ecosystem: Environmental > Aquatic > Marine > Sediment | place: USA... | reverse complement strand
CGCAGTAGGCTCTGCCGGATCTGCAGTACTAGTCGCCCAAACTATACTTTTGCCTTTGCTCCTGACAAATAATAAATCTCACTTGGTTCTGGAAGGCGGCACACACACACACCACGCCCCCTCATTCGATTACTTCAGCAAGGTATACCTACCGTTAATTAATCAAATGGGACCTAAAGTAAAGACTCAAATTGATAGATACGGTTTCTATCCAGCAGGGGGAGGCAAATTTGAAATATTCATCCAACCCACGGAAAAACTAACAAAAATTAATTTACTCACAAAAGGAAAGTGCCTTAAACAAAATGCAGAAGTAATAATTTCCCAGTTACCACGCGACATCGCCATACGCGAGCTAAAAGTTATTGCAACAGAACTATTACTAGATGACGAAAAATTCATCATAAAAGAGGCCCTTTCACCTGGACCTGGCAACTTCGTGCAAGTGGAATATTGTTATTCAAATGTAACGGAATTATTTACCGGCATCGGAACAAAAGGGGTCCCAGCAGAAGAAGTCGCCATTGCAGTCGTAAAAGATATTCAAAAATATTTAGCAACCGAGGTCCCGGTCGGCCCCCACTTAGCCAATCAACTCCTACTCCCCATGGCGATTACAGGCAAAGGATCATTTCGCACCATGAACCCCACCATACACACTAGAACAACCATTGAGACAATCAAACACTTTTTACCTATTGACATTATAGTCAAGGAAGAAGATGATAACTGCTGGTTAATAACAATAGTCTCCTAAACCTCCCCATCTCATAATAACTAAAAGAAAAGACCTAAAAGACAAGCAGGTAAGCGCATATTCCAAGACAGAATAATTCATCTTTTCCAAGACCCTTGACAAAACCCCGTAACACACTAAAACATCAACGAGTAATGACGATACAAGCTTGTTTTTTAGGCATAATAACCAGATTTGAACTTAAATTAGTCAAAATGGCGAGACCTAAAAAAAACACGCAAGGAGATAAAAAGATAATGCACCTTAAGCATACCGCCTGGATCATCATCAGCCTTTTACTTAGCAGTGGTTGCGCCACCATGAACCAATCTGAATGTCTCAACGCCGATTGGCGAATAATCGGCATGGAAGACGGAGCCAAAGGTAAACTTACCTCACATATAGGTCGTCACCGCTCCGCCTGCGCCAAATACTCCATTGCCCCGGATCTAGAAACTTACCTGCAAGGTCACAAGGAAGGTGTTACTCAGTATTGCACTGAACATAACGGCTTTTTGGAAGGCAAAAGTGGCTCGACCTATAACGGTATATGTCCGTCCCAATCAGAAATCCTCTTTCTCAAGGGTTATGAACGGGGAAAAGCCAACTACCTCCTCAAACAAGATATAAAAAAGCTTCGAAATTCAATCTCTACTAATGAGGTAACAATTCGTGAACTCAAAGACAAATCTCGCTCCAAGGAACAACAATTAATACACCAAAACATTTCAGCACAGAAGCGTGCAGAACTCTTAAGAACCATAAAACGAATAGAACGAAAACGCGGACGACTGCAAGAAACAATAAGAGATCAAAAAATGCATCTTAATGCCAAAGAAAATAGCCTTAATAATATGTCACACAACTATTAACCATTATAACCAAATTAGTATGTGGTCACAGGTACCTAATCTTTATACAGTTACCCCTGCCCGCATAAAAGGTCTATAGCGAGCAGCGGCAACTGCATAAACCTGAGGCACCCGTGATCACTTACAGATTCGCAATGTATTAAATCAACTAGCAACAAACCCTATGAATAGGTACCCAGATTAGAATTAATCTTCGTCACTATTCACGACATCATTTTGAACGAAAACCATCGCGCGCCAAGGACCATGCTGATAGAAGTTCAGCCCTCATTGCAGGCCAACAAGCAAATGCTACCCCAAAAGTTACCACTCCCATGGTTAAATATTTCAACAAATCAAGCAGCGGACTTGTTTGGGGTAGCAGTATTCGTAACGCCCCAACAACACAAACCAACAAAAGTGTAAGGGTAATGGGTCTAGCAACAACAACAGCAACCTTACTACAACGAATTGGTGAGAGACGAAACGCATACCAAAACATAGGCCAGGCAAGCAAATAGACAACTACCGCATAACATGCCGCAACACCAATAGCTCCCCACTGTATACCCACCACAAAGGACAACACCATAATGGGTGAGCTAATCATGCCGAAACGAAAAAATCGATCAGTTTGCCCCAAGGAAGTGTAGACCCAACCTACCGTATTCCCTAAGGGCTGGATGAGCCCAGTTAACGCTAAAACCCTAAAAATAACTGCTACCTCCTTCCACTGCTCACCAAGCAATATAAGAATCACTTCATCAGCCATAACAATCAGCAAACCCATTAGTGGCATGGTAAGATAAGCTATAACATTGAGAGCTCTATAATAGGCCTCGGCATATTTTTTGGGGTCGTTTTGCAAACGACTCAGGAGAGGGATAGCAACACTAGAGATAGGGCCATTAATTTGGGTAATAGGCAACAAAAGAAGATTATATGCCTTATTATACAGACCAAGAGCTCCGGCACCATTAAAATATCCTATCAATACATTATCAGCGTTGCGGGCAAAATAGTTAACCACATTAAACCCTGTGAGTTCCCAACCAAACTTCAACATCTTCCTTACTTCTTGGGTAATTTTCATCCTCCCAGGACGCCAATCAACAAAATGCCATACCAACAGACACGTCAAGCAACCACAAATCAGTTCACTTGCCACCAGCGCCCAATAACTGCGGGTCAAATAACCTATAATTAAAGAAATAAATATACCTGTGAACATAGAAATCGTTTCAATACCAGCCAAAGTAGGAAACATCATCTTTCTTCGCAAAAGAGCCTGATGCTGAATGGTCAATCCGGAAAAAATAAATGAAACTGAACTGACCATGGTCACCAGAACTAGTCGATCTTCTGAATAAAAATAAGCTATCACGGGAGAAATTGCACAAAGAACCAATGCAAGCCCAACACTTATTGCCACATTAATCCAAAACAAGGATGAGATTTGTTCATGGTTTATTTTCTCATACTGCACCGTGGCAACTGACAACCCGATATCCTTAAATAACGAGGCAAAAATAATAAATGAACCTACCATGGCCACTAAGCCATAATCCTCTGGAGTAAGTAGGCGAGCCAGAATAAAAGTGGAAGCAATGGTTAAAAAAAACTTCCCGGCCTGGCATCCAATTGTCACTACTCCGCCGCGAGCGGACTTTTTTTTGAGTACTGCGGAAACATCCCTGGTGTCAAACCAGTCCATTCCTCTATTATCCTTAGAACTATTTTTCATTATTATATCTTTATTTAATATTATTTTAAAATCCCAATACAATGCAAACTAACGACTAAAAAAAAATAACCAAAGAAAGCCATTATCACCTTATATCTAAATATTACTGTTACCAGGCAAAGAATACGACGAAAATAAAAGGCTATAGATACGCTGAAGGCTACGAGATGGAAATAATTTGTATTCAACGGCCTATAATTCAATATACATTTGAAGTTATAATAATTTTATTACAAAAAAAGACTTACAAAACCAATAACCACAACCATACTATTAAATAATCCGTATATTATTTTTTGTTGGGTACAAAGCAACGATCAGGGGACAAGATTATAAATCAACCAACCTATACATTACGATTATTTTACAGATCAACATACTAACACATAAAGACCAAATCCATACCCATAATTAAATTCCAGCCCGCTAGTATTAGGGTACCTGGTCACATTATCCTTAACTTTTGATTTAAAACCGTACAAGTTTACAAATGAACACCGGTGACTCAGTTTTATGTAGTTTCAGCTACTCGCTATAACCCTTCTATGTGGGTAGCAGCAATCGCGTAAAGATGAGGTGCCTATTACCACTAACTTATTAAATTATTCATTGGTTAAACCAATAATAGGTTCTCCCCGAGATCCTACGATATTCAGATGATTTTTTAAGTGAAATGATGTAAGATTAATGATAAATATATCCAGAGACATTCTGCCTTAAGTGTATTCAGTTTAACCATATGATATAATATAAATATCAAGCCAATGACAAAGTCAGAGAGTCAACTCGACTCAAATGTGAAAGAGCCCCTCTTTCACCCCTTAGTAGCCTTACCCGATGACGAAAATCTGCCCACGGTCAGCAATCCTGCTTTACACCGTTACTTGCGGGAGATAAGTCAATACGAATTGCTAAGTCGTGAAGAGACCGAAGAACTAGCCATAAAATTTCGTGAAGAAGGAGATGCCGACGCCGCCTATCGCTTAGTCTCTGCCAATCTGCGACTAGTGGTCAAAGTCGCTATGGACTTTCAAAAATATTGGATGCAAAATTTTATGGACCTAATCCAGGAAGGAAATGTCGGATTAGTACAAGCAACTAAAAAATTTGACCCCTACCGTGGAGTGAAATTTTCCTATTATGCCGCTTATTGGATTAGAGCCTATATTCTTAAATTTATAATGGACAATTGGCGACTAGTAAAAATTGGCACAACCCAAGCCCAAAGAAAGCTTTTTTTCAGCCTCAACAAAGAAAAAAAATTACTGGAAGCGCAAGGATTCAAACCGGAAGTTAAACTGTTGGCTCAACGACTCAATGTTAAGGAAAGCGAAGTCATTGAGATGGGACAACGGATGGATAATTGGGATGTATCTCTTGAGAGCCCGGTACTCAATGACTCGGATGACGAACAAAAGAATTTCCTTCCCCAAGAAGGGCCGGGCATTGAAGAGGTTGTTGCGGGATTGGAAATGCAAGAGAAAATAACAAAAATATTAATCGACATCGAACACTTACTAAACGAGAAGGAACTAATTATCCTCAAAAAAAGGTTACTGAGTGATGAACCACAAACCCTTCAAACAATTGCCGACCAATTCGGTATATCCAGGGAAAGAGTTCGTCAAATAGAGGCAAATCTTCTTAAGAAGATAAAAAAATACATTGAAAAAGAGATGCCGGATATACATAATTTCCTTGATGTCGAAAATGTTGTAATCTCCGGATAATTTTATTATTAACCATTAGTTTAATTTTTCCCCAAAAAACCGACGATACAAGAGGTTCTGAAAAAATAAATTATCCCATCCAGGAGCCCACCGCTCACCTGTTTGTCTTTTTAACCGTCTTCTTTATCGATGAAACATGCGCATGGCAATATACATGTCTTGTTTCCATTTTTTGAAAACCACTTAAAATTATGCACAGGTAAACGTAAACTCTGATTTATGGCTGTTTATCATTTTCAGCGACTCTAAAACCGGTTTAAATTTTCATCAGCAACATTATATGAACGTACCATTACTTGATCTTAAACCCCAGATGAGCGGGTTTCGAAGCGAAATAATCGAAGCACTAACAGAATTAGTTGATTCAACCGGATTTATTCTCGGTCCCAAAGTCGATGAATTTGAACAGGCAGTCGCCCAATACTGTAACGTTTCCTCAGCAATAGGGGTCTCAAGCGGTACTGATGCCCTACTCATAAGCCTCATGGCTCTGGACATCGGCCCCGGTGATTTTGTATTGACCACTCCTTACACTTTTTTTGCAACTGCCGGATCAATTGTCCGCACTGGAGCCACTCCCGTATTCGTTGACATCGAATACGACTCCATGAATATGGATACGGAACAAGTTGCCGAGAAACTAGCCCTATACCGTAAGGCCGGAAAAAGAATAAAAGCCATCATACCAGTTCATCTTTTCGGGCAATGCAACAACATGCAACAAATCCAGCGGTTAGCCGAAGAGTACGACCTCTTTGTTATAGAAGATGCGGCCCAAGCCATTGGTGCGGAAGCCCCTTTTCGCACCAACAACGAAACCCAGTGGAAAAAAGCTGGGTCCATGGGAACTACCGGTTGTTTCTCTTTCTTTCCCAGCAAAAATCTCGGTGGAATCGGCGACGGCGGCATGGTAGTTACCAATGACGAAAAACTTGCCGAAAAGTTACGAATTTTTCGCAATCATGGATCGGCACCCAAGTATTATCATAAGTATATTGGCGGAAACTTCAGACTTGATCCTGTCCAAGCTGCCGTACTCAACATTAAACTTCCCCATTTGGAAAATTGGCACCAAGCCAGACGCACGAACGCCGATACTTACCATAACCTCTTTAAACAAAGCGGACTGAGCGATAAAACAGTCACCCTCCCCCCTGCTATCTACGGAGGAGAGAACGACAACGCAGCCCATAACCATCACATATATAATCAATATGTGATTAGAATAAAGAATCGTGACAGTTTGCGTGATCATTTACTTGCAAATAATATTGGTTGTGAAATCTACTACCCCTTATGCCTTCATCAACAAAAGTGTTTTGAAAATTTAGGACTCAATGATCTCACCTTTCCTATTGCCGAACAAACGGCAGCACAATCATTGGCCCTACCTATATTTCCAGAACTGACCCATGAACAACTACAATATGTAGTTGAAGTAATATCTGACTTTTATAAAGCTGGTTAAGTAGTGTCCTTTTGTAATATATTTTCCTATTATTATGCCTCATCTATCATCAGCTCTCTTTTCCAACTGATGATCCTTGTCGCAATTCCAGCTTTAGGTCATAACGTATACGCCGAACAATCCTTGGCGGACGTCCCAGCCATCAAGGACCCCGTGCCCCTACCAAACAGGGACATTCGTTATCAGGAAAACGGGGTAGCACCCGATTGGAAACAGGGTTGGGACAAAGCACGTGATCTTTTCCGGCAACAAAAATTCGGCAAAGCATTTATTCAATACGAACTTCTTTTGGCTCAGAAGGAAAATATTGATGAAGCCCGTTGGGAATACTCAATTATCGCCATCCACCTCAAACGTTGGGATCAAGCCGCAGAGCAATTAGATATTCTCATTACCCATGATCCCAATAACAAAAAATATCTATTTGCCAGGGCTGATCTTTACCTAACGGTTTCCGATTTCCAAGCGGCCAACAAACTCTTTATCGACCTTCTCTCTTCCTCACAAAACAATGAGGAAAAAATTCATGCATTGGAAGGCCTTATAGATATTAACGAACATGCCGGCAGCACGGATCATTCCATCCTTGAACTTCAAGAAACACTTCTATCTTTAAAACCACAGGATGGCATTCTTCGACAAAATACTGTCAAAACAGCTTTATCCCTTAACTTACCCCAAAAAGCCCTCGCACTGTTAGGTGATTCTCCAGTTACTAACCCTATTAAACCAGAAGAACTTAAATTACGAGCTGCCATTGCCGATCAAATGGGACATCAAGATAAAGCCTTGGAATATCGACTTCAACATATAAGTATTGTAGCCGATAATATCGAGGTACTGCTTTGGCTTGAAAATTATTATTTCAATATTGGGGCGTACCCCCAAGCACTTGTCTACCTTGAGACCCTACTTAAACTGGAACCTGGAAACACCAACGCACTACTTCGCGGCGCAGAACTCAACCTGCTCATGGGAAGAACTGACAAATCCCTAGAGTTCTACAATAAATACCTGATTATCGTACCCAGCGACAGTATGGTCATGGAAAAGAAAAGACATGCCCTTCAATCAATGGCCGTTGACCTTTTAGCACTGGTGGAAAATGACGGTAGTCGTCTTTTATGGCGTGATTTAGTTAAAGTGACCGATGATCGTCTTGCTATTTATAAAATAATGACTGATCTCCTTCGAGCTAGGGACAAAAAGGACGAGCTTATCAAAATTCTTACCATCATCCACGAAGATGATCCAGGTGACAAGGGCGTAAGCGAAGAATTGGCCCAATTGCTCCCTGGGCAAGAAAAAGCAGAAGAAGCCAATCAATTATCACCACCAGAAATCGATACCGATAATCAGGGGAACAAGGACGACAACTTGCCTACCCCTCCTTCAACTAATAATTTGAAGGTAAAGAGCGAAATTACACCATAACTTAACTAACACCAACCCACTAAATTAACACTCAAATACCGATCAATTCGGCAACAAGGAGGTAATGACATGGTGGACAGAATCCCTATGTCACAAACCGGTTATCACAAAATGCGTGATGAACTGGAACGTTTAACAAGAGTTGAACGCCCTGATATTGTGAAAGCAATTGAAATAGCTCGGGCTCACGGCGACCTCAGCGAAAATGCTGAATACCACGCCGCCAAAGAGCGTCAAAGCTTAACGGAAGGCAAAATTCTAGAATTCAAGGATAAGCTAAGCAGATCCGAGGTTATAGACTGTTCAAAAGTTAGCTGCAAACGTGTCGTTTTTGGCACAGTAGTTACCCTGGTTGATATGGACACTGACGAAGAAGTATCCTATCAACTTTTGGGTCCAGAAGAGTCGGATGTAAAAAAAGGCTCCATCTCCGTCCTCTCCCCTCTGGGCAGATCCATGTTGGGAAAAGAGATAGGAGATGAGGTTCTGACTAAAACTCCCGGCGGAGTAAGGGAATTTGAAGTTATTGACATCAAGCCGTCTGAAATCGCTTGATCATCAAACCCTCCTAAACTAATACTGCCAAACACTACTTCAACCTCCGCCCCTTTGATCTCACTTCTTGGATAAATCCCAAGGAATATTTTCAACCGCAAAGGGGCGGGAGCTGCTTATTACAAAAAATGTAAGAATCACAGGCTATCATCTTCATATGGTTGCAACCGCCCGCATAGAAAAGGCTATAGCGAACAGCGGCAACCGCATAAACCTGAACCACCTGTGCCCACTTCCAAATTCACATTATATCAAATCAGCTAGTTACAACCCCTGCAGTCAGCTACCAATAAATAACCACACAATGGTGAGACTCTATAAGGGTAAGCATTTACCAGTGCTATGCAATGTGCCAGCAGGACGGTGAGCTATAGTTAATCCTATGTGAATCTGGACTTCGCGCGCAGGCGTAATACTGGTGAACACTTAGCTGTAAGCGGAATCGGAAAGTTAGAAATATAAAGTTTTATTTCCAAGTATCTAAATTATTCTGGTCAAGCGTTTCTAAATAATCGGGGATTCTATCAAAATAACCTGCTACATCCTCTGGCTTATGAGCATCAGAGCCAGCGATAAGGCGAACATTATTACGCAAGGCCGAAGCAATTACCCTCGCTTCTGGAAACGGACATCCACGAATATGAAATCCTGAGGTATTTATCTCCAAGGCTACACCGTGGACAGCTAGATTCCCTAATAAATCATCTATCATATCCCAATGTTCTTCCGTCAATGCTAAGTCAGAATAATGACGCAGAACTGCATCAAGATGACAAAGCACATCCACTTCAAGCTCTTCCACACCTCTGAGTAATCCGTTAAAATAACCACACAACACTTTATCCGGTCCAATCTGTTCCAGTGCGGTAATATTCTCTTGCCGTCTACTTACCATATTAAGATGACCTTTAACAGCATCATGATAAAAATGATAGGATAACCCTCGATGATCCCAAGGATATGCTTGCAAAACATCACGCAGGCGAGAGAGTTCCCGTCCATTATAACCGGCCTCCACTCCCAATTTAACATTTATAGAAGATGCATATTTTTCCTTAAGACGATTTCCTTCGACAAAATAATATTCAAAATCCTTTTCGGTCAGCCAGATTCGCTCGGCACTATTGATGCCGACTTCTAAATGTTCTAAAAAGATGATGGTATGTAGTTTTTTTGCTAGGGCAGCCTGAACATATTCTTCCATCTCACCTACAGCATGATTACATAACTTGGTATGCACATGACCGTCAATTGAAAGATCAGGTAAGAGTCCGTTGAACTTAGAATTAGATAAAGACATATATAGAGGGAAGGGAAACAACTAAAAAGATTAAATAAGTGATGATAATTAAAATATCTTACCAAATGAACAAAAACATTCAGCTGCTCGCTTGCACACATTTATAGCACTACAAGAGATTGATAATACAAATAATCACGACATGTTTTACAAATAACGATTAGATAGAATCTATGCATTTCCTTTTGGAAAGAAATGAACGACCCCATCTATCTCCGAAGTATCACAGACATCACCTAATTCCATTTCAAAATCGATTAAATCTTCAAGCCCGTTGACCTCAAGGGACAATGGGGGGCCATCAGGAAGATGGTAAATTAACTTATCGACCTTACTAAGATCTATGGGCCTGGTGAAACAATTCTTCATGAAGGCGCCTTACATTTTTTAAATGAATAATTATAAATCCCAATCAGTTAACAATTAATACTAAAGCTAGCCCTTTTCATCAAAAATAGCAAGTTGCTTTTCATTTATCGTTTCAATGTATGGAAAATATATTTTCCACCGAATCTAAATCTTATATAACCTATATATTTTCCCCCACCCCCACAAACTTGACAGCACCTCGTTGGAAAAGTATATAACATTGACCATAAAATAGAACTTTAGCAAATCAGCTATAAAAAGATTATGAAAGGCATCCATTCACCGGGTATGCAACGTGATTGCATGTAATATTTTTGTAAGCGTTTACCAACACCAAGCCTGCGCGCGATCAGGCCGGATTCACAGAAGAACAACCTAGCTGAGACCACTTACAAATGAGCACTGTATCAAATCAAATAGTTACAAACCATGTAACCAGGTACCTTATAATTTACCATTCTTTTCATTCGATCAGCCCATCGAAAACGGACTATTAATATGCTGGAGAAAAAATTACATATTGTTTACGTATGCCGTGAGTTCGGACCAGTCACCGGTGGCGGTATCGGTACCTATATATATAATGTCTGCAAGTCCATGGTACACAGAGGCCATCAAGTTACCTTATTAACTGATTGCTTTAACAAGGACAACATGGATGCACTGCCCCAAGGAGTGGAGCTATTCAGCACTATAGAGAGTCAAGCAGGACGACGCGGTAATTTTTTTTCCGTCAATCACGAATACAGCTACCGAGTCCTTGATACTTTAAGCTTATTGGCCCAAAATAAACCACTGGACATCGTTGAATTCGCTGAATTCGGAGTAGAAGGATTTGCAGCAATTCGCGCCAAACGTCTTTTCAATGAATTTGCTGAAACTAAACTTATTGTCAAGCTCCATACCCCCACCTCACTGCTTCGCACCATCAATGAAAATAAATTTCTATTACCGGAGACCCACGGCCTCTCCATGATGGAAGACTACTGTGTACTCCACGCCGACATGGTGACATCCCCCTCTCTTTCCCTTGCTGATTATTTTACCAAACGGGTCAAGCGGACGGATATCGTGCAATGTCCCTATCCCATGGAGCTACCTGAGCAAACCAATAAACGCTCTTTTACCACCCAACAAATCCACAGAGTTCGCTTCATTGGCTCCCTTCAGGTACGCAAGGGACTGGATACGTTTATAAAAGGTGCCATACTCATCCTAAAACAAGAGCCTCAATTCACCTTTGAGATCTGGGGAGCTGACCGAAACACTCTACTTTTTGAAAAATCTTATACCGATATCCTCAAACGTTTAATTCCCGCAGAGTATAAAGAGAAAATCGTTTTTTGCGGTGCCATCCCATATAGTGAAATACCAGATCTTTTTTCCGATTCCTGTTACTGTGTCTACCCTTCCCGATGGGAGAATTGGGCAAATGTTTGTTTAGAAGCAATGTCCTACGGCTGCGTAGTGCTCGCATCCAAAGAAGGAGGCATGGCCGAGATGATCGAACATGCCAACTCCGGCTTTGTCATCGACCCACTTGACCCTCATGACTATGCTACCCACATTTTAAGCTCTCACGGTGACCCACAACGGTTGCAAGCTATTTCCACCGCTGCTCAAAAAAGAAGCGGAGACATTTGCGACCCCCACAACACCACCTTAAAAATCGAAGCCAATTATCTTCGCCCTTTTCACCAGAAAAAATGGCAATCGCTGCCTGACAATCCGCCAAAAGTATCTATTATCATACCCTATTACAACCAAAGTGAATATATAGAAGAAACCGTGGCGTCGGCGAAATCTGTAAATTATCCCAACGTGGAAATCATAGTGGTCAATGACGGTTCCACTTCAGAGCAAGCTAACCAGATTTTTGATTCCCTGGAAGGGGTCATTAAAGTAAAAAAAGAAAACGGTGGTCTGAGCTCAGCCCGCAATGCCGGAATAGCTGAGGCCAGCGGCGAGTTCGTAATCCCGCTAGATTCCGATGATCTTATTCACCCCGATTACCTCCCACTCGGAGTCACCGCTCTGCTCAACAATGATGAACTCGGCTACGTAAGCTGCCATGCCGAGAACTTCGGTGCTTTAAGCGGCTCATATATTCCCGTGGGTTTTGTACCCGAACTAATGCTTTTCATAAATACCCACGGCAAATGCACCAACCTTTATCGCCGGGATGTATTCAAGCAATGCGGCGGCTATGATGAAATCATGACCTCCTATGAAGATTGGGACTTTCTCATCACTCTCCATGAACACTCTATAAATGACGATGTTCTACCCCTGGAACTCTTTCAATATCGTCGCCACTTCGACTCTATGGTTTACTCCGTGGCGAACCATCAACGCACCGATCTTATTCAATACATGATGAGCAAACATCCAAACTTGTTAACGGAGAGAGGTTCAGATATTGCCCTCACTCTGGCCCGGTTGTGGAAAGATACAGAAATAAGCCATGAAACCGCTCTTTGCCAATTGGCCAACCAAACATTACAACCCGATTATCCCAACCAGGCTAATTTGGCAAGCCAGGTCATGTTCCAGGTGTATTCTCGCAACCACGGCCTGTTTAGTGAAAACAACTCGGTTTTTGTCTATTTTCCTGAAGAACGCTGGAACACCCTGTACATAAACCTTCCTTTTACTGGACAGGATGGCGCATTTCGCATTGACCCCTCCAACCAAGCAGGGCTCATAATCATCAACAAAATTTCTCTGGTTCGCAAAAAAAACAATCGCCCTCTCTGGAGCGCTGATGGACAGACACTTTTTAAAAAGTGTCTGGTACCAAACAACGATCAAATCTCGGTCAAAGACTCCAATTTAGTGATTGAGGCTAAAGATAATGACCCTCAAATACTTTTACCGGATATGTCTCAGATCAACGAACCACTGGAATTATTAATCACCCTCTATTTTTCTAGTAATATAAAAGAGTATAAGGATACCGCTCAATATATACCACCCCCCGGCCCAGCAAAGCAGCTGTTGACCACTTTGAAACAACAGATTATCAAGTAGAAATGATTTTTTATTCGGCTCACTAACTTGGGAACCGAAATGAAATTTAATATAAAATAAACTCACCGAAAAACAACTTTTACGCCTGTCACGGGCACTGAACCTATTTTTCATCTAAGCACAGCACATTATTTTATGAATAAAACAATACTTGTTACCGGCGGCGCCGGTTTTATCGGAAGTCATACTTGCAAACTCCTTAAACAAAACGGTTACAACCCAGTTGCCTATGACAATTTGGTCTATGGTCATGAGGAGTCCGTCAAATGGGGGCCACTTATAATCGGTGATCTTTTCGATCGAAACAAATTGCTCCAAGTGTTTAAAAAGTACGAGCCCGCTGCAGTTATCCATTTCGCAGCCTACGCCTACGTGGGTGAGTCAATGGTCGACCCCGGCAAATACTATGACAATAACGTAGCTGGCACGGTCTCTCTTTTAGAAACCATGCGTGAGGTCAATTGCAAGACTATTGTTTTCTCTTCAACTTGCGCAGCCTACGGCATCCCCGACTCTCTGCCCATCACCGAAGCCAGTACTGTTTCACCCATTAACCCCTACGGCAGATCCAAGTTGATGATCGAACAGATGCTGGCCGATTATGAAAAAGCCTACGGGATTAAATATGTCGCCCTACGCTATTTCAACGCAGCCGGAGCCGACCTCGATGGCGAAATAGGAGAGGACCACACTCCTGAAACCCATATAATCCCACTCACTATCTTTGCCGCCCAAGGCAAACGAGAAGCACTTGAGATATTTGGAACCGATTACCCCACCGAAGACGGTACCGCCATCCGGGATTATATTCATGTCTCTGATCTCGCGGATGCTCATATCAAATCCATTGAGTATCTTAAAGCCGAACAACACAGCGAGATAATCAACCTGGGTACAGGAAAGGGAAACTCGGTAAAAGAACTTATCAATACGGTATCTAAGGTCATCGGCCTGGAAGTCCCTGCTATCTATAAAGGCAGAAGACCCGGTGACCCCCCCATTTTAGTAGCATCGGCCGACCTGGCTGCAGAAAAGCTACACTGGCGTCCCCGTATTGATATTCTAGAAACTATTATTAATAGTGCCTGGCAATGGCATAAAAAACTAAATAACTAATACGTAAATGGTCACAGGCACCTCATCTTCATGCGGTTGCCACTGCCCGCATAAACCGGACCACCTGTGACCACTTACTATCTCACGCTGTATTAAATCAGTTAGTTATAAACCATGTGTCCAGGTACAATTTTTTCACGGCCCCTATAATACCTATTCCATATCGCCCTTCCAACACTACCGGCTCCAGATGGGGCCACCGTATGTTGAGACATTATTATGAACGGGAAGCAAAAGACCAGAACAAAAGAACATATTGCCCTCCTACGACTGGCCACTGTTGCCTCCATCGTAACAGCTCTATTTCTCATCTCCATCAAACTTACAGCTTGGCTCTTTACCGGTTCACTGAGCGTACTGGCATCACTAATAGATTCTGTCATGGATGGCGCTGCTTCACTGATAAATTATTTCGCGGTCCGATATTCACTCAAATCCGCCGATGACGAACATCGCTTCGGCCATGGCAAAGCCGAGGCCTTGGCCGGTCTGGGGCAGGCTTGCTTCATCACCGGCTCTGCACTTGTTCTGCTGGTC
>Ga0224507_10000535_pt1 | contig 14879 bp, 17 predicted proteins | sample SF_Jan12_sed_USG_3_FD_170159 | JGI IMG/M metagenome (GOLD analysis project Ga0224507, IMG submission 170159) | Sediment microbial communities from San Francisco Bay, California, United States - SF_Jan12_sed_USGS_13 | ecosystem: Environmental > Aquatic > Marine > Sediment | place: USA... | reverse complement strand
GGTTCGCTGCGTGGTCCGGATGCTCGCGAAGGAAAGCGGCTCACAAAAAAGCTTTGCACTCGAGGGTCCCGCCGGGTTGATCCAGGCGACGGTGCTCGACGATGGGCGCGTAGCCGTAAATATGGGGCCACCGGAATTTGACCCGGCACGTATCCCGTTCGTTGCCGAGGCGCTGCCCGATCACTACCCGCTCGACGTCGATGGCCGGATTATGGAGGTATCTGTTTTGTCGATGGGCAATCCGCACTGCGTCGTTGAAGTCGATGACGTCGCAACAGCGAAAATCGCTTCGCTCGGTCCGGCGATTGAGCATCACGAGCGTTTCCCGGCTGCAACTAACGTCGGTTTTATGCGTATTCGCGACCGCGGCAACATCGACCTTCGAGTTCACGAACGCGGCGTCGGTGAGACGCTGGCCTGTGGTACCGGCGCATGCGCCGCCGTCGTGGCCGGACGGCGGCTTGGCAAACTGGATGAAGTCGTCACCGTCCGACTGCCTGGCGGGCAACTCGTGGTAAGCTGGCGCGGTGGCGCAGAGCCCGTCTGGCTGACCGGTAATGCCGAACTGATTAGTGAAGGGGCGATCGATCTATGAGCACACAGCGCAAGCCGGAATTCCTCGATCAAGACATTTCAGAGCAGGCGATTCAGGACTACCTCGAAGAACATCCCGACTTTTTTGAGCGCCACAAAATATTACTAGGCCGACTCGAATTGCCGCATGGGGCGGGCGGTTCCGTTTCTCTTGTCGAACGCCAGGTTTCAACGCTGCGGCAAAAAGAGCTCAAGCTCGAGCGTCAGCTCAAGGAACTAATCGAAGTCGCGCGGGCGAACGACGTTCTTTCTGCAAAAATTCACGAACTGACGCTGCAGCTGTTTGCGGCCCGTGACCTGCAAGCATGCGTATCGGCCATCGAACAGGCGATGCGCAGGGGTTTCAATGCCGATCATTCAATTCTCGTACTATTTGGTGATTCGACAATGTTCGAAGATATCGAAAGCGGACGCTTCTTCCGCGTCGTCGATCGTAACGACGCGACGCTTGGCCCCTTCGACACTTTTCTACAAGGGCGCGGTCCGCGATGTGGCCAGGTCCGCGATTCGCAACGAGAATTTCTGTTTCACGACGATGCTGAGGAAATAGGTTCGGTGGCGCTCGTGCCGCTCGGTGACAAAGCGCGGATCGGCTTTCTCGCGATCGGCAGCGTCGACACCAACCGCTTTCACCCGGGCATGAGCATCGATTTCTTGGCGCGCGTCGGAGATCTGGTCGCCGCAGCCCTGAAACGTTATTGAGACACGTTCAGGATAAAGGGAGTCCATTAGGTGGACGACGCTGAGACGGACTGGATCGCAAAGTTCATGCGCCACCTCGAGTACGAGCGCCGTCTATCCGGTTTGACCTGCAAGCACTATCGCCGCGATCTCGAGGCGCTCCTGGCATTCTGCGAAGAGCACGACGTCGAACGCTGGCGTGACGTCGATAGCGAACACATCCGCGCCTGCTCCGCCAGCAGCTACCGTCGCGGACTGTCGTCCAGGAGCATTCAGCGCCGGTTGTCCGCAGCCCGAACGTTTTTTCGCTACCTGCTCCGCGAGAAGCATGTCAAGACAAACCCGGTGGTGGCCGTATCTGCCCCGAAATCCGGCAAGCGACTGCCCGGCAACCTCGACGCGGACCGCATGGCCCGTCTGCTCGATATTCCGGGTAATGAGCCGATCACCAATCGCGATCGGGCGATCCTGGAACTTCTGTATTCATCGGGGCTGCGGTTGTCGGAGCTGACCGATCTTGACTGTGGCGACGTGGATGCCGAGGACCGAACCGTGCGTGTCACCGGCAAGGGCAACAAGGACCGCATCGTGCCTGTTGGCAAACATGCGCTGCAGGCGCTGGCAAAATGGCAAAAATCGCGAACAGCGTTCGCGGCGCCGGATGAAAGAGCCCTGTTCGTCAGCAACCGCGGTACACGCCTTAGCCCGCGCTCCGTGCAGGCCCGCGTAAAGCATTGGGCCAAGCGTCAGGGCATTGACACGAAAGTGTCTCCGCACCTCTTTCGCCATTCGTTTGCCACGCACCTGCTCGAGTCGAGCCACGATCTGCGCGGCGTTCAGGAACTACTCGGCCACGCCAACATCTCGACGACGCAGATCTATACGCACCTTGACTTCCAGCATCTCGCCCAGATATACGATCAAACTCATCCTCGCGCGCGGGCCAAAGCAAAAGACAAAGCCTGATCGCCCCCAACCCAGGTAAAGGATCATGGAGCAATTTCGAGGGACGACCATTGTCTCGGTACGCCGTAATGGCGTCGTCGCCATCGCAGGCGACGGCCAGGTCAGCATGGGCAATACCGTGATGAAAGGTAACGCCAGGAAAGTGCGGCAACTCGCCGACGGCCGCGTCATTGCAGGCTTTGCCGGCGGCACGGCGGATGCCTTCACGCTGTTCGAATTGTTTGAGAGCAAACTCGAGCAGTACGGCAATCTGACACGCGCCGCGATCGAACTTGCCAAGGACTGGCGTACCGACCGCCGCCTGCGACGGCTCGAAGCCTTGTTGTGCGTTGCGGACGACCAGAGCTCGTTCATTATTTCCGGCAATGGCGACGTCATTGAGCCTGAGCATGACCTGATGGCCATCGGTTCCGGCGGACCGTATGCGCAGGCCGCGGCGCTGGCACTGCTGCAGAATACGGATCTCGACGCGCGAACGATTGTCGAAAAGGCCCTGAGCATTGCCGGCGACATCTGTGTCTACACGAACCAAAACGTGATTGTCGAACAACTGCCCGCGAAGTAAGCCATGTCTCAAATGACGCCCAGAGAAATCGTCCAGGAACTGGACAAGCATATCGTCGGCCAGGACGAGGCCAAGCGTGCCGTCGCTATCGCGTTGCGCAATCGCTGGCGGCGTGTGCAGGTCGATGAGCCACTGCGCAGCGAAATAACGCCCAAGAATATTCTGATGATCGGCCCGACCGGAGTTGGCAAGACCGAGATTTCACGTCGTCTGGCGCGACTGGCCAAGGCACCGTTCATCAAGATCGAGGCGACAAAATTCACCGAGGTTGGCTATGTCGGCCGCGAAGTGGACAGCATCATTCGCGACCTCATGGACATCTCGGTCAAAATGATCCGCGAGAGCGGCATGTCGAAGGTTCGTCATCGGGCCGAGGACGCCGCCGAAGAACGTGTGCTGGATGCGCTGCTGCCGCCACCATCGCACGGCGTCGGCTTTACATCCGAGACCAGCGGGTCCAATAAAATGAGCGACACGCGGCAAAAATTCCGCAAAATGCTGCGCGAGGGCAAGCTAGACGAAAAAGAAATCGAAGTAGAAATTCAGGCAATGTCCATGGGCGTCGAGATTATGGCGCCACCTGGCATGGAGGAGATGACCAGCCAGCTGCAGGGCATGTTCCAGAACCTGGGTGGCAATCGTCGCACAACTCGCAAGCTCAAAGTCAAAGATGCGTTAAAGCAGCTGACCGACGAAGAAGCGGCAAAAATGCTCGACGAGGAAGAACTCAAGGCACAGGCGCTCGAGGCGGTGGAGCAGCATGGCATTGTATTTCTCGATGAACTGGACAAGGTGGCGAAGAGCTCTGGTACTCAGGGTGCCGATGTGTCACGCGAAGGCGTGCAGCGCGACCTGCTCCCGCTCGTCGAGGGTTCGACTGTCAACACCAAGTACGGTATGGTCAGGACCGACCATATACTGTTTATCGCGTCGGGCGCGTTTCATATTTCCAAGCCCTCGGATCTGATCCCTGAGTTGCAGGGCCGCTTCCCGATCCGTGTCGAACTCAAGTCGCTGACAACCGACGACTTTGTCAGAATTCTGACCGAGCCGGACGCCTCGCTGACATTACAGTACAGTGCGTTGCTCGCCACGGAAGACGTTACCCTGGAATTTACTGAGAGCGGTGTCCGGCGACTTGCCGAAGTTGCTTACCAGGTCAACGAAAACACCGAGAACATCGGCGCGCGGCGCCTGCACACCGTCATGGAGCGACTGCTGGAAACCGTCTCCTTCGAAGCCTCGGACAAGAGCGGCACACACGTGCAAATCAACGCCGGCTATGTCGACGACCATCTGGCCGAATTGTCAAAGGATGAAGATTTGAGTCGGTATATCCTGTAACCGTCACCGGCCTGCGCGTGGGGAGAGGGTCATCGTCATGTCTCGATCCCGCATGACGGGAGCTCGCTTCGCTGCGCTTCACTTCCGATGACCCTCTCCCGACACACAGGCCATCGCAGCATGCAGCCAACACCCACAGAAATACGGTTACGAAAAAATTCGAGGATGCTCGTCGTCGCTTTCAATGACGGTTCGGAGTTCAGCTTTTCTTTCGAATATCTACGTGTGCACTCGCCGAGCGCCGACGTGGTCGGTCACGGTCCCGGGCAGGAGACTTTGCAGACCGGTAAAGAAGGCGTCGTGATAACGTCGATCGATCCGATCGGTCATTATGCGGTGCGTCTCGTGTTCGACGATGGTCACAATACCGGCCTCTATTCTTGGACGTATCTCTACGAACTAGGTCGCAACATGGAAGCAAACTGGCGCCGCTACCTCGACCGCCTCGCGGCGGCAGGGTATGCTCGTAAAAAGCCCGAATAACAACCACTCATGAGCAAATCCGACACATCGGCCGAAACCACGCATTTCGGCTTCAAGAACGTGCCGGTCGACGAAAAAGCCGATCACGTCCGCGACGTGTTCGACTCGGTTGCGACGCGCTACGATCTCATGAACGACTTGATGTCGGCCGGAATGCATCGCATATGGAAGCGGCACACGATCGATCAGGCCGGCGCCCGCCCGGGGCACATTGTTCTTGATCTGGCGGGCGGCACCGGAGACCTCGCGCTCAAATTCGCGCGGCAGGTCGGACCAAAGGGCCATGTTGTCCTGGCGGATATCAACGCAGCGATGCTCGAGCAAGGCCGGCGCAGACTGGTTGATGCCGGAGTCGCTGGCAACCTGACGATCGCCCAGGTTGACGCCCAGAATCTGCCGTTCGACGACTGTACCTTCGACCGCATCGCGATTGCGTTTGGTCTTAGAAACGTCACCGACAAAGACGCCGCGTTGCGGTCGATGCGTCGCGTTCTGAAGCCCGGGGGCAAAGCACTGATTCTCGAATTCTCGCAGCCGGTACGGGCCCTAAAACCTGCGTATGACCTGTACTCATTCAAAGTCCTTCCACTGCTCGGAAAAGTCGTGGCGCGCGACGAGAACAGTTACCAATACCTCGCGGAATCGATTCGCATGCATCCAGACCAGGCAACCTTGCTCGGCATGATGGAGAGGGCCGGGTTCGAGCGTTGCCGCTATCAGAATCTGGCTGGCGGCATTGTTGCGCTGCATATCGGCTATCGAATATAGGCACGGCATGGACCCGCTCGAGACCTTGCTCCGCCCTGTTACGAATATTCTCAATCGAAATATTCAGGACACGACCCCCGCGCGCGAGCTGTGCCAGAAACTCGATGACAAGACGATCGCTGTCCGCGTCCGCGACACGGCGCTCGCGATGTATTTCAAAATCAGCGACGAGGCCATCACCCTGGCGGCAGATTCAGAGTCAGAGCCGGACGTCGTCATTACGGGTTCACTTTTGACGCTTGCCCGCATGGCGGGCACGGTGGGAGAGGGAACCGTTCGCGACGGCTCGCTCGACCTCACAGGGGATGCATATACCGCGCAAGCCTTTCAGGAGTTGCTGGGCTATGCGAAGCCTGACATTGAGGAAGAGTTATCGGCATTGATCGGCGATGCCGCATCGCACCAGCTGGGCGAAATCGCGAGGGGTCTGGGCAGCTGGTCGCGAGGCGCGCGCGAGACGATTCACGCGAACATTCGCGAGTATCTGCAGGAGGAAAGCGGCAGTTTGCCGAGCCGCTACGAGGTGGAGCGATTCACGCACCGAGTGGATTCGCTGCGCGATGACGTTGCGCGGCTGGAAGCGCGTCTAGACCGATTAGTGGCCAGGTCCTGACGATGCGTCGGCGGCGCACACTGCAACGAATCCTCGGCATTCAGCGCGTACTCGTCAGCTATGGCCTTGACGATTTCATCAAGGAGACGCACCTGTTGCGGCCGCTGCGTTTCTTTTTCTATCTGTTGCCACGGCGGCGGAATACGTCCGCCCCGCTTGGCGAGCGCATAAGACTTGCTCTTGAGGAACTCGGCCCGATCTTCGTCAAATTCGGTCAGGCGATTTCGACGCGGCGTGACCTGCTGCCGCCTGACATAGCGGATGAACTGGCGAAGCTACAGGACATGGTCCCGCCGTTCCCGGCCGAGCAGGCCATCCAGATTCTCAACGACGCATACGGCGAACCCGTCGACAAAGTCTTCAAGCGTTTTGACATAGAGCCGTTCGCGGCTGCCTCGATTGCCCAGGTTCACACGGCGCAGCTACAGAACGGCAAAGAGGTCATCGTCAAACTGTTGCGCCCCGGCGTACTGGAACAGATCGAGCGCGACCTCGACGTGCTGCGCATGCTGGCGGGGCTGGCCGATCGCTACTGGGAGCATGGCAAACGTTTGCGGCCACTCGAAGTCGTTGACGAATACGAGCAGACGATCCTCGACGAACTCGATCTGATGCGCGAGGCCGCCAACGCGGCTCAGCTGAAGCGCAACTTTGAAGGGTCGGGCATGCTGTATGTCCCGGATATCTATTGGGATTATTGCCGGCCCGAAGTTCTCGTGCAGGAGCGCATCTACGGCATCCCGATCAGCGATATGGAGGCTCTGCGCAAGTCGGGCGCGAATATCAGGGTTCTTGCCGAAAATGGCGTCGAAATTTTCTTTACACAGGTGTTTCGTCACAACTTTTTCCACGCCGATATGCATCCGGGAAACATCTTTGTCATCGTTACCGATCCAGAGAAACCGCAATACGCGGCTGTCGACTTCGGCATCATCGGTACCCTGAGTCCTGAAGACCAAAAATATATTGCAGCCAATTTCCTTGCGTTTTTCGATCGCGACTACCACCGAATCGCTAAGCTGCATATCGACTCGGGCTGGGTGCCGGAAGGAACGCGGATTGATCAGCTTGAAACCGCAGTGCGAACCGTCTGCGAGCCGATCTTCAACAAACCGCTTGCAGAAATTTCGTTTGCGCAGGTTTTGATGCGGCTGTTCCGCGTGGCGCAGCGATTCGACGTCCAGGTACAACCGCAGATGATTTTGCTGCACAAGACGCTCTTCAACATCGAGGGTCTGGGCCGGGAGCTATATCCGCAACTCGACCTTTGGAAGACGGCACACCCGGTACTCAAAAAGTGGATGAACGAACAGCTCGGACCCAAGGCGGTGTTCGACGATCTGCGCGAAAACCTGCCGCTATTGCGTGAGGTCTTGCGGGATCTGCCGGTAATCATTAAGCAGCTTGCAGCCTTGTTGGCCGAGCCGAGAGCGGACGACACGAGGAGAACCGATTGATTCTGCCGAGGCTTGCGAGGTTGCTTCTCCGGCTCGGCGGCTGGACGGCCGTCGGCAAGGTGCCGGATATTCGCAAGGCCGTGCTGATCGCTGCGCCGCATACATCGAACTGGGACGGTTTCTGGGCGCTCGTGTACATACAGTACATCGGCCTGGAGGTCCACTGGTTCGTCAAGGACTCGATGTTCTGGTTCCCGATGAGCAGCCTGCTAAGGGCCTTCGGCGCGATCCCGCTCGACCGCAAGCGCGCCAGGCTGGCTGTGCAGGAGGCGATTGCTGCTTTTGACAGCGGCGATGATCGCTTCTACTTCGGACTGGCACCCGAGGGCACGCGTAGTAGCACGCCCGGGTGGAAGAGCGGCTTCTACCGGATTGCCGAGGGCGCCAGCGTGCCTGTGGTGTTCGGCTTTCTCGACTACGGCAAAAAGCGGCTGGGCCTTGGGCCCGCACTGACATTGACGGGCGACAAACAGGCCGACATGGTGATCTGCCGGTCCTTTTACGAATCGATCGAGGGGCGCAGGCCCGATAAGAAGAGCCCTATCGAACTTTCGACATAAAGCAGTCAATCGTGGCCAATCAGGATCCAACCAGACAGCGCCGGCCGATTCGAAGCTTCGTTCGCCGCACGGGCCGTCTGACGTCATCGCAAAAGCGCGCACTCGACGAGCTTTGGCCGCGCTATGGCGTCGAATTCACGCCACGATTGCTTGATTTCACAGCATTATTCGAACGATGCGCTCCCGTGGTGCTCGAAATAGGTTTCGGCAATGGCGAGACGCTGGTACAGCAAGCGGTCGAGAACCCGGAATTCGACTATCTCGGTATTGAAGTTCACGAACCGGGCTTGGGGCACTGCCTGATCGCGGCGCAGGATGCCGGTATCAGCAACCTGCGGCTCATCGCAGCAGACGCGGTCGATGTGCTCCACCAGCAAATTCCGCCAACCTCACTGCGGCGAATCAATCTCTATTTTCCTGACCCCTGGCCAAAAAAGCGGCACCACAAGCGACGTATCCTGCAGCCGCCTTTTCTCAACCTCTGCGCTGACCGGCTCGAGGCAGGCGGCTCGCTGCACATCGCCACAGACTGGGCCAACTACGCCGCGCACATCGAGGAATTACTGGCAGCGTCCGATCGATTCGTCTGCTCCAGCAGGCGCGAGCACGACGGCGACCAACCGCTCGATCGCCCGATGACCAAATTCGAGCGCCGCGGCCTCCGGCAGGGGCATCGAATCTGGGATTGGCGCTGCGATAAAGCTGATTTATCGTGATGGCCTCTTGAAGATTCCGATCCATGCTCTATAAATAGGGGAGAGGCTTCTTTTGTGAGACCAGGAGTCAGTCCTATGGCAGTCGCATTACCGTCAATTGGGCAGTGGTTTCGTCGTCCCAACGGCACATTGCTGGAGGTCGTTGCGATCGACGAAGAGGACAGCACCGTCGAAGTCCAGTTTTTCGACGGCACTATCGACGAGATCGAGATCGAGGCTTGGCCGGATCAGATGCTAATCGAAGTCGCGGCGCCTGAAGACTGGTCCGGCTCGGTCGACATGGATCCCGAAGACTATTTCGGCAAAGCTCCCGGCGAGGCGCACAGCGGCTTTCACGACCCGCTCGCGTTTCTCGAGGAGAAGCTGTAACAGCTCTTACATGCTGGTCGGGCCAGTCACATAGATAAGCCCATCGCGGACCTCGACGTCGACCTTGCGCAGTGACTTGCCTACGCAGGGACCGCGGAAACACACGCCGGTATCAATCTCGTATTGCGCGCCGTGCGAGGCACAGATAATTGTCTTGTGATCCTTGGTCAGAAAGCCGTCAGGCATCCAGTTCAGCTGATGCCCGACGTGAGCGCAATAGTTTTGGTACGCGAAGACCTTATCCCCCTGGCGGACAACAAAACCCCGAAACGGCCAGTCTCCGTCACCAATCTGAAATTCGCGGCACCCCGGATCATCGATTTCCAGCACCGGGCCGACCAGGACTTCAGCCTGGCTCATGGTTGCTCTTCAATCTTGCGTGGCGCACGACGATGATCGACAAGATAATCGACGGTATTCCCAGGGCGGCAGCGTAGACAAAAAATCCGACGTAGCCGAGCATCTCCTGGACTTCCCCCGAGTAGCCCGCGATGAGCTTGCCGAAGAACACCGAGAGCGAGCTGAACAAAGCGTACTGCGTTGCTGTGAAAGAAATATTCGTCAGGCTCGACAGATAGGCGATAAACACCGTACCTGCGAAACCCTGCGCGAAATTGTCGAAGCTGATCGTCAACGCCAACGCCAGAATTTCGGGCCCGGTGTAAGCGAGTCCGGCGAAGAACAGGTTCGTTGTTGCAATCAATGTCGCAGCCCCGATCAGGGATTTCGACAACCCGAAGCGAATGACGGACCAGCCTCCACCCGCTATGCCAAACAGCGCCACCCACAGACCGTACACTTTTGCCACGCTCGCAATCTGGGCCTTGGTGAAACCCAGATCGAGATAAAACGGATTCGCGAGGATGCCGAGCACGTAGTCGCTTATTCGAAACAAAGCGATGAACGCCAGCATGGTTAGCGCAAACGATCCGTATCGCTTGAAAAAATCGACGAAAGGGCCCACGACTGACTCGAGAAACCAGGCCAGAAAACCGCGATCAAAGATCGGACCCGTCTGCGCCGACTCCGGCAGCGCCGGCTCTTTGCAGAGTATTGTCGTGAGCAGACCAATAATCATGCATGCAGCCATGCTTTGGTAAGCCAACTCCCACGAACCATACTCTGCGATATACAACGCGCCGGCACCGCCGACGATCAGCGAAATTCGGTAGCCGTATTGGTACGCTGCTGCAAGAGGCGCCTGCATTTCAGTTCCGGCGCACTCGATTCGATAGGCATCGATGGCCATGTCCTGGGTTGCTGACGAAAACGCGACCGCAATGGCCACGAGCGCAAAAATGCCAGTGGCTGCGGCCGGGTCCATACCTGACAAAAAAAGCAGGCTGATGCCGATAGCGGTTTGCGACAGCAGCAGCCATGCGCGGCGTCGGCCGAGCAGGGCCGTCAGCACCGGCAGAGTGAGGCGATCTACGAGCGGTGACCAGAGGAACTTGAATGCGTAGGCGAAGCCAACCCATGCGAACGTGCTGATCGTGCTCTTCTGCAGCCCGGCCTCCGACAGCCACGCGGTCAATGTTGCGTACACGAGCGGAAATGGCAGCCCGCCGGAGAAGCCCAGGAAAAATATGACGACGATTTTCTCCTGCAGATAGTAACGCCAGCCGGGTGAAACCTTAGTCGTCATAAGACCAATCGTAATCCATGATCAGCGGCGCGTGATCAGAAAATCGCTGGTCTTTATAGATCTCTGTTCGCAGCACCTTGTCGCCGAGGCCTTTTGTGACGACATGGTAGTCGATACGCCAACCCACATTTTTGTCCCAGGCACGGCCACGATTCGACCACCAGGTGTACTGATCCGGCTCCTGGTCCAGGGTCCGGAAAGCGTCGATGTACCGGTATTCTCCGAACACCCTGTCCATCCACTCACGCTCTTCCGGCAAGAACCCCGAATATTTACGATTGGCTTTCCAGTTCTTCAGGTCGACTTCTTTGTGCGCAATATTCCAGTCACCGCAGATGAGGTACTCCGAACGCCGGCGCTGCAGTTTATGCAGATGCTTTGTGAAGGAGTCCATGCAACGGTATTTCGCGGCCTGACGTTCTTCACTCGAAGAACCTGACGGCAAATACAGTGACACGACCGATATTCCGCCGAGCTGCACTTCGAGATACCGACCTTCATCGTCGAACTCCGGATCGCCATAGCCGCGCACGACTCGTTTGGGTTTGTGTCGCGAGTAAATTGCGACGCCGCTATAACCTTTTCTTACCGCATCCTCGTAGTAGCAGTGATAGCCGCCCGGCGTAAAGACCTGATCGTTAAGCTGATGCACCTGCGCCTTGGTCTCCTGCAGGCAAACGACGTCGGCGTCTTGTTGCTGCATCCAGTCGAAAAATCCTTTTCTCGCCGCCGCACGTATGCCGTTGGCGTTCAGGCTGATTACTCGAAACAATCTGTTTCTCCGTGACGTGCCGCGTGTCATACTTTGATGCGCAATTCGAACGCGGCCATGATACAGAAAGACCTACAACATGCAGCCCTATAAAAAAGAATTCATCGATCTCGCGCTCGAACTTGGCGTGCTTCGATTTGGCGAATTTACGCTAAAGTCCGGTCGCGTCAGCCCGTACTTTTTCAACGCCGGGCTTTTTTATACGGGCTACGCCGCCGCGAAACTCGGTCGCTATTATGCGGCAGCTATCAGCGAGTCCGGCGTCAAATTCGACATGTTGTTCGGGCCCGCCTACAAGGGCATTCCGCTGGTTGCGCTGTCGGCCGCTGCGCTCGCCGAACACCAGGATATCGATGTTCCATTCGCGTTCAATCGCAAGGAAGCGAAAGCACACGGTGAGGGCGGCAGTATCGTCGGCGCGCCCCTTGAGGGCCGCGTGCTGATTGTCGACGATGTGATCACGGCCGGGACGGCCGTGCGCGAAGCCTATCAAATCGTCTCGTCCGCCGGCGCGGATGTCGCAGGACTGGCCATCTCGCTCGACCGCCAGGAGCGCGGCCAGGGCACCCTTTCGGCGGTTCAAGAGCTCAAACAGGCGCTGGGCATCCCGGTCGTCAGCATCATTCAACTCAGCGATCTAATCGATACTGTTGAGGAATCAAGCGACTACGAGGAGTTCCTCGAGCCGGTTCTGACCTACCGCAGAGAGTACGGCATAATGGCATAACTGCATGATTTTATTGATCTTATATCCCAAATGTTTACTTGCGGCTCGCGGCCGACTAAGCTGCCATTTCGCGAACCAGTCCCGCAAAAAAAGTTGCCAAACATGGCATAGTCCGGCAATGCGTGTATTTGTCTTAGCGATGACACTCTGCTTACTGGCGCCTCTCGGTGCCAGCGCACAGCAAGCCGTCACCTATCGTTGGGTTGACGACGAAGGCGTCGTGCATTTCGGCGACCGCATTCCGCCCGAATACGCGGAGAAGCCGAAGCAGGTGCTTAACGATCAGGGCATTACGGTCGATCATCTCCAGGGCAAGAAGACGGCTGAAGAGCGCGAGTCTGAACGCGTTGCCGACGCGCTCAGACAAAAGCAGGAATTGCAGCGTCGCGCGGATGTGGCTTTGCTTTCGACTTATGTCAACGTCAACGAGATAGAGATGCACCGGGACCGTCGTGTAGAGCTGTTCCAGGCGCAGGCCCGCGTCACGGAACTTTATCTGCGTAATCTGCGGAGACGTCTCGACAAGTTGAAATCGGAGGCGGGACGCTACAAGCCGTATAGCTCGGACCCCGGTGCGCCGACGATCGATCCGGACCTGGTAGAGGAAATCAGTGACACCGAAGATGCCATCGCGCGGCACGAAGCCAACCTGACGAAGTATCAGGACGAAGAAAAGAAAATCAAGGATCGCTTCGAACTCGATATCAATCGCTTTATGTCTCTGAAGGGATTGACCGTAACTCAGGCTCAGGCCGTACCGGAGTGACCGAACCCTCCTGCGCCACGATCGCTGTCTTCAAATTCATCGACAATGTTGAACCGTACCTGCTCCACTGGTACGAAGACCATTTGTGCTATGCGCTCGGCCGGCTGTACCTCATAACTCGTTGAACTGCGATTCCAGCAGGATATGAAGACCTGGCCCTGGTAGTCGGAGTCGATCAATCCAGTCAGGTTGCCGAGCACAAGACCGTGCTTGTGCCCAAGCCCCGAACGCGGCAACAGGACCGCCGCAAGGTCCGCATCGCTGATGTGAATCGCCAGTCCTGTCGGTATCAACACAGTCTCGCCCGGCATCACGGTCAGCGGCTCATCGATACAGGCCCGCATATCCAGGCCCGCCGATCCATCAGTCGCATAGTGTGGCAACTCTATTGATTTGCCGAGACGAGGGTCGAGCAACTTCAGTTCAATCGTGCGCATGAGTTTTCCGATTTCTTGTTCTTACTCTTTGCTTGAGACAATTGTAAGTTGCGGCTGAGTCACAGCACCTCGAGTTGCTTGGAATCGCTCGGCGACAAGCTGCACAATAAGCTCAGCAAGCTCAGTTTTCGCGGTCGATTCGAATTTCTGCCCGCCATCACGCCAGAGAACCTCGACGGCATTATCATCGCGATCGAACCCGCAATCATCACCTACTCTGTTCGCGACGATCATATCCATGTTCTTTTCCGCCAGTTTGCCAAGCGCATACTCCCGAACCTTCTGGGTTTCGGCCGCGAACCCGACGGTAAAGGGCGCGTCCTCGAGCATCGCGACGGATGCGAGAATGTCCTCTGAACGTATCAGTTCGAGCGACATTGCCTCCGTGGCTTTTTTAATCTTATGTTGCGACGCTTGAGCGGGTCGATAGTCAGATACCGCCGCCGCGGCGATAAAAATATCGACATTTTCGAGATTTTCGTGGGTCGCCGTATACATCTCTTGCGCAGTCATTACCTGAATGACATCCATGCCACTCGGCTCCGTGAGTGACACGGGTCCGCTCACGAGCACGACCTTTGCGCCATGCGCGGCTGCCGCGCTGGCGATTGCATAGCCCATCTTCCCGGAGCTCCGGTTACTGATATAGCGAACCGGGTCTATCGGCTCACGAGTTGGGCCGGCCGTAACCAAAACCTTTTTGCCAGCCAGCAGACCCTCGCCCTGATGTGCCAGGAGCTGCGGACCGCAAACGATAGCAGCGATCTTTTCGGGATCGAGCATTCGTCCGGCGCCGGTTTCGCCGCAGGCCTGCGAACCGTGATCGGGGCCAAGTATCTGCACGCCATGTTCCTCGAGCGTCTTGCGATTCGCCTGCACGGCCGGTTTTTCCCACATCACATGATTCATCGCCGGGGCGATCAGCACAGGCGCATTTGTTGCCAGGCAAAGCGTCGTAAGCAGATCAGCTGCGGCGCCGCTGGCAAGACGCGCCATGATTTCGGCAGTGGCCGGCGCAATCAGCACGACATCAGCCCAGCGCGCGAGCTCGATATGGCTCATCGATGCTTCCGCTTCCTTGTCCCAGAGGTTTGATCGTATCGGTCGCCCCGAAACGGCCTGTAGCGCGGTTTCCGTGACAAACTCTTCGGCCGATGCCGTCATAACAATCTGCACCTCCGCGCCACGCTCGCGCAAGCGCCGGACCAGGTCGGGCGTTTTGTAAGCGGCGATGCCGCCGGTAATGCCTAGCAGAACGTTCATGGTTGTGAGCTTAGCCGCTTGCTCGGCGGCATTTCCACTGAATTCGGTCAACCTGGCCGAATTGAGCGCTTGTGGCCGCGTTCTGTTCCGGCACAATCGCACGAAATGACAGACGTAGAGAGACACGGACCGGCCATGAGCGATGCTGAACTG
>Ga0224507_10000534_pt1 | contig 14928 bp, 21 predicted proteins | sample SF_Jan12_sed_USG_3_FD_170159 | JGI IMG/M metagenome (GOLD analysis project Ga0224507, IMG submission 170159) | Sediment microbial communities from San Francisco Bay, California, United States - SF_Jan12_sed_USGS_13 | ecosystem: Environmental > Aquatic > Marine > Sediment | place: USA... | reverse complement strand
GCAGCGCAGCTAGAGGAGGGCATGAAGGCCCAGCAGAAACTGACCAAGGCCACCAGGAAGGCAGGCAAGGCCGACCTAGAGTTTAACTATGGCATTGGCCGCACCACTGGTGAGGCTACCATGCTACAGGCTGAAGGCGAGGTCATGTCTAAGACCTCCGGCAAGCCCGGACAGAAGCTCAAGGCACAAGAGATTCAGCACGAGCAGAACCTCGCGGAGGCGGTACGCCGCATCAACGAGAAGGCTGTACCCGGACTAGACGGTAAGCCGTCAAGCCGTATCATCAACGTGCAGGACCCGGAGAGACCCGGGCAGTTCATTCAGAAGGAAGTCTCCGACCTGTTGCCAGCAGACGATGCGCAGCGGGTGATGGGGAAAGAGCTCGCGGGAGTGGACGAGGCCGTAGACGTAGCAGAGGACAAGCTACTTCAGCGTGCCATAGAGAACGATGCCCTTGAGTTACAACTGGACCAAGTGGACAAGATACGCGGCAAGGTCGCGGAAGCAGGCGTGCTCGCTAAGGAGCAAGAGAGAACCTTGTGGCAGCAGTTCCGGACTAACATTGGCTGGGACCCCGAGAAGCACGTCAGTAAGGTGCGCCTTATTAACGCTCCGGACTCCCCAATCAACAGGGCATTGGCAGAGATTGGAGACGCGGGTAAAGCTGCGTACGCCAAGGAGTATGCCGACAGTGCAGAGGGCCTGCTTAAGAACCTCGACGACCTCAAGCGTGGGGACCTAGACCCCCAGCAGTTGCATGTGGTGCAGTCGTACCTCAAGCAGCAGTTGCGCATGAAGGCAGCCGCACGTAAGGCTGGCGGACCCGACCCAGTACAGTGGTCGACCGGCGACTTGCTCAAGATGAACGAGGCCATCGACACCATGATGGTTAAGGGCGGCGCTCCGCTGGGCATTGCTATGCCTAACGGTGGGTTCGCTAGGGCAAAGCCCCACTTCGATGCTACGGTACGCGAGTCGTACGAGACTGCATCCCGGGCTAGCCTAGACTACCACCAGCGCTACCGCAATCAGTTCATTAAGGACATACTTGAGATGCGGTCCGGTAAGCTGAAGGACGGCACGGCTAAGTTCGAGAAGACTAAGGACGCATTGCACGCGGCCATCTTCAAGGCTAAGGACTCAGGTCCTCTCCGTGATGTACTCGACGCTTTAGGTGGGGATGTGTTCTCTCGGCAGCAGATGCTGGAGTCGTTCGAGACGTTCTACAAGAGAATCATGCGGCAGGGTACACCCGACATGGGTACTGCGCGTAGCCGGCATCAGCAGTTCATGGACCAGTACCAGCAGCACATCGAGTTGCTTGCGGGTAAGGGCAGTATGCCTGATGAGATTGCCGACTTCGGCCAGCTCCAGAAGGTACTGTTCACCAAGAAGGTAGAGGCCGAGATGCTTCGTAAGAAGCTAGGCGACACCCTTGGTACGCTGCTGGACGACAAGACAGTCGGCCCAGCTAACCTCGTCGAGCGTATGCTCAGTGGTAAGGTATCCCCCGAGCAGTTACGCAACGCACGGACGCTGCTCATTAGGGCAGACCCCAACATGTGGCGCGCTATCCAAGCTAAGGGCATGGACTTCATCGAGGATACTCTCCTCAAGTCTAGCCAGATGCTGGCGGACGGTGACAAGACCATGAAGCTGTTGCGTGAGAACCGCACCAAGCTGGCCATGATATACGGGGGCAACTACGTCAAGGACCTAGACACTCTCGTTGATGTCATGCGCATCCACGCCCGTGGACGATGGGCAGTGGCCGCCGGCTCTGAGGTACAGCCTAGCTGGTTGCAGATTACTCGCTCCATCATGGGACCGCTGTCCAAGAAGCAGAGGTTCCTGACGGCGATGAATCGGTACAGAAACAAGCACGGCCTGTTCATGCTGCGCAAGTTGGCAACCGACCCGACAGACCTCTCGGCCTTCGTGAAGCTTAAGAAGCTCGACGCTGGCTCGTATGGTAGAGTCAATGTGATGTTGCAGTTGGGCCTCCTGCCTTTCGGGGTGGAGCAGGACCAGCGTACCGCAGCGTTCATGGCACGCGGACAGGGGCTATCCCTTTCACAGTTACAAGCACGCAAGAGGGCGGAGTATGAGCAATCGAAGCTGGAGCCCACGCAGCAAGGCGGTCCTGGAGTCGCTGGACCCACGCCTTAGAATGGTGATGAACTTTATCCTGAATGAGGTGGCCGACGTGTCCCTCATCTCAGGCCACAGAGGAGAGTTAGAGCAGAATGAACTTGTTGATTTGGGAAGGAGCCAAGTTCGCTACCCTAATAGCAAGCATAATGCCTATCCGTCTCGCGCTGTGGATTTTACTCCTTACCCTTATCCCACTACTGACCTTGATTTATATGCTGGACTGGCTTATGTCGCAGGTGCAGCAAAGGTCTTCGCTAGTAGTCATGGCTTCAACATACGTTGGGGCGGCGATTGGAATGAGAACGGGTCAGTGGTAGATAACAACTTCGACGACCTATTCCATCTGGAGATTAATTAATGTCATTACGAAACCCCAGTGCATCTACAGTAGCGCCTAGTGGCGGTGCTGGTAAGGGCACATATAAGGCTGCTCCGGGCCATGTCAAGGAATCTGGCAAGGTAATAGCGGACAACGTAACCGACTGGACCCCCGTAGTAGGGGAGATTAAGGATGCCAAGGGGCTGAGTGAATCGGTAGCCCGTGACGGGTGGACCCCGCTCAACCTGTTCCTGGCCGCATCCTTCGCAGTACCCTACCTCGGCAAGGTCGGACGCAAGGGCGCACGGCTGGCAAAGAACGCCAGTGCTGACCGGGTAGACGAGGTGATACAGCTCGCCAACAAGCGGGTTGACTCCAAGGTAACGGGCATGGGCAACGACATCGTCAGCGTCAAGACCGTGAACGCAGACAACGGCCTGTTCGACGTGGGCATAGACTACGACCAGCTACCCCCGAACGTACTGGCTAAGACCTCGGACCACTTCGAGAAGCTGGGCCGGCTACGCCGTGACGTAGTGGACGCATCCCCTGTCCCCCTCCGGGAGCCAGAGATAGCGAAGCGCGTCAACGAGAAGCTCCAGTTAGACCCACGATTCGGAGATATCTACAAGAAGCCCAAGAACTGGGACGATGCCACCCCCGGAGCACACCCCGGGTACAAGACTTTGACCGACGACCTGTCCATGACTCCTCATGTGCTCAACAAGCAGGGTAAATTCGACCTAGCTAAGGCCAAGAAGGACCGTGGGTTCGGTGGAATCTGGGGACAAGAGCTTCCTCAGAGCGTCTCTATAAGTATAACCTCCCCTATTCCGGGCGTATTGAAGGGGCAGGGTGTTGGTACCGACATGTACGGACACGTGCTGGCAAGTGCCATTAACAAGGGAAAGAAGATGCACAGCGATGCGTCTGTCTCCCCCTTCGCACAACGGGTATGGCAGGGTATGAATCGCCGCGGAGTAGCGGTAGAAATCAACCCGGCTGCCCATAGGACACGCACTGGCTACCTGACTACGGACGGAAACGGTCCCGTATTCGTGGTGCACAGTGACGACCCCAAGAGATTCCTCCACACTGGACCCTCGCTGGCCCAGAGGACTGATGGTATAACCGGGGCCGGCCAGAAGAACCCCAAGTGGGCAGTGGGTAAGCACGCCGACGACTTCGACAACGAGAACCCATTCGGCTACGCCTCCACGGACATGGCCGAGGACATGATGTTCAAGGCTCCGCCCAAGGAAGCAATCAAGGCTGGCATTGGTTGGGGTATGGGTGGCGCAGAAGCAGCGCGTAGCGTGGAAGCTGCGATAGCAAAGCTACGAGGTAAGAGATAATGTTATGGGAATCAGTAGTAGGTGGCCTCCTAGGAAAGGTGGCCCCAAAGGTAGCAGACTACTACCTACAGAAGGTGGCGCTCAAGCACGAGGTCGAGATGGAGCTACTGCGTGGCAAGGCCGCGTGGGAACGCGCCAAGACTGAGCGTGCTGAGAAGTCAGAAGGACGTGACCACGAGTGGGAACTCGAGGCGCTGAAGAACAGCGGATGGAAGGACGATTATGTTACCATACTGGTAAGCATCCCGCTTGTACTGTCGTTTATCCCGGCCACTGTCACATATGTGACGAATGGCTTCGCGGCTCTGGACACGACCCCCACGTGGTATCAGATACTGGCAGCCACTGTGCTGGCAGCGTCGGTAGGTGTACGCTGGTGGCGGCGCAAAATCTAATAGGCAAGCCGTACATAATCATATGGGACGATGCACACGGTAGCCTAGGAGAGAAGTCCCTAGAAGAAATAGAGAAAGACAAGGGAGTACGGACACACACCATCGGGTGGCTAGTAAACTCCAACCAGTACGGACTCACCCTGTCGGTGGACCTGTACGAAGAGGACAAGAAGCACGTACACACCACCTGCTTTATCCCGCACGGGATGATAGTCAAGAAGATAAAACTCAAGGCATGAAAAAACCCCCCTTCCCTTTCGGGTTGGGGGGTTTCTTTTTACTTCATGTTTCGTAAGTACTCTGCAATACGCTCGGTGTCGTCTTCATTCAAGAAGCGATTAGCCCAAGCTACCGCGTAGTCTCTACCCTTTTCCTGCCTCACTGCTAGGAACCGCTTCGCCCACGTCGCTATGAACTTCTCGTGAACTAAGTCGCCACGCTGTGAGGGCGGCTTCGAGTTGCTTGACGTTGGCACGTAGCTTCCTCCGCTCGTTGATGAGGAAGTCTATATCAGTCTGGTTCTTCTCCAGTCTAGCCTTCCTATTATCTAGTAAGCTCTTGAGATAGTCTTCAGGTGACGCTTGATTGTCCTGCACATTCGCCGGTACATCTGGTGTGCCTCCTGCGGGGACTCCGGGGGTTGAAGCTTCCCGCTGTACACCGCCTCCCTCAGCTCTCTTGATGCGAGCTGCCTTACGAGCTTCGCTTTCTTTCCTCTCATAGTCCTCTCCGTTGACAGTGGTAACTCCCGCCATTAACTGCTCACGTGTCAGTCCCATATCGGTAGCCCCTCTGCCTCCTCGTTGGTAGCAGACACCACGTGGCGTATCAGTTCCTGATTGTACAGGTACTGCATACCATCAGAGCAGTACACCCTGATGAACCCGCCAATTGCGTCGAGGCGGGGGAGGTCTTCATCCCCCTCCAGAACGATGAGCCCCTCCTGTGGGGGAGGAGCGAACAGTATGTCTGTACCATCCTTAAAGTATATCCGATGTTTCACATCAACACTCCATCACCTGCCTTGGTAACAATCTGTCTACCTCGGCTGTTAGCTCCACAATCCATGCACTTGTAACGCTGGTAGGCGTTAACCCTAGCAGGACGCTCCACTCCCTTCTTCACCACATGCTTACCACCGCAGGTGGGGCACGTCGGGTCAGCTTGGTCGTCCATCCACAGCGCCCTGTTCGGGTGCGTCGGAATCCAACCTTGAATCCTATGGTAAAGGCGTTCGGTGAGCAGCGTGTCTTCGATGTTGTACTTCTCCATCAGTCGCCACGCTTTCTTGTCTCCCTTCATACAGGCAATCCACAAGGACATGCCCCCGGTCTCAAGCTTATGCTCTCCGAGCAATACGCCTGCCACATAATCTAGCTTGTTGCTAGGGAACTTGAACATTCGTTTGACTGCGGTCAGCAGGTCGATGTTCTTGTACGTTGTGGGTGGGTCGAGGTCAAGCTCAATGAACTCCCTGTTCAAGTGCTTCATGTCAAACTGTGTGCCATTGTAGTGCACGATAGCATCCGCTTCGTCCACCAGTTCATAGATGCCCAGCACCATGTCTTCGTGTGAGTCCATACCTTCCGAGCTATACATCACCTCGTCAGTACCTTCCCACTTGGCAGCCCATGATAGCATACGCGTCGGGGCTTTTATCTGGCTGATAGCAACGTTCTGCTGCCAGATTCCCCATGTGTAGGCATCAATGGGGCTGGTTTCTATATCAAGAATCAGCACCTTCATTTAGTATCTCCTTAGCATTTGATACGTAGTCGATGTGCTGCATCTGGAAGACTGTCCCGTCGTCCGCATCAATCAAAGACTCTATCTCGTTAATCAATTCAATTAACAGTTGTAACTCTGATGGGGTTAGGACCTTAGAACGGGTCGTCGGCTTCGAAGATAACTTCATTGATGTCTTCCTCCGGCTGCTGTTCCGTTACGTCCTCAATCCTGTAGTGCCCAGCCGCTACCTTCTTCGCAAAGCCTTCGTACTCTGTGAGGATGTTCATGGTCTGCGCCACCTCTTGCGGTGTCATTGACTTGAGCACCACCCGCTCGGCAAGCACCGCGTGTACGCTTTCAATCAGTTGGTTAATTGTCATTTCTAAACTCCATTGGCCTGTCGTCCCCTTCGGGGTAGTGTGTACGATAATGCTCTAACATCAGTAGGTTGCACATAGCATGGGCTAGGTGTGTCTGTCCTGATTCTTCGTCAAGTTCCTCACCAGCATACCACGCAGTGAGATGCCGCATAGCACAAGCGTAAGGGACGCTCCATGCCATACCCTTCGCCCAATTCCACGCAGAGTATTTGGCTGCCCCATATTCAAACACGTCAGCAGTTGAGCGTAAGAGGTGAAGGGGGACGAGGTCGAACCTTGTCTTGCCGCCGTTAGCTCTTGCTCCGCTACCTCGTTCAGTAGATGTAACATCTCCGACCGGTGTCGAGAGTCTCGGGTCTCTTCCTGTTTCTTCATAGTACACCTGTTTTGTCTTAGGGTCTACGGTTGCTTTCAATCCCACTGTAACCACTCCTTAGGGATAACGTTGAACGCGTACGGTATCTCGTGCTTGTCGCACCAGTCACTGTACCTAGTCTTGCTGCCTTTAGTCAGCGTGTTGTCGTACTGAAAGATGAAGCGCACATCCTGGTCGGGGTACTGCTCCTTGATAGCCAAGTGCTTCACTCGGTCTGCCATAGTGAGCCTGCCCTTAACCTCGACGATGATGCCGTTAGGCAGTACAAAGTCTGGGCAATACTTCTTTATCTTCGGTGTCCACTCTAGGGTGTGGGTTTCGTAGTACTCTTGGATGTCGTGTCCGCTGCTGGCTTTGGCTGCTTTGGCGACTTCGAACTCGAAGGCGCTGCGGTAGCCTTTCTTCCTCGCTTGGACCCTTTTACCACTGCGCCGTCTAGCCATGCCTTGTACTCTCCTGTTGGTTCAGGGCGCTCGACCTTGGACCGTGTGCTGTAGATGTATTTCAACTGCTCAAGGAACCTGCCCTGCGCAATGAACAACCTGTCTAGCAGTAGCATCTGCCTAACCCACTCGTCGGGCAGGTCGTCGGCAGGAATACCATAGAAGGACTGCGCTGCCTCCGCTCTGGTAATGCTACCAATTGTTGCGTCTGTAATCCATAACTTCATAGTATGTGTCTCCGGTGTATATACATGGCAGCCAGTGCACCTAGCCCTGCCCCTCCTCCCACTGCTGCAACCAGTCCGAGGTCATACCCACGCTGAACAATCAACGTGATGATGTACACCTCTACCAGTGCCATTCCAAAGGACGTAGGGATTACCCACTTGGGTGTATCCAACGTTACGTTCCTCTGCTGGAATGCCTTAAGGAAGATGAACAGGAAGTTAGCTGCTGCTGCGCTTGCTAGCTCAACCATCTTGGTAACTCCCACATCTGATTGGCTACCCTACGAATCCACAGCAGCCTGCCTTGCTCTAGCATTGCTACTCTTGCGTCGTCGTATGCAGCCTGATACGCGTTAAAGATGGCCTCGTACTTATCAGCTAGGCTATCGCACTGAGCAAGCAGCTTGGCTGCCTTCTTCGGGCCAACGCCCGGCACACCCGGGATGTTATCCGTGGTGTCCCCTGTCAATAGCTGTGCTAAGAAGAAGTTGTCTGCCTCCTCATAGTCTACATAGTAGGCTCTCTCCTTCACGAAGTTATAATGCAACCCCGGTATCATATCGAGGTCCTTGTCCACTGTTGCTATGCACGAGCCGTACTCGTCCTCCTCGTAGGTCTGCATGTGCATCCAACCCATGCTATCGTCAGCCTCCTCGTCCTCTGTCACATGTGTGACGTAGTTATCTACGAGGTGCTTATGGATGAGGTTGCTCCACTTAGGCTTAACGGCATCCTTCCGGTTGCCCTTGTAAGGCTTAGTCACTGCGACATCGTACCGATAGTTGGTCGGGCCACTGATGTGGATGATGTTATCACTTGCATCAACAGCGGTCATGATATCAGCGATGTAGCCTCGAAGGAGGGAGAGGCACGTATCCTCGTCCTCCTCCTCGGCTGCAAAGCCTATGCGATACTTAAGGATGTCTCCATCAATGTGAACTATCATCTCTTTAGTCCTGGGTCAGCAAATACAAAGTCAGTGCGTGTGCCTGAGGGGAGAGGCTTCATCTCTCCGTCACACAGGGGGCACGTATAGAACTCCACGTCTGCCTTCTTGATGAACTCATCCTCCACTACCAACTGACACACAGTGCACCGAAAGTCCAGTGTGATGTAGCCAGTCATTAGTGCACCGTACCTTCCGAAGGAAAGTCCTCGGCAGGGTCGCTGTACTGCTCGACGTAAGCTTCCCAAGGCTTCTGCTTGAGGGCCATGTCCATACGAGCAGCGTTGTCCAGTGCATCAGGCAGGGAGATGGTGCGGTACTCCTGCACCTCACTCGCCTTGTTCACAAGCCAATAGCCTGCCCAGTACGTGCTACCTTGGTACTCGATGCATTCTTCATCGCGGAAGTCACCGCCGAATACGGTGTAGCTGTCGTTCTCGTGAATCATCTTAGGTAAGTTCATTACCACTCTCCTGAATCAGTAGCCACTTCTTCGCCGGCCTGTACGAACACGGGTGCATCCTTGCCCTCGACCAACAGCTCCGCGGTGATTGCCTTGGCGTTGAGGGTATCGAGCAGGAACTTATCCCGTACCATATCCACGTAACCAAGAATCATATCAACCCGCTTGCCCTTGGCAGCGTTGCCAAAGCTGATAGCATCCGCAGCTAGCGCGGCACTAACAAGAGCAACAGCGTCACTGCGAGCAGCACTAAGACTAATCTTCGGGACCTCTTCTTCTCGATAGAACTTGTCCTTGTTTTCCCAGTAGTCATTGCGAGAGTTACCTCCGGAGGATGAAGAAGCACTCGCCACCGCTCCTGCGGGGGGTGCTTGCACCGACCCGGTCTCGACCTGTTGCACGCTAGACATATCCACATTTCCTTTCCCGTCAACCGTAAACGCAATGCTATCTCCTTGCCTAAACTGTGGGCGGGTAGTACCCGTACGGAACCAGCGGCCACCGCCTTCTAACTGAAACGAGTAGAGCATGATGTCTACGCCCTTCCGGTCGTCGTGCCAGTTCTTGCTGGATGTGCGGGAGACCTGTCCTCTTACATTGTCACTCATAAAACCTTTCCTCTGCTGTATATTTAACGTCTTTACCTGCGCCCCATGCACTGCCGGCCTTCGCCTCACAACCCAAGGGTACTGTTAACTTCACACCGTATAGATTCCACATGAAATCGTATGGTGCTTCGGTGAAACATATCCTACTCAGTTCTTCATACGCCTCTCGCTCTTCCTCTGGTAGCTCTATGACTACGCTGTCATGAATAGTATTAACAATCATCATCAGATAGCGGCTGCGCTTCAACGTGTGCCACATGTAGATGAGTGATGCTGGTATAATCTCTGCCGTTGCTAGTGCCTGTACTGGGTAGTTGCAGATGGAAGTGGTGTTCTGCACGTAACCATCTCTGCTCCTCTTCGTATCAGGCCAGTAGTAAATCAATCCCCACTCTGTCTCTAACTGCTTGGTTCGAAGGACCTGTTCAATCCACCCCTCTTGAGCGTCCGTAACACCCTCATAAGTGTCGCGGAAATACTGGTAGTAATTCCGTTCGTTGGTAGTTCCTGACCGTCCGCCATAAAGAGGCTTGAACGTATGAGCCTTGGCTTCTTGCCTAGTAACCCCGATGATGTCCGCAGTTGCACTGTGGATATCAACACCGTCCTTGATGTGTTGTAATGCAACAGCATCTCTACCCAGATGGGCCGCAACTCTGAACTCAAGCTGGCTCCCATCCGCTTCTCCCATGAGCCACCCCTTTCTTCGGGGCACAAATAAACTCTTATAGGCCCGAGGTAGATTCTGGAATTGTATGCTGTAATCCAGTCCCGAACTCGAGAGTCGATGAGTCTTTGTTCTATGCTGGTGAAATTCTCCTCTAAGTATTCCGCCAGTCTCACCGCATTCTTGAAAGGTTCGGAGGTACTTTGTGAGCTCAGAGTGAAGGGCTCGTTGCCCCCGGAAAAGTTCCAGAAAGCGTCTTTGCCTATCGTTCGTTGCTCGTAGTCTACCGAGGGTGGCTTCGTCTGTCTTAGGTCTGCCAGTTGGAGTGAGCAGGGGCTTTTTGGTACGAGGGTCACGGGGTACATCGAAGCCGAGCTCGTCATAGAATAGGCGCTGCTTTTCAATCGTGCCATTAACGTTCTCTGTTCCGAACTCTTGGAGCAGTGTTGCTGTAAGCTCATTGTACTCCCTCTCCTTCTCTTGTATCATCTCCGTCACACGTGTGACATCAATGGCTAGCCCGTTGAACTCTATGTCAGCAAGCACAGGTGTGAGTAGACATCGTGCATACACCACGTTTAGTAGCCTATCAGACAGCTCAGTTAGCTGCGTCTTGTATAGGTCGTGCGTCACCTGTACATCCTTATGACAGTACCGTATCAGCCAGCTCTCAGGCATATCCGTCGAGCATAGCCCAGCCTTGTACATAAGACCCATCACATCTATCTTGGTCGCCATACCCCGGCGCTCAAGACACTGGTTCAACCCTGTCTGGAACCCAGCGTACCTGTTACCACCTAGCACATACTCTGCTAGCTTGGTGTCATACACGAGCACATCCTCAAGGTGTAGACCACACCGCTTCAACCATTGCAGTTCGAACTTAGCATTGTGGGCAACGATGAAGTCGACAGACTTAATGTCGTCCACCAGTTGCTGCATATTAAACTCATTACCCAGTACCTGCTTCTTGGTTCCATCTGGAAACTGCCAGCAGGCGAGGACCAGTGAGTTGTCAGGCTCCACGGCACTGCCGTGTACTTTAACGGTTGTCTCAAAGTCAAGTACAATGTAGCTTCCCCTTCTGTATATGTCTGGGTCGGGAGCAGACACAAACTCCGGTACTCTAATCATTCGATGCTCCTTATCCGAGAGTGTATCGGCTCCACCCCAATGGTGAAGTACTCGTGCTTACCGCTACGCTTGTTCTTCGGGAGGGAGAGCACGCGCCACCCTCGTTCCACGTCGTCCTCAGTGCCACCGATACCTACCATTACGTCAGCTTGCGCAGGTATGCCTGTGTTACTGCTGTCCACATCGCCCATGTCTAGCACTGCCTTGCCGCTGGCGCTGTCACCTGCCTGCGTCACGCTTATCACTACTAGCTTGTGCCTCTTGCCGAGGTTACGTGCCACTGTAGCTGCACGCTCAAGCTTCATAACGAAGTGGTCCTCCTTCACGTTGATGTTCCGCAACTGGTCAATCAACAGTATGGCCGGCTTGTACTCAGTGATGAGCGCCTCTATCTCACGGGGCGTACCCGGTGCTAGTGCTGCAAGTACGATGTTCTCATAGCCTCGCTCCCTCGCTAAGGCATCCGCCTTCTCTGGGTTGTCGATGATTTCAAACTTGTTCATACCTGTCAGCCTAGTCAGCAGCCGCATAGCAATGTCCTGTATAGGGTCTTCGTTACCCACGTACAGTACGCGCTTGCCTTGCTGCAAGAACCCAGCCATCATGTTCACTAGCATCAGTGTCTTGCCCATCTCAGGTCGTGCGAACACTACCATGTGATGCCCGGGTAGCAGCCCACCATCTAGCCTGTCGTTCAGTGACTTGGGATATATCTTAATCAATCCCTCTGGTCGCTGTGTTAGCGCCAGCTCTGTCACGTCCATGCCTACCAGTATCTCTGCTGTGTTGTCGTCGTCCACTGCATCCTCAGAGATGGAAGCGTACTCATCCAGTAGCTTTGCCGTATCATCTCCGTGTTTACCAGCAGCCAGCAACGCAGCCAGCTTACAACCTACCTCCTCCTTCCGCATCTCTGCGAAGTAATGAACCGCATTCTCAGGTGAGTGCTGGTCAGTCGCTATAGATTCTACCAGTGCTTTAACAGTTGAACCAGTAGGTCCAGTGTTAAGAGCGCTACCAAGCAGGTGACTATCAACTCGCACCGCTTCAGTGTCCCTGTCGTAGTATCTTTCGATTCCTTCATAGATGTGCCTCCCCATCTCACTCAAGTGTTTCGTTGCCTTCAGTTTATCTAGCTGATTGAACGCAACCTTACTGCCCATAGCAGCACCAATCACTAGCCTCTCATTGTTCATCCTCTACCCCGAGCGTTCTCATCAGTTCCTCCTCGCTCATGTTCTTCAGGTCCTTACTCAGTAGCAGTACGTCAGCACTGTGAAAGAACACAGCGTACTTCCGCATCTGCCTGACTGCTAGGTCCGAAGCGTCGTTGTCAAGAGCCCATGTCACACGTGTGACGTGAGCCGAAAGCTCGGCAATCGCCAGCTTCGACAGACCCGTCCCGTTGAGGGACACCGCTGTTCTATATTTACTTGCACGTACGGCCGATGGGATGTCTTCAACGAGCACGGCCCGTCGGAGTCCGTCCCTTGGATGCACGTACCATGAGAGGGTTGCCTCGTTGAGCGCATCTGGTCTAGTAAGAGCCTTCGGAATTGCTCCTGAGTAGCTTCGCAAGACCCACCCTCGGTTACGGGAGAGCGGGTCAAGTATTGGGAATGCGACCCGACCCTCATCCGGCGCGTACATAGCCCTGCTCTTTGCGATATGCCACTCTTGAAAGCCGACAGTCTCACTAAGTGTATGCAGATGAGCACTACTAAGGGCGCAAAGAGTACCGTTAAAACTCCTACGGTCAACGGGTGTATCGTCATTCGGTTTCTCCTTCGGTCGTTCCAATAAGGTACGGTCCCCTCTTGCTCCCTCCGTACCACAGTTGGCACGGAAGCACTTGTATAGCACAGCACCTTCCTTCCGTGTGACGGAGAGGCTACGTTCTTTAGTACTACCTCCACCACACTGAGGACACACAATCCTTACGGACTCTCCATCCTCTAGGGTACTGATAAGTGTTTCTAGTTCTATCATACGGATTCCCTACATGGAATTATGTATATATATATATAATATATAATATAATATAATAACTATATACTATTATTATACGATATTATCGTCACTTTGTGACTCTAACAGTTGTTGTATCTTTACCACACTACTCCATCATCTTCTCCTTGGCACGCTGGAACCGCTTGCGTGCAGCCCCACCGTCAATGCCAAGTCGTTGGCATATCTCATCGTAGTCCATGCCCTCGTGAGCACGCAGTATCCACACATCGTACTGCTCGTTGGTTAGGGTAGCCAGCTTCTCATCCATCTCACTGCCTGTCTCGAACATAATCATAAGGTCCTCCGGGTTAGCTGTACTCAGGCTATCCCCTGCGTATGTGTCCTCTATCCACGAACCCTCACTGTCTACGTCTGGAGGGAACGCATCCCACTCACTGACCAGCTCAGGCTCTTTGTCTACCTTCTTCATGTGCGCATCAATGAGGAAGTTGTGCATCACCTTGCCTGCCCACGTGGTGAACAGTACACCTGCTGACTCGTCGTACTCATCAATCTTTTCCCACACATGGTTGAACACATCCTGAATAGCATCCTCCTTCTCGGCAAAGGACACGTACTTGAGTACTGTCTCGTTGATGAACCTGTTGTAGTTAATAATCCAAGCTTCCATCCGACGTTCGTTGCTTACTTCTTCCACGGTAATCCCTCTTTGTTGTAGCGTGCCTTAGCACGTGCGCTCATTGCAGCCTTGGTATCCTCACTCAACACACGCTTGCGGCGTACACCTAGCTGCTTGAAGAATGGTACTAACAGCAGTGGGTTCCTGCACTTCACCCATGCCTCCCCGTTAGCGGTGTGCCAATCACCTATGTCTTTAAGTAGTTCCATCCTACTGTTCAACATCTTACCCGACAGCCCTGCTGCCATGTTGCGGGTGTTACATAGCCACACGTCCAGCAGTCTGCCTTCCTTGTGTATGACCACGTGCCTGCCCACTATGGCAGCCTGCCCGTCACGCTTCTGCACTGCACCACTGCTCAGGTTTCCCTTGAACATGCGGAACAGAGCAGCCTTGCTCCGGTCGAATGCTTTGCTCATGCTGTCACCTCTATCATCTCTTTGAAGGCGGCAGCATACCTGTCGACCGAGGTAGCCTCGATGCCCGGCGCGGTGTTGACTTCGTAGATATGGCACGTCTGCGATGGCGAATGATACCCGATATCCACTGCCCCAAAGTCGAGTCCCAAACTATAAACTGCCCGGATAGCCATTGCTTTGATGTGCTCATTAGGCTCGGTACATCCTTCGCCTCTACAGAACACAAACCCGTTGCGATAGCTACGGACTTGCCAGTTGACCTGCTCGTCGCTGATGTCCTTGTTCCTCCGTTTCTGCGTCCAGTCAATTACCTTACCTCCTACCACATGGATGCGGTACTCAATGTTCTTCTTCATGTACCTAGTATACAGCGGTGCACGAGGCAACGCATCTAGGCTGTCCTTCTTGACAATCTCCAGCCCGTCTGAACTGTGCCCACTTACTTTATGTCGTACGACAACGTCGCTATCCTCACGCCATCTCTCTGCCTCCAGTACATCGGTAGTCCACGGCACTACTGGCACATCATGTGCCTCCATACGTGCGAACGCCTCACGCTTATCAGCAGCGTGTGCCACCGCCTCGGGTGCGTTGATGTATCGCTCACCTGTCTCGCCCTCAAGCCGGCTGCGGCTGCCCCAGTTGATAATCAAATCAGTATGCC
>Ga0224507_10000532_pt1 | contig 14946 bp, 16 predicted proteins | sample SF_Jan12_sed_USG_3_FD_170159 | JGI IMG/M metagenome (GOLD analysis project Ga0224507, IMG submission 170159) | Sediment microbial communities from San Francisco Bay, California, United States - SF_Jan12_sed_USGS_13 | ecosystem: Environmental > Aquatic > Marine > Sediment | place: USA... | reverse complement strand
CAGACATGCACCAAGGCCGTCGCACAGTTTATCCGCAACAAGACGGGCCTTGCCGTCAATAATTTGCAGAGATCCTTCCGCGCAATCGGGCACGCATTCTCCGCATCCGGTGCACAGTTCGTCATCAATCTCAATAATTTTTCGTATCGCTTTCATAAGATTGTCCAGTTTTGTTTCTACTTTGAGGGTTTAATGAATACGTTTCAGCAGCGCTTTTTTTGCTATCCTGCGTCCCGCATCGGTGAGAAAAGACTTGTTCAGAACTTTCTCCAGCAGTTCTCCTGAAGGAGCACTTTCCTGGTATTTTTCATCAAGATTAACGATGAGGTCGGCATCGTAGAGTACCTTGAAGTTTATGGACTCTTCCTGTCGTGGGGTATGATGGTGGCCTATAATATCACATACTTCATCAACGAGATTTTTTTCAGCTTTCAACTCGGTAAGCAACTGCCGGGCAACCGGCGGACCCTCCGAATGCTGATGTTTTGCAGCAGTTGAGTTGAATTTTCGTTCTGCTTCCTTAATACCTATGTCATGCAGATACCCGGCTGCCATAATAACCGCCATGTTGGCCTTTTCCTGTTTACCTATTTCCTCAGCATAAGCAGCGACATCCTCGGCATGCTTGATTCTCCTGCTGTCTGAACCGAAGTATTTGCGCATGGCAATCGCGAGTTTATTCTTGAACAGATCATTTCTCTTTGCCATCAGTTCGGGCGGCAGAGAACCTAGACATTGATCGGCATAAGGACAATAGGAAGCACAGCCGAAATCAATCTTGGGGTTGAGCATTCGATGTCCGCATTTTTTACATTTCTGCTGACTGTCATCTTTGAAAAATTCGACGCTGTGGCCACACTTTGGGCAGCTGGTTTCGAATACATCCTCACCACTCCAGTATCTGCTATCCTGTCCCGGACACTGCATGATCTACCTCTGCTTTTATTGCCTGGGGGAACATCATGTCCCAAACAGACCTTTTTTCAGTTGCTCAATGCCGAAGCGTTCCATAAATCTGGCGCTGCGGGTCTTGAATTTTGCATTGTTAATATAGAAGTTAAGACATCTTTTTACCAGCGCCACCGCTTCATCGTCATTTAGATTTTCAGCGACGAGGTCGCCGATTCTTGGTCTCCCTGCTGCATTTCCTCCAAAGATAAAACGCCAGCCGTTTTTCTGGGCGACCAGGCCTACGTCCCGTACCCATGATTCACAGCAGCACATCCGGCAGCCGGAGATACCGACCTTAACCTTGTATGGAAGGGGGCCATCCAGCAGCAGGTTTTCTATTGCAGCACCCATTTCCAGGGAGTCTCCGGTTCCATATTTGCACCACTGGCTGCCCGGGCAGGCCTGGACATAATGTACACGGTTACGTGCATGCGGAGGTTTGTCCGGGATATTCAGTTCTCTTTTCAACTCCTCCAGCACATCTGGACGTGTTCCAAGAAAAGCCAGGCGTTGCGCACCAGTAACCTTGGCCACCGGCACATCAAATCTGCGACAGATTGCGGCTATTTTCTCCAGCTCGTCAGGAGTCATGACTCCCATGTTTATTCCCGGCATCACTGTATACGTTTTATGATTGGTCTGTTTTTTTTGGCTCATCATGCTGCCCCGAATTTTTCTATTAAATCGGTAATCTATTTTCTCATCACTTCAGGCTGGACATGGTGGCCGGATCAGGTGACCCGGCCACCATGTTTGACGCTACTATTAGCCGAGTGCGGGAGTCATATCTTCCTCTTCGTTTGCTTCTTTTTGTTGGGAACCAAGAATTACTGCCAAATCTTCCTCAGGGCTTGCTGCCACGGGTTTGATGTCAAAATTATCAACAAGAACCTGTAGGACAGCAGGCGTGATAAATGCCGGCAGAGAAGGTCCGAGGCGGATGTCTTTTATTCCAAGGAAGAGCAGGGTCAGCAGGATAGCGACTGCTTTCTGTTCATACCAGGAGAGGATCATGGACAGCGGCAGATCGTTCACCCCGCATTTAAAGGCATCAGCCAATGCTACTGCTATTTTAATTGCCGAGTATGCATCGTTGCACTGCCCTACGTCAAGAAGACGCGGGATGCCGCCTATATCTCCCAGGTCTTTGTCAAAGAACCTGAATTTGCCACAGGCAAGGGTCAACACCATGCAGTCGTTCGGGACCTGCTCGACAAACCTGGTATAATAGTCACGGCCGGGTCTCGCGCCGTCGCAACCGCCAACCAGGAAAAAGTGCCGGATTGCCCCGGATTTAACACCGTCAATAACCTTGTCGGCAACACCGAGAACTGTATTTCTGCCGAAACCGACCATGACCGATCCCTTGTCAGTATCTTCTATAAAACCTTCCATGGCAAGAGCCTTTTCGATGACCGGTGTATAATCTTTATTGGCTATATGCCTGCATCCCGGCCATCCGACAAGCCCGTCAGTGAAAATGCGATCCTTGTAGGACTCAAGCGGTTTCTGGATGCAGTTGGTCGTAAAAAGAACCGGTCCGGGAAAATGAGGAAACTCTTTATGCTGATTCTGCCATGCGGTACCGAAGTGTCCATAAAAGTGGTTGTGTTTTTTCAGTTCCGGATAGGCGTGGGCCGGAAGCATCTCGCCATGGGTATAGACATTGATTCCTTTGCCTTTGGTCTGCTCAAGCAGGAGTTCCAGATCTTTCAGATCATGGCCGGTAATGAGGATGCATTTCCCCTTTCTGGCGCCAAGTGGTACCGATGTCGGCTGTGGATGCCCGTAGGTGCCGGTGTTGCCTGCGTCAAGCAGTTCCATGGTCCGCAGATTTATTTCACCGGCTTTGAGGGCAACAGCTACACACTCGTCAACGCTTAATCCTTTGGCCATCAAGGCAACCAGCGCTTCATAGATAAATCCGGCAATGGCATCATCCTGCTGACCAAGAATCCAGGCATGATCTGCGTACGCTGCAATTCCCTTGAGTCCATACAGCAATGTCTGTTTCAACGAACGGATATTCTCATCCTCGTCAAGTGTGCTGATAAAGTCAAGGGCAGCACCCTGGGCATTCAGCTCTTCAATGCTTCCGGCCGGGATGAATGCTGCAGCCGTCTCAGCAAAATCAGTCCTGCCACCGGCCGCGGATACTTTTTTCTTCATATTTTCTCGCAGTTCCACCGCCCGGTTGATCATTTCCTGAAAGCGGGAAGGGTCAAAGTCAACATTGGTCAGGGTAGAGAAAATGGCCTCCATTGTGAAGAGGTCGGTTTCCCGGTCAACAATTCCTTCCTGTCGTCCTGCCAAGGCAAAAAGCGCGAGCCCCTGAACGGCATGGAGAAGCAGGTCCTGCAGGTTTGAAATTTCATCGTTTTTGCCGCAGACTCCGATTTTGGTACAACTGCCTCCTTTGGCAGTCTGTTCACATTGATTACAAAACATTTTAGTCTCCTTAGTTTAAATGAATGTTTATAAAGATGATGTTTAAAAATATTTCGTTGTATGGTCTGATAATAACTGATCTGTTTTACTTTCCATTGACCTAGGTCAAAATTAAAAATTAACTGCATGAAATGGAAAAAATAAAAAAGATAATTGCTGAAAGTATACTTTTTTCGGGGCTTTCAGAGGGTGAACTTGAAAAAATTGCCAGGATTGCCGTCCCCAAAAGTTTTGGCCGGGGAGAGGCGGTTTTTTTTGAGGGAGATGAGGGCAACGGATTTTATATGGTCCTTGAAGGGCGGGTGAAAATCTTCAAGATGTCGATGGAGGGCAAGGAGCAGATACTGCATATTTTCGGTCCAGGGGAACCATTCGGAGAAGTTCCGGTTTTTCATGGCCAGCCGTTTCCGGCCAACGCCATGGCTCTGGTCAAATCAAAATTGATTTTTTTCCCGCGCAGGGAGTTTATCGATCTGGTGACAGCCAATCCTTCTCTGGCATTGAACATGCTCGCCATGCTGTCATTAAGGCTCCGCCGTTTTGCGAACCAGATAGAGAGCCTTTCGCTCAAGGAGGTCCCCGGCCGTCTTGCTGCCTACCTACTTTATTTGTCAGAGGAGCAGGGTCCTGCCGCGCATGTCACCCTTGATATACCAAAGGGACAGCTTGCAAGCCTGCTTGGAACAATTCCTGAAACGCTGTCCAGAATTTTTTCGAAAATGACGGATGAGGGGCTTATCCGGGTGGAAGGACGGACAATCTATATTGATGACTTTGAAGGGTTGAGAGAGAAAGAGTGATCTGCCTGTTACTGCCGCTTTTGTGACATTGCCAGTTTGACTGATCTGTCGACGATGTATTTTCCTTTTTCTGCGGTAATGAACGGGACCATATAGCTTTGCTCAAAAGCGGTATACCCTTCCTGCAGATTTTTCCAGAATTCGATCCAGGGTGAAAAGCGGAATCTGTAGAGATTCTCATCCGTCATTGGAAAGGGGAAGACATGGATATCGAATGCTTCCTGGCCTCCAAGAAAGGCGAAATGGGCCAGCGTGTAGATTTCTTCCATGCGATAGTTTTTCATGGCAAAACACCCTTTGGAGGAACAGCTGCCATGAACCATGATACTGCTGCCGTTACGGCGCAGTAATGTATCATAATCATTCGGATAGCCAATATTGAACGAGAGGTGGTAGTCGCTGTCAGGATTCATCTGGTCAGGGGTTACACGATAAAATCCTTCGGGACTCTGCCAGTCACCCTCGTGCAGTTTCGGACCCAGATACCCTGAATAGCTGCAAATCGGATAGGTCTTGAAGAATCGGTACCGCCCGTTTTTCTCCAGCCATACTTCGAGCTGTCCCTGCAGTTTAAAAATACGAATGAACAAGGAGGAACCAAGGGTTAGTTCTTTTCCGGCAAGTTCACTCTTGAGTGCAGGACTTACACCATTCAGGATTTTTGTGAGCTTGTCGGTTACCAGCGGAATCTCCTGGCTGAGGCAGTTAATGTCTGCATTCAGGACGAAGAATACAGTCAGCAGGAGCAATATTTTCAGGAGTCGCTGATAACAGTACATACTATTATTCGCCTCCTGCGCGGACCGTCAAATTCACAGAAAAAAATATTCTGCCATCGGGACAGGCCGAGTTTTGAATCGATGATCGGAATTGTTTCGGATGGGCCGACAAGGCCTGCCTTGAGATGTGCATCGCCATTGCCGTCCTGCCTGTCATGCTCCCACACTCCCTGAGGAATCATCTGACGCAGGAGATGTAAGACATCGTTCTGAACAGATTCATCCCAGTTTTCCTGAATCATGATTGCTCCAGTTGCTCCCTGGGCATATATTGATACTAACCCATTGTCAACCACGCTTGCATTGACAATATTATTTACCTTTTTGGTGATATCGACCAGAGTTTCCCTGCGATCTGTACTTATTTCAATGATTTGCCGCACGGTGTTTGCTTTTCAGGAAGCCATAACTTTTGCATAGGCTGAAGCGGCACACTCATTTTTCCCTATATCAAGAATATTCTGTTCTTCCTCGTCGACCTGCTCCAGATTGGCATTGACAAGTCTTATCCTGGCATATTCTTCCGGCTGAGGGCGCATATGACTTTTAATGAATTCAATAAAATCCTCTGCAGTCTCAATTTCATAAATTGCCTGGTTGCGCCCTATTGCTTCACCCAGGGTACATTCAAAGACAAGGTTGGAATCGGCTTCATCCCAGTCAATATAATGGGCTGGCAGAACTATAAGGTTTCTGTTCAGTTTTTTTATTTTGTTCATGGTGGCAAAAAGCATTTTTGCCCATTCAGCAGCCTTGCCGCCAAGGTCTGGCCGACCGACGGATTTGATAAAAACCGTATCTCCGGTCACCATGTATTTTTCATCGATGAAAAAAATAGTGCTGCCCGGAGTATGCCCCGGAGTAAAAACTGCCCTCACTTGAGGACCATTGCTTGAGAAACCGTATTTTTCGCCATCCGCAAGCTTTGTGTAATTGATTTTTGAACCACTGAAGTCACCCTCATTGGCCAGGAACTCGGCGCCGGTTTTCTCGGAGAGAACACGGCTGCCGGCAATATAATCGGCCTGCAAGTGTGTCTCGAATGTTTTAATTATTCTGCAGTTTTTCTGTTTCGCAAAGCTGAGGTAGAAATCCAAGTTGCGGGAAGGGTCAAAAAGCATCATTTCATTTTCTGCAAGAAGGCCGTAACTGCACGATGCCTTACCCGGTCTGATGAACTGGTACAGTTCATAACCGTTCCCACCTCCTAAAACCCTGGGAACAAGGAGATTCCCCCATGTATTGATACCTCCCTGCAAATATCCGACGTCATCAAATCCGTATTTATGGACGATTTCCGCAACATATTTTGCAGAAGCTTCCTTGGCGCATACGATTCTGATCCTCGCCTTCTGGGGCAGCTTGGCAACACTTTCCTTCTCAAATTCCATAAAGTCGAAATAGGGAATATTGAACATTTTGAAAGAAAAGGGTGCTTCAACCTTGAATTTATTGAATTCCTTATTGTTTCTCACATCCACGACAACAATATCTTCTTTTGCGGTGAGCCAGTCGAATAAATCCTGTGCAATATATTGAAAAACAGCCATGTCCTATGCTCTCTTGTTCGGGTTATCAGTTTATAAGAGGACTTTCATTAAATATTGTCATCAATTATATGCTCTTAGTTTAAAACTGTCCATACTTTTAGCTGAACATAGGGATCGGCAGAGGTCAATATCTCCAACCAGCCTTGATTGCGGATAAAAACACTTTAAGTTACTATAAATGCTTCACATCTTTATGTCTTTTGATGAAAACCGCAGAGTACACAATCAGGTTGATAACCAGAACGGCTATGCCAAGCATGATCTGAATATTGCGGGTCAAACCTTCCGGATAAATTGTCGGCAGTAAATACTGCTCGATAAATCCCTGTTCATATCCCCTTCCCGATGTAAGCCGAAGCATGTTTTCAAGAGGGGTTAAAGGACAAATCCAGCCGGATAATTCAATACAAATCCCCCACAACACTGCCGGTATATGAACCCAGGACCATTTTATGTTGAAAAAAGAAAATATGCCGCCAAATACGACAAAAAGAATGAAAAGAAAATGAACGATGACTATTGTTTCTGCCAACATGCTATTTGGCTTCAAGACTGTTCATCAGGATACAGTATTCTGGGAGATAACGAGACTCTTAATTTATTTCAGGATGTTTAAACGTCAGCAGTTGTTTGATTTCGTTCAGTTTTTTAATAACAGATTTGCTCTTTAGCAGGACGGTTCTACTTTTCTATAAGCGTGTCATTGTTCCACATACCTGCGTTGACATCACCAGCAGAACTTTTGACTGAACCTTGTCCGTGTCGTACCCCATTTTTCCATTGACCTGTGTATACAGTTCCGTCTTGAAAAGTCATTGTACCATCACCATGAAACTTTCCATTTACAAAATCTCCCTCATATTTTGTACCGTCCGGCATGGTGAGAATTCCCTGTCCATCAACTTGTCCATCAATAAAATTTCCTGAATATTCCTGACCATTTTTATATCGTAAAGTACCGTGGCCGTTCATATTCCCATTTGACCAGGTGCCTGAGTATCTTGCTCCATCGACAAATTTCATGGTTCCATTTCCGTTTCTTTGACCGTTGACGAAGTTCCCCTCATAAATTCTTCCATCAGGATATGTTTCCACCCCTTGACCGTTTCGTTCATCATCGCTCCACTCTCCACTATATTGACTTCCGTCATTGAATAAATATGTCCCGTAACCACTCTTGAGACCGTCCCAGAAGCCACCTTCATAGTTCTCTCCATCAGAATAGATCATGGTTCCCTTTCCATTCCTCTGTCCATTTTTCCATTGACCGGTATATTGAGAGCCATCTAAGAAATTATAAGTACCCTGTCCCTCCTGCAGTCCGTTTGCAAATTCACCTTCATATTTTTCGCCATCGTGAAGAGTCAATGTACCTTGACCGGTGGGAAGCCCGCTGCTGAATTCTCCCACATATTTTTCTCCATTGGGAGAAGTGAGAGATCCTTGACCATCTCTTTTACCTGCCCAGAATTGCCCTACATATTTTTTTCCATCAGGGTACTTCTCTGTTCCCTGACCATGTCTATCGCCTGCCAAAAATTCTCCAGTATAAACGGTGCCGGATTTAAAGATGTAGGTTCCTGTACCGTTTGGGACGCCATATTTGAATTCACCGGTATATTTTTCACCGTTCTCATAAACTTCCGTCCCTTTGCCATTGGTACATTTTCCTTGAATGCATTCAGCATATGTAGGACTGGTTGGGTTAAAGATATAAATGATTAGAAGTGAAATAATTATTGCGAAATTATTCATTATATTCTCCCCTGTAAAATGAGATATTCATCTTAAAGATCTCATATTATAACATCTCTGGTTCATTCTGTGAAAAGAGTTCGTGGCAAAATTGTTCTATGATGAACAAAAATAAAAAAAGGGTTCAGACTGTTTTTGCCTAAACCCTCATAAACACTGGTGCCCGGGGCGAGAATCGAACTCGCACGAAGTAAACTTCGAGGGATTTTAAGTCCCTTGCGTCTACCAGTTCCGCCACCCGGGCAGGATATCGGCAATGTACACTCAGGTTGCTTCTTTGTCAATTGACAAGCAGGCAATTATGTGCTGTTTCAGAGGGTTAACAGTGGCGCACATGCATTATGATATGCTATGTTAGTTGTATGTTAATCTTTAACTATCGAGGTCTATAAATATAATAAGATATGCGGAATCTTATTCTCATAGTCTTGTTTCTTGCAGCCATCCTGCTTACCGGGACAGTCGGGTATGTTGTATTGGAAGATATGGGATTATGGGACAGCATGTATCTGACAGCAATGACAATAACCACCGTCGGGTACGGAGATATTGTCCCATTGCACCCCCAGGGAAAAGTTTTCACTATTTTTCTTGTTTTTACCGGTGTCGGGCTCGTCTTGTATGGCTTCTCCAAATTTGCTGAAACGATGGTAGAGGGTGGATTGCGAAATATTCTTGAGAGGAGGAAAATGAAGAAAAAGGTCGCCCATTTAAGAGATCACTATATTGTCTGTGGCTATGGACGGATTGGGAAGGTCATTTGCCAGATCCTCAAGGAAAGCAATCGGCCTTTTGTGGTCATTGAAACTGATGCAGAAGAGATGAAAAATATCGAGTCGGAAGGGTATTATGCTTTAGACGGTGAAGCATCCGATGACGATATTCTGCTTGCAGCAGGGATTATGAATGCCAGGGGTTTGATAGCAGTTGTTTCTACAGATGCGGACAATGTCTTTATTTCACTGACCGCCAGGGGTCTTAACCCGCGCCTTTTTATTCTGGCCCGGTCCAGCGGAACACCGGGAGCGGATACCAAACTCATGCGCGCCGGAGCATCAAAAGTTATCTCGCCGTATTACATCGGGGCCCGGAGAATGGCTCAGCTTATAGTCAGACCGACAGTGATCGATTTCATCGACCTGACAATGCATGCCGGTGAGTTGGGGTTGCGCATGGAGGAACTCCTGGTCACTGAAAAGGCCTCATTTGCCAACAAGAACCTGATTGAATCCGGAATCAGAAAAAATTTTGAAATTATTATTGTCGCCATTAAACGTCCAGGGGAAGATATGATTTTCAATCCAAAACCGGATACAGTCATACTTGCCGGTGATATTCTTATCGCCCTGGGGGATCACAGCCAGATCAGTTTACTTGAAAAGGAGGTTTAAGCAGGGCCAGCATTTCACGAACAGCCTGGTCAAGACCGACGAACACTGCTCTGGTTATGATTGCATGGCCGATACTCAACTCCTCTATTGTTTCAAGCGCCGCTATACGCGACGTTGTCTGATAATCAAGCCCGTGGCCGGCATTGACCCGCAGCCCTGCCTGAGATGCGGTTTCCGCTGATTCTTCAATCATCCTGAATTCCAGGTCTTTTTCCTTTTTATTTTCGGCATCACAGTATCTGCCTGTATGGAGTTCGACAAACGTAGCTCCCACTTCTTTGGCTGCTTTGATCTGTTTGTGATCAGGGTCTATAAACAGGCTGACCGGTATACCAGCTTTTTCCATTTTCTCTATTGTTCTAACAAGTTTTTTCTTGTTGGCACTGACGTTTAATCCCCCTTCGGTTGTTAATTCCTGCCTTTTTTCAGGGACAAGGGTGACCATGTCCGGTTTGATATCAAGGGCGATATCAATAATTTCTTTTGCGGCAGCCATTTCAAGATTTAATTTGGTTTTAACCGTCTGGCGGAGCAGGTGAACATCCCGGTCATTTATATGGCGCCTGTCCTCGCGAAGATGGACAACAATCCCTGACGCACCTGCCAGTTCACAGATTCCAGCCGCCAGTACAGGATCCGGTTCAGAGATACCACGTGCTTCCCTGATGGTGGCCACATGATCGACATTTATGGCAAGTTGTACCATGCTCTTACTCCTGAAGCGTTTGATTTTATGGAATAATTCTTTTTCTTTTCGCCACATAAGGTGGGCATCATCATCAGACCTTTCGTGATCATACCCCAGTAGATGCAGTAAACCATGGATCATCAGCTCCGTCAGCCTGTCATTGAGGGATTTTTTCTCCCCTAGTATTTCACGTTCTGCTGTCTCAACTGAAATCAGGATATCCCCGAGTTCATTCAGGGACGATGCTTCGGCAAATTCTTCTGGAAAACCTTCGGCCGGAAAGGAGAGAACATTGGTTGGTCCTTTCCGTTGGCGATACCGGCTGTTGTAGGATGTGATTTTTTCGTCATCCATGAAAACAACGCTGACATGATTTTTCTGCAGATCGAGAAAATCTGTCAACCGGGCAGCCCGTAATTGAATCAGTTCGCTATTAAAAGGGTATGAAACAGTATCCAGTTGAAAGAAAAAATTGAAAGCCATGGAGCCTGTTATCCATTCCGGTCAGTGTTTTTGCCGCCTGAACGTTGACGTTTACCTGGCTGCTGCTCGTAGGCCCTTATAATTTCCTGTACAAGTGGATGGCGGACTACATCTGACTTGGAAAAAAAGCTGAAGTTGATTCCGTTAATATTCTTCAGTATATGCTGCGCCTCAACCAGTCCTGACTTGGTTGATCCCGGCAGGTCAATCTGGGTAACGTCACCAGTTATCACCGCCCGTGAATCAAAGCCTATTCTGGTGAGAAACATTTTCATCTGTTCCCGGGTGGTATTCTGAGCCTCATCAAGAATAATAAAGGCATTATTCAGGGTGCGGCCCCTCATGAATGCAAGGGGTGCTATTTCTATGATCCCTCGCTCAACGAGCTCCTGGGTCCGCTCCTGTCCCAGCATGTCATTGAGGGCATCTGTTAAGGGCCGAAGGTAAGGATCGACTTTCTGGGCCATATCTCCGGGAAGAAATCCGAGTTTTTCTCCTGCCTCAACGGCTGGTCGTGTCAGGATGATCGACCGGACACGTTCGCTGGCCAGAGCTGATACAGCCATAGCCACAGCCAGATAGGTCTTGCCTGTTCCTGCCGGACCTATCCCGAAAACAATATCATTTTTGCGGATAGCATCAATATAGTGCTTCTGATTGATACTTTTAGGCGAAATGACCCTGTTCCTGGAAGTGATATAAACCTTGTCCAGGAAAATGCTCTCAAGTTTTGCTTTTGGTGATGATTCAAGGATTTTGAGGCCAAAGGCAATATCCTGGGTGTAAATAGGGTACCCTTTAATGATGAGTTGAAAGAGCTGTTCGAAAAGAGAAGCGGCCAGATCAACAGCGTGATCATGCCCGGTTAGCTGTAGCAGATGGCCTCGGGCCTTTATGGTGACACCTGTTGCCTGTTCAACGGTCTGGAGATTTCTGTTCAAGTCACCAAACAGAATCTGTGCTGCCGCGTTATCCGGAAAATCAAGCTCCCGGATAACGTGATTATCCTGAAATGATGACGGTTTCAAATTGAGCAGTAAACCTTATTTGGTTTTGGCCACTTCCTCGTCAACAATCTTCTGGAGGGCATCAAGACTTCTGTCTTTTACTCGCCTGCCATTGACAAAGAGGGTAGGGGTGCCGCTAACCTGGGCCGCCTTGGCATCCGCCAAGTCCTTCGTTAGTTTTCTTTTGACAGCTTCGCTGTTACGGTCAGCGTTGAATTTTAGCATATCAAGGCCGATTTCCTGGGCGGCAGCATCCAGTTTTGCCGGGGTAATCTGGGCCTTCATGGCAAAAATTGCATCATGCATCTGCCAGAATTTTCCCTGATTATGGGCAGCCAGGGAAGCCAGGGAGGCAGGCTCAGCCATATTGTGAATACTGGTAAGCGGCAGGTTTTTAAATACGATTTTTAAAGTTTGCGGGTTTTTTTCGAGCAACTGCTCGATCAGTGGCGGAATCTGGCCACAATAAGGTCATTGAAAATCCGAGAAGACCGCCAGGACGACAGGAGCATCCTCATTACCGAGAAAAGGAGAGCCGGTAACGTCAATCGGTGTTACGAAACTGATTGCCAGACTGGTGAATGTATTCTCCTGTTCATTGATCAGGTAAAGCATTTCACCGCGAGGTGCGATGTCAATAGCTGTCACGCCTTTGTCCACCGGGATGGAACCGAGTTTTTGTCCCTGCGCAGAAAATAAATGGACCTTATTGTCATCACCCAGAATATAGACTTTTTGGTTGTCGAGAGTGTGCACCAGATCCAAGGGTTTGGCGTCAAGTTTCCACGTGGATATTACTGACCAATCCACACCATCAGGTGATGACGCAGGTGATGATTGGGCAGCGACAAGTTGTGTCGTGAAAAAACAGAGTAGGCAGAGAAGAAAGATTTTTTTCATTACCTGTTCCTAAAGTTGAGGGGGATACTTTTTCGTTAATTGAACGAAAATCTTAATATAAGATTCAACTATACTTCTTCATATAATTTTTTCAAGCGATGATGAGCAGAAGATGCATTTTAGATGCTATCCTGTTTAATGATTTTGAAGAGGAGTTGTAGGGTTATTGGATGCCTTCATTATTTTACAGTCAATGACCTTAACTGTTACGCGCTATCTCGAGAATTTCCGGGAGTGCTTTATGGACTGTTTTCAGATCGGGAAATTTTACAGACAGAGTCACGCTGTCATCTTCGAACGAAGGTTGGTGGTCAATATGAATATGTTCCGGCAGGCACAGCCCGGCAACAGATTTTCTGAATTCATCTTCGGCTTTCGTTGATCTTGGAAAACATTTTTTGTGGAGCCACATGAGCAGGGCGGCAGATTGTTGAGGAATATTTTTATTATTGTCCTGGATATCGTCTGCAATAAATTCATGGAGCAGTTTTTTGAGCGGTATATTGGTTCGCATAATGAGTTCAGTACAATAATCAATCAGTTTATGCTGTTTTGAGCCGCCCAGGTGGAGAGAACTGATGAGTTGTACAAGCAACTCCTGGTCTTCTGCAGACAGCTTGCGCATTTTACGAGCCGACTTGGGTAAAATTATCCCCTTATGTATGGCGAGAAGGGTGGCTGAACTGAGTGTAAGAAGAGAGACGAGTTCATCAAGTATGTGTTTCTGAGGCTTGTAGCCGAGTTTTTCCAGCAGCGGCAGTGCATCTTCAACAGGTTTAAGTTTGAGGAAATTATCAAAAAGCGTGGCCTGCTCAACAAGGCTCAATTGTCTTCCGCAGGAAGTTTCCTCGACAATCAACTTATAGGCAAATTCTTCCTCCGCTTCTTCCGGTATCACTAAGCACATTATTTTATCATCGGGGCGGACCAGTCGGGCAGCCAGTATTCTTTTTCTGCCGTCTACAATGATAATATTACTTTTACGCTGCTTGAGGATCGGCGGGTGCAGGATGCCAAACTGCCTGATACTCTCAATGAGTTCTTTTTCAGGAGCCGTCTGGTTGAAAGGACAAAGATGGTAGGTCCGATCAGCGAGGTTAATTGAAGGTATGTTAATAAAATCAGAATGAGGAAGACGATGCACTTGCTTGGAACCGGTAATTTATTTCCGGGGGGATGGAAAATTATTTAAAAGAAAAGCAGGGCGTCACTTAATGTGTGAGTAACGCCCATTCTGTAAATGAAAGACGGTTTTAAGAACCGTTTATTTTATCGCGAAGAATACCGGAAGGCTTAAATGTTACAACCCTCCTTGCATCAAGAGTTAATTCGTTTCCTGTTTGTGGGTTCCTGCCGCGCCGTGATTTCTTGTCCTTAACATTGAACTTGCCGAAACCGCTCAACAGCAGGTCATCCCCGGAGATCAATGCCTCTTTGGAAATGGCCAAAAAGGCTTCAACCGAGCTGGTCGCTTGAGCCTTTGTCAGAGAGGGATGAGATTTGTAGACCTGCTGAACAAGGTCGGCTTTTGTCAGGGTCATGGTTTGTGGCCTCCATTTATAAGGTAACGTGCTGAAGTTCTTTTCTTTTGTGTTATGCTATTCTTATGATATGAATTTTGAACAACTTGTCAAATATTAATAAACGCGATAAACGTTAAAAAGTGTTAACGAGCATGATGTCAATTCAACTACTTATATGACAAAAACCGTCTGCGAAACGACGTATCGAAGTCTACGCTTTTCTGCCAGGCAGACAAATAATTAATTCCTCAGAAAGCGAAAAGCACCGGTTCCCGCAAATTCTGCTGCGGAACCGAGTTCTTCTTCTATTCTCAACAGTTGATTATACTTGGCAACCCTATCACTCCTTGAAGGCGCGCCTGTTTTAATCTGTCCCGTATTCAGGGCGACAGCGAGGTCGGCGATAGTAACGTCCTCTGTTTCGCCGGAGCGGTGCGAGATAACCGCAGTGTAGCCTGCCCGGTGTGCCATATCCACAGCATCAATGGTTTCTGTCACCGAACCGATCTGATTCAGTTTAATGAGAATTGAATTGGCTATTCCCAGAGCAATGCCCTCTTTCAGTATAGAGGTGTTGGTAACAAAAATATCATCTCCCACCAGTTGAATTTTCTGGCCCAGTATCTTGGTAAGTTTTTTCCACCCTTTCCAGTCTGACTCATCAAGTCCGT
>Ga0224507_10000531_pt1 | contig 14960 bp, 16 predicted proteins | sample SF_Jan12_sed_USG_3_FD_170159 | JGI IMG/M metagenome (GOLD analysis project Ga0224507, IMG submission 170159) | Sediment microbial communities from San Francisco Bay, California, United States - SF_Jan12_sed_USGS_13 | ecosystem: Environmental > Aquatic > Marine > Sediment | place: USA... | reverse complement strand
TCATTGCCAATCGAGCTAACGTGGCATCGCCGGCTTTTCGGTCTATGAAAAATATCTTTAATAACCTGGATATGGAGTTTATAGCGACATTGTCTCAAAACGAAAATTATATTAAAGCTGCAGAGTTAGGCGTGAGTTTGCTGGAGTTGGATCATCCTGCTTTGGCGAAAGATAAAGACGAGTGGGCGCCATTAATTAACTGGATAGAAGACAAAGAAGTAATAAGGGTTTCAAATTCCCCAGAGCGTCGACTATTTGCTGTTGCGGACTAGGTTGTTGTTTATTAGCGGTTTTTTTAATTGTATTGGGCCGTGAAGTTCAGCCTAGACGTTACTTTTTGCTTAAGTATTGATCGATTCATTCTTGTCTGGTCGCGTAAAGTAAAATAGGAAGAGTGACGTAATGGCACCTAATGTGTCTGATAACATGTCTTTTTGAGCATCCCAGATATCGCCCTGCGAACCCAGGAATTCAACCCCTGCATCTCCACCTTGAGCAACCGCATACCACCACTCGACAATTTCATATGCTGCGGCGATACTCATTATAAAAAACAGGCTAAAAATAAGTGCCAGCTTAAAGCCGCAATACTGTTTTCTTAGTAGCCATTCAGCCATAGCATAGGCGTAAAACCCGATAACAAAATGCCCGACGCGATCAAAATGATTTCGCTCGGATCCGATAAGGTCACTCACCCAGCCAAACGGGACATTCGCAAATGTATAATGGCCACCAATCGTATGCCAAAATATCCAGATAAATACGAGTGCATAAGCAAGGTTGCTAAACCGGAACTGGCGATAAGTTAAAACTAAAAAAGTAAATATTAGTAATACGGGGATTATTTCCGCCACCCACACCTCTCTTGAAACAGGTGCGATTCCAAGTGCGATAGAAAAAACTAGATAGACAGCTGCAAGAAGATGCGGAAAATAAAAGCTCATAAAAGAAATGATTCTCGTAAATAATTCATGTCATGTTGTTGTCGACAAGCTTTCATGTAGGGTTAACGTAAAAATAACGTATAAGCAGGGTTATTCGTTTCTTCCCAAAATGGGTATTCTAGCACTACAAGAAAGTTACTAAACTCATTTCTTTCATCTAAGGGAACTTGAATGCCTACCAAAATTCGCCCATAGGCTGCGCCGTGGTTGCGATAATGAAATAGGCTAATATTCCAGCGTTGACTGATGTGAGTTAAAAATCGTAACAATGCACCAGGGCGCTCAGGGAAAATAAAGCGGTACAGTAATTCGTTTTCTGCCCCACTTGCGTGCCCGCCAACCATATAGCGAATATGTGTTTTCGCCATATCGTTATCGCTTAAGTCTAGTACTTTGTATCCGTCTTGATCAAGGCGGGCTATTAGTTTTGCTTTTCCTGCCTTTGAGTCAGCCAGTTTTATTCCGGCAAACACATGCGCATCTGATGCATCTGAATATCGGTAGTTAAACTCGGTGATGCTGCGTTGACCAATGCTGTGGCAGAACTTACGAAAACTACCGGGTTCTTCTGGAATGGTGACGGCAAGTAACGCCTCCCTATTCTCCCCCAATTCGGTTCGCTCGGAGACGTGCCGCAGTCGGTCAAAATTCATATTGGCGCCGCTGTCAATTGCGACAAATGTTTTTCCGGATAAATCGTATTTTTCGATATACTTTTTCATACCCGCAACGGCTAAAGCGCCCGCAGGCTCGGAAATCGCGCGGGTATCATCAAAAATGTCCTTAATGCCAGCACATATCTCATCGGTGTTGGCTAGAATAACTTCGTCAACCAGGTCTTTGATCACGCGAAAAGGTTCTTCACCAATTTGACGAACAGCAACACCATCGGCAAAAATACCGACGCTGTCTAGAACAACGCGTTTATTTGCTTTTAGTGCCTCATAAAGACAGGCTGCGTCGTCAGGTTCAACCCCAATGACTTTGGTTTCAGGCCGTAAACGTTTTGCATAAGCGATAATGCCAGCGATTAAACCACCGCCGCCAACAGGAACAAAAATAGCGTCTATATGATCGGGGTGTTGTTTGAGAATCTCCATAGCAACTGTGCCCTGCCCGGCGATTACCTCAGGGTCATCATAAGGATGAATGAAGGTCATGCCGTTTTCAGCTGCAATCTCACGGGCATGTAAATAGGCCTCATCGTAAGTGTTGCCGTGCAGAATAACTTCGCCACCGTGGTGTTTTACCGCAGACACCTTAATTTGAGGAGTGGTTTTAGGCATAACAATTATGGATCGAATGCCAAGGCGTTGACTTGAAAGCGCAACGCCTTGGGCGTGGTTTCCAGCTGACGCGGCAATGACTCCGGCAGATTTAGCCGCGTCATTCAGTTGCGAAATCTTGTTGTGTGCTCCGCGTAATTTGAATGAAAATACTGGCTGTAAATCTTCGCGTTTAATAAAAATATTATTATTGGTCCGCTTGGATAACATCGGTGCATAATCAAGAGGTGTTTCGATGGCGACATCGTAAACTCTGGCAGTAATTATTTTTTCGAGATAAGGATAGTCTGGCATATTCGTCTGAAGGATAAAAACCTGTTAAAGTGAGCGATAACTATTAAAAGAGGCGGTAAAATGCCTCAAGTTCACGGCTAAAGCCGAAATTTTAGCATTTTATTCACATGAATTCGCTAAAATAACTGAAAGATCATAAAAAGATGCCTTGAAAAGTACCAGGAGTAAAAAATGTCTCAAAATGAAATGAAAAAAGCAGCTGCTGAAGCGGCATTAGAATATATAAAAGCAGGTGACATGGTCGGTGTGGGCACCGGTTCAACGGTTAACTTTTTTATAGATGCGCTCGCGACAATAAAGCATAAAATTGAGGGTGCAGTTTCTAGCTCAGAAGCATCGACCGAGCGATTAAGGTCTCACGGTATTGCCGTGTATGATTTAAATGAAATTAACGAACTTTCGGTTTATGTTGATGGCGCAGATGAAGTAACTAAGCATCTGGCCATGGTAAAGGGCGGTGGCGGTGCGTTAACGCGAGAAAAAATTGTCGCAGCGGTAGCGAAACAGTTCATCTGTATTATTGATGACACTAAGCTGGTTGATGTGATGGGCCAATTTCCTTTGCCTATTGAAGTGATACCTATGGCGCGAAGTTACGTTGCTCGGAACATTGTTAAAATGGGTGGTCAGCCTGTTTATCGAGAAGGTTTTGTAACTGATAATGGTAACCAGATTATCGATGTGCATAATCTATCGATTATCGACCCACCAAAACTGGAAACAGAGTTAAATCAAATCGTGGGTGTTGTAACGAATGGCTTATTTGCGCATCGTGGTGCAAATGTACTTGTGATGGGCACACCTGAAGGTGTAAAAATAATTAAGTGATCCCCGTAAGTCGTATTTTTATGGGCGGACACTAAGTAAATGTCACGTACGCTGATCATCATTGGTATTACCATTGTATTAATTGGTATATTTTGGCCCTGGATTCAAAAGTTGAATCTGGGGCGTTTGCCGGGTGACATTATGATAGAAAAGGAAAATGGTGGTTTTTATTTTCCTGTTGTCACATCGCTAATCATTAGTATTGTTCTCTCTTTATTATTCTGGATTTTTCGTAAGTAAGTGTGCCAGTGACTATAAATACAACAACGTCATTTACTGCATTTGAATATCACAAAGATACTCACTTTTATCCAGCAGATTATCGCTATGAAGGGTCAGCAGAAAGTGGTTGGAATATTTATCGTAATAATAAACCTTATTTAACACTCCCCCGAGGCTATCTTTTACTAAAAACATTGTGCTGTGGAATTTGTTCAACAGATATTGACCGGCACAACTTGCCTTTTCCTTTGCCGCAAATTATCGGGCATGAAGTTGTTGCCGCGCATAATAATTTTATGGTGGTTGTGGATATTAATGCAGCGCATAAACATCTTGGTGATACTGATGATTGCACCTATTGCTCTTCTGGTTTAGAAAATCATTGCCCTGATCGTTTGACCTTGGGCATTGACCGCTTACCAGGCGGATTCGCACCCTATATTTTAGTGCCTGTAAATTCAGTTATCCCTTTACCAGATGGCTTTGATGTGAAGCTCGCAAGTATTATTGAGCCCTTTGCTGCGGCGTTACATGCGGTAGAAGCTGAATCTATTCAAGCTGGAGACAATGTCGCCATTGTAGGACCGCGTCGCCTGGGTAGTTTGTTGATACTTGCATTAACGTTATGGCGTAAAAAAAATGATATCAAATTTAATGTTATCGCGTTAACCCGAGGTAAGCATGTTTACGAGCTGTGTGAGCTGGCGGGGGCAGATAAAATCATTGATATCACCGCGGCCCAATTGCCCCGTTGTGATGTAGTGTTTGATACAAGTGGTTCTACTTCAGGGTTTGAGCTTGCTTTGAGTGCGGCGACGCGAGTTGTTCATGTAAAAACAACTAACGGACAAGCGATTTGCGGTCTAACGTGCTTAACTGAAATGGTAATAAGTGAGTTAAGCTTGTATCCGATAAACAGGTCTGAGTATTCAATCGCTGAACAATACTTAAGTCAAATTCAAAGCCCTCGAGTGTTGCTGGATTCAGGAGTCGAGGATTCAATAGTTACATTTTTACATGCTCGATTTCCAGATTTAGTTACTGAAATTTATAATGAGGAAAATGTTGATCGAGGGAAGGCTGAGTTAAATTCATATTTTGATGTTGCAATTGGTGCGTCCGTCAATTTTGTAAACAAGGTTGTTAAAGATAAGTTTGATAAAAGTTTAATTAAGCCAAAAGGAGTGTTTTTTTTAATAACGGATAGTTTGTCCGAGTCATCACTTAAAGTGGCGTTAAATAAGGGAGTTAATATAAATACGTCGAGATGCGGTAATTTTTCAAAAGCAATTGAATTGCTTGAAGGAAATATATTAGCCGCAAGGCCTTTTCTGAACTATTTTATCTCAGGTATGTATCCGATTAATGACTTGCCTGATGCGTTTGAAAAAGCAAAGAGTAAAAGACGGGCAATAAAATTGCTAGTGGAACACCTATAGCGCACTTTCAGATGCGTTCTTTAAATGGACCATATGTCATCGTAATTAATTTTATTTAACTCGGATTTTGTATTAATAATTGATGTAATGGCATAATTTTTCTTGTCTGTTTGCCGCTTTACTTTAAACATTAAAGATTCATTTTTTGCATCATTAAGGATTTGAACCACGGGAGTGTCAACGCGTTCACCTCGTTTTATTACAATCCCAATTTCATTGCTTTTTAGTTTTACCATGCATCCTGGTGGATATATTCCGAGCAACTTTACAAAAACTTCAATCAGTGTACCTTCATGGGCAGGGTCTTTTTCGAGGTAAATGTCGCGAACAGCAACGTCGGCAAAAATTGGTTTTTTGTAATTCCTGCCTGTGACTTTTGCACAGTACACATCCGATAAAGAAACAAGAGATGCGCCTATTGGTAATTCTTTATGACCTAATCCTGATGGGTAACCTGTGCCTTCAGGGTTTTCGTGATGTTTTTCGACTATTTCAAGCCACGCTGTATTTGAGACTCCCATCTTCTTCAAAATTGCTACGGAGTCTTTCGGGTGGTCATGAATGATTTGTTTTTGCTCTAAGGTAAGAGGTTGTGCCTGATCCAATAATTTATTTTGTAAATAACCGAGCGATAGGTTCATGGTTAATGCGGCGCCAATGATATTTCGTCTTTCTTCAGGTTCCCATTTTAAATACTGGCCGCTAAGTTCACATAAAATTGCAGTATGAATTACGTGTTTAATTGCATAATTAGTGTTGTCGTCGGTAATTATTTTTGCGATGGAGGCATCTGGGGATTTTTGACAAATTGTTTGTAGCCGATTTATAATCGTTAATACTTTCGATTTGTTAATTGGGTCTGATGGTTTATCAAAAACCTCTTGGAGTATTTTTTCGAGGGCGCTTAGTCGTTTAAATGGTGGAGGTAATTTGAAAGCGGCATCACTTTCGTCACTGCTTCCAGTATTCTTAACTAGAGCTGACATCATTGCCCTATCGTAGGTATATATTTCTTCAAGGTTTGTAATTTTATCAACTTGCTCGGCGGTCAAGGTAGTCCCCTTTTCTGCGAGCAATGTACCTTGCTTGTTGAATACGGGAAATAACAGTGGTTGATCTGCTTTGACGGCAAGTTTTGATAATGGAGAAAATTTTGCTTTCATAATCTTAAAGCCTTTCCAGCTGGTTTTTTACAGCGAATCCTAAAAGTGGTAGTTCGATATTTTTTCCTAAGGCGATAACCTTAAATAATTCGCCCATCTCATCGGGTAAAATTAATTGTTTTACCGGTTGGGTTTCCGCCATAAATAACTTGGTATTATGTATGTCGATTTCATTTAATAATGATTCAAGCCCGCAGCCAAGTAAAAAATAGGTTTGGGTAGTGTAACCCATTATATCCATCTCATTTTCAAAAGCAGTTTCTGCTATTTTTGTAAAATTAACGTGGGATGTTAAATCTTGGAGCCCAATGTGAGTGAGCGGATTGTTATGAGCTAGATGTTTATAGTGGCACATCATTGAGCCTTCATGCCTTCCTGGGCGGTAAAATTCTTCTTCAGAGAAGCCGTAATCAATGAGCAATATAACGCCCTGTGTAAGAATGCTTGCTAAGGACTCGATCCATTTTATACTGGCGATATTAATTTCGGACTCATAGCGATCCGCTACGTCAATATTTTCTCGATTGGCGTTATATATATTGTTTAGTTGGGCCGTAAGTAAGTCACTGCTCGGTGGGCCCTCAACCCAGTCTAGTTTATTGTCATGGAAGGTGACGTACAGTTCTTTATGGTCCCCATTTTTATCGAATAAAACGCGGTGGGTTGTAAGTGCATCGAGCAATTCATTACCTAAAATCACACCGGTAAATGCATCTGGAAGTTCCTCAACCCATGTCACTCGGTCAATAAGATGAGGCGTGTAGGTAGAGATGCGAGTAAGTTGTCTTTGTCTTAATGCTGGACTTATTTCTGAAATCAGATAGCGGTTTGGCAGGCAGTTTTGTTTTTCGAGTTCCATCAAGATATCGCAGGCCATTGTGCCCGCGCCTGCACCAAACTCAAGAATATCGCCGCCATTTTCCAAAGAACTAAGTATCTGCTTTATCTGCATCGCGAGGCAGCGAGAAAATAATGGAGTAAGTTCGGGGGCGGTAATAAAGTCGCCTTGTTCACCGAATATTGGTTTATCTGAAACGTAATATCCAAGTTCCGGGGTGTAAAGCGCCAGGCCCATGAATCTATCGAAAGTGATTTTTCCGTTGTTTTCGGCTATTTCTTTGCAAATAAGGGTAGTCAGTGGTTGAGAAAATTCAATTTCCTCAATACTGGGGGTTGGTAATGTTTGTGGTACGTTTCGTAAGCTCATATTCATTGAAGTGTCGGCAGCTGTCATAAAATTCTTTAAATGTTTGTTAAAAATGCATATTTTCAAATGATACTATGCATTGTAGTTACTTTCTAAAGTTTGTTGTTTTTAAAATAGCTTAATTAACTTATTGTATTTTAGTCAATTTTTAGGTGTGTTATGAAAGAAAAAGTCGTATTGGTAACAGGCGCGGCCCATCGGGTTGGAGCAGGCGTCGTTCGGCGCTTGCATGAGAGTGGAGCAAACGTTGTTTTACATTACAGGCATTCGTATAAGGCGGCAAAACAGATAGCGGATGAATTGAATAATTTACGCGAGAACTCTGTCATGTTAATTAGCGCAGATCTTAGTGATGAGCAAAGCTACGTCGCAATGATTGATAATGTGATTTCGCAATATAACCGCCTAGATGCGCTGATTAATAATGCATCAAGCTTTTTTCCCACTGCCATAGGTGAGGTAGGGATGAAAGAATGGGATGATCTTATGTCGAGCAATTTGAAAGCGCCTTTCTTTTTATCTCAGGCCGCAGCACCTCATTTAAAAATCTCGCATGGCTGTATTGTAAATATAGTGGATATTCACGCAGATAAGCCGCTTAAAGGACATGCTGTATATTGCATGGCAAAAGCAGGTCTAGTGATGATGACTAAATCACTGGCCAAAGAACTCGGACCGGAAATTCGTGTAAATGCCGTTGCTCCTGGCGCCATAATGTGGCCAGAAGGTATGGAGCCTGAGGTTAAAGATGAAATTTTGGGACGAACTGCGCTTAAACGTAAAGGTGATCCTGATGATATTGCGAAAACGGTATTATTTTTAGTTAGAGAGGCGGGTTATATGACAGGTCAGATATTAGCTGTAGACGGCGGACGTTCGCTAAATCTATAAGTGAGCTGAACAGAAGTCAGTGTCGAAGTCTATCGCCCATAATTGTTGCTTTTGCTGATCAAATTTATTCCAAAGTTGGGCGTAGGTATGCTCGGATAGTGGGTCTTTTTGTTGCCCCGCCAGTTCTGTGAGCGGCAAAAGAACAAATGCGTTTTCGTAAATTTCAGGTCTGGGTAGTGTGAGGGTGCTGGAGTTTAAAACTTGATCACCATAAAGTAATAAATCCAGATCTAATGTTCTTGAGCTAAAGCGAGGGCCTTGTCTATTTCTGCCGTTGAGATCTTCAATATTTGCCAAGTTGGCACTTACTTCGGTTATCGACGATTGTGTATCGAGCTCAATAACAAGATTGTAGAAGTTATCCCCATCAAATCCGACGGACTCACTTTCATAAACGGAGGAGCATTTGATCGGGTGATACAATTCATGTAACGCGCGAATACCCGCGGTTATGTGTTTTTTTCGATCAATATTACTGCCGACACTGATAAAGACCCGGGCCATGTTAAGACCTCGTGCCCCGTTCAATTAAAATACCCACATCTTTTGCGCCTCGAATCGCGCCAGGTTTGGAAAGTTTCAGGCGCACCCAGGGCACTTTAAATTCGTTAAGTACAATTTGGGTAATTTGCTCCGCCAGGGTTTCAACAAGTTGAAACTCAGAAGCTTCAACAAAACTGATGAGTCGTTTTGCGACGTTTTTGTAATCGAGCGTGTAATCAATGTGATCATGCTCAGCGGCGGTGCGAATATCGGTAGCCATTTCAAGATCGATACCGATGGTCTGCTTAGTTTCGCGTTCCCAATCGTAAATACCGATAATTGCTTCAATTTTTAGGTCTGTTAAGAAAATAATGTCCATTTTGTACGCGACTTGCTTAAAAGCAACCATTATAATCTTCATTCCCTAAAGAAAACATAACATCTAAGAATTTATATGACTTTATCTGCATCACTGATTTTACTGGCTTATTTGCTCGGATCCATTTCCTCTGCAATTATTGTTTCTCGCATCATGGGGTTACCTGACCCGCGAACAATGGGATCCGGAAATCCCGGCGCAACTAACGTATTACGTACAGGCAGTAAAAAGGCAGCGGCAATTACACTTATTGGCGATGCCCTTAAAGGATTGATACCGGTATTGCTCGCTAAAACGCTGGTTGACGACGCGAATATTATTGCGCTTGTTGCAGCTGCCGCATTTATTGGCCATTTGTACCCGGTATTTTTTGGCTTTAAAGGTGGCAAAGGTGTTGCTACCGCGCTGGGCGTATTTTTAGCAGTGTCCTTTCCTGTTGGCCTGATGCTGGCGGCGAGTTGGGCTCTTATCGCTTACATAACAAAAATTTCGTCAATATCGGCATTGATAGCAGCTTGTTTGTCACCAATTTATATGTCTATTGTAGTAGGTGAGTCGGCCTACACCGCGATGGCAGTATTTTTGTCAGTGATGCTCGTGTACCGGCATAAAAATAACATTAAAGATTTGATGTCGGGCAAAGAAGGTAAAATCACCGACAAGGAATAAGCATATTCTTGATGTGCAGTTCACCATTAGCTGTATAGACCATAGATTTTTCGAGTAATTATTTGTAGGACGTAGTTTTGAAAGTAGAAATTAAACACCTGGTTAACGCGGCATTAGAACAACTTAAAGCAGATGGCGAACTCGCCAATGATGTCACAGCTGAAATTGTCATTGAGCGCGCGCGCGATAAATCTCATGGAGATTTTGCCTGTAATATCGCTATGCGACTGGCTAAGCCCGCCAAGCGAAAACCTCGTGATATTGCTGAATTAATTATCGCAAAAATGCCTGTATCTGAAATGGTAAAAAGCGTTGATATTGCAGGCCCGGGTTTTATTAATTTTACATTAGCCGATACCGCGTTTTTCTCCGTTATTAAAAATATAAACCAGAAGGCTGAGGTCTTTGGTAATAGTTCGGTCGGCGAAAACAAAAAGGTTCAGGTCGAATTTGTATCTGCAAACCCAACGGGCCCGTTACATGTTGGGCATGGGCGCGGTGCGGCATATGGTGCTGTTGTTGCCAATTTGCTAAAAGCAGTGGGTTATCAGGTTAGCAAAGAATATTATGTGAATGATGCTGGCCGCCAGATGGACATACTTGGTACCAGTGTATGGTTGCGCTACCTAGAACACTGTGGTGAAAAAATTGTATTCCCAAGCAATGGATACAAAGGCGATTATATTATGGATATTGCCGCCATGATTTTTAAAGACCATGGTGAAGATTTTCGTAAACCATTTTCAGACGTGATCGAAAATATACCTGCCGACGAAGAGCAGGATGGCGGTGATAAAGAAGCACATGTTGACGGCTTAATTAGCAAGGCAAAATCTTTATTAGGCCATGCGAATTATCGAACAGTTTTCGGCGTTGGTTTAAATAGTATTCTTACTGATATTCGCGAAGATCTTGCTGAATTTGGTGTCACATTTGATGAGTGGTTTTCTGAGCGTAGTTTGTTGGAAAATGGTGCAATCGAAAAAGCACTGAATAAGCTTAAAGAAAATAACTATGTTTATGAAAAAGACGGTGCACTCTGGTTTAAGTCAACTGACTTCGGTGACGAAAAAGACAGGGTCGTAGTGCGCGACAATGGACAGCACACTTACTTTGCTGCGGATATTGCCTACCATCTAAATAAATTTGATCGAGGCTTTGATAAGTGTCTGGATATTTGGGGCGCTGATCATCATGGTTATGTTTCTCGTGTAAAAGGTTCTATTAAGGCCATGGGTCAAAACCCGGATGCCTTAGATGTATTGCTAGTTCAGTTTGCTGTTTTGTACAAAGGCGGACAAAAAATGCAAATGTCTACACGAAGTGGGCAATTTGTTACGCTTCGTGAACTTAGAGAAGACGTGGGCAATGATGCCGCGAGATTCTTTTATGTTATGAGAAAATGTGAACAGCATCTAGACTTCGATCTCGATCTTGCAAAATCACAATCAAATGAAAATCCGGTTTATTATATTCAGTATGCCCATGCGCGTATTTGCAGTGTGTTTAGAGAGCTGAATGAAAAAGGCTTTTCTTATGACGAGTCTTCAGCAGAGTCAAACATCCATCTTTTGAACAGTACGTACGAAACTGCCTTGATGAGTACGTTGGCTCGTTTTCCTGAAGTGGTTGAAAATGCTGCACTGAATTATGAGCCACATAATATCCCACATTATCTACGTGAACTATCGAATGAATTTCACACTTATTACAATGCGCAAAAATTTATTGTTGATGATGAGGCAACTAGAAATGCAAGACTTTATCTGATAAAGGCGATTCGTCAGGTAATTCATAATGGTTTGGCTTTGATTGGTGTTAGTGCGCCCGAGGCAATGTAAGTGACCCGGGATTATAAAAACGTGACCGAAGCTGGGTCTGGTCATAAAAAAGCGCGATCAAAAAATAAAACAACTGCCAGTGGCCCTAAGTCACTTCCCGGTTGGTTGTGGCTAGTTTCTGGTGTGGTAATTGGTGGTTTTTTTTCTTTTATTGTTTATTTGAAATTAAACGTACCTATTGAGGTCATTGATGCCAAAAACGAACACGTAATATTAGAAAAACGACCGATTAAAACAGAATCAGAAAATTCAGCACTAAAAAGTCCGGAAAAAGAAAAATTTGAATTTTATAAAATTTTGCCGAACCGAGAAGTTGTTTTACCAGAAAGTGTAAACAATACTCAGGAAGAAAAAACCAATAAGCTAACTAACGAATCACACAACGCGTCAAAAAATGTAAAAGCAGAGCCTGTTTCAAAGGCTGTTAGTTATGTGTATACGTTGCAAGTGGGGTCTTTTCTCGCGTTTAAAGATGCTGATAAGCGAAAGGCTAATCTGGCGATGCTCGGTATTGGCTCAAGAATTCATTCAATAAAAACAAATAATAGAACACATTATCGCGTAATTGTTGGGCCCTATGAAGATATCAAGCGTGTAAACGAAATTGATACATCCATGAAAGCCAACAATATAAAAACACTTATTTTAAGAGAAAAAGGATAAAAAATGAAAAATCTAGCGAGAGTATTTATCGTTTGTCTGACGAGTTTTTCACTTTGGAGCTGTCAGGCACCGGCTATTCCTAAAGATGTTGCAAAAGATATTTCGGATAGCTTTATTAAGGCTACTACATCAGGTAAGTACCCTGAAGCATTTAAGCTCGTAAATCAAAAAGAATTTTTTACCGCACGATCTGATGATCAGTGGATTGCTTATTATGATGCTATATCAAAAGAACTGGGGCCGGTTGTTTCTATAAAACTATCACACGAACAAGCCGATGACAGATTTAGTGGTCGATTTTATACTTATGTATATTCCATAAAGCATGAAAATGGATTTACAAAAGAAATTGTCACTCTTGTTCAGGAAATTAATTCAAACGCTGACTTAAAGATTTTTGCGCATCGTGTTGAGGGTGGGAAATTACGCAAAATTAATCAAATGTTTTAATCATTAAATATTGAGGTCGATTAGATGAAGTCGAACATAATTCTTGTTGCAATATTAGCGCTGTTTTTAAATTACGGTTGTTCCAGTGAGCCTGAGCCTTTAACTGTGCCTCAATCGATTAAGGGGCTTATTGTTGATTCTCCACCAACTAAATTGCCTGATTTTAAATTCATAGATCATAATGGTAAGGTTTTTGGGAATGCTCAATTAAAAAACAACTGGAGCTTAGTGTTTTTTGGATACACTAATTGCCCTGATGTTTGCCCTACCTCGTTAAGCATAATGGATAAAATCAGCAAGCAGCCTGGCTTGCCCGATAATATGCAATATATTTTTGCCTCGGTTGACCCTAAACGTGACACACCAGAAAAATTGAAGGGTTTTGTCGAATACTTTAATGCAAAATTTATTGGGGTAACTGGGACAAAAGCAGAGATTGATAAGTTTCAGGAGCCATTGGGTGTTATTTATGATTACGACGGTGACACAAATTCAGATGATTATGTCGTAAATCATTTTGCGGCAATTTATATCATCGACCCCAAAGGAAGAGAGCGTGCCTATGTTCTTCCACCTCACAGTGAAAAACAAATGAATGAAGCATTCAAGCTTGTTTATAATTACTATAAATAAAGATTAATTTTTGGCAGGATTAAATATGCGTTTTTTATTTATAATTGTATTTTGCTTTTATTCAAGCCTGATATTTGCGGATTCTGGATTACAGCTTATAGACCCATGGGTTAGGCAATCGCCACCTAATGCGAAAAACCTGGCAGGATACGGTGAACTTAAGAATACCTCTGCCTTAAAAATAAAAATAGCCGCCATTGAAAGTGCTTTCTTTGAAAAAATTGAAATGCATGTCACTACTTTTGAAAATGGCATGATGAAAATGTCAGAAGTTAAAAATCTAGCTCTGTCTCCAAAAGAATCCGTTTACTTTGAGCCGGGTGGACGTCACTTCATGTTAATTAAGCCAAAATCCATAATTAAACCAGGGATTATTGTTCCAATTCAAATTAGACTTAGTTCTGGTGAAGTTAAGCGCTTTGATATGCAAGTTAGACGCTGATTTATCGGGATTGTTTTTCCCGTATTGCTACATTACCCCATTTATTTTCCTGCTTTACGATATGACTTATTTTGTTCCCTGAAAAAAATTGTAATTAACTGTTAATTTTTTACGCCGATGACCCGATATTTATTAAGGAGCCGTTGTATGAGGCGGCTTGTATATTATTCGAAAAATCAGCTAATCTATTGTTTGATTGACTAAAAGGACTTTCGTGAAAAAGATCATTGCCTCTCAGGTAAAAGTTGGAATGAATCTATCCTGTGACATTTTTAATGAAACAGGGGTTTTGCTATGGGTGGCTGGCAGTGTTGTCAAAAATGAGCAGCAGGCAAAAAAGCTAGCTAAAGAGGGTTACCGATCTGATTTACAAGAATGGATTCATGTTACTACTCCACGTAAAGCTTCTGATCCTAATGGGGATGGGCAAGACGTTAAGGTTGAGAAAAACTACGTATATACCACAGTGCTTGATGCCTTTTTGGAAATACAGCTACCGCTTATATATATTCTTGATGTGTTTAAGTCCGATTCATTTTTTAAAGATAAGCATGATTTAACGCATCAGATTTCATCGGTAGTTGATGTTATTCTGGACGTTTGTGAAAAGCACCCTGCTGAGACTATTGCAACTATGCATATGTACCATGAGGGAAGGCAAACTATATTATCGGCTATATATAATTGCGCTTTAACTGCGTTGCTTTGTCGTGAAATTAAATTGACAGAAGATGAAATTCGAATATATGCATCTGCCGCACTCACTGCAAATAGCAGTATTGTTAAGCTACAAGACTCTTTGTTATATCAAAAAATAAGTTTAACAAACGCGCAAAAAGAACAAACGATTAATCATCCTTACGAGTCGTTAATTTTGTTGACTCGAGCAGGTGTGCGTGATGATCGTTGGCTCGATGCTATCTTTATGCATCATGAATACCTAGATGGTAGCGGATACCCCCGAGGATTAGTCGGCGATGAAATTTCTATAGGTGCTAGAGTCTTGTGCATAGCTGATGCTTATTTAAGATTGATTTTACCAAGAAAATCAATAGGCCCACCGACAGCGTTAAAAACACTTTATAAAATGTATATCAAGCGGCTTGATAAAAGTATTGTGCTTGTA